>ERZ837590.258-NODE-258-length-50657-cov-4.133789_pt1 | contig 50657 bp, 48 predicted proteins | sample MGYA00519573_ERZ837590 | MGnify/ENA primary metagenome ERZ837590 (study PRJEB31850, sample SAMEA3708820) | human gut metagenome | biome: human gut; feature: human-associated habitat; material: faeces | place: China | collected 2014 ... | reverse complement strand
CTGAGGTAAAGCGGGCCTGCACCGCGAAGGAATATCTCTGCTTTCCGCGTCCGCTCTGCCACATAGAAGTTTTCTGCTTTCCAAGCGTATCCCCCCAACAAATACAAATTTATAATCTCTTCGCAATCGCCTTAATAAATCCTTCACTGTTCAGTACGGTTGGATTTTCAAGTGTTGTGATCAGTGCGAGATCTTTCGTCATTTCTCCTGCCTCGATTGTATCAATCGTTGCCTTTTCAAGCTTATCAGCGAACTCCATCAGTTCTTTATTGCCATCAAGCTCTCCTCTTTTTCTGAGAGCACCTGTCCATGCAAAGATCGTTGCAACAGAGTTTGTAGATGTTTCCTCACCTTTCAGATGCTTATAATAGTGACGCTGTACTGTTCCATGGGCAGCCTCGTATTCATAATATCCATCCGGAGATACAAGTACAGAAGTCATCATGGCAAGAGATCCAAAAGCGGAGGATACCATATCACTCATTACATCTCCATCATAGTTCTTACATGCCCAGATATATCCACCTTCTGATTTCATGACACGGGCAACTGCATCATCAATCAATGTATAGAAATAGGTGATTCCTGCTTCTTTGAACTTCTCATCATATTCTGCATCATAAATTTCCTGGAAGATATCCTTAAATGTATGATCGTACTTTTTAGAGATCGTATCTTTTGTTGCAAACCACAGATCCTGCTTTGTATCCAGTGCATAGGAAAAGCAGCTTCTTGCAAAACTTTCAATAGACTTATTGATATTATGCATTCCCTGTACGATTCCCGGTCCGTCAAATTCATGTACCAGTTCTTTTGTCTGACTTCCATCTTCTGCTGTATAAACCAGCTCTACTTTCCCTGCTCCAGGAATTTTCATTTCAGATCCTTTATATACATCACCATACGCATGTCTTGCGATCGTGATCGGCTTTTTCCAGTTCTTAACACACGGCTCAATTCCCTTTACAACAATCGGTGCACGGAACACTGTTCCATCAAGAATTGCACGAATTGTTCCATTCGGACTTTTCCACATTTCTTTCAGGTCATATTCATCCATACGTGCTGCATTCGGAGTGATCGTTGCACATTTTACGGCTACTTTGTATTTCTTAGTCGCAAGTGCTGAGTCAATCGTTACCTGATCATCCGTCTCATTTCTATGCTCAAGACCGAGATCATAATATTCCGTCTTAAGATCAATGTATGGCTCTAAAAGATTTTCTTTGATCATCTTCCAGAGAATCCTTGTCATCTCATCTCCATCCATCTCGACCAGTGGGGTTGTCATTTTAATTTTTTCCATTGTCTGTTTCCTCCTGCTTATCATTTATATTGACTATTCATTCGTAGTTCTGAATGAGTAATTCACGGATCCGATTTTCTGCCAGGCTATAACTCAGTTTTCTAATAGCCCTGCCTTTTCAAATTTTGTATTACATGTAAAATATGTTCATCAGCTAATTGTTCTGCCTGATCGGCATCTCTTTCTTTAATTGCCTGAAGGATCTGCTTATGCTCCCGAATTGATTTTCTCGCCCGTTCTTCCGACACGATTGAATCTTTTCTTGCCGACTGGACATATTCATGGAAATCTGATAAAACTCTCGCAAGCATACGACTGCCTGATGCCTCATACAAAATTGTGTGAAACCGTCCGTCCAGCCCTGTCACCTGCTCTGTATTAAAAGCATTTCCTTTCTTCATTTGAAATTCTGATAACAGAATCGTCTCTTCCAGTCTGTCAATCTGTTCCTCTGTGATATTCTCCACAGCCCATCTTGCACAAAGCCCCTCTAATGTAGACCTCATATAATAAATATCCCAGATATCTTTTTTCGAGATGCCATTAACATAAGCTCCTCTGTTCGGCACGATTGAAACCAGTCCCTCCAGTTCCAACTGACGAAGTGCTTCTCTGACCGGAGTTCTGCTGACTCCAAGCTCTTTCCCCAGCGTTGCTTCTTTCAATTCATCATTCTGCTTATATTTCCCTTTCAGAATATCTTCACGGATTCTCTGGAAAACTCTTCCTCCGAGCGAATGTTCCTGATGCTCTTCCATTTTGTCTCCTCTCATCCTTTTTCCCACAGCGGGCAATGCACTGACCAACGATACATTCCAGTATCTCTTTTTTGCATTCTTGTATAATTGTATACAATTATACATCTTTTGTCAAGTTTCGATTCGAGAAATTCATTTATCCAGATTTTTCAAAAACATTCATTGTCTTAAGAAACCCCAAAGGCACGTTCTTATGTAATCTACATAAAGATCGTGCCTTTTAGTTTCGATAATGATTCTCCTCTGTGAACCCCTCTTAAATATTATCTTTGTGCTTTTTTAACTTCCATGCAGCAAGCAATAACATCGCTGAAGTAACAAATAATAAAACTGGACTTTCTGCATTCAGAGGATCGCCTGTCTTAACCGCTGTATCATCTTTTCCTGAAACTGAAGCATCCTTATTTCCTAATCCCTGATCTCCATTTGATGATTTATCAGATGTTGATGGCTGATCCGGTTTCGATGGCTGGTCAGGATTTGATGGCTGATCCGGTTTCGATGGCTGGTCAGGTTTCGATGGCTGGTCGGGATTTGATGGCTGATCCGGTTTGGACGGCTGGTCAGGATTATCTGTACCTGCATCATTTTTCTCAAATTCTGCTGAAACACTTACTGCTCCTGCCGGCATTACGAATGAATAGCTGTGATCTGCTTCCTCCGTAAGCTCTACCACGGAATCATCTTCCATTACTGCCTTTACACCCTTAAGTTTATATCCGTCATCTGCGGATACTATAATGGTGATCTTGTCCCCCTCTTTTGCCTTATCTTCAGAAACCGTCAGACTTCCGTTTTCCGGCTGAACCACTGTAACAGAGTAAGTCTTTTCCGGCTCCGGTTTTGTACTGTAATTCTGCAACGCTGCAGCCAGCTCTGTTCTTGCATTCTCTGTCTCCTCAAGTGTTGCAAGTTTATTATTTTTCAATGAAGAAGCATATACGGCTGCTTTTACAAGACTGGATTCGGATGAATCCGTTGACTCAAAATTGAGTCCATCTTTTTTTATTAACTCTTCTGCCTGCTTCAGCAGTGTATTTAACTGAGTTTTATCAACTGTCTCATATACTTTAAATTCCTGGATCATGTATATTCCTGCAGATGCATTAGATGCAATTCCCTGCATTTTTACATATCTTGCCTCAGTTGGTTCATCAAGGCTTACTGTATTGAAGAAATCACCATTTCCGCGTACTTCTTTTGCAGTTGTCCAGTTCTCTCCGTCATCCGATACAAGAATATTAAAATCTTTTCCTTTTCCACCGTATCTCCACTGAATCTCAACTTCGCTGACTGTTCTGGTCTCTCCAAGATCCACACATAAAGAGCTGTCTGCATGATAGCCTTTCCAGAATGAATTCATCTCTGAAGTACTTGTATCCGGCTTCGCTGTTGTATCTTCTTTTTCAGTAAATGCATCTCCGTCAAATGCCTTAAAAGCGACGTTGATTCTTCGTTCTGCATTGTCAACTGCATCTCCTGATTTGTAAGAAGTACCGCCTGCTGCTTTATTCTGTGCAACATTCGTCTTAACTGTAGTTTCACTCCAGTCATCTGTATAGTATTCTGCCGCCTCTTCTGCTGACAGAGCCTGATTGTAAACCTGAAGATTTGCCATCTTTCCATGCAGGTTTTCTCCAATCTTTTCCAGCGGAAGAAGAACCGAAGAATTAAGTGTTGTTATTGCACCGCTTGCCAGTCCGTCTGCATCTGACTTCTGTGAAAGGAAGGTCTGCAACTGTCCATTTACATAAAGTTTCGTTCCCTGGAATGTTCCTACGAGCATGATCTTTACTGTAGAATCATCGGTCGGTACTGTATAGTTGAAATCTCGTGTAAAGTAATTTACATTGGCTGATAAATGACCGCTCTCTGTTCCTGCAATCTGAATCTGTCCATCATAACCTGAAAACAGGGAAGATGCGGTTGTATTTTTTGCAGCTTCTTCCGAATCTACTTTCAGGTCAAATGCTACTGTATATGGATAAGAAAGTGTCTTAAGCGGAGTTGTCAGTGCTGTACCGTCAAAAGACAAATATCCGTCTTCACTGATCTCTGCTCCATTTCCAAGTGTTCCGTTATAGCCGTTACCGCTTGTATCATAAACTGTCTTTCCATCAGAAGATACATTCTTGAAATCATAATCCAGTACCAGGGAGGAGTCTGAATCCGCCTGCATTGCAATGTCTGTCCCCGGTCCTTCTGCAAGTTTTGCAGCTCTCATCTCATACTGCTCAAATGTATCTGAATCATCCGTTCCTCCCCAGGTCTTTTCGCTTACAATCGCTGTTGCTCTGAGGACTCTCTGGTGAACATCCTTTTCTGTCATACCTTCCTGGCTCTGATCTCCCCAGATAGCAGCCTTTGCTCCAAGAAGATTTGGCTCACCTAAAAGTACATTATTTGCTCCAAAAATCGTTGGATTCCAGTCATTGAACAAATATTCTGCATTTGGTACATCACGGTTTGTTCTGCCCGGATTTCCATATAAATATGCATCACGGCAGTTTACAATTCCATATCCCTCTGCTGCACGTGCCTTTGCATTCTCATAATTTGTTGCCCAGATATCCAACTGATAGTTGGACGTAAGATCCACATCAGAAAGTACGGTAGATGCTGTTGAGAACATTCCTGTTCCCGCACCCCACATTCTGATCTTTGTATCAGATCCCAAATTGCCCTGAATCGTCTGTCTGAGCTGATCCGCAAACTGTGCGAACTGGTCTTTCGGGGTATGATCCCAGTATTCATCCGCTCCAATATGTACTACATCTCCTGAAATTGTCGGAGAATTGCCCTCTGTATACTCATTCCATAAAGTCTTTGCAAAGCGGAGTGCTCTTTCAGCATTTGCCCCCTGCAGATCCAGAAGCTCCAGACCTCCCTTTGTAGTTACATTGGTACTTGTGCTGCGGATTCCTCCCTGCAGCCAGTCAATGCCATCCGGATTTTCATCTGCATACTTATTATATAAAAGTGAATGTCCCGGAAGATCGATCTCAGTCATCATATGAATCCCGAGACCTGAACATGTCTGCTGCAATTCCTTCCACTCTTCCTTCGTGTAGGTCGGATTGCCCTGATAATCTGCATTATTCAGATAATAATCCTCATTCACAAAATTGGACGGGATTCCCGCGTGCTTCACTTCAGATGTCAGTGACGGAAATTCATCACTCTCCAGCCGATGGAATCCGGCATGTGTCTCATTGCTTGCAAACGCTGTATTACAGTTATCATTATCATTAATGTGGAGATGATATTCGTTCATCTTATACCACAGCATGATCTTGGCATAATCCTGAAGTTGTGACAGTCTGTATGGTGTACGTGCCACATCCAGCATGATTCCCCGTACCTCATAAGCCGGATAATCTCTCGTAATACCTTTTGGAACTGTTCTGTTGTCCTCTGCCTGATCCAGGATCTGCTCCACCGTGATCGTTCCGTACAGACATCCTGTATAGGTAGGTGCATAAATGTGAACCCCCTCATCATCAGTCTTTAACAGATAGCCTTCATCCCCAACTCCGTATGTATCATCGGTCTGTGACTCAATATAAATATCATTGGAAGAAGCCGGTGCATTTCCCTCTTCTACAGTAAGATCCAGTCCTGCGATTTCCTTTAAATCTTCCTGCATATTCCATGCTGCTTCGCGAATCCCTGCATCTGCAGTATCATTATAAATAATCTTTGAACTTTCTGTCAGCTCAAAATCCCCCTCATATCCATACCACTCCTGAAGACTTGGAATTACTTCCGGCTTTTCATTTGGAGCTGATACTTCCGGGAAATTTCCTTCCGGATAATTTCCGCTGTGATCCGGGATCGTTACTTCTATATTCTTCTCCGCATATTCATCCGGATTCTTTTTATTCTCTACTCTGACAAGCAGCGTGACATTGCGGTCACCGATATTATAATCACTGATCTGACCGTCATTGCTGACTACATTCTCCAGGCTGCTGCCTCTCACATAGGCATTCACACCCCTGGCTGTTCCTGTATCTACAGTGATCTGTCCATCCTGAACCTTTAAAGAATCTGCTGTGATACCGGCCAGCGTTCCGTTCACATCTGCACTTTCATTCTGGGAAAAGATCTGGATTTCCCGAAGATTGACATTATTTCCGACTGCCTGTGCATTTACTTTCCTGATATACATTAAGACATATCTTTTCAATTTTTTATCTGATGCCAGTGCCGGACTGCTGGCTGCAGTAATTGTATCAGTATTTGCACTTGTATCGGCAATATTCTGCCCTTCACCATTGGCAACCTGACCGTTCGCCGAAGGTCTGCTGACGCTGACAAGACTTGTCCAGTTATTCAGGTCAACATCCGTACTCCCCTCTGTAAGTGTTGACTCATCCGCTGTATAAATCTCATATTCCATCGGCCATACTTTCACATTATACCAAAGCTTAATTGACGAAATATCTTCTTCCTCTGCATTTTCTCCCCGGTCGATCTGAATCCACTGAGCAGTCTGTTCTTCAGAATCCTTGCTGTTCCCTGATGCAGCTCCCCAGTTCTTCATATCTGCAGAATTCCACTGAACTGTTTCTGAGGTAACTCCATCCACAGCATATTCCGGTCCATAACCGTTCGCTGTGGATGAGGCGATCGCCGCCTTCCCCTGAACAAGATTCTCCATCTGAACATTTTCTTCAGCATAAACTCCTGACGGAACGTATGCTGTAACACCTGTAAATACAAGTGAAAACGCCGCAATAAGAGAAATCAGTCTCTTCTTTTTCATACAACTTCCTCTCTTCCTTCTATTTGTATAATTCTCATATAACTCATTTGTGCAAAATTATACTACATTTTGGCAAAAAATCCAATCAATTTATGCAATCTTTCTATAAATAAAAGATGTTGGGGGCAAAAGCCCCCAACAATGATGCCAACGGATTGTTTCGTGCTACGCACTCCCACAATCCTACCCGCTATTCGCATATCATCAAAAAAGCACCACCCCATGTGATATTGACACAGGATGATGCTTTTGACAACATTCGCTCTGTAATTATTTTCTAAGACCAAGTTTCTCGATCAAAGCACGATATCTTTCGATATCAATCTTCTTAAGGTATGCAAGAAGTCCTCTTCTCTGTCCTACCATCTTCAGAAGTCCTCTTCTTGAGTGGTGATCCTTCGGATTAGCCTTAAAGTGATCTGTCAGCTCGTTAATTCTTGCTGTCAGGATAGCAACCTGTACTTCCGGTGATCCTGTATCTCCCTCTGTTCTTCCAAATTCTTTGATGATAGCCTGTTTCTTTTCTTTTGCGATCATGTTCTTTTCCTCCTTAAATTTCTTGATATAACCGCCTGGCATTAAGCAATGGTCGGAGTGATCCGATTACCGAACACCGGCTGATTCATAACCTTTGCTAGTATAGCACAGGGGAACATTCTTGTAAAGAACTATTTTCCAGAATCATTTGCACAGAATCATTTCTGCATGTAACATGCCCTGATGAATACTCTCTGAATCCTGTCTCTGCAGCTATATCCTGATCCATCAGCTTTTTGTCAGTGGATGTTCTCGAAGATATTCCTCACCATATCGCATATCCTGCATCACGCACGCTTTCAGTTCTTTCAAAGAATCAAATCTTGTCTCCGGTCGCTCAAATTCCAGGAACCGGATCGTAATGTACTTCCCATATGCATTTCCTGCATAATCATAAACGTAAACTTCAAACAATTCTCTCTGTTCCTGCATTACCGTCGGCTTGACTCCTGCATTTCCCACACCACCATACCATGTTCCGTCAATCAGAACCTGGCAGGCATAAACTCCGTACCGCGGAAGAATCTTCCCATCCTGTGGTGCAACATTCATCGTTGGGAATCCCAGAGTACGCCCCAGTTCCCGTCCATGTTCTACAATTCCCGTCATCTCATAAGGATATCCAAGAAGTTCCTGTGCCAGCCGGATATTTCCATGGGACAAAGCCTCCCGTACATAGGTGCTGCTGATCTCGCGGTCTCCCAAACATGCTTTTTCTACCACATCAACAGTATAATCATATTTCTGTGCATATCGCTCCAGCATCTGATGATCCCCGCGTTTTCGATACCCGAAGGAGAAGTCCGAACCAACAACAATATGTGCAGCATGAAGTTTTTCGTAAAGGATTTTCTGAATAAATCGTTCAGCTTCCATCGTCATCAGATCTCCGGTAAAGGGATAATCGATCAGGTAATCCACCTTTCCAGCCAGCAGCTTTTTTCTTTCTTCTTTTGTCATCAGACAGCTTCTCTGCATATCAAATGCACATACAACACTGACGCAGTCGTTTCCCGCATAAGAGCGGATCTTTTCAATCAGTTTCTGATGTCCTCTGTGAAGCCCGTCAAATTTTCCAAGAGTTACGGCTGTTCTTTTTTCCTCTCTGAAAGCATCAATTCCTTTTATATACTGCATAATTACCTCAATTCTTCCGGGTCAAGGAACATTTTTACAAGGTGGAACATTTTTTTGTCTTCCATATACCGGTAAATTCCGATAAAATGTCCCTTTGCATCATATACTCTGACCTTTTCACCGGAGCAGAATTTTCCAGTTTCCGATAACTGGTTTCTGAAAAAATCATTTCCATTATAGGCTTTGGGAATATATTTTTCAGCAGGGACAACGGACTGTAATTCACTGAACATCTGATCCAGTGGGATCAGTGCATCTTCCAGCCTGCCATTTTGTGCAAGGTCACGAAGTTCCTCTAATTTCAGACTGTCTTTCAACTCGAATCTTCCGACTTTTGTCCTGGTCAGTTCTTCCATACAGCCACCTGTTCCGAGCAGATTTCCTATATCATGACAAAGAGTGCGGATATACGTTCCCTTTGAACATGTCACTTCCATCCTTACTCTCGGCAACTGTATTTCTTTGATATGGATCTGATAAATGGTTACTTTTCTGCTTTTACGTTCTACTGTCTTTCCCTCTCTCGCAAGCTCATACAGCTTTTTCCCATTGACTTTCAGTGCAGAATACATGGGAGGGATCTGATCGTATGTGCCTTTGAAGCTTTCAATCACTTTTGTCACTTCTGCTTCATTCAGATGGTCTGTCGGCTGTTCTTTCAGTATCGCCCCTGAAATATCCTGCGTATCCGTTGTCTTTCCCAGTAACAGTACCGCCTCATAAGTCTTATCGCGGTCTGTCAGAAGATCGCATAACTTTGTTGCACGCCCCAGACAAACAGGAAGCACCCCTGTCGCATCAGGATCAAGGGTGCCTGTATGACCGATCTTTTTCTGACCGGCAATCTTACGCAGAACGGCAACTACATCATGGGATGTATATCCTTTTTCTTTATATACATTTATAATTCCGTTCATTCTTAGTCTTCCTGTTCTATTTTTTCATCTAATTGCTTTTCGATCAATGCTGTCAGATTATTGATGACATCATGGACGGAACCTTTCATCGTCACTCCGGCTGCACGGACATGACCTCCGCCACCGAAATATTTTGCGATCCTGCTTACATCAACCCGTTCTTTGGATCTCAGACTCACTTTGAAAGTCTGTGGAGCAGTTTCATGAAGAAACATCGCCACCTCTACTCCTTTTGTCTGACGCATCTGGCTGACGATACCCTCAAGATCAGACGGTTTTGCCTGGAAAAATTCCATTTCTTTCAGACGCACCACTGAAACAATGCACCGTTGATCCAGCACCATAATGCTTTCCAAAAGTGCCCTTCCAAGAATCTGATTCTGCACATACGTCTTTTCATAATATGTCCGATCCGTGATCTTTGCAGTATCGACCCCTTTCCGCATGAGCTGTGCCGCTGCCTCCATCGTCTCCGGGCTGGTGCAGGAATAGCGGAAAATTCCGGTATCATGAGCAATTCCCATATAAAGAGCCTCTGCCGTCTCAAGACTCATTTTATCATAATCCAGCAGATTATATACCAGTTCAGAAGTAGAACTTGCATCCGGCACAATATAATTGACATCTGCAAACGCCTCATTGCTCACATGATGGTCAATGCACGCAGTCTGCTTTGATTCTATGAATAATTTCTGGGAAAATCCAAGACGCTGCAGATCCCCACAGTCCATACAAATGAATAGATCATAGATTTTCCCTTCAGGGAGCTCACTTTTGACTTCATCGGTATGACGGATCATACTGTAAGCCTCCGGAACTGATTCCAAATACAGATCTGTCTCAATCTGCGGAAAATTTTCTTTCAGATAAAGATACAGTCCCATCGTAGAACCTACACAGTCGCCATCCGGGCGGACATGTCCGCCCAGTGCAACACTCTGTTTTCCCTCCAGCAATTCCTTCAGATTAAACATCCTGCTCATCAGCTCCATCCTTTAAATCTCTTGTCACTTCATCGATTTTTTTACTGATATTCACACCATATTCGATTGACTGATCTACGATAAACCGGATTTCCGGTGTATTTCGCATATTGATCGTACGTGCCAGTTCGCGGCGGATATAGCCTTCCGCACTCTGAAGTCCCCGGATGGTATCCTGCTGGGCTTTCTCATCACCCAGTACACTGATATAAGCCTTGCAGGTCTTCAGATCCGGAGCTACCTCCACGGCAACTACAGAAGTCATCGGTGCAACGCGGGGATCCTTGATCCCTGCACGCAGGATATTGCTCAGCTCACGCTGGACTTCAGCATTGACACGAGTATTTTTAATACTGTTCTTTCTCATTGCTGCTCCTTTTACTTACGCTCAGTCTCGACCATCTTATATGCCTCGACCTGATCGCCCTCTTTAATATCATTATAATTTTCAAATACAAATCCGCATTCGTAACCTGCTCTTACTTCCTTCACATCGTCTTTGAAACGCTTCAGGGATGCAAGTGGTCCGTCGAATACTACAATGCCATCACGCACCAGACGTACAGAACAGTTTCTCTCGAAAATACCATCCAGCACATACGCACCTGCGATCGTTCCGACACCGGATGCCTTGAATGTCTGACGCACTTCTGCATGACCAAGCACTTTCTCTTCAAATACCGGATCCAGCATTCCCTTCATAGCTGCCTCTACATCTTCGATTGCATTGTAGATAACTCTGTAAAGTCTTAAGTCTACACCTTCGCGTTCTGCAATTTCTTTTGCAGTCGCATCCGGACGTACATTGAAACCGATAATGATCGCATTGGATGCCGATGCAAGGATGACATCAGATTCGTTGATTGCTCCGACACCACCGTGGATGATCTTTACTACAACCTCATCATTGCTCAGCTTCAGCAGACTCTGCTTGATTGCCTCTACTGATCCCTGAACATCTGCCTTTACAACGATATCCAGTTCTTTCAGGTTACCCTCCTGGATCTGGTTGAACAGGTCATCCAGTGACATTTTGGATTTTGTCTCTTCCAGAAGTTTTACTTTGTTCTGTGAAATAAATGTCTCAGCAAATGCTCTTGCCTCTTTATCAGAAGCACATCCAACAAAGACTTCTCCTGCATTCGGCACATCATTCAGACCAAGGATCTCAACCGGCTGGGACGGACCTGCTTCTTTGACACGTCTTCCCTTATCATCCATCATCGCTCTTACACGGCCATGTGCACTTCCGGCTGCGATAGCATCACCAACATGAAGCGTTCCTTTCTGTACCAGTACAGTTGCAACTGCTCCTTTTCCTTTATCCAGCTCTGCCTCGATCACAAGACCACGGGCAGCACGGTTCGGATTTGCCTTCAGTTCCATTACTTCTGCTGTCAGAAGGATCATTTCCAGAAGCTCCTGGATTCCTTCTTTTGTGTGTGCAGATACCGGTACGAAGATCGTACTTCCGCCCCAGTCTTCCGGGATCAGTTCATACTCTGTCAGCTCCTGCTTTACCCGTTCGATATTGGCACTTGGCTTATCAATCTTGTTAATGGCAACAATAATCTCGATTCCGGCTGCTTTTGCGTGGTTGATCGCCTCGATCGTCTGCGGCATAACACCATCATCCGCTGCTACAACAAGGATCGCGATATCCGTAGAATTTGCTCCACGCATACGCATTGCTGTAAATGCTTCATGTCCCGGAGTATCAAGGAATGTGATCTTCTCTCCGTTGATCTCGACAACGGATGCACCGATGTGCTGTGTAATACCGCCGGCCTCACGTCCTGTTACATTACTGTCACGGATCGCATCCAGAAGAGAAGTCTTACCATGGTCAACGTGTCCCATAACGCAGACAACCGGAGGACGTTTCACCATCAGGCTTTCATCTTCCTCATCCTCTTTCAGGAGTTCTTCGATAACATCCACGACCTCTTCCTTCTCACACAGAACATCAAATTCCATTGCGATCTCTTCAGCAGTATCGTAATCAATCTCCTGATTTACCGTAACAACTTTTCCCTGCAGGAACAGCTTCTTTACGATCACAGACGGAACAATCTTCATCTTGTCGGCAAGTTCTTTGATCGTAAGAACTTCTGGAATCACGATCTGCTTGATCTGCTCTTCCTTCTTTTCTTCCGGCTTATTCTGCGGTTTCTTTACTTCGACCACATTTTTCTGCTTTTTACCTTTTTTGCCTTTGCCCTCAAATGCCTCGTCTCTGTATTCTTTCTTCTTATTATCTCTCTCTTTATCTTTCGCCTTATTTCTCTGGCTCTTCTGCTGCTCGACGATTGGAGCTGCATCCCTGTCCGTACGCTCATTTCTGCGGTTATCATTTCTTCTGTCAGGACGAGATCCCTGACCGTTTCTTCCATCACGGTTATCGCGTCCTCCGGATCCCTGTTCGCGACCACCTCTTCCATCGCGGTTGTCACGCGGTCCTCTTTCCTGACGCGGTCCTCTTCCGTCTCCATTCAGACGTCCGCCTCTTCCATCACGGCTGTCACGAACCGGACGGTTCTCTCTGTCACTGCCTGGACGCTGTGGTCTTTCATTTCTCTCCTGACGTACCGGTCTTCCCTCTCCGCTGGTACGTCCTGCTGTCTGAGCCGGTCTTTCTGTGCGTACCATTCTCTCTGTCTGAGCCGGTCTCTCTGTGCGTACGGTTCTCTCTGTCTGAGCCGGTTTTTCTGTGCGTACGGTTCTCTCTGCCCGGTCAGTTTTCTCCTGACGCGTACCTGCCTGAGCCGCTCTCTCTGTACGCACCGGTCTTCCCTCTGCACCTGCTGCACGTACCGGACGGTTCTCTCCTCCGCGTGCATTTCCCTGTGCGGCACCTCGTCCCTGGTTTGCTCCCGGACGCTTATTTCCCTGCAGTCTGCTGCTATTTCTGGAATTCTGCGGACGCACTACAAATGCAAGATTTTTCTTCTTTGGCACTGTGCTGTCCTTTTCTCCTGCTTTTTCTGCTGCCGGTTCTGCCTTTGCTGGTTCTTCATTTCTTCCGGCATTTTCTCTTCTAATCTCTTCTGCCACGTTATCCTCCACTGTACTCATATGATTCTTAACTTCAACATTTTTCTTTTTCAACTGTTCCAGGATCTCCTTATTCCCTACTCCCAGCTCTTTTGCAAGTTCATATACCCTCGCTTTCGCCATATCAAAAAACCTCCTTCAGGCAATCAAAAACACTCTTTTAATGCTTTTAAAATTCCTTTTGCAAATCCTTCGTCCAATATTGCCAGGGATGCACGGAACTGCTTTCCCATTGCATGCCCCAGAGTATCTTTATCGCTGTAGAAAATAATGGGAACATCATAAAATTCACACATATCCCGAAACTTCTTTTTCGTATTCTCTGATGCATCCTCTGCCACAACTACAAGTCCGGCTCTTCCTGACTTCGTTTCACTCTCTGTCAGGAACTCACCACTTGCACAGCGTCCTGCTTTTGTAGCAAGGCTGATCAGCGAAAGTACTTTATCTCTGGCCAATCTGTTCCATCTCCTTTGCAAGTTTTTCATAAACTTCCTGTGGAATTTCCTGCTTAAAGGAACGCTCCAGTCCATGACTCTTCACTGACAGGTCAAAGCATGCTTTACACGGACAAAGGTAAGCACCTCTTCCGTTCTTCTTCCCGGTCACATCAACCAGAAATTCTTCTTCCGTTCTGAGAATCCTGATCAATTCTTTTTTTGGTTTCATTTCCCCGCAGCCCACGCATTTACGCATGGGAATCTTTTTATTCACTGCCAAATGCTTCACTCCTCCGAGTCTTATTCTACGTCTGTCTCCACAAACTCAATTTCATCGCTGTCTGTCTCATCCACAGCAGCTTCTGTATTCTCTTCTTCCTCATCATATTCACCGACTGTATAGCCTTCTTCACCGACCATACCCATCTGCTCCATATAATTTTCCGGAAGTTCGCCACTTTCGATTGCCTGCGTCTCACTCTTGATATCAATCTTGTAACCTGTCAGGCGTGCTGCCAGTCTTGCATTCTGACCTTCTTTTCCGATTGCCAGTGACAACTGATAATCCGGTACGATCACACTCGCTACCTTCGCATCCGGGTCGGCCATAACAGAAATTACTTTTGCCGGACTCAATGCATTCTCGATCAGAAGTGCCGGATTTTCATCCCAGTTAATAATATCAATCTTTTCACCACGCAGTTCCTGTACTACTGCATTGACTCTCGCACCGTTCATTCCCACGCATGCTCCGACCGGATCTACATTTGGATCATTGGACCATACTGCCATCTTTGTACGGGAACCTGCCTCACGGGCAATACTCTTGATTTCTACCGTTCCGTCCTTGACCTCGGCTACTTCTGCCTCAAACAGACGCTTTACAAGCTCCGGATGTGTACGGGATACAAGAATCTTTGGTCCTTTTGTCGTATTCTTTACTTCTACAATATAAAGCTTGATACGCTCTGTCGGCTCAAAATGCTCTCCCTTAACCTGCTCATTCTCTGTCAGCATCGCATCTGCTCTTCCGAGGTTGATACTGATATTTTTTCCAACATAACGCTGTACAATACCGGTTACAATATCTTTCTCTTTCTCAAAATACTGATCAAAGACAACTTTTCTCTCTTCTTCTCTGATCTTCTGAAGGATCAGGTTTTTTGCATTCTGCGTTGCAATACGACCGAATTCTTTTGAATAAACCGGAACCTGGGCGATATCACCGATGTGCAGGGACGGATTGATCTTTTCTGCATCCTCCAGGCTGATCTCGATTGCCGGATCAAAAACTTCTTCCACAACTTCTTTTTCTGCAAATACGGAATAGTCACAGGTCTCTCTGTCCATCACGATCTTAATATTATCGGATGTCCCGAAATGGTTCTTACAGGCACTGAGCAGAGAATTTTCGATTGCTTCCATCATGACATCTTTGCTGATGTTCTTTTCTTTCTCAAGAATCGTCAGTGCTTCAAGTAATTCTGTATTCATTATTTTTTCCTCCTAAATTAAAAATCCAAAGCAAGGCGGATCAGAGCGATGTCTCCTCTGTCAAATGTCTGCTCTGTATCATCTTCATAAGTGATTGTCACCGTACTGTCATCATATGCTTTCAGTAATCCTACAAATTCTTTCTGACGGTCAATCGCACGATACGTGCGGATCTCCACTTCTTCTCCAAGACTCCGTTTAAAATCTTTCTCTTTTTTCAGAGGTCTTCCAAGTCCCGGAGAACTCACTTCAAATACATAGGAGTCTGCAATGTAATCCTTCTCGTCAAGGATATCTGAAAATCTCCTGCTCACTGCTTCACAGTCATCGACAGCAATGCCTCCGGGTTTATCAATGTACGCTCTTAAGTACCACGTACCACCTTCTTTTACATACTCCACATCCACAAGCTCAAATCCCAGTTCTGTTACAATTGGCTCAAGAAGTGTCTCTGTCTGCTGCTCATATTCTTCTCTTCTGGACACACTAAACTCCCTTTCTTTAAAATGATATTTTACATAAAGAAATCCTTATATCATCAAAGAAGAGTGAACTTTCGTCCACTCTTCTGCCGTTCCCTTTATGTATCTTTTTTAACCTTATCACCTTTTTTTTGATAAATCAAGGGTTTTCTTTTATTTTTTGCCGATTTTACTTATTTTTTCCATTTTTAACGGGTTTTATTCCCAACACCATCTCTTTTCGCAGCTTTCAGACGATTTAGAGTCACCGTCTTTTCTCCATAGGTTACTTTCGTCTCTGTTCCTTCTTCAAAAAGATAAGTATGCTCCAGCTCATCCTTTTTCTGCAGACGGATTCCTCTTACTCCGACTGCCGCCTTCTTTTTCTCAGGTACATCTGCTGCCGGGAATCTTAAGAAATATCCATTTCTTGTCTGCAATACTAGATTCTGAGTTTCGTTCACCACTTTTACAGAAACCAGCCGGTCATCTTCCTGAAGTTTCGTTGCCACGATCGTACGCTTTGCAACCTGAAATTCTTTTCCATCCACCCGCTTGATCATTCCCTGTGCTGTGGCAAAGAGGAGTTTTGCAAACCGCATCTGTTCTGCATCACAGATCATCACGATTTCTTCCTCACTGCTTGTATAATTGCTCACATTATCAATCGGAGTCCCTTTTTCACGGAATTTTCCATAAGGAAGATCCAGTACCTTCACCTGGTGCATCTTTCCGGTATCTGTAAAGATGCAGAGCTTTCCGGTATTCATACAATGTACAATGTATTTATTTTCAGAATCCGCAGCCTCTTTATTTCTCTCATATACTGCCATATCAACAGTCTTCGCATAACCAAACCGATCCATCAGGAACACGACTTCCTGTTCTTCCACCTTCTTTTCCTCAAAGACGGCTTCTTCCGCATTTTCGACAACAGTGCGGCGTTTTCTTCCAAATTCTTTCTTATAAGAATCCAGTTCTGCCATGATGACTTCTGCCATGGAATCATAGTTGTTCAGGATATCTTCATATCTTGCAATATTTTTCAGTGTCTGCTCATGCTCCTTCTGAAGTGCCTCGATCTCCAGTCCGATCAGACGATAAAGACGCATCTCAAGGATTGCAGTGGCCTGACGCTCTGTAAACCGCAGCATTGCTGCCATTTTCTTTGAAATGGAAAATTTAAACCGGATATTCTCCGTCTTTCCTTCAACCAGACAGGCTCTTGCATCCTTCACCGATTTACTTCCCCGGAGAATCTCGATGATCAGGTCGATCACATCGCATGCCTTGATCAGTCCTTCCTGAACTTCACTCTTCTCCCGTTCTCTTTCCAGAAGTGTCGTATACTTTCTCGTTGCAAGTTCAAACTGGAAATCCACATGATGCTCAATGATCTGCTTTAACCCCAGCGTCTCCGGACGGCCGTTCGCAACTGCAAGCATATTAACTCCGAACGTATCTTCCAGCCTCGTCTTTTTATAGAGCATATTTTTCAGGTTTTCTACATCTGCTCCACGCTTCAGTTCAATGACGATACGGATTCCCTCTTTGGATGACTGATTGGAAATATCTACAATATCTGTCGTCTTTTTTGTCTCTACCAGATTGCAGACATCATTCAGAAATTTTCCGATTCCAGCCCCGATCATCGTATACGGGATCTCCGTTATGACAAGCTGCTTTTTCCCGCCTTTCAAATCCTCTACTTCCACTTTACCACGGAGCTTGATCTTTCCCTGCCCTGTCTCATAAATATTCAGCAGATCATCTTTATTGACCACGATCCCCCCGGTCGGGAAATCCGGTCCTTTAATATATTTCATGAGCTGTCTGGTCGTGACCCCGTCATTTTTCATATAAGCTTTGACACCATCGATCACTTCACAGAGATTGTGCGTCGGGATACTCGTTGCCATACCAACTGCAATTCCTTCTGCTCCATTTACAAGGAGATTCGGTACACGCATTGGGAGAACCACCGGCTCTTTTTCTGTCTCATCAAAGTTTGGTCCAAAATCAATCACATTTTTATCCAGATCTGAAAGACATACTTCCTGTGTAAATTTTGTCAGCCTTGCCTCCGTATATCGCATTGCTGCCGCACCGTCTCCCTCGATCGAGCCAAAATTTCCATGTCCGTCTACAAGGATCTGACCTTTTTTAAAATCCTGTGCCATGACTACAAGTGCATCATAGATCGAACTGTCTCCATGCGGATGGTATTTACCCATGGTATCTCCGACAATACGGGCACACTTCCGGTAAGGCTTATCATAACGGATCCCCAGCTCATACATATCGTACAGAGTCCTTCTCTGCACCGGCTTCAGTCCATCCCTGACATCAGGAAGTGCCCTGGCGATGATAACACTCATCGCATAGTCGATATAAGATTTTTTCATCAATTCCGAATATTCGGTTCTGATAATCTGAGATTCACTGTTCATTTTCATTCTCCTTAGATATCAAGTTCTGCCTCCGTTGCATTCTCATAAATAAATGCTTTTCGCGGCGGGACTTCTGTTCCCATCAGCATCTCTGTAACGCTGGATGCCATTCTCGCATCTTCGATCTCCACCAGCTTCAGAAGACGCCTCTCCGGATCAAGTGTCGTCTCCCACAACTGCTCCGCATCCATCTCGCCAAGACCTTTGTACCGTTGCAGTGTGAAAGGACCTGTATGGTTTTTCCTGTATTTTTCCAGTGCTTTGTCATCATACAGATATTCCTCTTCTCCTTTCTTTGGCATGGCTTTATAGAGTGGCGGCATGGCAATATAGACATGTCCTTCATAAATCAGTTCCGGCATGAAACGGTAAAATAATGTCAGAAGCAGGGTCGAGATATGGGCTCCGTCTACATCCGCATCTGCCATGATAATGATCTTATCATACCGCAGCTTACTGATATCAAAATCATTTCCATATCCTTCCGAAAAGCCGCATCCGAACGCATTGATCATGGTCTTGATCTCCGCATTTGCAAGTACTTTGTCAATGCTTGCTTTCTCCACATTTAAGATCTTACCACGGATCGGGAGGATTGCCTGATAATTTCTGTCTCTGGCAGTCTTGGCAGATCCACCCGCAGAATCTCCCTCAACAATAAAGATCTCGCACTTTTTCGGATCTCTGCTCTCGCAGTTTGCAAGCTTTCCGTTACTGTCAAAAGAATACTTCTGCTTTGTCAGAAGATTCGTCTTTGCCCGCTCCTCGGTTTTACGGATCTTTGCGGCTTTCTCCGCACTGGAAAGAACCGTCTTCAATGTCTCGATATTTCGGTCAAAGAACCGGACGATTTCCTCTCCTGTCACTTTTCCGACTGCCTTGGCTGCATCCGGGTTGTCCAGCTTCGTCTTCGTCTGACCTTCAAATCTCGGATCAGGATGCTTGATCGATATGATCGCAGTCATTCCATTACGGATATCTGCACCGGTAAAATTCGCATCTTTTTCTTTCAGCACTCCCAGCTCTCTTGCATACTGGTTCATCACCGTCGTAAAAGTCGTCTTAAATCCCGTGAGATGCGTTCCTCCTTCTGCATTATAAATATTGTTACAGAAACCGACCACATTCTCATGAAATTCATTGACATACTGAAGTGCCACTTCTACCCCAATCCCGTCTGCCTCTCCCTTAAAATAGATCGGCTCATGCAGTACCTCTTTCTTATGGTTCATATCCGTAATGAATCCGATAATCCCCTCCGGCTCATGGTATTCGATCTTTTCTTCTGATCCCTGCCTTTTATCTTCAAAAAATATTGTCAGCTTCGGATTCAGATAGGCAGTCTCATGCAGACGGCTCTTGATCTCTTCCGCTTTGAATCTCGTCTTTTCAAAAATCGTATCATCCGGAAGGAAATTCACCGTCGTCCCGGTCTTTCTCGTCTTTCCGATCTTCGGCAGCAGTCCGTCTTCCAGTTCAATGACCGGGATTCCTCTCTCATACCGATCATGATGAATATATCCATCACGGCTGATCTTTACATCCATGTAAGCGGAAAGTGCATTTACGACTGAAGATCCGACTCCATGAAGTCCTCCACTGGTCTTATATGCTGAATCATCAAATTTTCCCCCTGCATGAAGTGTCGTATAGACCAGACGTGCTGCGGAAATGCCTTTCTGATGCATATCCACCGGAACTCCTCTTCCGTTGTCAGATACAGTTGCAGAACCGTCTTTTTCCAGCGTGACATGGATTTCCGTACAGAATCCTGCCAGATGCTCGTCCACTGCATTGTCCACGATCTCATAAACCAGGTGGTTCAGTCCTTTTGTGGACACGCTTCCGATATACATTCCGGGACGCACACGTACCGCTTCCAGACCTTCCAGCACCGCAATACTGCCTGCATCGTATGTAGTCTTTCTTGACATTTCATCTTCTCCTTTGTCAAATTTTCAGAATAATCCATTTGATACTATAACACTTCACAAAGCGTATCTGCAAGCACTTCCATTGCATTTTTCATTTCCTCAACAGTATTGGTCTGTGCTCCGGCTTCGATCAGAAGCGATTTTGGGAGAAGATGCAGGTTGTAGCGATAGGCTTTCAGATAGATATGCCTTACAAAACCCGGATACATCCTTTCTGAGGCAAGCTGCATCTGCAGAGAGAATGCCAGATTATCCTGTATGTACGGATTGTAAAGATATGTGATATCCCCATTGGTTCTTGAACGGCTCAATCCATTGAAATACATGATCCTGGCTGTCGGCTTTCCATTGATCTGCGTGACAAGATGCGTTGTCTCTGCCACTCCGTCCCGATGAAGGTCAATGGCTACTTCAATGGAAGGATTCGCCTCCAGGATCGGACGGATCGAAGCTTCTGCATTTTCATATGCCTCACTCCGATCCAGTTTTCCGTTAATAATATCATAGACACCAAAATCATGGAGTGTAGGGATCCCTTTCGCATTCAGAAGTTCCGTCAGATATTGTCCGATTCCCACGATCCCGGTTGAAATATCTCCCGGGACTGAATCTACAAATGTTTCCTGGGAATGGGTATGAAAGATCAGAATTTTCGGTTCATTTCCCTCCCGACCGATCTTCATATTTCTTCCAAGCAGATCATCCACATTGAGCTGTTCCGCCCCGATCATCGTAGAACTGTCTACCGTATAAAAATTGCTCAAAAGGTACTCAAAATCTCTCAGTTTATCAATAGACTGGTCTGCCGCTACCTCGGATGAGACCGGCTGCTGCGGCTCATCCGGCTGACCGATCAGTTTTCCATTTTCATCGACTGCATTTTCGTCATTCGCCTGACTTTCCAGTATTTTTGCGATCGTCTCCTCATCTTCAAGAGACGATCCATACTCTGCATGATCTTCCACATACTGAACCACTGGAATCCACGCCAGTGCTTTTTGTCTGATCCACTCCCCCGGTCCCGATGAAACCGAATCTTCTTTCCATACAAGAGAAGGCACATACATAGCCTGTGCAGACCGGAGAAGATACTGTTGAAGCTGATACTGTAATTGTGCTGCATTTTTTCTGATTCCATTCAGGATCAGAAGCATACTGCACACCGACAGAACCAGTACTGCACCTGTCTTCCCCGACTGCCATTTTCTGCTTTTTATCCTCTTCATTCTCTTTGCTCTCCCTTCCCGTCCCACGATTCTTCTGTAGCTTTCTGCTATCTTTCTATTATATGAGAGCAAAGAAGGTTCAATGCTTCTGCGATCGTATGGCTGATCTGATGGATCATCTCATCTACATCTTTTGGTGTCACAAACATTCCATTCAGATGAGGTGCAATCAGCTCTTTCACCAGTTCGTACTTTTCCCCCTGATTATAAGAACGCAGTGTTTCTCCTACACTTTTCAATGTTTCCGATTCTTCCAGGGCATGAATGAAATTTTCCATCGTATCATTTACGATCGTTGCAGCATCCACAACTGTTGGCACACCGATTCCGATCACCGGAACTCCAAGAGATTCTTTTGTCATTCCATTTCTGTAATTGCCTACACCTGATCCCGGATGGATCCCTGTATCTGCGATCTGGATCGTCCGGTTTAATCGCCTGCTGTTGCGTGCCGCCAGTGCATCTACCGCAATCACAAGATCCGGTCTGGTTTCCCGGACGATCCCTCTGACTATTTCAGTTGTCTCCATCCCGGTCTGCCCCATCACCCCCGGGACAATGGCACTGACCAGTTTCGCATGTTCCACTCCCATTGCATATTTTCCATATTCCCTGATAATATGTCTCGTCACGTTCAGATGATCTGCCACACAGGGACCCAGGGCATCCGGCGTTATATTACGGTTTCCCAGTCCGACTACCAGGATAGACAGATCTTCCTCTTCTTTTCCCTCTTTCGCTTCAAAATTTTTTCTCAACAGTTCACTGATACAATCACGGATCTTTTCTGAGATCCGCATCTGCTCTTCTTCATCCGGCACTGCAAGGGCCGGACTTTCCAGTGTCAGATACGTGCCTGCCGGTTTTCCCATTGCCTTTGCTCCATTTTCCGTTTCAATAATCACCCGTGTGATCCTGGTCTCACTGCTTTCATCATAATCCTCTTCCAGAATCACTCCCGAAATTTCCACCTGGTCAGATTCAAACCTCTCCCTCTCTTCAAGTGCAAGATCTGTCCTTACGCTGTAATTTTTTGTCATCGCTTTTTCCTCTCCGTTGCCTGTTATAGTTCCATAATATTATTTTTCTTTTTTATCAAAATATGTATTGACAACGTCTATTTCATGGAATAAAATAAATGAGTATGTTTCGACAGAACGTCCGTGTCCGAGTCTGTCCCAACAGAATAACATTTGAAAATCATATGATACATTTTGGAGGTGTACACATTGGCTAACATTAAATCTGCAAAGAAAAGAATTTTAGTAAACGAGACAAAGGCTGCCAGAAATAAAGCAATTAAGTCTAAAGTTAAGACTGCTGTTAAAAAGGTAGAGGCTGCTGTTGCTGCAAAGGATACAGAGACTGCTAAGGCTGCTCTTCATACAGCAATCGTAGAGATTTCCAAGGCTGGAACCAAGGGCGTTTACCACAAAAAGACAGTTTCCAGAAAGATTGCACGTCTTTCCAAAGCTGTAGACGCTATCGCTTAATCAGAAATAAAATAATAAAAAAGACATCCACTGCCGTCAGGTGGATGTCTTTTTTATTTATACGTGCAACCAGCCGGAGCTGTGCTTTATAATTCTACAAAGCCAAAACTGTTGATCAGTCCTGTCAGTTTCTGTCCTTCTTTGCAGAGTTCACACTCATGAGAATTATAAACCTGATAATCCGGAAGATCCGCACTTGTAAAGATCGTCTTCACCTCCATGCCTGCCACCTTCGAGATTGAACTGAACACTGCACAGATGCCGCTGACTCTTCCTCCGTAATAAAGTACAGACTCAATTGCCTGTCTTACAAGAGAACCTGTAGACATGGAATCTGTCAGTACAAGTACCTGCTTACCTTCGATCATACGCTGGTTATTATCTCTGAAAAGGATCTGTCCTGCCGGATCAAATTCAGGAGTTACAACGGAAATATTATTTCCCGCACTGACCGATGCATTTCCGCTTCCTGACAGATATTCTGCCATAAACGCTCCGATCACTTCCGTATTTTTCAGGCATACGATTGTTTCTACCGGTGTATTTGTCATATATTCTTCTGCAAGTGTCTTCGCAGTCTCGCGTGCATTATTATGACGCGTCTTAACTGTTGACATATCAATATAAGTATTCACATGTGAATTTTTCGTTGCAAAATGCCCCTTCAGAATCTTAATACGTGCCTTTCCGTTCTTTCCTGACCTCAGGTCCACAAATCTCTTGTCCATAGCTTTGTTGCTCCCTTCTGCTGTTGTTCATTTATCTGGCTTCAAGATAGTTTTATTTTAGCACAACAAAAAAGAAATTACAGCAGTTTTTACAAAAAACTTACTGCAATTTCTTTTTTATTAACTATTTTTACTATCTCGTATCTGGATTAGTTGTTGATCAACTTATCCTCATCGCTCCAACTGTAAAGCTTTCTGATCTCAGCTCCGACTTTCTCTGACTGATGCTCAGCAGCAAGCTTTCTCATAGCCTTGAAGTGAACCTGACCGCCTGCTTCAGACATATCAAGCAGGAAATCTTTTGCAAATGTACCATCCTGAATATCTTTCAGTACCTGTTTCATAGCTTTCTTTGTCTCTGCTGTTACAATCTTAGATCCTGTGATGTAATCACCATACTCTGCTGTATTGGAGATAGAATATCTCATTCCGGCGAATCCTGACTGGTAGATCAGGTCAACGATCAGTTTCATCTCGTGGATACACTCGAAATAAGCATTTCTCGGATCATATCCAGCCTCAACCAAAGTCTCAAATCCAGCCTGCATTAATGCACATACACCACCGCAAAGTACGGCCTGCTCTCCAAAGAGGTCTGTCTCTGTCTCTGTTCTGAATGTTGTCTCAAGGACACCGGCTCTTGCTCCACCGATTCCAAGACCATAAGCAAGTGCTCTGTCAAGAGCCTTTCCTGTATAATCCTGCTCTACAGCTACGAGGCAAGGAGTTCCCTTTCCAGCCTGATATTCACTTCTTACTGTATGTCCTGGTGCTTTCGGTGCGATCATTGTAACATCGACATTCTTCGGTGGTACGATTGTTCCGAAATGAATGTTGAATCCATGAGCGAACATAAGCATATTACCTTCTTCAAGGTTTGGCTCGATATCTTCTTTGTAAAGTTTTGCCTGCTTCTCATCATTGATCAGAATCATGATGATATCTGCCTGCTTTGCTGCTTCTGCTGCTGTATATACTTTAAATCCCTGCTCTTCCGCTCTCTTCCATGAACGGCTTCCCTCATACAGACCGATGATAACATCACATCCGGACTCTTTTAAGTTCAGGGCATGTGCATGTCCCTGGCTGCCGTATCCGATGATTGCGATCTTCTGTCCTTCCAGAAGAGAAAGGTTACAGTCTTCCTGATAATAAATTTTTGCTGCCATTTTAAATTCCTCCTAAATACATAAAATAATATTCGTAGAAATCTTCCGGTCTCTGCCGGAGGTATCTATGTATAGTGAAAGGTCCATGCCTCTTACTAACGAATGAAATAAATCCTGTAGATTTTTCTTTTATATTTTAGAAAAATGCTACATCTTTACTGCCTCTGGATAATCCTGTGATTCCGGTTCTCGCAAGTTCCAGTATCTCGTAATCCTTCAGCAGATTTAAAAACGCTTCCAGTTTGCTCTTGGTTCCTGTCAGCTCGATCATCAGACAATCTTCTTCGACATCAACGATCTTCGCCCTGAAGATATCCGCCACAGAAATAATCTCACCACGCTGTGAAGCATCCGCTCTTAACTTCACCATGATCAGTTCTCTGCAGACCGACTCATTTTCTTTCAGCATCTTGATGTCCACTACATCTTCCAGCTTGCGGAGCTGCTTTTCAATCTGAGATAAGATCAGCTCATCTCCTGATGAGACAACTGTGATTCTTGTAAATCTTGGATCTGCTGTCATACCGGCTGTGATACTGTCAATACTGTAACCACGGCGGCTGAACAGTCCTGCGATTCTGCTAAGGACACCTGGATTGTTGTCCACGAGCAGTGAATAAACCTGACTTCTCATGCGTATCCTCTCTTTCCAGTTTGAATCTGCAAAAACAGAGTGCGTTCTGTTTTCCTTAATATTAACAACTTAACGCGGCTTTGTCAAGAGTATTTTTGAATATTTTAGAGCGGATTCTGTTTTTTATTTTTTCTGTTGTCTCACAGTCCCATCTGTTCTGCAAGCTCATTTAAATACATCCACCGTTCCTCTTTTTCTTCCAGTTCTGTCGCACAATTTTCCTGCTTTTCCATCAGCTCCCGGAGTTTCACTGAATTAGTGGCATTGGCAGTGATCTGCCGTTCGATTGATGCCAGCTTTTCCTCCAGCTTTGCAATATCTTCATCGATGGTCTCATACTCCCGCTGTTCTTTATAAGTAAATTTCACTTTTTCCTGACGGTTCTGCTTCCAGGTCTTTTTAGAAGCCTTCTCTTCCTTATTTTCTTCTGTCGCGGTTTCTTCTCCTTTTTTATTTTCTCCCTTCCCTGTGGAACTTCCAGTTTTTATTTTAGAAACCATTGCCGCAGATTCCTCCTGCTGTCTTTTTGCATTCAGATAATCGCTGTACCCGCCTTCATACTGACGGATCCCGCCTTTTCCATCCAGTTCAAAAATACGGTCTACGACATTATCCAGAAAATAGCGGTCATGGGATACCGTGATCACAATCCCGGTAAAAGAATTCAGGTAGTCTTCCAAAATAGTCAGTGTCGGAATATCCAGATTATTTCCTGCCTCATCAAACAAAAGTACGTTTGCATTTTCAGCCAGGACACCCAGAAGATACAGCCGTCTTTTTTCTCCTCCCGAAAGCTTTCCGATCGGTGCGTACTGCATATCCGGCGTGAAAAGAAAACGTTCCAGAAGCTGTGTTGCACTGATCCTGCCATCCTTCGTCGTGATATACTCTGCAATATCTTTTACATAATCGATCACTCTCTGGCTGTCATCCATATGCTTCTCTTCCTGTGCAAAATATCCGATCTTTACGGTTTCTCCAATCTCGATGGTTCCACTGTCCGGCTGTACGATCCCTGCGATCATTTTTAAAAGCGTGGATTTGCCGCATCCGTTCGATCCAATAATCCCAAGTCTCTGATTTTTCAGCACAATATAATCAAAATCATTTAAAATCTTCTTTTCTCCAAATGCTTTGCTTACATGATGCAGTTCCACCGTCTTTTTCCCCATTCTTGTCTCAACTGAATCCAGTTCCACCGTCTGATCCTTCACCGGTGCTTTTCCATTCTTCAATTCTTCGAGACGTTCCAGTCTTGCTTTCTGCTTTGTAGTCCTTGCCCGGCAGCCACGTTTCGCCCATTCCAGTTCCATCCGCAGTACACTCTGCCGCTTCCGTTCTGTCGCAAGTTCCCTTTCCTCTCTTGCCGCCTTTAATTCCAGAAATCCGGTATAGTCCGCATCATATCCATACATCTTTCCGTGACTCAGTTCCAGGATCCGATTTGTCACACGATCCAGGAAATACCGGTCATGCGTTACCATCAAAACAGTTCCTCTGTAGGAACGCAGATACTCTTCCAGCCAGGTGATCATTTCCTGGTCCAGATGATTTGTCGGCTCATCCAGCAACAGTACATCAAAATGACCGGCAAGGATCTTTGCAAGTACAACTCTTCTTTTCTGTCCACCCGAAAGCTGCTCAATTTTCTGATCAAAATCTGTGATTCCAAGTTCTGTCAGATTACTCTCTACCTGCCAGCTCTCATCTGTCCCACTTTCCAGTGCATAAGAACGGATATCCGCTCCGTCCGGGAAAACCGGGTTCTGCGGTACAAATGCAAGCTTCAGTCCATTCTGCCGTATTACCTGTCCACTGTCCGGCACTTCTTCACCGGCGATTACTTTCAGTAAAGTCGATTTTCCTGTCCCGTTGATTCCGACAATCCCGATTTTATCTCTCTCCTGTATTCCAAAAGAAGCATCCTCAAAAATCACTTTCTCCCCGTAGATTTTATTGATATGTTCCAGATTGATTATATTCATTTCTACTGACTCCTCTGCTTTTTCTATAGAAACTCTGAATTTTATTTTAAAGATTTCAAAATTTGCTTGTTAAATCTCAACAGACATTATATCATGATAAAGTTATTTCTTAACAGTCTTTAATTAAAAATCTACAGATTAAATCTGTGGATCAATAGAAAGCGAGGGATTTCTTATGAGTCAGAAAAAAGAGTTTGATGATATTTTTGATGATGATTTTGAAGTTACATATGAAGAAGATCCAGTCTATGATGAGGATGATTTTGATAACGGCAAATTTTATGAAACCGACGATTCTGATGAGGATGATTCTGAGGAAAATTATTTTGAAGAGGAATATCCCGGCGATGAATACCCTGACGAAGGTGCAGAAAATGAATATGACGATGCTATCTACAGCCCTTCCGACAGAAAGCGTAAGAAGCGGCATCCTTCCGAAGAAGAACCGGAATATGAAACCGGAAAAAGAAGTGATCCACGCTCCCGGAAAAGAAGTGGAGTTCCTCTTGCAGCTCCGATAAAAAAGGGTGGGAAAGCTCTTTCCAGGCTGACCGGTTTCCTGCTCCAGCAGCTCTCAGTCCTTTTGATCCTTGCTACAACTATTTTTGTATTATATAATTTCTGGCGTGCAAGCACCCCTTATGGCGACATACAGGAATCGATCCAGAAAAAAAGTATTTCCCAGACACTGGCTGCCTACCTGTGTATCGCAGCGATCTTCCTTTTCTTTGAATTTATCTCCCTGATCTGGACAATGACCCGGGTACGCGTGAGAGAGAACGGACGAACCATAAAAGAAGATACCGGAAGAGGACTTTTTTCATTCCTCCTCGTATTTATCACTTCGTATCTTTGCTTTTTATTCAGTCATTTTCTTCCTGACAGTCCGGAGATCCTCTATGGCATCAAAGGTGCGTTCGATGTATACGGTTCTCTCCATAATGCACTGCTGGGACTTTGTGCTGCCGGAGTCATTTCCTGCCTGATCCGACGGCATATGAGCTGATTTTTATACGGAGAAATATATTCCGCAAAGCCCATTGCAGCCGTTGTCAGACTCTCGTACAGGTACGGATTTTCGTGCAGATACGGACTTCCGTCCGTTACCTGCATCAATTAAAAAGACAGCAGATCCACGGAATCAGAAAATTCTTCTGATCTACTCCCGTCTTTTCAGATCTGCTGTCTTTTTTAATCTCGTTACCTGCTGTTAATTAATCAAAAATGATCAGTGCCATAAATACAAGATCTGTATCTCCTGTATTCTTCAGTCCATGCCCTTTTCCGTCAGGAGTAAAGGTAACATCTCCTGCTTTTACCGGACGAACTGTACCGTTGTCGTTATAATCTCCCTCTCCACGCAGGATATAATATGTCTCACTTTCATTATGATGCTCATGATATCCAAGAGAACATCCCGGTTCGATCGTCACTTCTGCATATAATCCGCATTTTCCATTTAACTCTTTTTCACCGAGAATATGCTTGATCAGGATATGTCCTTCTCCACCGCACATATTTTCTTTTCTTTCGACTTTCAGTTCACTCATGATTCTCCTCCTGCTACAGTATTTTATTACGGGACAGGATACCCGTTCTGTATCCCTGCCCCTGCTTTTTTATTACTTTTACAGTATAAACTTGTTGATATTTTTTCGCAACATTTATCAAAAATTTTAACGGAAGATTTTTTCTTTCCTTATCTGAACGCACGCTTTGGAATATGCTACTGTCATGACCAGATACATTCCTGCAACAACAATAATTGCAAGGATTCCTGTATTAAAAAAGAGATTCAAAATTAATGTCAGAAGAAGTAACAGTGGAATTACTTTGTTCATACACATATATGCTTTATATGCACTCTGAAATACAATCTCTTTTTCTGCTTCATCACAACTTGCAAGCCATTCTTTCTGAAATTTTGAAGAGGAGGGATCTCCTTTCTTTTCCGGATGGACTTTCTGAACAAGTTTAACATACCGTACCTGCATGATCCCATCATAAAAGAAACAGCTCAAAAACAAAATACACGCCCACAGGAACGTGATTGAAGTACTACCGCCCCTTCCAATATAATCCAATGAATAACCGAAAGCCAGAATCAGAATACATAAGACCTGTGATAAGACATTCACACCCGTCAGCCATGCACCGTATTTTTCTTCTTCATATTCCAGTCTGTCACACTCTTCATCATCAGCTTTCAACAGAGCATTGCAGTTCTTTTTCAAACAATGACAGATCCATTCTTCCGCTATCACAGACAATGCAAGTACCACAGCCATTCCAGGAAGGATCAGTTGTTCTATCCCACTGATATGCAGCGTGATCGTTCCAATCTCCTTCCAGTCTGAGGCACGCTCTATAAAATACATTCCTGTTCCGCCCAGAACCATACCGATTATAGCACCCGCAGACATTTTAAGTATAAAACTTTTATAACTATTTTTCTTTTTCATTCTACATCCTCCTCATACTCAAACAGATCTTCTACTTTTACTCCACAGATTTTTGCCAGCTTTAATGCCAGTGTCACTGAGGGAGAATAATCCCCCCTCTCGATCAGACTGATCGTCTGTCTCGATACACCGGCAAGCTTTCCGAGTTCCGTCTGATTGATCCCCAGTTCGGAACGGTATTCCTTTACATGGTTCAGTAATGCCAAATGATTCTCTCCTCCCTTTTCCAAGTTATTATTGACAACTTTTCTTGTCATTCACAGCTTATCATTGACAACTTTCCTTGTCAATCCTTTTTGACAATTTTCTTTGTCATTTTTTAACATTGACTCCTGTTCTGAAAGGGACTATACTTTTGTGTAACCTCAATAATAGAATAAATTCTAGGAGATAATTGAATGAACGAAGAACAAAAAGTGGTTCCTTTTACTATAGAAGATTGCTATCATGTCTGCCGTCTTCTTTATCCCGACAGATCTGAAAAGAAAAAATTAAAGCTTGCCCAGAGGCTGCACCGGAAATGGCAAAGGAGACCTCCTCTTGAATATCAAATCAACGAGGATTCACTGACCGTATCAGACAAGATTATACTGACTAAAAAGAATCTCCAGAAATGTGCCGTCAGTGGAGATTTTTATTTCTTTCAGGTCAAAGACCGGCTGTCACTTGTCCTTTTCAAACCAGCCACTGAAGAACACCACCAGGCAATGGAAGACTTCCTGAGGATCAACGAAATTGAGACGCTCCGGGAACTTCCGGCAGAAGCGTCTACTCTTCCGTGGAATGAAGTTTACAAAATGCGTGTCGGTTCTCTGTTAAAAAGAGACTTTAAAAAGGGACGGTTTTTTATAATCCATGCCCTTCTGATCCTTCTTCTGACATTTGGCTGCCTTATATGGAATGCTAAGGATTACGTTAATTATATTCTCGAAGATGCCGGTCTTTCTTCCGCAATCTCCGAACGTATGATGGATACTGTATTTGACTCTCTTCCATCAGATGATATTGAAATTCTGGGGCAGATCCAGGATAAACTGCAAAATTCTCCTGCAGTCGACGCTCTTGCCGAAAAATATGCCCGGGCTATGATTCAGGGAATTGCAAGCGGCAAAGAATTTGATGAGATCCATGTTGATATCAGCAACGAACTGGTTCAGATTGCTTCCACTGCATTGACCGAAATAAAAAAGCAGATTCCGCTATCCGATGGAATGGAAAAGCTGATCACCGCTTCTCTTTTATCCGATTCAGCATCTGCCCAGTCGGCGATCAATACTTATGCAGAGGGAATTTATGATGGTTTCAGCAACCGCCTCGGAGGACTTGTCAACCTGTACCGGATCCTGACCTCACAGTTTATGATCCTTTTTATTGCACTTCTGTATATCGGTATGGTCATTGCCTGCATAGCCACAACTCCCCTGACGGTTGTGAGATTCAGCTATCCTGCAACTTTTGTACTATCTGATATTCTCTATTACTTTTTAGTGAATGTCATCGGAAATACACTTGTTGCAAAACTCAGCAACCGCTTTTTAGGCAGAACAGTATTTCTTGATCCGTCTATGGGATATGCAATGCTTATTGTTGCCATACTGGGGGCAGCCTTTCTCTTCCTTTGCCTGACCATCAGGATAAAAAGAGAAGAGAAAAAGCTGACTCAGCTCTGAGATAATGCAGGTTTTTAAAAGAATACACTGAAAGTATATCACCTTTGCTACTACAAGCAATAGGATCAGTATAATTTTCATCTCTCCTCACCTCGCTTCTGTTTGTCTTGTAAATATTGTAGTTTGTTTATTTAATATTGTAAAGTACTTTTTGTTTATTCTGTAAACTTTATGTATTGACTTCATCTTTCAGTAGTGTTATCATCAATTCAAAGGTGGTGAGACTATGACACAGGGTGAAAGAGTGCGAATGATAAGAAAGCATCCTAATGTCAATCTTACGTTGGAAAAGTTTGGCGAAAAATTAGGAATCAAAAAATCTGCTCTTTGCTTAATTGAAAATGGAAAAAATAATTTAACTGAACAAATGGCTAAATCCATCTGCCGTGAGTTCCGAGTAAATTACTTTTGGCTCACCGAAGAAAAAGGAGAGCCTTTCATTGATATCCCTGATACTGCTTTGGATGATCTTGCCGATGATTACGATCTTGATAATATAGATAAAAAGATTATTCAGAAGTATCTGGAGCTGAGTGCTGATCAGCGTGACGTGATTAAAGCTTACCTGAGAAGTCTCTGCGAAGACGAAAAAAACGGGTGATTCACCCGTCTTTTCTGATGAAGTACTTATGTATGTATTGAAATCCGGAGATCCTGATTATCAGCCATCCTGCTCACAGGATGACCTCAGGAAAGAACTCGGATTTTAATTTTGACATAGGTGAATAAATTGTTTAATGACCATTTTTCCCACTTGGGCAAAATGGTGAACGCTACTCAGGAACTCGATTAGAAAGGACGTAATCATATGCCATTACCAAAATCAAACAACTATACAATTGAAGATATCTACTCTCTTCCTGATGGACAGCGTGCTGAGCTGATCGACGGACAGATCTATGATATGGCTCCACCGAGTCCCTTCCACCAGGAACTGGTAATGGAGCTTTCCGCAACTCTTCGCGATTACATCAAAAAGAATAGCGGATCGTGCAAAGTTTACCCTGCTCCATTTGCCGTTTTTCTTAATCAGGACGACCACAATTATGTAGAACCAGATATCTCCGTGATTTGTGATCCTAACCGGATTAATGAAAAAGGATGTAATGGTGCTCCTGATTTTATTATAGAGATCGTATCACCAAGCAGCCAACGCATGGATTACCTCACAAAATTGTTTAAATACCGTACAGCCGGTGTTCGTGAATACTGGATTGTGAATCCAATGAAGCAAACGATTCAGACCTACTTCTTTGGTGACGTAGAAGATTCCAATCAATATTCTTTTGATGATGAGATTTCTGTTGGGATCTACGATGATTTGAAGATCTGTATTGTAGATTTACTGAAATAAAAAAAACGCCTCGGTTCTCTTTTTTAAATATTATTATATTATCGACAAATCTCGGTATACAAATAATCGACAAATAATGTGATTTTCACCCGTTTTTACTGGTTTTCAAATTAAAACAAATCAATATTTTCACATAAAAGAAAAGCCCTTGAAATGTTGTATTTTCAAGGGTTTTTCCATATTTACTTGATCTATTTTTTAGAACTTACCAGCCTTAGCAGCTTCCTCAACAGAAACTGTAGCCTTATATTTAAAGTGCCAATTTGTATAACGCTAATTGATTAAGGCTTACGCCTTCTTTGTCTGCTTCGATTGCTAAACGCTGATGTAATGACTTAGGCAGCCTTACAACAAACTTCCCGCTATAGTTGTTTACTGATTCCGGTACAGGAATTGCTAAATTATTTTCTAACTTAACTTCTATATATCCTTCCATAGCTTCGTTAAGGCTTTCGTATAATTCGTCTAACGTATCGCCTGTACTTTGGCAGCCGTCCAGTTCTAAGATTCTTCCGTAAAAGTAATGCCCGCTTTCGTCGTTCATTTCCTGTACTAATCTTGTATATGGCAGCTTCATATAATCTTTAACTTCCATTGCTCGCACTCCTTCCTTCTTACTCTTATATTATATCCATGTTAGGGGATTTACTCCCCTATCCTGTTTAGAATATCTACTATGTACGCTTTCTTTAATGGGCTTTCCTGTTTGATTGTTGTTAAGTCGCCTGTTTCTTTGTTCAAGTACTGCTTGTGGCTTCCCTTCTGCCTTACTCCTTCATAACCGTAAGCCCTTAATACTTTGTCAGCTTCTTCCGGGCGTATTCCGTTTGGCTGTCTTTTCATTTTTTCAATTATCTTTTCTACGCTTGGCACTGTGTCACTTCCTTTCTTGATATTATAGTACCATATATAGTACTATTTGTCAATGTTTTTATAATAGGCTCTATCATATCTTCTAATAGTGCGTAATATGGTTTTTTATTTCCCGGTGCTGCTTTCAAGTTTCTTTTGTCTTATTGTTCATCTTTCCACGCCCTTTCTTGCTGCTAACTCACAGTTAATTACGATTTCCTATAATGCGTAAAAATCGTCTTCGTTTATGTATTCCCGTAACTGGAATAGATCAGCCGTAAGAATACCCGTAGCTTCTGCTATATCTACTTCTTCGACTACTGCCGCCTGGCTCTTTTCTACTGCTTCCTGGATCTGTCTTTCTGCTTTCTTTGTGTCAGATTCTGACACCTTCTTAACCGTCTTCTTTATCGTATTTTTCAGCGTTTCCACTACTCCGAAGTACCCGGCTTCTAGCATAGCTTCCAGCAGTTCCATTAGTTCGTAGTCCCTAAGATACTCTTTGTGCTGTTTGTCCTGGCTTTCTACGTTAAATCCCCGGTTATCGAAGTACACCGTATACTCTTTCCCTTCATGCTTAAAGCCGTAGTTTCTCTTTCCTGGCTCATACCTTCTGCACTGCACAGATTTATCTACTGCATCAAAGTTTGTTTTTGCTTCAGCTATTTTAGACGAATCTCCGCCCGCTAGTGCATCATTATATTCTTGCACTGCCTTTGAATAATCACTCATCCACTTCGCAGCTGTCTGAACCACTCCATTAGTACCTTTATATTGTGTTGAATCAGCAGCTAATTCGGCAGCTTTTGCCTGTTCATACACCTCTTGATATTTATCCAGAATTTCATTCGCATCTTTCAGACCGCTTTCAGAATTGCTGAATATAGCATCCAGTACATATGCATAATCGCCACCAAGCTCATCTGATGCCTTACGTACATCAGTCATAAAATCATTCAGAGCAGCTTCTGCTTGTGAAGCATCTCCATTGAAGAAGATCATGTCATTGCTTGATGTGATTAGATCACCATATTTTTCTTGAGATGCTGCTAATGCTTTCTTGATTGCTTCTGACGCAGGGTCTACTGCCTCTTCAAAATATTCACCAAGGAAATAATTACGCTGCTTCTCCATTTCCTTTGTTGCTTTGTTGATGCCTTCTTGATTTTCATTCAGATATTTATTCGCATCTGATTGGCTTAAGTGTTCCATAAGACCAATCTGCTCGCGCAGAGATCCATTTACAAGGTCAATACCTTCAGCTTGACTTCCATATGCCTCAGTAAGCATTTCCTGAATTGATAGCAACTCAGATTTTGCTTGATATGCTTCAGATTCTGTTAGTGACCCAGATGCTAACTGATCACGCAATTCTACGACTCTGTTCTTATATTCTTCGATAGAATGATTAGATTCCTGCCATGCGTTTCCAGCTTCCTGAGCAGCTTGAACTTGTTCTTGAATATAGTTGTTGTATGCTTTCCATACAAGAAATGCGGCACCGATACCAGCAATCGCAAGTGTGAGAGGACTGATTGCACCAAGCATACCTTCAAATGCTAATTGAGCCGCAGCACCAGCATCCGCTAAAGATTTTATTCCACTGGCTGCCTTACCAACAGACAATAGACTTATCGGTGATTTCATGGTAAAATTGAATAAAATCAATAGGAGGTGTGGTTATGTCTTTAATAAAATGCCCTGAATGTGGCAAAGAAATTTCTGACAAATCAGTTCAGTGTATTCACTGCGGATACCCACTTAATAATAAAACTGATATTTCATAGGATGTTATTTATGCCGGATACGAGAGCAATACAGTAAAATATAAAAATCAGACTAAGCTCATAGGATGTATAAGACCACTTTTAAAGTTAGACTTAACATCATCAAAAAGGATTATTGACAATCCACCGTATACACTTTTTCGCTCAGTTTCAAAAGAACAGGCAGACTGGATATTCAATACGTTGAATCCATTTCAGTGTAAAATCATTCTACAAGAGACGTATAATGCAGTCATACCGAACGCAGAATTGGATTCTTATATTATGAATGGCGGCTCCACAATTATATGCCCGAACTGCGGTTCAAACCAGATTACAACTGGTCAGCGCGGATTTTCATTTCTTACCGGATTTATCGGTAGCGGAAAGACTATCAATAGATGTGGTAAGTGTGGATGGAAATGGGAACCATAATTTGTGTCATCTTACCAACGCAGACACATGCGTACCATGATTATAGTGGAAGATAAGTTGCCACTACACGAGGACTATACATTAAAAGTCGCTACACTAGGCAGTAGCGGCTCAAAGGGTGGGTAGTCTCTGAAGATGAAGCTGTGAGTTTTCGTCCGGCTGATGTTATCCTATCTGTAGAAATATTTCTACTAGGTACTTAGACTTACTATCACCATATACCATCCAATCATTTGTTTCTGCCTTTCGCAACATTCACGCTTATTGTTTCCAATTACGTTGTAGTATGATTGGTTTAACCAGTTTCCCAGCAATTGGTCGGACACAACATAAAGGATATAACAGAATCAACTTACACGGTTCGAGACGTAGAATGGCTACGAACAGATTTGGAAAAGTTGGACCAAAAAAGAGGGAATAGCAACAACGCTACTCCCTCTTTTAGTATACACTTTGTGGTATACACTTAATATACACATAGCATATAGATATGCCAGTTTTTATCAAGTTTCGTCAGTTCTCTGCAAGTCTAGAAATGCAATAAATACTGGGTTTTTTAGAACTTACCAGCCTTTGCAGCTTCCTCAACAGCTACTGCAACTGCTACAGTCATACCAACCATTGGGTTGTTACCAGCACCGATCAGACCCATCATCTCAACGTGAGCCGGTACAGATGAAGATCCAGCGAACTGTGCATCAGAATGCATACGTCCCATTGTATCTGTCATACCGTAAGAAGCCGGTCCTGCTGCCATGTTGTCCGGGTGAAGTGTACGTCCTGTACCACCACCTGAAGCAACTGAGAAATATTTCTTTCCAGCTTCAAGACGCTCTTTCTTATATGTTCCTGCTACCGGGTGCTGGAATCTTGTCGGGTTTGTAGAGTTTCCTGTGATGGATACATCTACGTTCTCTTTCCACATGATCTTAACACCTTCTACTACGTCGTTAGCTCCGTAGCAGTTAACTTTTGCACGAAGTCCGTCAGAATAAGCCTTACGGAATACTTCTTTCAGCTCTCCTGTATGATAGTCAAGCTCTGTCTCAACATATGTAAATCCGTTGATACGTGCAATGATCTGAGCAGCGTCTTTTCCAAGACCGTTCAGGATAACACGAAGAGGTTTCTTACGAACCTTATTTGCTTTCTCTGCGATACCGATTGCACCCTCTGCTGCTGCGAATGATTCGTGTCCAGCCAGGAATGCGAAGCACTCTGTATCCTCTTCAAGAAGCATCTTTCCAAGGTTACCATGTCCAAGACCAACTTTTCTCTGATCTGCAACAGATCCCGGAATACAGAAAGACTGAAGTCCCTCTCCGATTGCTGCTGCTGCGTCTGCTGCCTTTGTACATCCCTTTTTGATTGCGATAGCTGCACCTACAGTGTAAGCCCATTTTGCGTTCTCAAAACAGATTGGCTGGATTCCCTCGATCATCTTGTAAACATCAAGACCGGCTGCTTTCGTTACTTCAGCAGCTTCTTCGATGGAGTTGATTCCATACTCAGCAAGTTTTGCAAGAATCTGTTTCTCTCTTCTTTCATATGATTCAAATAATGCCATTGAAATAGTCCTCCTTACTCTTTTCTCGGGTCAATGATCTTAACAGCATCGTCAACACGTCCATACTGTCCTTTTGCTTTTTCAAGAGCAACAGCAGGCTCGTCTCCGGCTTTGATGAAATCCATCATCTTGCCAAAGTTTACGAACTGATATCCGATGATCTCATCATCTTCATTCAGTGCGATTCCTGTTACATAACCATCTGTCATCTCAAGATAACGAGGTCCCTTTTTCAGTGTACCGTACATTGTACCAACCTGTGAACGAAGTCCTTTTCCAAGGTCTTCCAGTCCTGCTCCGATCGGAAGTCCGTCCTCTGAGAATGCACTCTGAGTTCTTCCGTAAACGATCTGAAGGAACAGTTCTCTCATAGCTGTATTGATAGCATCACAGACAAGGTCTGTATTCAGTGCTTCAAGAAGTGTTCTTCCCGGAAGGATCTCAGAAGCCATAGCTGCAGAATGAGTCATTCCTGAACATCCGATTGTCTCAACAAGTGCCTCCTGGATGATTCCGTCTTTTACGTTCAGTGTCAGCTTACAAGTACCCTGCTGTGGAGCACACCAGCCTACACCATGCGTAAGTCCGGAGATATCTTTGATTTCTTTTGCCTTTACCCATTTAGCTTCTTCTGGAATTGGAGCTGCGCCATGGTTTACGCCCTGGGCTACCGGACACATCATTTCTACTTCGTGTGAATAAATCATGTTAATACTCCTTTCAATATGTATGATTTTCTTCGTATACGGTACACTTTTTCGCACTAAAAAGGGCTCAGAGAACCCTTTCTTCCTATGCATGATACTCTTCCTGTCCACCGGGGCACACCTGTCCGCCCCGGATGCCTGTACCATAGAAAAAGATGTGCCACCTGCCGCACACTTTTCTCATTGCACCATATGTGTTTATTTTCGCACAATTTACCTCATTCGTCAATCATTACTTTGACAAGTTTTTCACTAAGAAATGCCAGATTTTTTATAAATCTGACATTTTCCACCCTTACTCTTCTGTAAGCAATCTTTCTTTTAACATTTCAAGTGCCGTTTCTACTGTATGCAGCCGGTTTTCCATCCGGTTTCCCGTAAACCGGCATTCTTTCACTGTAGTCTTTCCATTCAGATAACAGCCGATATAAACCAGTCCCACCGGTTTTTCCGCTGTTCCGCCTCCCGGACCGGCAATCCCGGTGGCACTCAGTGCAGCTTCTGCTTTCGCTGCCCTTGCTGCCCCTTCTGCCATCTCCCGTGCAGTCTGTTCACTGACTGCTCCAAACTGCTCCAGAGTCTGATGTGAGACCCTCACCAAACGTTCTTTTGCCTCATTGGAATAAGTAACATATCCTTCATTCAGTACCTCCGATGCTCCGGCAACATTGACCAGAGTGCCTGCGATCATCCCACCGGTACAGGATTCTGCCGTCGTTATATGGAATCCTTTTTCTGCCAGAAGTTCAACCACAGTCTCTTCCAGCGTCTTTTCTCCTGCAGCCTGCTCCTTTAAATACCATTCCAGATACATCTGTTACATACCTCCCTGCGTCAGAACCTGTCTGTTCGTCCATACATAATCAATCAGTGAAATGATCGTCAGGGCAAGAGCCAGCCAGATCAGGATCTGTCCGATCAGATCAAAAACTCCTCCAAGATCCGCGATCAGTACAATGATCATCGCCATCTGAGATACGGTCTTAAATTTTCCCCAGTAATTTGCTGCGATCACAATTCCGTTGTCTGATGCAACCAGCCGGAATCCACTGATGATAAATTCTCTTGCAATGATAACAATCACGATCGCTGTCGGCAGCTTTCCTGAAGGGATCAGGCAGATCATTGCGGAGCATACCAGCAGCTTATCTGCCAGCGGATCCATAAATTTTCCAAAATTCGTCACAAGATTATACTTTCTTGCAATCTTTCCGTCCAGCATATCTGTCAGACTTGCAATCACAAAAATTGCCAGAGCAATCCACTTATTTGCCGCCCCTCCTACGTCCGTCAGCATAAAAAACACAAAAAATGGTACCATGATCACCCGTAATACTGTCAGCTTATTTGGTAAATTCATAATAACTCTCCTATCAAATCATAATCCAAAGCACCTGTTACTTTTACTCTTGCGAAATCACCCGAAAGTAACTCTTCATCTGTATTGATAAAAATCAATCCGTCAACATTCGGAGCGTCTCTGTAAGTTCTTCCGACATATGCATTTTCATCAGCAACTTTTCCTTCGATCATAACCAGAACCTCTCTTCCAATCATGTCTTCCGCCTTGTCAAATGCGATCTCCTGCTGCAGTTCCATGATCTCTGCCTGCCGGTCTTCTTTTACTTCTTCTTCGATCTGCTCCGGCATTCCTGCTGCCGGTGTATCCTCTTCCGGCGAATAAGTAAAGACTCCCAGACGGTCAAACTCCATCTCGTCCACAAACTGCATCAGTTCTTCATGCTGTTCTGCGGTTTCTCCCGGGAATCCTGTGATCAGTGTTGTACGCAGACAGATATCAGGAATCTCACTTCTCAGCTTTTCCACTATATGAACCAGTTCCTGCTTCGTAGTTCTTCTGCCCATCCGCTTCAGAATCGTATCATTCGCATGCTGGATCGGAAGATCAAGATAATGGCAGACTTTCGGTTCTTCCTTCATCACCTGGATCAGTTCATCTGTAATCTCTTCCGGATAACAGTATAAAATACGGATCCATCGGATTCCGCTGATCTTACACAATTCTCTGACCAGCTTATGCAGTGACTTTTCTCCATAAAGATCCTTTCCATACAGCGTCGTCTCCTGTGCCACAAGGATCAGCTCTTTTACCCCCTGCTCTGCCAGTTCCCTGGCTTCATTCACAAGACGCTCCATCGGAACACTCCTATAATTTCCTCTTACTTTTGGAATAATACAGTATGTGCAATGCTTGTCACATCCCTCTGCGATCTTCAGATAGGCAAAATGTCCTCCGGTTGTAACAAGACGCTTTGTCTCCGGCAGTGGCAGTGCATCAATATCCGAAAGGATCACTTCCTGATTTCCTTCAAGTGCTGCATCTACCGCATCCAGTATTTTATCATATGCCGTCGTTCCAAGTACTTCGTCTACTTCCGGTATTTCTTCCAGAATTTCATCTTTATAACGCTCTGCCATGCACCCCGTCACGATCAGTGCTTTTACTTTTCCTTCTTTTTTCAGTTCTGCCATCTCAAGGATATTCTGAATACTTTCTTCCTTGGCATCATGAATAAAGCAGCAGGTATTGATCACGATAATATCCGCTTCCTGCTCATCATCTGTCATCTCATATCCTCTGGATGCCAGTAATCCCAGCATAACCTCTGTATCAACCAGGTTTTTGTCGCATCCCAGAGAGATAAAAAGTATCTTCATATAAATCTGTAACCTCCATGATGTATCTATTTTTTATTTTCGCATCTGCGTTCTGCGTAAAAAGAGCAGATACATTTTTCGCATCTGCCCCGATCTTCTTACTCTTCTTCCTCCGCATTCTCAGCCATGATCTTTAATTTACCTTCATTCAGCTCTTCAATCGCTATTGAAAGTGGTTTATCTCCATTCTTAGCAGGAACTAACGGAAGCTCTCCGGCGATCAACTGTCTTGCTCTTTTGGATGTAGCCATTACGATAGAATAACGGCTGTTGACGATCTTGGATTCTCCCTCTTCAACGTCTTTGTTCACGACCTTCATCAGGTCTGTATAAGATGGATGCAGCATATTTATTTTTCTCCTTTCAAACTGTTCAGATCTTCTTTGATCTTTTCCATAAATCCTGTATTTCTGGTACTACGGTGATGCTCGCCACGGATAATCTGATGAACCTCCTCCACACAGGTGTCCAGATCATCATTCACGATCAGATAATCGTATTGATCCATTCCTTCTGCTTCTTCACAGGCACGATCCATTCTTGACTCGATCACATCCAGCGTCTCTGTTCCCCTTCCGACCAGACGGCTTCTCAGCTCTTGTGCTGTCGGCGGAGTGATGAATAAAAGCAACGTATCCGGGAAAGCTTTTTTGACTTTCAATGCTCCCTGGATCTCAATCTCAAGAATCACATCTTTTCCGGCTTCCAGCTGCCTTTCTACATAATCACACGGAGTGCCGTAGTAATTTTCCACGTATTTAGCATACTCTATCAGTTCGCTGTTGGCAATCATTTTTTCAAATTCCTCTTTTGAAATGAAAAAATACTCTTTTCCATCCGTCTCGCCCTCTCTTGGCTGCCTGGTAGTTGCCGAAATAGAAAGTGCATAATTCTCAGGATATTTTTTCATAAGAGCTTTCATCAGAGTTCCCTTCCCTGAACCTGAAAATCCCGATACAACAATCAATATACCTTTTTTGTCCATAATCCCGTTCCTCTTTTTCTCAAAAACTACTCTATATTCTGGATCTGCTCCCTGATCTTCTCAATCTCAGTCTTCAGTCCGATTGCCAGATTCGATACTTCCAGATCATTGGCTTTGGAAAGGATCGTATTCGCTTCACGGTTCATCTCCTGTGCGATAAAATCAAGTTTCCTTCCGATTCCTTCTTGTTCTTCCAAAGTCGATCTCATATGCTGAATGTGGCTTTTCAGTCTCACTACTTCTTCATCGGTACAGATCTTATCTGCAAATAAGATCACTTCCGCCGCAATCCTGCTTTCATCAATCTGCACATCTTCCAGAAGTTCTTTTACTTTTGTCTCCAGCTTCGCACGGTACTCTGCAACGATCTGTGGAGAACGCTCCTCCACCTTTCCCACCTGACTTTCAAGATAAGACAGTTTTTCAAGAAGATCCTTCTTCAGATTCTCGCCTTCTGCCGTCCTGGTTTCAACAAACTGACGAAACGCCCCCTCTAATGCTTCTTTCAGGCCATTCCACAATTCATCCTCATCCTCTGCCTGCTCTTCCATTGTGAAAACTTCCGGGAAACGTGCAAGTGTAGATACACGGATATCATTCTCCAGACCAAATTCTGTCTCCATCTGCTGAAGATACTTCAGATACTCTCCGGCAATTCCTGCATGATATCTGACAGAAACCTGAGACTGCGATGCATCTTCATAAGTAATAAAAATATCTACTTTTCCTCTGTTCGCATAAGATTTCAGCAGAGTACGGATCGATGTCTCAAAAAAATTCAGTTTCTTTGGCATACGGATATTTACATCCAGATAACGGTGGTTCACACTTTTCAGTTCCACGGTAAACTTTCTGTTCTCCTTCTGAACCTCGCATCTGCCAAAACCGGTCATGCTTTTGATCATAATCATTCATCCTCTGTAATTCTCATTTTTCCCATAAAAGAAACGGTTTAAACGTCTCGTTCAAATCCGTCTGCCTTCATGTCTATAATCTTATTTATTATACTCCTACTTTTCCTCATTGGTCAACAGGTCTTTTTTGAAGTTTTTCAGATTCTGTGCTATACTGATTTCAGACTTATAAGAAATGAGGAATCTGAAATGGCATTTGACGGAATCGTTGTCGCGAATCTCGCGTATGAATTAAAAGAAAAACTTATAAATGGAAGAATTTCCAAAATTGCACAGCCTGAGACTGATGAACTTCTTCTTACTGTGAAGTCGGCATCCGGGCAGTATCGTCTGCTGATTTCTGCCGATGCTTCTCTTCCGCTGCTTTATCTTACTGATACCAACAAGCCAAGTCCTATGACCGCACCTAATTTCTGCATGTTACTGCGAAAGCATATCAGCGGCGGCAGAATTGTCGACATTTATCAGCCGGGGCTGGAACGGATCATTCACTTTACGATTGAGCATCTGGACGAGCTGGGTGATCTCTGCCGGAAGGAGCTGATCGTAGAGATTATGGGAAAGCACAGCAATATTATCTTTTGTTCAGAGGATGGGAAGATCATTGACAGTATCAAGCACGTTTCTGCACAGATGAGTTCTGTACGTGAGGTTCTTCCCGGACGGGATTATTTTGTACCGGACACGATGTCCAAGGCAGATCCTCTGACCGTATCCTTTGAAGAATTTTCCTCACATCTGACCATGAAACCGATGCCTGTCTCAAAATCGATTTATACAAGCTTTACCGGGATCAGTCCGGTCACTGCAGAAGAGATCTGCTCTCTGGCAGGAATAGATTCTTCTATACCTGCCAAAGAATATTCCGAAGATCTTCTGCTGCATCTTTACACGCAGTTTTCTATTTATCTGTCTGCTGTAAAGGAGCATACTTTCACACCGGTTATTTATTTTAACGGATCAGAGCCAAAGGAATTTTCAGCACTCCCTCTGTCTCATTTTTCCAATTATATGCCGAAGGAGTTTTCCTCAATTTCACAGGTCCTGGAGACCTATTATGCAACCAGGAACCAGATTACCCGTATCCGCCAGAAATCCGCAGATCTGCGTCATGTCGTACAGACTGCACTGGAACGGAACCGCAAAAAATATGATCTGCAGATCCGCCAGTTAAAAGATACCGAAGGGCGGGATAAGTATAAGGTTTACGGAGAACTGATCAATACTTATGGATACAATGTTGCTCCCGGTGAAAAAAGACTGGAAGCTCTCAACTATTATACAAATGAAATGGTATCTATTCCATTAGATCCTGTCAGGACACCGCAGGAAAATGCACAGCGATATTTTGCAAAGTACAATAAGCAGAAACGTACTTTTGAAGCACTGACGGTTCTTTGCAAAGAGACTGCAGAAGAGATTTCCTATCTCGAATCCGTACAGACTGCACTGGACATTGCCCTGACAGAGAATGATCTTGCTGAGATCAAAGAAGAACTGACCAATTCAGGATATATCCGCCGAAGATATACAAAAAAGAAAGTCAAAATAAAAAATAAACCACTCCACTATATCTCCAGCGATGGCTTTCATATCTATGTCGGCAAAAATAATCTGCAAAATGACCAGCTCACTTTCCATTTTGCAGTTGGAAATGACTGGTGGTTCCATGCAAAGCAGGCTCCGGGTTCCCATGTCATTGTCAGAACCAATGGAGTCGAACTGCCTGATACTACTTTTGAGGAAGCAGCACGGCTTGCTGCTTATTATTCCAGTATGCGTGGTTCTGAAAAAGCAGAGATTGACTACGTTGAGAAGAAACAGGTTAAAAAACCTGGTGGAGGCAAACCCGGATTTGTCGTATATTATACGAATTATTCTATGGTCATCGACAGCGATATCAGTCAGATCCGGCTATGTGAGGATTGAATTTCTCAGCCGGTACTATACAGGGATTCTCCAATTTTCCATCTGAAGAAGAGAAACATCCCCTGACATTTTCCTAGGCATACAAAAACCACAGGACAGAATTTCCAGCCTTTCTCCGGGTTCTGTTCTGTGGTTTTATTCTCCTGCTGCTTCTTTCACTTCCTCAGGAACTTCAATGGCATCTACCTGATCAAAATCTGTAAACTTCAGATCGATCGAATAAAGATTCACTTTCGTAGTCTCTCCATAAGATTCATAGAGTTCATTCAGGACATCACTCATATCCACCAGAATCCTTGCCGGCAGCATCTTATCTTTATAAATCTCAAAAATTACCGGGATTTTTAATTCCCTGATCGCATCTTCATCCGGAAGTTCTACCAGGTGAAAAGCATTGACCATATCTTTTCCCAGAATACCCATCAGTTCTGTTCCGGTCACATCCCCGTACATCTGATAACATTCTTTTCCATCTTCTTTCACAGTCTTCTTTGCAAGATGAAAAGATTCCATTGCTTTGCCTTCCTGCCTGAAAATATCACCGTCTACTCCCAGATGACTCTCTGAGCTGTCCTCTGTCGTTTCCTTCACCCATGTATCATTGGTTCTGCTGTACGTTACCGCCTTTCCATCTTCCTGAACCTGATAGATCTCCAGATCAGCTGAAACCTGTGCATTCTTGATCGTTACCTTTGCGGTTCCCTTTGCATATCCGGCAGGTGGCTGCGTCGTATTCTCAAGATCCAGTGCCATATTGACATTTCTTATGTCCAGCACATCTTCCATCTGGATCGCTACTTCAACATGATTTGCTGATGACGTGACATTCTGCATATTTTCTTCCATATCCGTCAGCAGCCTCTTTGGTGTCATCCTTCCGCTGCATCCTGCCAGCACCCCGGTCAGTACAAAGAGCAGCACAATGGCTGCCACTTTGCACCTATATCCCGTTTTATATCTGTTGTCGGATACTGGTCTCTTTTCCCCCGTCATACTTACTCCTGCCCGGACAGATAATCGATAAACTGCTGGGCTGTTCTTCCTGAAAGTCCTCCATGAGACAACTCCCATTTATTTGCTTCCAGAAGAAGTTGCTCTTGCGGCAGACTGATTCCATTTTTGATGGCAAGCGTCCTTACAATCTCCTGAAATGCTTTTTTATCCGGTGAACCGAAATAAATCGTTACTCCGAATCTTGCTACCAGTGACAGCTTTTCCTGTACCGTATCATTTGTATGCATGTCTTCATCCCGATCCTGCTTGTCTTTAAATGTCTCACGAATCAGATGACGACGGTTGGAGGTTGCATAGATCAGTACATTTTCCGGCTTTTTTTCAAGGCCTCCCTCGATCACAGCTTTCAGATATTTATATTCAATCTCAAACTCCTCAAAAGAAAGGTCATCCATATAAATAATAAACTTGTAGTTTCTGTTCTTGATCTGAGCAATAACATCATTCAGATCCTGAAACTGATGCTTATACACTTCGATCATACGCAGTCCCTGATCATAATACTGGTTCAGGATTGCCTTAATTGAAGAGGACTTTCCTGTTCCCGCATCTCCGAACAAAAGACAGTTATTTGCTTTTTTCCCTTCCACAAATGCTTTTGTATTATCGATCAGCTTCTTTTTTGCATTTTCATATCCAACAAGATCATCCAGATGCACATGTGCAATATTCGTGATCGGCACGATCTGAACTTCTTCATGCTCCGGATGCTCCACCCGGAATGCCTTGTGCAGACCCAGTTTACCTACACCAAATTCTTTGTAGAACTGTGTCAGGATCACTTTAAACTCTTTTTCATCCTGTGCTGTACCAAGGTCGCAGCTCAAAGTGCAGATCCGATCCCGTATCCTGCGGTTAAAAACCTTCCCACCGACATTACATTTCTGATAATCCAGAATGACCTGCAGACATTCTGCATCCAGACTTTTTTCCATCGCACTGAAATCATAGTCAAATAATTCCTTAAATATTTTAAAATCATGCAATGCAATCTCATTGATACTTCCTTTTACTTCTCCCACAATCTCACAGGATGTGCTGTATGCATTCTCATCACTGGCAAGAAGAAAGGTAAGATAAGTATGCCAGAGATTCCCCTCAAATCCATGACTTACTGACAGTTCCAGCAGTTCATTGATACAATCAAATAACAATGCTCTTAAGTCTTCCCTGTTGTAATACTCACTTTCATAATGGTCGATCAGAAAGGTAATATCTTTCAGAATCTCACCATATTCCATGTTCTTATACAGCATCAGTTCATTTGTCCGCATTTTTATAACCTCTTTTCCAGCTTCCGTCTTTCTTTTGTGTCTCTGTGCTTAAAATAGTATTCTGATCAGCAGGCTCTTTTTCTCAGATCTGTCCGTCTATGGAATAATTTCCCAAAATCCGGAGATTTCTTGCCTCTTCCCGCAGACCTCTGATTGCATTCTTCACTGCCGCATCTTCCAGATTTCCATCAAAATCTACAAAGAAACGGTACTCCCACTGCTTGCCCTCGACCGGTCTTGACTCGATTTTTGTCATATTCAGATCATTATAAATAAAATGTGAAAGAATGTTATACAGTGAACCGCTTTCATGAGGGAGTTCAAACTCGATACTGATCTTGCTTGCATCTTTCAGAAAGATCTTCTGGTTTGTAACCACGATAAACCTGGTTGAATTATCTGCCTCATCATTAATCTCATCCACCAGTACTTCCAGTCCATGAATTTTCGCTGCATAAGTGCTGCACACTGCTGCCTGTGCCTTATCCTGATCTTCCAGTACTTTTTTGGCTGCGATCGCTGTATTTACGACACTGATCCTCTGCCAGTCTGAATGGTCATCCAGAAACCGGGTTGTCTGCATCAGTGCTTCTGCCTTGGAATACACCCTCTTAATCTCACTTAACTTCGTTCCCGGAAGTCCTGAAAGAGTATGAACAACCGGAAGGATCGTCTCTGCTACAATATAATTTTCAAATTCATCCAGAAGATCATACATCTCGTTGACCGGACCTGCTGAGGAATTTTCGATTGGAAGAACTGCATAGTCCGCAGAGCCTTCTTCAATCGCTTCCATCGCATCCCGGAATGTCCGCACATGGAAACAATTCACATCATCCCCGAAGAACTGGTGCATTGCAGCCTGCCCGTAAGCCCCCTCTGTTCCCTGAAATACGACTCTTGCATTTTCTTTATCCAGAGAATCAATCTGAATAAACGGTAACCGCCCTAATGCTCCTGACTCTACCAGTCTCTGGTACTGAAGCTTCCGGCTCATCGACATCAGTTGAGAATACAGTTCTTTAATCCCCTTCTTATTAAATTCCCCCTGGACTTTTGAAGCCACATCTGCCAGTTTGTCTTTTTCTCTCTGACGATCATAGACTTTTCTTCCGGCTTTTACTTTATATTCACCTACCTGCTGGCAGACATCCATTCTCATCTGATATAACTCTGCCATACGGTTATCAATTTCATCAAGCTGGGTTCGCAATTCTTCCAGTGTTGCCATATCTTTCTTCTCCTTTGCACATACTGGTTTTTAGTATAATACATTTTTCATTCAAAATCTACGATAGATTTCTGTTCGGAGAATTAACGTTCCCTGAAACGAGGGAAAACCTCCCCTTGTATTCTTTTTCATATCCTTTAATTTGCTCTTGAAACCACCGTCAATTTAGTATATCATTATACAGAAAATATGTCAGATCTTTACAGGTTTCCACCGTGGGGTTCCTGTAACCGGTCTCAATGCAATATCAATTAAAAAGGAGAGTTATATTATGAATGTGAATGAATGCATTACATCTCGCAGAAGTATCCGAAAATACAAGCCTGATCCCGTCGATCACTCTTTGATCGAATCAATCGTATCTATGGCATCCTATTCTCCTTCATGGAAAAATACTCAGATCACCCGTTATATCGCAATCGATGATTCTTCTATTCTTAAAAAAATCGCAGATGATTGTACCCCAGTATATAATTCCAATATCATACAGCAGTCTCCCATGCTGATTGCCGTTACTTTTATTAAAGGAAGATGCGGTTTTGAACGTGACGGTTCTTATTCTACCAAAAAAGAAGACCGTTGGCAGATGTTCGATACAGGAGCTGCCTGTCAGACTTTCTGCCTTGCCGCAAAAGAGAAAGGGCTTGGCACTGTCATTATGGGGATTTTTGATGAGGACAAGATTACAGAGCTTTTAGAGATTCCAGAAGAACGCGAACTTGCAGCACTCATTGCTGTTGGTTGGCCTGATATTGACCCGGAAGCTCCAAAAAGAAAGAGCGTGGATGATTTATTACAGTTCCGATAAGATATATATTTTTACATTTCTATAATACTAAGGAGGTTTCCTGATGAAACATTTGATAAGCCCACTTGATCTTTCAGTGGAAGAATTAGACCAGCTTCTTGACCTGGCACAGGACATTGAAGCAAATCCAAAAAAATATGCCCATGCATGCGATGGAAAAAAACTTGCTACGCTCTTCTATGAACCGAGTACCCGTACCCGTCTGAGCCATGAAGCCGCAATGCTGAATCTTGGTGGAAGTGTTATGGGATTTTCCTCTGCCGACTCCAGCTCTGCATCAAAAGGTGAGAGCGTTTCTGATACCATCCGTGTCATTTCCTGCTATGCAGACATCTGTGCCATGCGTCACCCAAAAGAAGGAGCACCGATCGTTGCAAGCCAGTATTCTACTATTCCGATCATCAATGCCGGTGATGGCGGACACCAGCATCCAACCCAGACGCTGACAGACCTTTTGACGATCCGCAATTTAAAGGGACGTCTTAACAATATGACGATCGGTCTCTGTGGAGACCTGAAATTTGGACGCACTGTCCATTCTCTGATCAACGCACTGGTTCGATATGAAGGAATCCGATTTGTCCTCATTTCTCCGGAAGAATTAAGACTTCCCGAGTATATCCGTCAGGATGTCCTGGACAGACAACAGATCCCATACGAGGAAGTAGTCCGTCTTGAAGACGCTCTTCCAAAACTGGATATCCTCTATATGACACGCGTACAGAAAGAGCGTTTTTTCAATGAAGAAGATTATGTTCGTATGAAAGATTTTTATGTATTAGATCAGGAAAAATTGGCTCTTGCACCGGAAGATATGTATGTTCTCCATCCACTTCCAAGAGTAAATGAAATTGCTGTTGAAGTCGATGACGATCCGCGTGCCGCTTATTTCCGTCAGGTACAGTATGGTGTCTATGTGCGTATGGCACTGATCCTTACCCTGCTGGACATTCACGTAGACTGACCGATTTTACGACTGACAACCATACATAATGAAAGGAGTACCTGAAATGGTAGAAAATACATTAACTGTAGGAAAGATTTCCGAGGGATTTGTACTGGATCATATTGAAGCCGGAAAAAGCATGGAGATTTATAAATATCTTCACCTTGACAAGCTGGACTGTTGCGTTGCTATTATCAAAAATGCAAAAAGTAATAAGATGGGGAAAAAGGATATCATGAAGATTGAATGCCCGATCGACTTCATGGATCTGGATATTCTCGGTTTCATCGATCATAATATCACTGTAAACATCATAGAAGATGGAAAGATCATTTCAAAAAAACCGTTGAAACTTCCGCGTGAGATCAAAAATATCATCCGCTGTAAAAATCCCCGCTGCATCACTTCTATCGAGCAGGGGCTGGATCATATTTTCGTCCTGACTGATGAAGAGAACCAGGTGTACCGGTGTAAATATTGCGAGGAGAAGTATCAGAGGAATTAAATTGCTCATTAAATTTGTAGTTGTTGGGGGGATACGCTTGTAAAGAAAAAGACTTCTTTGTGACGAATCGGACGCGGAAAGCAGG
>ERZ837590.253-NODE-253-length-51361-cov-21.062312_pt1 | contig 51361 bp, 42 predicted proteins | sample MGYA00519573_ERZ837590 | MGnify/ENA primary metagenome ERZ837590 (study PRJEB31850, sample SAMEA3708820) | human gut metagenome | biome: human gut; feature: human-associated habitat; material: faeces | place: China | collected 2014 ... | reverse complement strand
ATCCTCCCAAAAGGACTTTCGATCGAAGAATAAACTGTTGTGTGATTTGATCATCTGGCTTTACAATTTTCTCAAGCTGACTTATTTTGTCAAAGCCATCCTCAACGCACTTTAGCGCATTACAGGCAACAATTTCTTTCTTGAGTGCTTCTATTTCCAGTTCTTCCGGTGTTACCAGCGCATAATATCGGTCATCCGGCAGACCAAGGCGCTGTAGAATCGCATTGATTCGATTTCGGCTGGGAGTCTGTTTTCCGTTTTCAACTCTGGACAATGTAACAGATTCACAAATGCCTGCACAGACCTGCTCCTGTGTCAACCCGAGATCCAAACGCCGCTGGCGGATATACTCACCCAATTTGTAATTCTGCATTTAGCAACTCCCTCCAAACTTTAGTATTGCCATAATTGTAATATACTAGATTTTGCACATGTGTGCAAGCGTCTCTTGTGCAAACCTGTCGTCCCATGTAATTTTTTATTACACCAGACGATATGGTCAATCGAAACTTTTTGTGATAAAATACCGGAACAGCAGATTAAATGCATTCTAAGCTCTTTGATATACACATGGAGGAAACAATGATACACTATCTGAAAAAGCAATGGAGGCTCAGTACCCTCACCGGCTTGTTTGCCATCATCGCCTATGGTGCTCAGGCTCTGATTCAACTTGCCTTGATGAAGGTTTTTGATGCCGTTGTATTGCTGGATCTGCGAAGTACTATCTTTTGGACGGCAGCCGATCTGGCCTGTTGGGGGAGCTATCTTCTTTTTACTGCTTTACAGGAACATTGTCAGGCCAAAACTATTCGCGCTTTGAACAATACAGTACGAGATGAGTTGTATCACTCCTTCCTGCGCAAGAGCCATACCGATTTTCATCAGTTCGACACCGGCGAATATCTCGCCCGGTTGACCAATGATGTGAAGCAATTAGAACAGCTTGCTTGGATTCCCTTCTTCGGCTGTGTAGGCAAAATTGCGCAGATCGTGTTCAGCGTTTTGGGGCTCGCCTTTTTGCATTGGTCGCTGGTTGTTTTTTCTGTGATCACAGCAGTTGTCCTTTGGCTTTCCCCAAAACTGTTCCAGAAAAAGTTGGAACTATTGGGACAAAACTGCGGTGTGCAGCAGACTGCCGCCATCAACCATTTGAAGGACCTTCTGACAGGCTTTGACGTACTCCAGTTTTTTGGCAGAGGAAATCTCTTTCTCCAGCAGGGAAATAGGATCAGCGATGACATTGAAAAGCCCAGTTGCCAACTGAGCTATGGCAAATCTCGCATGGAGGCGTTGATTGGCTTTATCAACGTCGCACTTCAGCTCGGCTCGCTTGTGCTGATTGCTGCGCTGACCAGCATGGGACTTGTCACCACAGGCACACTTGCCGGTGGTGTCAATCTGATCGGAGGCGTGGCAAACGGCTTTAACAGTTTGGCCGGTTTGCGTCTCTCCCTCTCAGCCAGCAAGCCCTACTTTTGCAAGCTGTCAACGGTCGATACTGATTCCAAATCGGAAGAGATTGCCCCTATGTCACCGCTGAAAGCCTCCATTACGGTAGATAGAGTTTCTTTCTGCTATGATGAGAAAAAGCCCATCCTGAAAGATGCCTCCTTTCGCTTTGAAAAGGGCAAAAAGTATGCCCTGACAGGACCCTCCGGCTGTGGAAAATCCACTCTGCTCAAGCTGCTTTTGGGCTGGCTGCCGGACTACATCGGTACGATTTCGTTTGACGATGTGGACATTCACACCGTTACACCCGCTCAGCTCCAGCAACAGATGAGTTACATTGAGCAGAATGTGTTCCTGTTCAATACTACGATTCGGGAGAACATCACACTGGGTGAAGATTTCTCGGAAGAGCAGCTGCATGCGGCCATTCAGGGCAGTGCCCTTGCCGCAGATTTGGCCGCCATGCCCGATGGCCTTGACACTGTTGTAGGTGAGGATGGCAGTAATCTTTCCGGCGGTCAGAAGCAGCGTGTCGCCATTGCCCGTGCCCTGATTCACAATCGCTCCATCCTGCTGGTGGACGAGGGCACCAGTGCGCTGGATCAGAAAAACGCCGACCTTGTGGAAAAGAGCCTGCTTACCAATCCCGACCTGACACTGATTCTCATCAGCCACCACCTGTCGGCAGAGCGCCGTGCGCAGTTCGATCATGTGTATGAGCTGACACCTGTAACGCAATGATTGCCCTGTAATTTTCCCTCAAATCGCAAATATGCCCTGCATGCCGATCAATGCCGGTGTGTGGGGCCTTTTGCAGTGAAACCGAGACACTCCACAAGGCTGCTCATAACTGGGCACCGCCTATCCAAGTGCCCAGCTAAGAAGATTCCAAAGAGCCGCAGAATGCTCTTTGGCACACGACTTTGCTTGCAAAGTCTAGTGTGTTACACCTTGGTTCCGGCTGATGCGGAAAAGGGGCTGCGAGCAAAAGCTCAAGCCCTACCATTTGGAGGACTTGTACACCACACCCCCTGCGGGCAGTATCTTGAGGGGAAGAAGCAGGTGCTTTCAGACAAGCAGAAACAGCGTTTGCTTTCTGGCACGACTATCCATGAAGTACACCGCTTGCTGGGGACTGCATTCCGTTATGCCGTGGAGTGGGGCATCCTCATCAAAAGCCCTGTTCCTGTGGATAGCCCTAAGAAGTCCACACAGGAACGCTCCATCTGGGACGTTGGCGAAATGCAGGCTGCACTCGCCAGCATGGAGGACCCGATTTTGCATCTGGCTGTCCACCTGACACTGGTGGGTGCACTCCGAGAGGGTGAGGTTGCCGGACTGACCCCGGAGGACATCAACTTCGATGCTGCCGATGGCATGGGAACATTCACCATCAACAAATCTATGCAGCGTGTCCAGAAAGCGTCACTTGCCAGAACAGGGAAAGACTGCATTCTCCGGGAGTTCGAGGACAAGCGCGAGGGCAGCAACACGGTTCTGGTTCTGAAAAAGACCAAAACGGCATCTTCCTGCCGCACGATTTTCATGACGGAAGCTCTGAAAGAAGAACTGAAGCACTGGTTCAAGCATCTGGAAATGGATGAGGCTGACATGGATGGCAGATACCGCAACAGCGGGATGCTCCTGCGCCTGCCGAACGGTCTGGCAGTTGAACCTGTCCTGATTCGGAAGAAATTCGAGAAATGGCAGGATGCTCACCCGGTGTTCCCGCACATCGTCTTTCACGGCTTGCGCCATTCCAGTGCCACCTACCAGCTAATGATCTCCGGCGGCGATGTGAAAGCGGTACAGGGCACAACGGGTCACGCCAGTGCCAATCTGCTGGTCAACACCTATGCACACATCCAGCAGGATTCCCGCAAGAAGCTGGGTAAAAAGTTCGAGGAAGGCTTCTACAAGCCGGGAACAACACCTGTGCAGGTTGCCCCGGTTGAAGCAGAACCGACCATCTCTATGTCGGCTCTGCTGGAGCTTTTGAAAGACGCGGACCCTGCTGTAAAAGCACAGCTCCGCTTGGCTCTGCTGACCTGAATTGCAAAAAATAGCACGAATTGCAGAGTAATTCACGGACTTACTCCATCTGACATGAAAAATGCGGACCGTGCAAAAACCGTGCAGAGACCGTGCAAATGGCGTACAAAAAGAAAATCCCACGAGAAATCTTGTGATTCTTCGTGGGATTTTGGTGCGCTCGAGGGAACTCGAATCCCTGGCCCTCTGATTAAAAGTCAGATGCTCTACCGGCTGAGCTACGAGCGCATATTTTCAGATTTACAGATACTGCCGAATTATATTACCACACCCGCGCCAAAAAAGCAAGAGGAAAGCGCAAAAAAGTGCCTTTCCGCAGCACACAGACCCCCGCTGGGAGAGCACCCGTTCCTTTTATAAAAGCCAGTTTTACTGTCGCCTCTCTGGGACGCGGATATTCTGGCGGCAACTTCCTCTTTACAAATGGGGCGCGAAACAGTACAATCAAAGCAGAACGAACTGTCCCGGCCCGTATGCGGCGGGGCTTTTTGATAGGAGGCTGTTTTATCATGAAAATCTCTCGTCGGTCTGTCCTTCATATTTCCGGGCTGGCAGCGGCAGCGCTGGCCCTGACCGGCTGCTCTGCGGCTGGAAGCGCCGCGCTGGGCGGCAAGCTGCCCGGCCTGCTCAAGGGCCTGACCAAAAAAGGGGAGACCGTTGCTTCGTCGGAAGCTGCCAGCGACATGGCCGTCACCCCGCCGCCCGAGGGCGAACAGCTTGACCCGGCCTTCGGCGTCATGCCCGAGTACGACGCCGACATCCTCACCGGCGCCGCGCGCAGCACCAACAGCCGCCCGGTGGCCGTCATGGTCAACAACATCGCCAACTCCCAGCGCCAGAATGCCCGCCCCCAGCGGGGCATCGGCAGCGCCGACCTGCTCATCGAGGCCAAGGTCGAGGGCGGCATCACCCGCCTGTGCGCCGTGTTCAGCGACGCCGACAGCATCCCCGAGGTGGGTCCCCTCCGCTCAGGCCGTGACCAGTTCCTGCAGCTGCTCATGCCCTGGAACATCCTCTACTACCACGACGGCGAGAGCATCTTCTGCACCCAGTTCGTCAGCGTGTACGGCTACTCCGGGCTGAACATCGGCGGCAAGAATTATTTCAAGACCCCGATCCACCCCATCGTCTCTCACCGCAATAACCGCGGCCGCGATGTGGCCTACGAGCACACCGAGTTCACCTCCGGCAAGGAGATCTGCAAGGCCGCTTCTGATGCCGGCATCAGCCTCTACGCTCCCAGCGAGGGGACGTTCTTCCACTTTGCCGACTACCGCACCGACGAGGTCAACAAGCTCAAGGGTGAGCCCTCGGCCAAAAAAATCGCCATCGTGCATTCAGAGAGCTACCGCACCTCGTTCAGCTACTCCGCACTCAGCCACACCTACGCGATGCAGATGTACAACTCTTCCAAGAAAGCCACCGAGAACACCGTTGATGAGCTGACCGGTGAGCAGCTCACCTTCGAGAACGTCGTGGTCTGCTTCGCCGACATGGACGCCTACGCAGGTGACTCCCACGACGTGCAGGAGGTGCAGTACATCAAGGGTGGCGACGCCTACCTCTTCACCCGCGGCGGCGTGCAGGTGGGCCGCTGGGAAAAGACCTATCCCACCAACCCCCTCAAGCTTTACACCAAATCCGGCGAAGAGATGACCCTCAACCGGGGCAAGACCTACTTTGCACTGGTGGACAACGACGAGCTGAGCAATTTCAGTTACCAGTAAGCCCATGAGGAACATGACGATGAAGCGCATTCGAACTGCGCTCTGCCTCATTTTGGCCGCCGCGCTGCTGGCAGGCTGCGCCTTTCTGCCCAGCGACAGCGAGCCGGAAACGCCCGCTCCCACCGACCCGCTCACCGGCCTTGCTCTCGAGTGGCAGGGCCAGCGTCCGGTGGCCGTGGCCATTGAGAACAGCACTGCCTCCACCACGCAGTGGGGCCTTTCCTCGGCGTCTGTGGTGCTGGAAGCCCTCACCGAGGTGGGTACGTCCACTGAGCTCTGCCTCGTCTATCCGGCGCTGGCCGCGACTCCGAAGGTCGGGCCGGTGGCCGCCGGTCAGGACATCTACTGGCGGCTGCTGGTGGGCCAGCAGCCCATTCCGGTACAGCGGGGCGGGGGACAGTTCGACCAGAACTTCCTCGATTACTATTCCATCCGGGCCGTGGATGCTCTGGAAGCCGGGCGCACCGCCTTCGACTGCGGCAGTGAGTGGAGCAACGCACCGCTGTGGTACACCAGCGGCGAGGCCATCTCTAATGTCTTGGACGAGCTGAGCATCTCCTCTGCTCTGACGAAATCCCGGGTGACGAGCGCCGTATCCGCCGCGGCGGACAGTGCGTCCTCCGGGGCCGACGCAGTGCTGTCCATCCCTGCACTTCTCCCGCAGGAAGCAGACGGCAAACTGCCGGACGCCACCGCGCCGGACGCGGTGAATGTCCGGGTCTGCTTTGACGACGACAACGCCACCGGCTTTTCCTACGACGCCGACAGCGGGCTTTACCGGATGCTCCACGCCGACGGCACGCCCCAGCTGGACGCCAACAACGGCCAGCAGGCCGGGTTCGATAATCTGCTGGTACTGTTCAGCGCCTCCGAGCTGCGGGACGACGGCAAGACCTACGACTACGATTTGAGCATGGGCGGCGGCGTCTGGCTCAACGGCGGGCATCTGTGGACCATTACCTGGACGCAGGGCCGGGACAACACGCTGCTGCTCTACGACGCCGATGGCCGCACCATGAACATCGAAGCCGGGACGAGCTATATCGCCCTCGTCACCAGTCTGACCGGACAGGAGCTGACGGTCACAAATTCCAGCGGAGAAGCAATCCTTGGATAAGCAAAAAGACTTCTGCACGACGAAATGCAGAAGTCTTTTTTATTTCCAGGCTGCGGCGCGGGCCTGTGCGCGGGGCGGGTTTTATTCTTTCGGTCAAATGGCTTGCGCTCCGCGCGGGTGCGCCTGCGGCGTGGGGCAGGTTTTTTCTTTCGGTCAAATGGCTTTGCGCTCCGCGCGGGTGCGCCTGCGGCGCGGGGCGGGTTTTCTTTTTCGGTCAAATGGCTTGCGCTCCGCGCGGGCCAGAGCGCTCTTTCATTAAGGCTGATTGTTCTCTTTTGATGTCAAAAGAGAACCAGAAAACCACCAGCGATTTCGACGCGCTGGACCCACGAGAAAGGGGCTGCTCGCCCCTTTCAGACCCCAAAGGGGAAGTCGAAGTGGAAAAATGCTAGCCGCTTCGCTAAACGCATTTTTCTCACTTCTCCGATTTGCTGCTCCGCAGCTGGTGTTACCTCTCTGCTGACGGTAAAGTTCTGCTAAAGCCTGAAATCTTCGGCGAAGCCGTAAAACGGCGGAGGCTCAAAATGCGGTTAAGAGATCTTCACGCCGAATGGCGTGAATCTCCAGCATTTTGAGTTGGAGCCCACCTCTCCGGGGTTACTAGGGGCGAGCAGCCCCTAGTTCGTGCCTCCCGCGCCTCGAAAGTAGCGGGCACTTTTCTGGTTCTCTTTTGGTGCGCAAAAGAGAACTTAGCCCAGCGTAAAAGCGCTCTAACCCCGCGCCACCGGCGCGCGAAGCCGTTTATAAATCCACAACGCTTCCGACTTCCGCCGGCGCCGCCGGCACCGGTCCGAGGCGGACGGCGTCGGCCTCCCGGCGCACCACGAACTCCACCGGCTGTCCGGCGGCAAAGGCGGGGCGATAGCTCAGCTCCAGCGCCTCCCAATCCTCCGGGACGGCGCAGAAGCAATGGAGCATCGCGCCCCGCCCGGCGGCGAGGTTGAGCGTAAAGACCGAGGCATCGGCGGCATTCTCCGCGTAGAGCGGTGCCGCAAAGCTGCCGCAGGGGACGCTCTGGCCTCCGCAGCGGGCAGTCACACCGCTGTCCAGACTGTAAAGCTCCTTCAGAGTCGAGACATCCCGGCTGTGGAGGTAGCTTGCGCCCACCGGCAGGGTGCGGGCCGAGAGGTTCTCCACCGAGAGGTAGACCAACACGCCGCCCAGCCCGGGCGCGGGCGCATAGCCCAGCAGCTCCACCGCCGCCTTGCCGTCCAGCAGGGCAGGCTGGCCCATCACGCGGGGCTGTGCCGCAGCCGCCGAAACGCCTGTGAGCAGGGCAGCGGCCAGACTGACCGCGCCCGAACCGGCGCATTTCAGGAACGACCGGCGGGAAAGAGACTGAGACATCGGGGACTCCTCCTTGCAGCGAGAAAAATCATTCACTTTATAGAGTATCGGTTTCTTTGCCCCCTGTCAAGGGTTTGAAAGCGTTCTGCTGCAGGTTTTGCGTTTTCTTTGCTGATTTTGTACCAAAAGAGTACAAAAATGCCGCCCGGCGGCAAAAATCGCAGGGCGGCAGAGCGTTCTTTCTTATTCGAATGCTTCATTCTCCTCGGCTTCCGCCTGACCCCGCAGGGTGTCGGCATAGCCGAAGGGGACGATGTCGATGGCCTCCACCAGACGGTCGCGCATCCAGAGCTGAACGTCGGTCTGGACGGTGTAGCCGCAGCCGGGGTCAGCCATCCACTGCTCGGGATGGCGGGAGGGGAGGGCGCGCTGGCTCAGCATACTCATGATGACGCCGCCGTGGGTCACGCAGGCGGCCTCGGTGACGTCCATCCGGATCATATACTCGAACAGCTTGAGCAGCGTCTCCGAGCAGCGGGCGTGGAACTGTTCCGTGGGCTCTGCGCCCTCCGGCACAAAGCCGGAGCCCGGGGTGATCCACTTCTTGAAGTCCTCGTTCTTCACCAGCTCCTTGACGGGGTGGTTCTCAAAGACGCCGAAACCGGCCTCCCGCAGGTCATGCACCGAGAACTGGTGGGTCGCATTGGGGAACAGGATGTTGGCCGTCTCCACGGCGCGCATGAGCGGGGAAGAGAAAACGGTATCCACCTGCGGATACTCGAACCGCTCTTTCAGCTCGGCCAGCTGGGCGCGGCCCTCGTCACACAGGGGGATGTCCGTGCCGCTGCCGATGTAAAGGCCCTGTAAGTTGCCGGAAGTCAGGCCGTGGCGGATGAGATGGAGCTTAAAGGTTTTCATGCAAAAACACCTCTTATGAGCTATCTATTCCTGTGCTGATTCGCACAAATCTTGCTTTTCTGCTGATTTTTCCGGCACCATCAGACACTAAATATATGCCGGTAAGGTTTATTTTAACATAGATATGGTAGAAAGAGCAACCCCTTTGACAAAAACACCGAAATTCCGGCGGAAAAACCGTCACTTTTTCGCTTTACAAGTCGTTTTCCATTGTGTATAATCAACGTGCTGTAAACCAAAAATCAAGGAAGTCCTATTTTTATCTGAGGAGCCAAACATCATGGAGTTCAATCGTATCATCAAACTGCTGCGCAAGGAGCGCGGCATCACCCAGAAACAGGCGGCAGAGGATCTGGGCGTTTCGCAGGCCCTGCTTTCCCACTACGAAAAAGGCATCCGGGAGTGCGGCCTGGATTTTGTGGTACGGGTGGCAGATTATTATAATGTCTCCTGCGACTATCTGCTGGGCCGTTCGGCAGAGCGCAACGGCATGATGCTCTCGGCAGAGGACATCCCCAACCCCGACAAGATGAAGGACAACATCTACCACGGCAGCGTCCTGCCCACGATGAACAAAAAGCTCATCTCCAACAGCCTGAACGTGCTCTACGCCAAGATCGGCGAGTGCCACAGCAAGGCCCTGACCACCGAGGTGAGCGCCTATCTGATGACCGCCGTGGCCAAGATGTTCCGTCTGCTCTACTCCGCCGAGTCCCACAATGCCCCCAGCATGTTCAGCGTGGACGCCCGGCGCTGGCCCGGCTACTCCGACGCTGTGATGCACTCGGCTCAGGCCAATGTGGAGGCCCTGCTGGCCGGCGAAGCGCTGCCCGGCGGCGAGGGCGTGGCCGACCCGTCCTGCCTCGCCATGACCACCGAGAGCCTGACCCGGGAATACCCGCTGTATACTCCCAGCCTGCTCAATCTGGTCAAGACCAGCGAGACCCGCGCCCGGGAGCTGACCGGAGAGGACCGCACTTAAGTCTCTGTGAAACTAGTGTAAATTCTGCCGTTTTTTGCTTGCATCTGCGTGCAAAAGATGTTATAAACAAAGCAGAACATTTTCATCGTGTTTCATCATAAAGCGAATTCAAGGAGGGACACATCCATGTCCAATAAAATTTCCCGCCGCACCTTCCTCAAGTGTACCGGTGCCTCCGCAGCAGCTCTGGGCGCTGCTGCCATGCTGGGCGGCTGCGGCTCCAGCACCAGCAACGCCATCGAAGTCAAGGTCGGCGACAAGGTCAGCAACTGGAACAATCTGGGCGTCCAGCTCACCAGCGTCTTTACCATGGCCAACACCCCCGACCTGCCCGACCACGAGTATGTCGCTGTGCTCGTCACCGCTGTGAACCGCTCCGGCGCGACTACCTTCAACATCGGCGCACAGAACCTCGCCGAACTGGATGCCGCCTATCCGCTGAATGATGAGGCTACCAAGCTCGATGTCGCCCGTCAGTACTTCCACGCTCTGGCTGCCTCCACCACCGATTTCACCGCTGTCTGTGACGGCGCTGAGGCCGAGGTGGGCGCTTACATCCAGCTCTATGATGCCGCCGCTCAGAGCTTCTCCGAGTCCACCAATCTGCCCCCGCAGGGCGCAGGCTACATCCAGCTGATCTGCTGCGTCCCCACCGGCTGGCAGAAGCTGAGCGTCACCTTCGTTCCCACCTTCGTGGCAAACAAGAGCCTCACCTTCTCTCTGAACTCTTCTGACCTGACGCAGGTCTGAGGCATTTTTCCGAGACGGAATTCCGTCCCACGGGCAGATCTTTCCCCGCAAAAATTTCGTGAAAACCATTGACATCTGCTCATTTTTCGCCTATTGTATAGGCAAGACGCCCTTCGGGGCAGTACAATGAATTTATCTGTTTCTGCATAAAGGAGGAACGATCATGTCCTTAGAATTCAACCGCCGCTCTTTCCTGAAGTACAGCGCCGCCGCTGCCGTGGCTGTGGCTGGTTCCAGCCTGCTCGTTGGCTGTGGTGAGGATGAGTATCAGAAGACCGGTAAAATCGGCAGCACCCTGAAGCTGATGGGCACCTTCACGATGTACGGTGGCAATGATGCTCCCAAATTCACTCCCGATTCTGGCAACACCGGTACCGGTACTTTTACCTGCAAACTGAAGCTCAAGTGCACCACCAAAAAGGTTCCTCTGGCCGTGACGGCTGATAAGTTCCTGCTTACTGTGAATCCCGGCAAAAGCGAAGTTAACTACTACGACGACACCTATGTCACTGTCGACAGGGCAGATCCTAAATTTACTGTTGATGATGGTGAGCGGGATTTCACCATTACTGTTAAGAATGTCAAGCTTGCAGCTGGCGACAAGGTCGAGTTCATCTACTTCCCCCGCATTCAGGCCAGCAGCGGCAACAGCGGCTACACCCGTGCTTTCTGCACTTGGAAGATGGATGCCGTTGATGACTCCGGCATCAAGCTCAAGTAAGTTTCACTCCGCATACTCCGCCCAAGGCTCACGCCTTGGGCGTTTTTATTTGCACTTCTCCGTCATTCTGCCAAAACGCAAGTAAGGATTTTTAGTGGTTTTGTGTCTTGTGCATAAGGTGCCTTTCCTGCTACAATAAGAGCATACCAACCGGGGAGCGCAGCGGCCGGACAGATGTGCCGCCGCGCTGTTTCCTTTTGAGGGATGGGCGTCCTGCCTGATTTCACAAGAACAGGAGTGTGCAGTTATGATCAATATGGTAAAGCTTCCCACCAACAAAAGCAGTCTGTTCCTGCGCGTGGCAAAGGGCCACTTCGCCACCAGCCACAGCCACATCAACTACTACATCGACGTCACCACCCAGAAAGCCCGCCTCTCGGAGGCGAAGGCTGTCGCCAAGGAGCTGGTGGCCGCCTATCAGCACAGCACCATCGTGGACACCGTGCTCTGTCTGGACGGCACACAGGTCATCGGCACCTGTCTGGCCAACGAGCTGACCAAAGACGGCTTTGCCAACATGAATGCCCACCAGACCATCTACGTCATCACCCCCGAGTACACCAGCGGCAGCCAGATCATCCTCCGCGACAATCTCGCCCCGATGGTCAAGGGCAAGCACGTCCTCATCCTGTCGGCCTCCATCACCACCGGCTACACCGTGCAGGCGGCCATCGAGGCGGTCAACTACTACGGCGGCACCGTGGCGGGCCTGTCGGCCATCTTCGCCACCACCCACGAGTGTCTGGGCATCCCGGTCACCTCCATCTTCGACCCCTCCAGCCTGCCCGACTACGCCAGCTTCGACAGCCGCGACTGCCCCATGTGCAAGGCCGGCCAGCACATCGACGCGCTGGTGAACAGCTTCGGCTATTCGGCCCTCTGAATCTGAAATTATCCTCCCTCTTTCTCCCCGCCGTGCAGCTGCATGGCGGGGAGTTCTTTTATAAAAAAGAGCCGTCAAAGGCATTTTATTGCCCTTGACAGCCATTTAAAAAATGATTATACTACAAATAAGAAAGGCGCTGGCCTGCAAACGGCTTGCTCCTTACCTTAGTGGATCAAGAAAAAATGACCGCACAGATGTAGAGAGTCAGGCGGTCATTTTTTCTTGTCTTTATCATTACTGTGAGAAACAGTCCATGTGATTTGAAACGTCACAAAAATTGCTCCACCGAGAAGTGAAAGCAGTAATACGACCTGTTCAAACGTCATGGTGCATCCCCCCTTTCCGCCCTTGAGCGTGCAGGGGAGCGAGAATCCAAGAAAATCGCCTTGCCCGGCGCACTCAGGTGCCGGCAAGGAGAAAGCCGCCTGCGTTTGTGGCACAGCGCCCCGCCGCCAAAAGCGGCAGTTTCATGATAACATATTTTCTGACAAAAAACAACAAGGCCTTGCGAACGCAAGGCCTCGTTGTTTTTATTTTTTCATCTTCGGAAACACGAAGGAATTATGCCGGTATGCCATAAGCAGTTCTATGGTCATGAAGCACCAGATGACCGGCTCGCAGAGGATGACCGCGTTATACTCAAAGCGGGGGATGAAGAGCAGGACGAAGACGATCTTGCCCAGAAACTCGATGACGCTGGACAGCAGGGGCAGCACCTTCTCGCCCATGCTCTGCAGAGCGTAGCGGGTGGAGAGCAGCATTCCCAGCACGGCGTAGAAGGGTGCGTTCCAGACCAGATACCGTGCGCCGTTTTCCAGCACCACCGGCTCCGAAGAGCCGGACACCAGCTTTACCATCCACTCCGCACCTGCCGCCATGAGCAGGACAGCAGCCGCAGCCACCACGACACTGTAGAGATAGATGTCCCGCATTCCACGGCGGACGCGGTCGGGATGGTTCGCGCCGTAGTTCTGGGAGACGTAGGTCGAGCAGGCAGAGGCCATCGCCGACAGGGGCATATCCGTAAAAGCGAAGAGCTTTCGGGCTGCGGTGTGGCCCGCGATGACCAGCGTACCGAGGCCGTTGATGCCGTACTGCAAAACGACAGAGCCCGCCGAGACGATGCTGCTCATGAGGCCCATGGAGATGCTCTGGCTGAACAGCTCCCAATAGAGGCGGCTCTCCACATGGAAGTGCTTTTTCCCGGGCAGGAGCAGCCGGGCGCTGCGGAAGACATACAGGATGCAGAGCGCCACCGACACGCCCTGAGAGATGACCGTCGCCACACCGGCACCGGCCACGCCCATGCCCAGCACGGCAATGAACCAGAGGTCGAGGATGACGTTGAGCACCGACGAGAGGATGAGGAAGACCAGCGGCATAAAGCTGTTGCCGATGGCCCGCAGCAGGCCGGCGCAGAGGTTATAGGCAAACATGACGATGACGCCGAGGTCGATGATGATGATATAGCCGTAGGCGTCCTCTAAAATTTCCGCCGGGGTGTCCAGCAGTTCCAGCAGCGGATGCAGGCCCGCCGCGCCCGCCAGCGTGATGACCGCCGACGCGATGATGCCGATGACGATGGAACCCGCCACGGTCTGTTTGAGCTGATCCTCGTCTCCGGCCCCGTAGGCGCGCGCTGCGACGATGGCGAGGCCGTTGCCGATACCGATACCAAATCCGACCAGAAGCTCGTAGATGGCCCCGCAGGCGCCAATGGCGGCAAGGGCGGTATCGCCCAGCACATTGCCGACGATCATGGTGTCCACGGTATTATAGAGCTGCTGGAAGAGGCACGACACCAGAATGGGCAGCATAAAGATGAACAGGCTCCTGAAGATGGGGCCGTTCATCAAATCGACGTTCCGGTTGAAGAATGATTTTTTCGCGGGGGACTGGGTCATAGGCTTCTCCTTTTTGCCCACAAAAGGGAGCTGTTGCACACAACAGCTCCCTTTAAGCATTTTATCTGATTTTACAGCTCCTGCGTCTCGAAGCCGTTGACGGTCAGCACTTCCACACTCTTGAAGCCTGCGGCCTTGACGGCGGCAGCAGCCTCGTCGAAGCCGAAGGTCAGGCTGCCCACATCGTGGGCGTCGGAGGTGATGATGACCTTGCCGCCCATCTTCTGCCACTCGCCCAGAAGCCATGCGCCGGGGTAGAAGTCCTTGCGGTAGCCGCGGTAGACGCCGCCGGTGTTCACTTCCAGCAGGCAGCCGTGCTCTTTGGCAGCATTCAGCGCCTTGAGGGCTGCGGCCTTATAGCGGGGCGACTCCTCGTCGAAGAACTCACCGGCAGCGTTCAGCTTCTTGATGAGGTCGATGTGGGCGAGGATGTCGGGACCCATGGCGGCCACCTTCTCCACCTCGGCGAAGTATGCTTCCACAGCGGCCAGCGGGTCGCCGTCGAAGTCGTCGTAGATGCAGTCGTGGAGATCCTGGGGACGGAAGTCGATCTCGTAGTATTTGCCGGTGTTCTTGCCGTAGAGGTGGTGCGCAGAACCGATCCAGTAGTCGTAGCCGGTGCGCTTGTCCTCGCTCAGCAGGTCCCACTCGATGCCGCAGAGGATGTCCACCTTGCCCTTGTACTCGGTCTTGAGCTTGGCGATGGTGGCCTTGTACTGGGCCGTGCGGCTGGGGCTCATGCAGTATTCACGGTCGCGCTGGGTATAGCTATGGCCCGTGAAGCCCAGTGTGGTCAGCCCCTGCGCACACGCAGCGGAGGCCATCTCCTGCAAGGTGTTTTTGCCGTCGCACATCGTCGAGTGACAATGGACACTGGACTTCTTATAATCTGCCATAGTGAATCACTGCATCCTTTCCTGTTTGACCTTGTGGTCGATAACGTGTCGTTTTTCCAGTTCGCGGGTGATGTCCTCCACCGTGATGCCGGCCTGCACCATCAGCACCAGCACATGGTATGCCAGATCGCTGATCTCGTAGACCGTCTCGGCCCTGTCTTCCTTTTCGCCCGCGATGATGACCTCAGTACACTCCTCGCCGACCTTCTTGAGGATCTTTTCTTTGCCCTTCTCGAAGAGATAGGTGGTGTAGCTGCCCTCTTTGGGGCTGGTCTTGCGGCCCTTGATGAGGTCATACAGCCCCTGCCAGCTGAACTGCTTCAGCTCCGGGGAAACATATACTTCGTTGAAAAAGCAGCTCTCGGCACCGGTGTGGCAGGCGGGGCCGCTCTTGACGACCTCCACCACCAGCGCGTCGGCGTCGCAGTCGGCGGTGATGGACACCACACGCTGGACGTTGCCGCTGGTCTCGCCCTTGCGCCAGATCTCCTGACGGCTGCGGCTCCAGAACACTGTCCGGCCCTCCGCGATGGTCAGCGCCAGCGTCTCGGCGTTCATGTAGGCGAGGGTCAGCACCTCTTTGGTGTAGTGGTCCTGCACGATGGCAGGGATGAGGCCCTTTTCGTCAAATTTCAGATCCATAATGTTTCTCCTTCCCCGCAGGGGGGACAGCTATAGTTTAGCGTATTCGGCGGGCAAACGCAAGGGCTCAGAGCCGCATTTCCACTCCATTTTCGTTTAAGTATTCCTTTAGCTCCCGGATGGTGAGCAGCTTCTGGTGGAAGATGCCCGCCCCGGCCCCTGCGCCCCGCCTTTTCCCGGGCGCTTTTGTCTTATGATAAGGTCATTTTACTTTATCTAGGTAAAGTTGTAAAGCGTGAAAGTGACCGTGTTTTCATTTTTATGATACGATTTTTCTGTGCGTTTGTACAGAAAGGCGAAATGATTTCACGAAAGCCCGCTTTGAGATGATGGGAGCGTAAAAAAGGAGCCGCCGCACAGCGTTTTCCGTGCAGCGGCTCCTCGCCGTTTTATCCTCAGCCCAGCAGTTCCAGCACGCCGCTCTTGGGACGTGCGCCGACGGCCTGACGAACCAGCTTACCGTTCTCGAACAGCAGCAGGGCGGGGATGCTCATGACGCCGAACTCGGCGGCCAGCTCGGGCTGCTCGTCCACATTGACCTTGCCCACCTTGACGTCGGTGCGCTCCTCGGCCACCTCGTCCACGACGGGGCTCAGCATCCGGCAGGGGCCGCACCAGGCGGCCCAGAAATCGAGCAGGACGGGCTGAGCGCTCTTCAGCACCTCGGCTTCAAAGTTTTCTTTCGTGATGGTGATGACTGCCATATCGTTTCCCTCCATAAAGAGTGTTTTTTCATCTGACAGGGACAGTATACCCCAAACTCCGGCGTTTTTCCGTGAGCAAGTCACATAAAAAGCCCGGGGCAGGCATTTTCTGCTCCGGGCTCTGGAAATTATTTTGCGATTTCAGGCTCAGATGTCCTTCAGGGCGTTCTTGCCGGCGACGTAGCCGTAGTACATGGCCATGGAGTGGCTGACGCCCTTCAGGCCGATGGGGTACTCGGTGGCAAAGCGGTTGCCCTGGATGTTGCCGGCGACGTACAGGCCGGGGATGACATTGCGGTCGGCGTCGAAGGTGTGGCAGTCCTCGTCGCTCTCGAGGCCTCCGATGCAGACCAGCAGCAGAGCAGTGGTGAACTTGTCGGCGTAGAAGGGGCCGTTCTCGACTGCCCACATACGGGAAGCGGGCTTGTGGAAGTCCTCATCGTAACCGGCCTTGGCCAGCTCGTTGTAGCGCTGGATGGAGTCCAGAGCGGTCTGCTGGGCGGCAGTATCGTCCGGGTAGATCTTTGCCACCAGCTCTTCCAGCGTGTCGGCCTTCACAGCGCGGCCATCGGCCACAGCAGCTTCCAGCTGATAGGGGCTCTTGTAGTTGCGGTAGGTAGTGTTGTTCTTGGGGCCTTCGTCCTCGCTGGCGTAGTCCTCATAGTAGCAGGCACCGCCGTGGGCTGCGGGCATATAGGGCAGCTGCTCGGGCCAGTTGGAGTCGAAGATCTGCCAGCTCTCGCGGTTCTTCTGCAGCTCGATCTGGTTTTCCAGCTGCTGGCCGGGCAGGTCCTCGTTCATGAAGCGCTTGCCGTTGAGGTCGAGGTTCAGGAAGCCTGCATTGCCCATGACGCCCACGCCGGCGAGGTCGGCGCCGCCGCCCATGTGGTGGATCATCGGGGCGTGGCTCTGCTGCACCTGAGCGCCGGCCCACATACCCAGCTGGATGCCGTCGCCCTGGTTGGTGAAGTTGCCCTCCACATCCACATTGGTGAACAGGCACTGGATGTTGTTCTCGATGACCTCGGGGCAGAAGTGCTTGAGCATCCTGGTGTTCTGGGAGTAGTCGCCAGTGGAGAGGATGACGCCCTTGGAGACGTTGCACTTGATGTACTCGCCGGTGGCGGCATCGCGGGCGTAAAGGCCCACGCAGCGGCCATTCTCCATGATGAGCTTCTCGACGAAGCAGCCGTAGAAGGTCTGGACATTGCCGGTGTCGATGGCTTTCTGCATATTGGCCTCGACGGTGACGTGCTGGTCGGGCTTGAACTCGACGGAAGTGGGGTAGCAGGGGAAGCGCTCCTGCTTCCAGTCGTAGTGCTCGGGCAGCGGGTAGAAGATGGGGATGATGAAGTTGTCCGCGCTCTCGTCGGGGATGGCGCTGCGGGTGGTCTCGGCGTAGTACAGGTCGGGGTTTGCCTCCACCCACCAGTCGAAGGTCTCGCCGATGTTGTGAGCCCACTTGCTCATGATGCTGCGCTTGCAGCGGTAGGTGCTCTCCACCATGTGGGAGTCGATGATGTCGTCGATCTGCTCACGGGTCCAGGTGTCGCGGCCCCACTTGGCCTGCACCTTGCCGTTGATGACGGCGTACTCGCCGCTGCGGCACTGGGGGCCGTCGGCCTTCTCGAAAGCAGCCACCAGACCGCCGTCCTCAGCGACGCTGCGGCAGGCGGCAACGCCTGCGATGCCGCAGCCCACCACGGCCACATCCACGTCCACGGTCTTGGCGACCTTGCTCTCGTCGATCTCCGGCTCGGTACCCAGCCAGTCCTCATCGGAGGAAGATGCAGCGGTGTCGCCGCCTGCGGTGTGGACGCCCATTGCCTGCTCGATGCAGCTTGCGGCGGCCTTCTTGACGGCGTTGGTGGTGATGGTAGCGCCGGAGACGTTGTCGATCTCGGTGCTCTGAGCAGCCATCAGGGCGTCCTTCAGGGTGGGGGCTGCCACGCCGCCGATGCTCTCGGTCTCGTTGGAGGCGTCAATGACCACGTCGGTGATGGCGGTCTCGCTGAAGGTCATGGTGACCTTCACCTCACCGATGCCGGTGGCGGTGCCGGTGTAAGTGCCGGGGGTGTAGATGGCTTCGCCGGTGGAGGCGGCAGTGCTGCTGGAAGAGCCTGCGTTGCAGGCGGCCAGTGCGCTGGCGGTAACGCCGCTCATAGCGGCAGCGGCGGCAACCTTCAGGAAGCCTTTACGAGAGATCTTTTTCATCTGGAATGCTCCTTACTCTTTCTTCTTTCGACGTTTTCAGGCAGAAAATCGTTCTTCCGAGAGATAGTATAAAATATAACGAAGTAAAAGGGAATTAAAAAATCTTAAGCATTCTGATAAAAAAGCTTTATAAGTGCCCTATTTCCTGCTATACTGAGGCTGTACGGATGTCCCGCCGCCGGAAAGGAGTTTTTTGTCATGAACGAGCACCAGCTTCTCTGCTTTCTCACCGTGAGCCGGACGCTGAATTTCTCCGCTGCCGCGCGGGAACTCTACTGCACCCAGCCCGCCCTGAGCTACCAGATACGCAGCCTCGAAAAGGAGCTGGACGCCGCACTGTTCCGCCGCACGACGACGCAGGTGGCCCTCACCGAGGCAGGCCGCGCCCTGCTGCCCCATGCGGAAGACCTCTACCGCGGCATCCTCAACGCCCGCACGGCGCTGAAAGGCTTCGGCACCCACCACACCCTGACCCTCCGCCTGCCGCCGGTGCTTTTGCAGCGGGACCCCATCTACCCCATCCTGATGGCGAGGCTCCACGCCGCGCTGCCGGGCTATGAGTTCAAAGTGGACACCACGCCTGTCCCCTCCAGCTACCACCACATGCTCTGCACCGAGGCAGACGCGGCGCTCTACCTGCCCTTCGGCCCGCTGCCGCCAGAGATCCGCTGTGAGACCATCATCGGCAACCGGTTTTACCTCATCACCGCGCCGGAGCACCCATTCTCCGGCCAAAGCAGCGTCGAGCTTTCTGCCCTCGCCGGGCAGCAGATATTTTACGAGCCCCTTTATCAGGACATGGTGGATTTCGCCCGGAAGCAGCCGGGGATGCCCTATTCCACACCGGTCTGGCGGATGGTGGAAAACTACGAGTCGGTCTACGCCGAGCTGCTGGCCGGGCGAGGGATGTTCCTCTGCCCGATGATCTACCCGGCTTTCCCTGCCGGGTGGCACATCCCGCTGCATCTGTCCATCCCGGACACCTGCCTGCTGACCCTGCGGGATGACCCTCGCCCCGAGATATGCACCCTGCGCAAAGTCTTCGCCGAGGTGTACGCCGAGAGGGAAAAGCTGATAAAAGCTCTGTGAGATGCAAAAACGCCGCCGTGCAATGCACAGCGGCGTTCGTTATTTCAGAGAAAGAGCTTACTTGCCCAGCATTTCCTTTGCGGTCTTGCAGATGGTAGCAGCGTCCAGCCCATACTCCTTCAGCAGGTCCCATGCGGGGCCGGAGCAGCCGAACTTGTCCTGCACGCCGACGCGGCGGACAGGGGTGGGCAGCTTCTCGCTGAGCAGGGAGCAGACAGCCTCGCCCAGACCGCCGATGACGTTGTGCTCCTCGGCGGTGACGATCTTGCCGCACTCCCTGGCAGCCTTGAGGATGATGTCCTCATCCAGAGGCTTGATGGTGTGGATGTTGATGACGCGGGCGTGGATGCCCTCGGCGGCCAGGGTCTCGGCGGCCTTGCGGGCCTCGTTGACCATCAGGCCGGTGGCCACGATGGCAATATCACTGCCCTCGATGAGCTGCTCGCCCTTGCCGATCTCGAAGTGATAGTTGGCCTCATCGTGGAACACGGGAACCGCCAGACGGCCAAAGCGAAGGTAGACAGGGCCCTGCATCTCGTAGGCGGCGCGGACAGCAGCGCGTGCTTCCACGTCGTCGGCGGGGCAGATGATGGTCATGCCGGGCAGGCTGCGCATGAGGGCGAAGTCCTCGCAGCACTGGTGAGAAGCGCCGTCCTCACCGACGGAGATGCCGCCGTGGGTAGCGCCGATCTTCACGTTCAGGTGGGGGTAGGCCACGGAGTTGCGGATCTGCTCAAAGGCACGGCCCGCAGCGAACATCGCAAAGCTGGACACGAAGGGGACATAGCCCATGGTGGACAGGCCGGCGGCGACGCCCATCATGTTGGCCTCGGCGATGCCGCAGTCAAAGTGGCGGTCCGGGTGAGCCTTGCGGAACATACCGGTCTTGGTAGCGGCAGCGAGGTCGGCGTCCAGGACCACCAGGTCGTCGTGGCCCTCAGCGGCCAGTGCTTTCAGAGTATTGCCGTAGCTCTCGCGGGTAGCGATCATTTTTACATCTGCCATCTTACTTGTCCTCCTGTTCCAGCGCGGCGTAGGCTGCGTTCAGCTCCTGCATGGCCACAGCGTACTCCTCGTCGTTGGGGCCTTTGCCGTGCCAATCCACAGAGTTGGTCATAAAGGAGACGCCGGTACCCTTGACGGTGTCCAGAATGATGCAGGTGGGCTTGTCGTTCTCGGCGTGGAACGCCTTGATGGCGGACTCGATCTGGTCGTAGTCGTGGCCGTTGATGGTCAGGACGTTGAAGTTGAACGCCTTGAGCTTTTCTTCCAGCGGGGCGCTGTTCATGACCGTCTCGGTGGTGCCGTCGATCTGGAGGTGGTTGCGGTCCAGCATGACACAGAGGTTGGAGAGCTTATAGTGGGCGGCAAACATGAAAGCCTCCCAGCACTCGCCCTCTTCCACCTCACCGTCACCGAGGATGGTGTAGACATTGATGGGCTTGCCGCTGTGCTTTGCGCCCAGAGCCATGCCGCAGGCGGCAGACACGCCCTGACCCAGACTGCCGGTGGACATATCCACGCCCGGAGTCTCATTCATGTTGGGGTGGCCCTGCAGGTAGCTGCCGATCTTGCGCAGGGTCTTGAGGTCTTCCACCGGGAAGAACCCGCGCTCGGCCAGCGTGGCGTAAAGTGCCGGAGCTGCATGGCCCTTGGACAGCACGAAGCGGTCGCGGTCCGGTTTTTTCGGCTCCTTGGGGTCGATATTCATATCCACGAAGTAGAGGTAAGACAGCACCTCGGCGATGTCCAGGCTGCCGCCCGGATGGCCGCACTTGGCGCTGTGAGTTCCCTCGATCACGCCCATGCGGATGTGACAGGCGTGCTTGGCAAGGGTAAGCTTTTCTGCATTTGTCATGATGGTCCTCCCGTATGAACCTCAGAAGTTGCAAGTATACAGCCGCGCAAGGCACAGCTCCCGCCGCCCCATTGCGCTATAATTCAAGTTTATATTATCTATTCTGTGCAAAAAGGTCAAGCTTCTTTCAGCAAAATGTACACAGGCGGTCAAAAACTGCTCCAAACGCTTTCTTTTTTGGTCAATTTGCAGCCTGTCCGGGAGCGGTCTTGACAAATCCTGCGGCACTCTGCTATAATTTTCACGATTTCCGGCAGGAAGCCGGGCCTGCGGGCCGAAGCCCGCCTTACACTATTTTCAGCCGCCGCATTTTTGAAACAGACGCCATGAAGGGGTCTGCCGTTGGCTTGCAAGCCGACTGGCAGGCCCCTTTTTTTCTGCGGCGCAGTCACAGGAGGAAACAGATGAAAACCAAAAACTCTTCTCCGGCCCGCAATGTCGTGCTGGCCGCACTCTTTCTGGCGCTGGCCTTCGTGCTGCCCATGGTGACGGGCCATCTGCCGCAGGTAGGCAATATGCTCTGCCCGATGCATTTCCCCATCCTGCTCTGCGGCTTCGTGCTGGGCGGACCCTGGGGTCTGGCTGTGGGCTTTGCGGCCCCGCTGCTCCGCTCGGTGCTCTTCGGGATGCCCCCGATGTTCCCCATCGCCATTTCGATGGCTTTTGAGCTGGCAACTTACGGCGCCGTGTCCGGCTGGCTCTACCGCCGGGTGAAGCACACCCTGCCCATGACCTACGCCACCCTCGCGGCGGCCATGGTGGCTGGCCGCCTCGTCTGGGGCGCGGTCCGCTTCGTGCTGGCGGGTCTGTCCGGCTCGAGCTTCCCGTTCTCGGCCTTCCTGTCCGGCGCGCTCTTCACCGCTGTGCCGGGCATCATCGCACAGCTGGTGCTCATCCCCCTCATCATCACCGCTCTGCAGAAAGCCAAGGTGCTGGAGTAACAGGTTCTCGCTGCCTTTATCGCAAGTCAAGAAATTGGTGCAGCATCCAAACAACATCTTTTCGATATGCAATTCAACGCTGTTGCTGTTGCATTAAAAAGTTGAATTGCTGTCATCAAGCCTCTCAGTCGAGCTTACGCTCGCCAGTTCCCCTGATAGGGGGAGCCTCTGGCAAAAAGAGAAAGTTTTTCTCTCTGTCAAAGCCTCTCCTCCGTAGGAGAGGTGGCATTGCGAAGCCATGACGGAGAGGTTTTTCGTTTGCTTTCTCCCTGACGTATTTCAGCGTTTCTTCCAAAAAAATCCTAAAAAGTTTATTTCAAACGCCGAAATTGCCCGCGATCTTCAATTAAATCTTGTAAAGTTGCAGGAATCATGTAAACTAGAATACAACATTGTGTCGCAACCGCAACGGGGAGATTGCGCTTTCCGGCAGGGCGGCAGGAAAAGGAGAGTTTCTATGAGAAACGCAAAGCAAAGCATCCGGCGCACCGTAGCCGGACTGCTGGCAGGCGCGATGCTTCTGGGCATGACACCGCTGGCCGCGTTTGCGGAGGGGTCTTCCTCCGCATCGGGCGACTGGCAGTTCAAAGCCTTCGGCACCTCCACTGCAGCAGGAGTCAACACCATCGCAGATGGCGCGGACATCAACGGCAAGGTCACCCTCAACTCCTGCACCATCAAAGATGATGGCACCATCGACAAGAAGGGCGGCAAGTTCGTCGCGGACTCCCCGGCAGACGGCCTGTCCTTCTACTACACCACCATCGACCCGACCACCCAGAACTTCTATCTGCAGGCCGATGTCACCATCGATTATGTGAACCCGGCTCCGGACGGTCAGGAGGGATTTGCCCTCATGGTGCGCGACAGCATCAGCGGCTCCGGCAGCTATTTCTCGAATCAAATTTCTGTCGTCGGCACCAAGCTCCCTCTGGACGGTGTTGAGATCAAAGACGCTGTGGGCGTCCGCAGCTACACCGGCATCATCTCCAACGAGACGGCTGCTTCCAACGACGTCAAGTCGAATCGTGCGGCGTTCAGCTCGCAGGCCATCAAGCAGGGCGACACCTACCGTGTGAGCCTTGCCAAGACCAGCAACAGCTACGTCGCCACCCAGTACGCCATCAACGCCGACGGCTCGACCGGCGACGTCGTCGGCTCTTCGACCTTGTACATCTCGGCGAAGGACAGCACCGCTTCCAGCGTCTCCAAGTACGCAGAGCTGGACGACCCCATGACCGTGCAGGAAGCCAACAAAGCTTATCTGGGCTTTGCGGCGGCGCGCGGCATGAACGTGACCTTCTCCAACATCACCTACACCACGAGCACGTGGAACGCTTCCGAGTGGACGCTCCAGCCTACCAGCTATGTTGCCCCCGTTTACCAGATCACCAGCCCTGCCACCTGCACCGGTGACAGCTATGAACTGGTGTTCAAGGCCAACGCCGACGGCAAAGCGACCGTCTCCGCAAACGGTGTGGTCGTGGACAAAAATGTGGACATCAAGGCAGGTGAGCCCTTCTCCAAGAGCTACGCCGTGACCGGCGATACCACCTTTAAGGTCAAGTTCACCCCGGACAAAAACTACGCTATCAGCGCGTACGAAAAGCTGAGCAGCTACGATTCCGCTGCTATCGAGAAGAAGGTTTCGCTCCGTACTCTGGGCGCGAACGGCATCATCGTCGTCACCCCGGACGGCAGCGCAGCTAACAATGGCACCCGTGCGGAAGACGCAGTTGACATTCAGACCGCGCTGAACTACGCCGCAGCAGGCCAGACCATCCAGCTGGAAAGCGGCACCTACCATCTGACCGGTGAGCTGAAAGTCGAGCGCGGCCGCGACGGCACCGCAGAAGCTCCCATCACCATGACGACTGCTGACGGCAAGTACGCAACGCTGGACTTCGGCGGCGTCGGCACTGGTTTCAGTGTCTGGGGCAATTACTGGAACATCAGCAAGATCAACATCACCAACACCGCAGACGGCGCGAAGGGTATGCAGCTGGCCGGCAGCTACTGCGTCCTCGAGCAGATGAATTTCTACAACAACGGCAACACCGGCCTGCAGGTCTCCGGCCTGTCCACTGATAACAAGGCTCTGTGGCCCAGCCACAACACCATCAAGAACTGCACCTCCATGAACAACGCAGACCGCGCGATGGAAGACGCCGACGGCTTTGCCGCCAAACTGACCACCGGCGAGGGCAACGTCTTCGACGGCTGCATCGCTGCTTACAACGCCGATGACGGCTGGGATCTCTTCGCAAAGGCTGCAACCGGTTCCATCGGCGCGGTCACCATCCAGAACTGCGTCGCCTACAAGAACGGTTATCTGATGCTGGCTGCAGAGCCGGTCAAGAAGCAGTCGCTCCAGTTCCCGACCGTCACCTGTGACGACGACGGCAACCTGAGCTTCAGCAATGTTGCTGTCACCATCGCGGCAGGCAACGGCAACGGCTTCAAGATGGGCGGCACCAATCTGCCCGGCAACCACAAGCTCCTCAACTCCATCTCCTACGACAACGCCGCCAAGGGCATCGACTCCAACTCCTGCCCGGACGTCAAGGTCTACAGCTCCACTTCCTACAACAACGAGGGCTATAACGTCGCGCTCTACACCGGCAACAAGTCCGCTGTGACCGACTATGCCGCCGACGGTGTCATCTCCTTCCGCAAGGGTACCGACGGCAAGGAGCAGCTGGCCCTCCAGAGCCAGAGCAGCACCGCTGTCTACGGCCCGAACAACTTCTACTGGGATTCCGAAACCCAGACCAGCCACAACAAATCCACCAACACCGTCACGGTGAAGGAGAGCTGGTTTGAGAGCCTCGACACCTCCGTTGCTCCGACCCGGAACGCAGACGGCAGCATCAATATGCACGGCCTGCTCCTGCTGACCGCTGAGGGTCTGGCCGCCACCGATGCAGGCGCACGCGGTTCCGCATGGGGTCAGCCCGAGGCGGCCAAGGCGACCATCTGGGTCGTCGGCGACTCCACCGTTTCCGCTTTCGACGACAGCTATTATCTGCCGCGTGAAGGCTACGGTGAGGAGATTGCGAACTACTTCAACGCAGATGTCTACAATCTGGCTGTCTCCGGTGCGTCCAGCAAGGACTTTACCGGCATGAGCAGCTACAATACCCTGATGAACGGTTCCGATACCGTTCCGGCTCTGGGCGACGCTTCCGGCGACAAGTTCCTCATCATCGGCTTCGGCCACAATGACGAGAAGACCGAGCCTGCCCGTTACACCAACCCCAACGGCGACTACAAAACCGAAGGCTCCTTTGCCAACAGCCTCTATGTCAACTACATCCAGCCTGCTCTGGAGCGCGGTGTCATCCCGGTCGTCTGCACGCCTATTGCGCGCCTGACGAACGAGAACACCAAGGCCAGCTACGACAGTGCTTCCGGCCACAAGACCCAGACCGTCACCATTGGCGACACCGTCTATGAGGGCGGCTATTACGCACAGGCCATCCGTGATATGTGCAGCGAGCTGCACCTCATCTGCGTGGATCTGACCGATGCCACCATCAACGAGAACATCACGATGGGCAAAAAGGCTCAGTACACCCACAGCTTTACCGGCGCAAAAGAAGGCAAAAAGGGCAATCTGGTTCCCACCGGTCTTGACTTGACCCACACCAACAGCTATGGTGCAAAGCTGAACGCATGGCTCATCGACCAGCTCACCATCGACACGCCGCTGGGCGCGTACAGCAAACACAAGGAAAAGCCCACCTACAAGCAGTTCTACGGCGATGCCGCAAACCCGGATTACGTTCCTTCCAGCTATGTCTCTCCCACCGAGAACAGCACGCTCTGGCCGGCCTTTACCGACGCCAACGGCACCGTCTGGAATGGTTCCGTCTTCGGCAATGTCGGCGGCAATGATAAAATCTCCGGCGGCGATTTCACCGCAACAGTTGACGGCCAAAACATCACCCTCGGCGTCACCAACAACCGCGGTAAGATCGCGTCCACGGTGGACGGCCTGATGATGTACTACGTCAAGCTGCCTGCAGGCACCAACTTCACTCTGACCGCAAAGGCCACCGTCAACTCACTGGCAAAAAACAATCAGGTCTCCTTCGGCCTGATGGCCCGTGATGAGATGTATGTTGATACCAGCATCTCCGACCCCATCGGCGATTATGTCGCCGTCGGCACCCGGAATCAGGGTGCGATCAACTGCTTCGGCCGCAAGAGCGGTGAGTTGTACGACGGCCCGGCTGCGACTGTCAAGTACGGTGCAGGCGACACCGTTGACCTGAAGCTCATCGGCACGGCAGACGGTTTCACTCTGATCTACGGCGACAACGAGACGGCTTCCACAGGCTTCGACTACGCACTGACCGCCATTGATTCCGATTACATCTATGTCGGCTTCTATGTGGCACGCAATGCAAATGTCACCTTCAGCGATATCCAGCTGACGACCAACGGCGTTTTCTCCGCTTCCGGCTCCGGCCTGAAAGCGGTATGGAACAAGGTCAAGGACCTTTTCCCGTTCTAAGCTTCGCCTGATTTTCGAGTTCTTCTTCTGATCCCTTACACACGCAAAAAAGACCAGCGTTGCGGATGCAATGCTGGTCTTTTTTCAGGGCTTTCGCTCTGCGTTATGAACATACACGAAGAAAGAAGGAAGGCAATTACTTCAGGAAGTCCGGCAGGGGCTTGCCCTGCTTGAGCCACTGATGATACTCGGCGGTGGCGGCGAACTCCACATCGCCGGCAGAGTTCAGCGCAGTCTCCACAGAGTCCTGGATCACGCCGATGATGAAGCCGACACCGACCATCTGCATGGCCACATCGTTGGAGATGCCAAACAGGGAGCAGGCCATGGGGATGAGCAGCAGAGAGCCGCCGGCCACGCCGGAAGCGCCGCAGGCACCCAGAGCGGACATGGCGCTCAGGACGATGGCGGCAGGCAGGGTCACGGGGATGCCCAGCGTGTTGGCCGCAGCCAGCGTCATGATGGTGATGGTGATAGCCGCGCCATCCATATTGATGGTAGCACCCAGCGGGATGGAGACGGAATACATATCCTTATCGAGGCCCAGCTTTTCGCACAGGGCCATGTTGACGGGGATGTTGGCCGCAGAGCTGCGGGTGAAGAAAGCGGTCAGGCCGGACTCCTTCAGGCAGCGGAACACCAGCGGATACGGGTTGCAGCGCAGATAGAGGAACATGATAAAGGGCGAAACGATGAACGCCATGAAGAGCATGGTACCCACCAGCAGGGCCAGCAGCTTGCCGTACTGGGTAAAGATGGCCAGACCGTTGCCGGCCACGTTGGTGTACACCAGACCCATGATGCCGAAGGGAGCCAGATTGATGATCCAGCGTACCACCTGCGACACAGCGTCGGCAGTATCGGCAAGGAACTTCTTGGTGGTGTCAGAGCCGATGTTCTTCATGGCAAGGCCGAACATGCAGGCCCAGAACAGGATGCCGATGTAGTTGCCGCTCATCAGAGAGCTGACAGGGTTGGCGACGAAGTTGGTGAGCAGGGTGCTCAGCACCTCGCCCAGACCCTGCGGCACCACGTCCGACTGAGCAGCGTCTGCCAGAACGACCGACACAGGGAACATGAAGCTGGTGATCGAAGCGATCGCAGCCGCAAGGAAGGTGGTGAGCATATACAGCCAGATGACCGTACCGAAGCGGCGGTCCAGCTTGGAGCTGCCCTGTGCCAGTGCGCTCGCCACGATGACGAACACCAGCACCGGAGCAATGCCCTTCAGTGCGCCGACGAACAGGCTGCCCAGCTCGCCGACCCAGCCTGCACCCGGCACCGCAAGCGCCAGCACCGCGCCGATGACCAGACCGACGACGATGCGAAGGATGAGGCTGACCTCATTGTACTTCTTCATAATGGCTTTTGCACCATTCATCATATAAAACACTCCTCTGTATTTGTGCGTCCTCGACGCACACTTTTCCTGTCTCTTACCCAAAGACAGTTGTTATTATAGCACATACGGAAGAAAAGTCAAAGGTTTTCAGTGAATTTTTCGGGCTGCTTCGGCAGATTTTTTCGTTTTTGGCCTTCCTCTGCGCCGCCTTATGTGTGCGTCATAGAAATACACAACTAAAATATTTCACCGCTCAGGGCAGAAAAATCCCCCGGCAGAGTTCGTCTGCCGGGGGATAGTCATTCTTATTTATTTTTTTTCTGATTTTTCAGTCGTCCAGATAGGCCACTTTGCCGGGGACGAAACCCTGGATGCCCATGCCGGGTGCATCCGAAACGGTGATATTCTTCTCGTCGAAGACCGCGCCGCCGAGGATGTGGTCCTCGCTGCAGAGCACCGGGCCATCCAGGTCCACTTTGGTGATGATCTTCTTGGCGCAGGCCAGCTCCACGGCTGCGTTGACCGAGATCTTGGCTTCCAGCATACAGCCGATCATGCACTCCACGCCGTAGACCTCTGCCGCCGAGGCGATGCGGAGGGCGTTGGTGATGCCGCCGCACTTCATCAGCTTGATGTTCACGAAATCGGCTGCGCCGGTCTGCATGATGCGCAGGGCGTCCGCCGGGCTGAACACGCTCTCATCGGCCAGCACCGGCACACTGGCGTGGCGGGTGACGTACTGCATCCCCTCGAGGTCAGCCGCAGGGACAGGCTGCTCGACGAACTCGATGTCCAGGCCCTTCTCCTGCATCTGGTCGAGCATGCGGACAGCCTGTTTTGCATTCCACGCCTGATTGGCGTCGATGCGGAGCTTGACGTCCTTTCCCACGGCCTCGCGGACGGCGGCCAGACGGGCCACGTCCAGCTCCGGGTCGATGCCCACCTTGACCTTCAGGCAGTCGTAACCGCGCTGGATGGCGGTGCGGGCGTCCCGGGCCATCTCCTCGGGCGGGTTGACGCTGATGGTGATGTCCGTCACGATATTGCTGCGCGCGCCGCCCAGCATCCGGTAGACCGGGGCGCTGTACTTCTGGCCCAGCAGGTCCCACAGGGCCATATCCACGGCAGCCTTGGCGCTGGTGTTGTGGACGAGGGCCTTCTGCACGGCGGCGGTCAGATCCTCGAACTCGTCGAGGCCGCGGCCCAGGATGGCCGGGGCGATGTGGTCGCGGATGGCGCCGATGATGGCACCGGTGGTGTCGCCGGTGATGACGCCGGTGGGAGGTGCCTCACCGTAGCCCACCGCGCCGGTGTCGGTGTGCAGCTCAACGATGACGTCCTCCACGCTACTCACGGTGCGCAGCGCTGTCTTGAAGGGGACGCGGAGCGGGGTCGAGATGCGGCCCAGCTTTACCTGTGTGATCTTCATGCCAGTCCCTCCTTATTCTTCCTGCATGTGTACGGTGGCCGACAGCTTCTGATAGGCGACGCGGGGCGTGCCGTCTTCCACATGGATGATGCCGCAGCGGGCAAAACCGTTCTTCTCGAGAAGATGCTGCATGATCTTGTTGTCGGCGTGGGTGTCGGCCCTCAGGCTCTCGCAATGCTCGAGGCACCATGCGATGACCTCAGACGCCACGCCTCTGCGGTCACCCGTCGAGGCCAGCCGGTGGATGGTGCCGTAAGGCACCTCATCGTTGAGCCACTGGCCGTCTTCGATTTTCGCGTAGGTGGGGTCCGGCCCGAGGATGAAGGCAAACACCGCCTCGAGACAGCCGTTCACCATATAGACGAACAGCCGGTTGGAGTCGATGTCTTCTTCCAGCATCTCCTGCGGCGGATAGCTGTCGCCCCACTGGGTCGGGTTGCCCGAATCCGCCATTGCTTTCCGGGCATGGGCATAGATCTCTAAAATTTGCTCCAGATCAGAGCGCCGTGCTCCACGAAACATTCCGTTTCCACCTTCTCTTTCCGTGCGCCGCAGCGCACTCCCGCATTTTTCAGGTCTGGCTTTTATTGTAACACACTCTGCATCGTTTTTCCATCTTAAGACATCAAAAGACGTCCCGCAGACACGGGACGTCTTTTTTCGCGGTGTGCTCAAAGGTCAGGCCGGTGTGCGGGTGCGGGCCGCGCGGCTCTGACGGTACTCACGGGGGCTCTGACCGTACCGCTCGTGGAACAGGCGGTAGAAATAGCTGGTGTTCTCGTAGCCGACGTAGGTGATGATCTGCTGGATGTTCCAGTCGCTGCGGCGCAGCAGGCGGGCGGCAGTCTCCATCCGGTGCTTCTGGAGCAGTTCCTTGTAAGTACGGCCTGTCTGCGCCCGGACGCACTCGCTGACATAGGCCAGAGAGACGCCGTAGCTGCGGGCCACATTGGAGAGGCTGGCCTCACGGTAATTCTTGGTGATCTCATCCAAAGCCGCCTGCACCAGCTCTTCGCGGCTGACGGCCGCGCCGTAGGCTTCCAGCGGGAAATTCTTGGTGTTCATCGGTATCCTCCGTTGCGGCGCAGCCGGGGACAGGGGGAATGTCGGAGCCGGGCCGCGCTCAGGTCTCATAAGCGTCCCTCTGTTGGGAGGCTTCTGCTTATAATACGGCGCAGCCGGGCCGGAAATTGCATAAGATAAGAAAAAACTCCAAAATTTTTCAGACGGGGTCTCGACAAAGCAAAAGCCGCCGCCCGCCTCGGGCAGCAGCTTTTCAGGAAAAGAAAAAGAGGAAAACAGAACTCAGAACATCTTCTCGTGGTGATACCGGCCCGTGCGCAGGAACTCCACCCACTCGGCGATGTTCACGGCGTGGTCGCCGATGCGCTCGAGGTACTTGATGACCATCAGCACATCCAGCGCGGCGTCCACCTTGCCGGGGTCGGCGGCGATCTCCGCCGCCAGCATCCGCTTGATGGTGTTGAAGTCGTAGTCCACCGCGTCGTCGGCGTCGATGACGGCTTTTGCCGCCGCCTCATTCTCCGCCGCAAAGGCGCTCATGGCGTCCTGCAGCATCTTGTGGGCTTTGCGGCCCATCTCAATGCTCCTGCTCACGGCGGGGTCGCCCGCCTTGCGGACGCCGGCCAGATGGGGGACGATCTCCGCGATGTCGGCGGCATGGTCACCGATGCGCTCCACGTCTGTCACCACCTTCATGGCAGTAGAGATAAAGCGCAGATCGCTTGCCACCGGCTGCTGACGCAGCAGCAGGGTCATGCAGCGGTGCTCGATGTCCCGCTCCATCCGGTTGACCTCGGTGTCGCCCTTGACGATGCCCTTTGCTTCCTCGGCGTCCGCCGTGCAGAGGGCTTCCAGCGCATCTTCCACCGCGTCGGCAGAGAGCTGGCTCATCCTGGCCAGCGATCCCTTCAGGGCCGCGAGGTCGGCTTCGTACTGTGTGCGTGTGCTCATATCACAAACCCTCCTTTTTAACCGAAGCGGCCCGAGATATAGTCCTCGGTGCGCTTATCCTTCGGGGTGCTGAAAATCTCGCTCGTGGGGCCGCACTCCACCAGCTCACCCAGCAGGAAGAAGGCCGTGCGGTCGCTGATACGGGCCGCCTGCTGCATATTGTGGGTGACGATGACCACGGTGTAGTTCTTTTTCAGCTCGCTCATCAGCTCTTCCACCTTCATGGTGGAGCCAGGATCGAGGGCGCTGGTGGGTTCGTCCATCAGCAGGACTTCGGGCCTGACAGCCAGAGCCCGGGCGATGCACAGGCGCTGCTGCTGACCGCCGGAGAGGCCCAGCGCGCTCTTTTTCAGGCGGTCTTTCACCTCGTCCCAGAGGGCAGCACCCCGCAGGGAGCTTTCCACCAGCTCATCCAGCTCCGCCTTATTGCGGACGCCGTGGAGCCTGGGGCCGTAAGTAATATTGTCGTAGATGCTCATGGGGAAGGGGTTCGCCTTCTGGAAGACCATGCCCACGCGGCGGCGCAGGTCGGTCAGCTGCATCTCCTTTGAGAAAATATCCTCGCCCCGGAGCCGGACGCCGCCCTCGATGCGGACGTTCGGCACAAGGTCGTTCATCCGGTTCAGGGTCTTGAGGAAGGTGGATTTGCCGCAGCCCGAGGGGCCGATGAGGGCAGTGATCTCCCGTTCGCCCACGTCCAGCGAGATGCCCTTGAGGGCCTTGAAGTCACCGTACCAGAGGTTCAGATCTTTTGCCGAGATAACCGGCATATTGTTATCCATAAAATACCCCTTACTGTTTCTGTTTGAGCTTTGTTTTTGCCAGACGGGCTGCGAGGTCGATGAGAAGCACCAGAACCAGCAGCACTGCGCCGATGCCCCAGGCGGAGGCGAAGTCGCCGTCCTCGAAGGCCCGCAGATAGAGCAGGACGGAGAGGGTCGCGCCGTTGGATGTGTAAGCCTTGGCGATGCTGCCCGCAATGACTTCCGCCGCACCGGCGGTGAAGAGCAGGGCCGCGCTCTCACCCACGATACGGCCCACGGCCAGGATGCAGCCGGTGACGATGCCGTCGATGCTGCAGGGCAGCACGATGGTGCGGATGATGTGCCACTTGCCCGCGCCGAGGCCCAGAGCGCCCTCCCGGTAGCCCTGCGGCACCGTTTTGAGGGACTCCTGCGTGGTGCGGATGATGGTGGGCAGGTTCATGACCACCAGCGTCAGGCTGCCGGAGAGCAGGCAGGTCTTGAAGCCCATGGTCTGGGCGAAGACCAGCATCCCCACGAGGCCGTAGATGATGCTGGGGATGCCCGCCAGCGTCTCATTCGTGAACTCGATGACCTCAATGAGCTTCCGGTTGGAGGCGTATTCCGTGAGGTAAACTGCCGCGCCCACGCCCAGCGGAAGGACGATGAGCAGGGTGAGCAGGATGACATAGAACGTGTTGAGGATGGCAGGCAGGATGCCGTCGGTGCCTTTCAGGACGCTGGCGGTGGTGGAAAGGAATTCCCAGCTGATGTGGGGGATGCCCCGCACCAGTACCAGCCCGATGACGCCCACCGTGAGGGCGATGACCAGCACTGCCGCCGCCCAGACCACAGCGGTCATGATGACGTTCCACGTGCGGCGGGAGGGGGAGAAGTCACTTTTCATCCCTGTTTCCTCCCTTCAGCACAGCGTTGAGCAGCACATTGATGGCCATGATGAAGACGAACAGCACCAGCGCGATGCTGAACAGCGCCTGCTTCTGCAGGCCGCTGGCGTAGCTCATCTCCTTGGCGATGGCCGTGGTCAGGAAGGTGACGCTGCGGAAGAGGCTGTCCGGCATATTGGGGCTGTTGCCTGCCACCATCATGACGGCCATTGCCTCGCCGATGGCGCGGCCGATGCCCAGAACGATACCGGCTGCAATGCCGCTCCTGGCCGCCGGGATGCTGATCCTGAACCAGGTTTCCGTATCGGTCGCGCCCAGTGCCAGACTGCCCTGCTCATACTCGGGCGGCACGGCGTTGAGGGCCGTCACCGACACGGACACGATGCTGGGCAGGATCATGATGGACAGCACCACGATGGCCGACAGCAGGCAGGCGCCCGACGCTTTTCCGAAGACTTTCGCCACCGCAGGCACCAGCACCTGCATACCCAGCAGGCCGAACACCACGCTGGGGATGCCGCTCAGCAGCTCCACCGCCGTGACGACCACATTGCGCACGCCGGGAGCTGCCGCTTTCGAGAGGAAGACTGCTGTCAGCAGGCCCACCGGCACGCCGATGAGGGACGCGCCCAGGGTGCCGTAAATACTCGAAAGCAGGAAGGGCAGGATGCCGTACTTCGGCTCGGACGCCGTGGAGGCCCACTCGGTGCCGAAGAGGAAGTTCAGCGGGCCGATCTTTCCGATGGCGGGCAGGCCCGACAGGAACATATAGATGGTAATGACAGCCACGCAGCCCACGGCGAGGATGCCGCAGAGGAAGAAGATGGCGTTCATGACAGCTTCCAGCCATTGGGCCGGGGTGCGGGGCAGCTCGAATTTTTTCATAAAAACACCTGAGGGATCCCCTCGCAAAATCACTCGTTCACCGGCACAGCGCCTGCGGTGCGGATGAGGTCGGCAGCGTCGGTGCTGGCAGCAAAGTCGAAGAACGCCTGAGCCTGAGCGGAGAGGGTGACGGAGTCGTTGGTGACGAACACGAAGGGACGCTGCACCTCATAGCTGCCGTCCTTGACGGTCTCCTCGCTGCACTCCACGCCGCCGACGGTCACAGCCTTGACGGTGTCGCCGATGGCAGACAGGGAAGCGTAGCCAATGGCCAGAGGATTGGCCTCCACAGCGCTGATGACAGCGCCGGTAGCCGTCAGCTCCTGCGCGTACTTGCAGGAATCCTTGACGTCCACGATGCTCTCGAAGCCATCGCGGGTGCCGGAACCAGCCTCGCGGCCCACCAGAACGATCTCGCCGTCGTCGCCGCCGACCTCGGACCAGTTGGTGATCTCGCCGGTGAACATCTGCTTGAGCTGGTCAACGGTCAGGTCCTCGACCTTGCTGTCCTTGTTGACGATGATGGCGATGCCATCCAGAGCTACGATGGTGCCGGTGACGCCGGTCTCGTCAGCCTTCAGGGCTCGGGAAGAAAGGCCGATGTCCAGAGTCTTGTCGGTAGCGCCGGTGATGCCTGCGCCGGAACCGGTGGGGTCATAGCTGATGGTGACATCCGGCTCGAGCTCAGCGAAGCCCTCGGTCAGGGCGGCGATGACGTTCTTCATAGAGGTGGAACCGCCGGTGGCGACATTACCGGACAGCGCAGCCGTAGAAGAAGCGGATGCGGCGGCAGAAGAGGCAGCAGTGGAAGAAGCTGCACCGCCGCAGGCGGTCAGGGCAGCAGCAGCGGCAGCAGCGCCGCAGATGGACAGGAACGAACGACGAGTGATCTTTTTCATCATAATATCTCCTTCAACTGGGCCGGCCCTTTTGTTCTAGCCGGGCTGTTTTCCTTTTCCTTGTTGTGTCTCTCTTGGGACGCCTTTATTGTAGCGCACCGCCCATCCGGCTGCGACCATGGCGGCGCAAAATGCAGGTAAAGCTTTGTGCGGTGTTTTTGCGCTGCTGTCATCCTCTGGTAAAGTCGGTGTGGAAAACAGGACGCTCGATTTTACATTTCCGGGCAAACTGTCAAAAATCCGCGCGTTCCTTTGTGCATCCCGCCCGCTGAAGGGTGCAAAAAAGGCTGCTTCACAGAACGTAAAGCAGCCTTTCAAAGCCTATGATCGAATCAGAATTTCTCTTCCGTGCCGTCCGGGCGGTAGAGCTGGACATATTTGCGCCACTTGTCCGCGCCCATCACCCGGCTGTAGCAGTCGGCCAGCTCTCTGTTGGCCGTCTCCGCATCCAGTGTCTCCCCCTCGGCAGGCAGCACCAGCACCCGGAACCATGCGTCGAAAAGATGCTCCGTCCAGCCGGTGTCAACGGCCCCGCAGCGGGCATAAAAGCCCAGACGCCGGACGGCCATGGCCTCGTCGTCAGCCTTCTCGGGACACTCGGCCTCGATGAGGATGGCCTTTGCGCCCTCCTCGTGGGCGGGCAGAGCGGCCAGCAGCTTTGCGCCAATGCCGGTGCTGCGGTAGGCGGGCAGGACGGAGAAATAGTCCAGCTGGCTCACTTCACAGCCCATAGGCTGCACCATCAGCAGATAGGACACCAGCGTCTCCCCCTCGAACACGCCCCAGGTGTGGGCCATGCCGGCGGCTTCACTGTTCAGTATCATGCTCAGGGGTTTCAGCTCGCTGGGCGGGAAGTCGCGGCGCATCTCGTCCAGATACACCCGCGTCAGCTCGTCGGCGGTGAGTTTCTTCCACGTAAAGGTCTGGGGCTTCATATCAAAATTCCTTTCCGATAAAAATACCGCCGGGGCCGGGCGCAGCGGCCCGTTCCCGGCGGTGTTCGAGAAGCTGTTTGCGTAAGAAAACAGCTTCTTCGTTACAGCTGCTTGCGCAGGGCATCGTACACAGCCTGCACATCGCCCTTGATGACCACCTGGCAGGCGTTCTTGGCCGGGCGGATGACGCCCTCTGCGCCTGCGGCCTTGGCAGCGGCCTCGTCCACGGAGGCGTAGCTGTGTACCTCAAAGCGGAGGCGGGTGGCGCAGTAGTCCACCTTGGCGATATTATCCTTGCCGCCGAGGGCTTTCAGGATGCCGGAGGCCAGTGCCTCGCTCTCGGCAGAGCTCATGCTGGGCGTCTTTGCCCCGCCGTTCTTATGATTGTGATAATACTTGCGTCCAAAATAGAAGCAGGCCATGGCCACCATGGCGAGAACGATCTTGAACGGCAGCGTGATCGGAAGGAATGTGACGATGAGCGCGATGACGATAGCAGCGATCCAGCTGTAAATATCCATTCCCAAAAACATACGATAATTCCTCCTTTGGGGAACGATGCGGCGGGCGCTTCCGGCAGGAAGCCGCCCGGACCCAGTCCGGGTACAACACCATATTAACATACTGCCGGGAAAAAAGAAAGCCTTTTCGGGCATCTTTCGGCCCGAGAGCTTGCATCCCGGGCCGGAATCGGGTACTATAAAGGCAGTATATCCCCAATACACGGAAGGAGCATCCTTATGGAATGGACTGATATTCGTCTGACCGTATCCAAAGCCGACGCCGAGGCCGCCGAGGCCGTGGCCACCATGATCGCGGAGGGCGGCATTTATATCGAAGACTACAGCGACATCGAGGAACAGGTGGAGCAGATCGCCCACGTAGACCTCATCGAGCAGGAGCTGCTGGACAAACCCCGGGACACCGTCATCATCCACATGTACCTCGAGCCGGGCGCTTCGCCGGTGGAGACGCTGGCCCTCATCGCGGCCCGGATGGAGGCCGCAGGCATCCCCTACACCTCTGAGACCGAGGGGGTGGAGCAGGAGGACTGGCAGAACGGCTGGCGCAAGTATTACCACCCGATGGATGTGGGCCAGCGCCTCGCCATCGTGCCGTCCTGGCAGGACTACGACACCAACCGCGTCAAGCTCATCCTCGACCCGGGCCTTGCTTTCGGCACCGGCGGCCATGAGACCACCAACCTCTGCCTCGAAGTGCTGGACGAGCGGGTCAAGGGCGGCGAGCGGGTGCTGGACATCGGCACCGGCAGCGGCATCCTCGCCATCGCAGCCCTCAAGCTGGGCGCAGCCGTGGCTGAGGGCGTGGACATCGACCCCGTAGCCGTCCGCACCGCCGGCGAGAACGCCGCCCTCAACGGCGTGGCCGACAAGCTGACCGTCCTCGTGGGCGATCTGTCCGACAAGGCCAGCGGCAAGTACGACATCATCACGGCCAACATCGTGGCCAACGCCATCATGTCCCTGGCCCCTGCCGTCCCCGGCCTGATGGCCGACGACGCCGTCTTCATCGCCAGCGGCATCATCGACAGCCGGAAGGATGAGGTCATCGCTGCGCTGGAAGCCGCCGGCCTCGCTGTGCTGGAAGTGAAAGAGAAGCGCGGCTGGGAGTGCATCGTCTGCAAGAAGGCATAAGGCCAACCTCTCAGTCAGCGCTTCGCACTGCCAGCTCCCCTAATAGGGGAGCCTAAGATGTAAAGGATCAAAAATATGCCGCACCGTTATTTTACCACTGAAATTTCCGACGGCACCGCCGTGCTGCGGGGGGCCGACGCCCACCATCTCTCCCGCGTGATGCGGGGCAAACTGGGGGACACCGTCATCCTCTGCGACGGCAGCGCCGTCGAGTATACTGCCACCATTACCGGCTTCGGCGACGAGACGGTGGAGTTCAGCGTGGAGCCGGGCTACCCCAGCGCCGCAGAACCCACCGTGGACGTCACCCTGCTGGTGGGCTACCCCAAGCAGGACAAGCTGGAGCAGGTCATCCGCCATGGCGTCGAGCTGGGCTGTGACCACTTCATCCCGTTTTTCAGCCGCTACTGCGTGGCCGCGCCCAAGAAGGAAGAGCAGAAAAACGAGCGCTACAACCGCATCGCCTTTGAAGCCGCCAAGCAGTGCGGCCGGGGCATCCTGCCGGATGTGGCCCTTCCGCTGCCCAACTTCGGGGCCGTCTGCCGCAGCCTCGACCAGTATGACCTCGTGCTCTTCTGCTACGAGTGCGGCGGCGCACCCCTGCGCCAGCTGCTGGCTGAGGCCACGCCCGCCGATGGCGAAAAGCGGAAGATCGCCATCATCACCGGCGCAGAGGGCGGCTTCGCCGCCGAGGAAGCTGAGATGGCCGCAAAAGCCGGCGCAAAGACCGTCGGCCTCGGCCCCCGCATCCTCCGCTGTGAGACGGCCCCGCTGGCCGTTGTCTCTGCCGTCATGACCCTGACGGGGAATCTTGAATAAGTTCTGACATGAGAAACGGCGTCCCGCCGAGGTGGGACGCCGTTTCTCTTTATCTTGCATCTGCATCCCGCAGGGCCTTTTTGATGGTCAGCAGGTTCTGTGGGCTCATGGAGAAGCTGCGCAGGCCGAGGTGGAGATACTGGGTCGCGTTGACGGCATTGCCGACGGCGAGGCCGCAGATGGTGACGGGGATGTCCGCTTTCCTGGCGGCATCCACCACCATGGCGATGAGCTTTTTCATGGCCGGGCTAGCGGGACGGTAGTAGTGCTCGGCAATGGCCAGTTCCCGGCTCACCGCGTGGGTGTACTGGGTCAAGTCGTTGGTGCCGATGACGAAGAACCGGCAGCCGTGAGCCGTGAAGTCCTCTGCCGTCAGGCAGGCGGCGGGTACGCTGAGCATGACGCCGAAGGGGACGTCAGGCTCGAACTCCACGCCCCGCTCGGCGAGCTTGCGGCGGCAGTAGTCTACCACCTGCATGGCGGAATCCCAGTCCTCGATGTTCGTCACCATGGGGAACATGACCCGCAGCGGGCCTTTTGCGGCGGCACGCATGAGGGCGCAGATCTGAACTGCCATCTGGGGCATATTGCGCAGGCTGCTGCGGATGCCCCGCAGGCCCAGCTTGGAGGACTGGACGCCCTGATAGGCGTCGGCCATGGTGCGGTCGGCACCGAAGTCGAAGGTGCGCACCGTCACCATCTTTCCCTTGGCGGCGGCGAGGCAGGAGGTGTAGAACAGATACTGCTCCTGCTCGTCCATGGCATGGCCGGGCATCATCATGTAGCTGCTGCGCAGCAGGCCCACGCCGGACGCGCCGGACTCCATCGCGGTCCCCACGTCCTCGGGGCCGAAGCAGTTGGCCAGAAGTTCGAACTCCTCGCCGTCCCGGGTGCGGTTGGGCAGCTCAAGCTGGGCGTTCAGCTCCTTGTTCTGGCGCTGCATCTCGCAGATGCAGGTGATGGCGCTCTGCCGGGCGGCGGCATCCGGGTCAAGGATGCACTCACCCTCGGTGGCGTTCAGGATGACCTCGCGGCCGTCGCAGTCTTTCAGGAAATCTTCGCCCACCTGGGTGATGCCCGGGATGTTCAGCGAGCGGGCGATGATGGCCGCATGGCTCTGGCCGCTGCCCTCGGCGGTGATGAGGCCGAGGATGCGGCCCGCCGGGACGCTGAATAGATCGGTGGGCATGAGCAGGTCAGACGCAAGGATGACCGGGTGGTCGAGGGCCAGCCAGCTGCGGAGCCGGTGGCAGAGGATGTTGGTGATGCGCTGGGTCACGTCGAGGATGTCCACGCTCCGCAGCTGCATGTAAGCATTGTCCTTCATGGCGGCCAGCTGGGCGGCGTAGCGGTGGCCCACACGGTCCATCGCCTCGGCGGCACCGACGCCTGCTTTTATCTGGAAAGCCACCTCATTCATGAAGCCCTCGTCTTCCAGCATCATGCTCTGGAACAGGAAGATGGCCTGCTCCGAGGGCGCGGCGCGGCCGGCCATCTCGTCCAGCTCCTGCTGAGCCACCTTGATGGCGTCTTCCAGCGCCTGCTTTTCCTGTTCGGGGTGGAAAGGCCCCTCGCCGAACACCAGCGGCGGGCGATCCAGCCGGCTGACCTGACCCAGCACGAGGCCGGGCGATGCGGTAAAGCCCTTATATACCTTCATGTTTCCATCTCCTCCGGCGGCACTCTGCCGGTCAGCGCCCGGCAGACCAGTGCCTGCAAAAAGGTGTTGGGCAGCAGAGCGGCCCGTGCGGCCTGCGCCGGGCCTGCTTCACCCTCGAACAGCGGCTCGAAGCTCCTGAGGCGCTCGAAGTCGCATTTTGCAAGGAAAGCTTCTCCCAAAGTACGGGTGGTGTAGTAGGGGGCGGGGTCTACGCCCACGTCCTCAGCCGCGGCTTCCAGCGGGGCAAGCTCTGCATCTGAGAGTTTTGCCAGCAGGAGAGCAGCGTCTGCCGTCAGGGTGGAGGGGTGCTTTTCCCGCACGTCCTTCTGGACGGCCTCGAAGGCCGCATGGAATGCGGCGGCATCCGCGCTGCTCTCAGCCCCGCTGTCCACAGCGTAGGCGCAGCCCCGCAGCCGCCCGAAGGCCCGCAATGTATCGTGGTAGCCCAGCTCGATGTTCCTCCGGGCGGTGGCGGGCTCGAAGTGGAGGATGTCGCCCAGCTCCCAGTAGCTTCGGATGAGGGTGGTGGGCAGGCCGGTGCGGTTGGGGCGGGTGATGCCCACACCCTCCAGGTCTACACAGACCAGCTCTTCTGCGCCCATCTTCTGGGCCAGCGCGGTGGGCATATTGTCCCGGTAGCCGCCGTCGAGGTAAGACACCCCGTCGATGGTGTGGGCCCGCAGGGCCGGGAAGCAGGCTGCAGAGGCCAGCAGGTAGTCTTTCACCTTGCCCTCGGGGATGTCTTCCAGCGGAAGCTCCCGGGCCTTGAGGGTCTTCTGCTCCACGGTCACAAGGCCCAGCCGGATGGGGCTTTTGCGGAGTTTCTCTTCGTCCAGCACCCGCTCAACGATCTCTTCCAGCGGAGTGACGTCCATGCCGCCCTGAGTCACAGCGTCTTTGAGGAATGCGTGCAGCTCGGAAAGCGGCGCATCCTCGGCGGGCAGCTCCATCACGTCCTGGCTGCGGATGGTCAGCCACATGTCCCGGGCCGTCTCGTAGAGGTCGAGGGCGAACATGGCGCCGTTCAGGCTGCCGACGCTGGTACCCGTAATGATCTGGGGCCGCCAGCCCAGCTCGGTCAGCGCCCGCCAGACGCCCACCTGATAGCTGCCGCGGGCGCCCCCGCCCGCCAGCACCAGCGCCTTTACGGGGGTGTTGTTCTGCGCCATGTTTTCTGCCTCCTTTGATGTGTTCCGGTTTTGCCTAGATTATAGCATATTTCCCGGGAGATTTCTCTCTGTTTTTGTAACAAAAAATGTGCTATAATAAATTCACCTTGCCAGAACGATTCAGGAGGACGACAGATGCACCGCAAGCAATGGATTTTCGACATGGACGGCACCCTCACCGACAGCATGACCGTGGTGTGGCAGGGCGCACCGCTGGAGCTGCTCCGCCGCTATGGCCGCACCGCAAGACCCGGCATCCACGATGTTCTGCTGAGCATGGGGATGGCGGAGGGCGCGGAGTATCTCATCCGCACCTACGATCTGCCCCTGACCCTCCGGGACTACGAGCCGGCCATGCGGCAGGTCATCCGGGACCTGTACAAAAAAGTTGAGCTGAAGCCCGGCGTCCGGGAGATGCTGGCCCGGCTGAAAGCCGAGGGCGTGCGGATGTGCATCTGCTCCAACACCTGGGCAGAGCAGTGCGAAGAGGTGCTCACCCGGCTGGGCGTCGCAGACTGTTTCGAGTTCTTCTACACCGCACAGGGCGCGAAGAGCAAGGCCCACCCCGAGGTGTTCCACGAAGTCCTCGAGCGGCTGGGCGGCAGCGAACCCGCCGACGCCGTTGTCTGCGAGGACGCTGTCTACGCCACCCGTACGGCCAGGCAGTGCGGCTTCTACCTCATCGACATCGAGGACGAGACCAGCGCTGCCGATCAGCCCGAATTGCAGCGCCTCGCCGACCAGTACATAACGGATTGGACGCAGCTGGACTGGACAAAATTATAAAGCAATGGGAGGCCCTTCCGGGCCTCCCCATTGTTTTATCGGAACTGCTTTTCCAGATAATCTTTCAGCGCCGTGCGGGCTGCAGGCTCCCGCCCGCGGGGGACAGGGACCCGTGCGCCGCTCTGCATCCAGAACTCGCCCGCCGTCAGCTGGGACACCGCCGCCAGATTGACCACATAGGAGCGATGAAGCTGGACGAAGCGCTCATCCGCCAAAAGCGGCTGTGCCACCTGTGCAAACGGCACCCGGACGGACAGGGACGGCACATCCTCGCCGCTGGCGAGATGGAAATGCACCACATGGTGGGTACACTCAAGGTATTCGATGTCCGCGAAGGGCAGTACCCGCAGACCCGACGCCGTGGCTACCGGGATGGCCGGGCCGTACTCCGGCTCGGTGGCCCGGGCCAGCAGAGCGTCCAGCTGTTCCGGCGGGACAGGCAGCAATAAATACTGCATGGCGTCCACCCGGTAGGCGCTGTAGGCGTGGGCCGGCGTGTGGGCCAGAAAAGCCAGCGGGCTGCGCCGCCCCCGGCTGCGGAGCGCAGCCGCTGCCCGCAGCGACGCGGCGGCTGCCGTGGACGGCAGCTCAATAAGATACAGCTCGTACCGCTCCCCAGCGTCGTCCCGAGCCAGCAGGGCTTCCGGGCTGTCCAGCTGCTCGATGATGCAGGCGTCGTCCCGCCGGGCATAATAGTCGAGACACTGCCGCTCCACCCGGCTGCGGAGGACGCTGTCCGGGCTGCACACCGCGATATGAAATATCATTCCGAAGCCCCCTTTCGGGCCTGCCGCCGGCGCTTGCTTTTTCGGCCCGGCGGGAGTATCATTGCTCTGAGAAGCCGTTTTCATAAGCATTGCGCACCCCGCTCACGAAAACAGCTTCTGAAAAACAGAAGGAGAAACTGCTATGGAAATGCCTCTCGTCAGCATCATCGTCCCTGTGTACAATGCCCAGAGCCACCTGAGCCGCTGCCTCGAAAGCATCTGCGGGCAGGAGTACAAGAACCTCGAGCTCATCGTCATCAACGACGGCTCCAAAGATAAGAGCCTGCCCGTCTGCGAGGAGTTCCGCAAAAAGGACAGCCGCATCCTGCTGGTGGACAAGGCAAACTCCGGCGTGTCCGACACCCGGAACCTCGGCCTGAAGCTTGCCGGCGGCAAGTACGTCCAGTTCGTGGACAGCGATGACTACATCGCCCCGGACTACACCGCCCGGCTGGTGGAGGCGGCAGAGAAGACCGGTGCCGACCTCGTCATCTCGCCCTACACCATGGTCATCCCCGCCGGGGCGTCGAAGCCGGAACAGGTGCTGGAAAAGATCCAGGACGACCTCGGCGTCATGCATGTTGCACGCCCGCCGGAGAACCGGGAATACGGTTTCCTGCCCGAGGGCGTCTACGACAAGGACACCTTCGCCCGCCGCCTGATGGATAAGCCCGCCTCTTACTTTTACAGCGTGCTCTGGAACAAGCTCTACCGCCGCGACATCCTCACCCGGCACGACATCCGCTTTACCAGCGAGATGCGCTGGGCCGAAGACCTCGTGTTCAATATGCAGTATATCCAGTACGCCGAAGTCTTTGCGTCCATCCCACAGCCCGGCTACTACTACGTCCAGAACCCTCAGAGCATCTGCCACACCCAGATAAAGCCCGCCACTCTGGTGCAGAACAAGATCCAGGTGTTCCACTACTACAAGGACCTCTACACCCGGCTTGGGATGTATGAGCAGGTGCGGCCCCAGCTCTACAAATTCCTCATCGACATCGCCGAGAGCACTTACCCCTCCGGCCCCTTCAAGAAGGTCATCGACGAGGCGAAAGCCTACTGGAAAGAGCACAAGGCAGAGATCTCATCCTAAAGAAAAGCGGGAGGCCCCTGCGGGGCCTCCCGCTTTTGTTGAAATTCAACCTCTCACCGCTCCATCCCGCTGACACGGGCATGTCGCGGAGCTCCCCTAATAGGGGAGCCTTTTAGAGGAATTTTACGCTCCGATGGCGGCACACTTCTTAGCCAGCCAGTCGCGCTCGTCCTCGGTCAGGCGGGGAGCCAGCTTCTCGAAGACCTCGCGGTGGTAGGCGTTCAGCCAATCCAGCTCGTCGCGGCTCAGAACGCCCGGGACGATGGGGGAGGTGGCGATCGGCACGAACGTGATGGGGCGGAATGCCAGGAACTCGCCGTACTGGTTGGATGCTTTGTGGTAGCACTCCAGCTCATTCTCGATGCGGATGCCCACGACGCCGCCCTCATAGACGCCCGGCTCGTCGGTGACGATCATGCCCGGCTTGAAAACGGTGGTGTTGCGGCCGTTCAGGGCGTGGGGGCCTTCGTGGACGTTGCCCACATGGCTGACGCTGTGGCCGGTGCCGCAGCGGTAGTTGATGAGGTGGCGCCACAGCGGCTCACGGGCGATGGTGTCCAGCATATGGCCGTCGCAGTAGTCCAGCCAGACAGCCCGGGCGATGTCGATGTGGCACTGTAAAGTCCAGGTGTAGAACAGGCGCTCGTCCTCCGTCAGCTCACCCAGCGGGTAGGTGCGGGTGATGTCGGTGGTGCCGTCCATATAGGTCGCGCCGCTGTCCACCAGCAGGAAGCCCTTCTTCTCGAGCTTTGCGTGGTCTTCCTCGGTGGCGTGGTAGTGCATCATGGCGGCGTTGGGGCCGTAAGCTGCAATGGTGCCGAAGCTCTCCGTCAGGAACTTGTCCTGTGCGCTGCGGTACTTGTGGAGAATTTCGTCGATGGTCAGCTCAGTCAGCTCTTCGCCGGCGGCCAGACGGTTCTCCAGCTCGATCTGGAAGCGCACCATAGCCACGCCGTCCCGGATGTGAGTTTCGCGGGTGTGAGCCAGCTCGACTTCGTTCTTGACGCCCTTCATGGGCAGCAGGGGGTCGGCCTCGTCCTTGACGGTCAGAGCCGGGTTGGCCTGCAGGGTCTGGTAAACGGCGTAGTTGACGGAAGCGGGGTCGGCCAGAACGGTCTGCTCTTCGGTCTGGGCGGCGAGGACGGTAAGCACATCGTCGTACTCAGCCAGCTCCACGCCGTTTGCCTTCAGCTCCGCGGCAGCCTCGGCGCTGACGCGGGCGGTATTGATGAAGAGGGTCGCCTTATCGGGGGTCACATAGCAGTAAGCCATGGCGTAGGGGGTGCATTGAATGTCCATCGCACGCAGATTGAGCAGCCATGCCAGATTGTCCAGCTTGCCCACCAGCTGTGCGGTGCAGCCCAGCTCAGAGAGCTTCGTACGCAGCTGGCCCAGCTTCTCGGCAGGGGAGAAGCCTGCGTACTCTTTCGGCAGGAGCCATGCCGGGGTAGCGGGCAGGGCGGGACGGCCCTCCGTCCACAGCTCGTCCTCGAGGTTCAGCAGCTTGATGGTGCCTTTCTTGGCGTCCAGTTCTTTCTGCAGGCTGCGCACCAGACCGCAGGAAGCAGTCAGGCCGCAGAGGCCCAGCTTGCCGCCCTCGGGCAGGACTTTGCCGCAGTACTGCTCGGCGGTCGGCACGCCCGGCTCGCCCATCCGCATCAGCTGGATCTCCGTGCCAGCGATCTCCTTCTCGGCCTGCACGAAGTAACGGCCATCGGCCCAGACAGCGCTCTCGGTCATGGTGACGACGAAGTTGGAGTTCTCGCCGTGGAAGCCGGAGAAGTAGGTCAGGGCAGTGTAGTGGTCGGGCATATACTCGCTGGCGTGCGGGTCTCCCACCGGGATGAGGTAGACGTCCACGCCGTTTGCCTTCATGGCCGCGCGCAGGGCGGCCAGACGCTCGGGAACAGTATTCATGCTCATGTCAAAAAGCCTTCTTTCTTTATTCTGCCGGAAAAACGTCCGGCGGCGATGGTTTGCTGTACCTTATTGTATCATTCCGGGGCGCAGAATGCAATTCATGGGCGATGTTTTGACTTTTCGCGTTTTTCCGTGTATGCTAGGGTCGGAAGCTCTTTATAGAATGGAGGCGTTTTCATGGTATTTTCCATCATCATGCTCGTCTGCCTTATCGTCTGTGTTGGCATCGACTATCTGAGCCTGAAACGCATCGAGCGGAACGGCGCCCTACTGGGCGTCACGCTGCCGCAGAATGCCGCCGAGCTGCCCGAAGTGCAGGACATCGTACAGCGGTATCTGCGTCGGCTGCGCACCATCTGCCTGCTCTGTGCCGCTGTGAGCGTCGGGCTGTTTTTCGCGCCCAATTCGCTGTTTTATGTCACGGTCTGGGTCTATTTCTTTTTCGGAAGTCTGGCCCTGCCGTATCTGCCCTGTCTGTGGGGGAACCGCGCTCTGCAAAAACTGCGGGATGCCCACGGCTGGCCTGCCGCGCCCGAGGACGCCGCATGGAAATACGGTCTGCTCTATTATGACCCCGACGACAAGCGCATCTCCGTTCCCAAACGTATCGGCAAAGGAAGCGCTGTCAATCTCGCCACCCTCCGGGGTAAAATCGCTATGGCGGTCAATGTCATTGCAATCGTCAGCATTCTGCTGGTTGGGCCGGTGCTGGGCGTTCTCGACCACACCCCCGCAAGGCTGGAACTGCAAGTGTCGCCCACGGTAGAGCTGCAATCCTACCATGGAAAGACTCAGAAGTACACGATTCCCATAGACGACATCACCGAGGTTCAGGTTTATTCCTCCCTGCCGGAGGCCGGCCGGATACACGGCCTCGATTTGGAGCACTACTGGCAGGGTTCTTTTGTCATGGTACACGACGGCACCGTGCATCTCTGCCTCGACCCCACCGCCGGGAAGTTCCTCCGGGTGGAGACGGAAGACGGCATTTTCTGGTTCACCGGCGAGACGGACGAAAAGACTGAGAAAATCGCCGAATGGATTATTGAAGAGATGGGGCAGACTGCCGATTGACACCGCATTTTTTGCTCCCTGCCTGCTTGCGGGGAGCTTTTGTTTTGCCCCTGCTGCCCGAAAACGCAAGCAAATTGCAAAAAATGTTACAAATTTCTCATCAAAAAGGCCGGTTTGCCATTGACAGCCTTGTTATAATAGGAGTGTAGGAATTTTACGGGTCAGCACTCAGCGGCCCGGACTGCTTGTAAGGCCCGACGGGCCTGCTGGGCAGCGCCTTTGCGGCGTCTGCATAAAAGAAAGAGGCATTTCAGACTATGACCAAGATCGATATTTTCTCCGGCTTCCTTGGCGCCGGTAAGACCACCCTTATCAAGAAGCTCATCAAAGAGTCCTTTGCAGGCCAGAAGGTCGTGCTCATCGAGAACGAGTTCGGCGAGATCGGCATCGACGGCGGCTTTTTGAAGGAGTCCGGCATCCAGATCAATGAGCTGAACGCCGGCTGCATCTGCTGCTCTCTGGTGGGCGATTTCCGCGCCGCTCTGCAGCAGGTGGTGGAGCAGTACCACCCCGACCGCATCGTCATCGAGCCCTCCGGCGTCGGCAAGCTGTCCGACGTGACCCGCGCTGTCGAGGGCGTGGCCGAGCATCTGGATGTTCAGCTGAGCAGCTTCGTCACCGTGGCCGACGTCAATAAGGTCAAGATGTATATGAAGAACTTCGGTGAGTTCTACGACGACCAGATCAGCCACGCAAGCTGCATCATCCTGAGCCGCACCCAGAACGCCACCGAGGAAAAGATCGCCGCCGCTGTGGCCATGCTGCGTGAGAAGAACCCCACCGCCACCATCGTCACCACCGCCTGGGACGCCCTGACCGGCGAGCAGATCCTGAAGGCCATGTCCACCAAGGACGACTTCAAGACTGAGCTGATCGCTATGGCTGCCAAGGCCAACGAGGAGCACGCCCACGAGGACGAGGAAGAGGAGCACGAACACCATCATCACCACGACCACGATGATGACCATGACGAGCATTGCTGCTGCGGCCATCACCATGACCACGATGATGAGGATGAAGACGAGCATGAGCATCATCACCACCACGACCATGATGACCACGACGAGCATTGCTGCTGCGGCCATCACCACCACCATCATGACCACGACGCCGATGAGGTCTTCACCAGCTGGGGCGTCGAGACGGCCAAGAAGTTCTCCAAGGCTGACATTGAGCACGCCCTCACCGAGCTGGACACCGGCAATTACGGCATGATCCTCCGCTCCAAGGGCATCGTGGACGGCGGCGCAGACGGCTGGCTGGAGTTCGACTACGTTCCCGGCGAGTGGGAAGTCCGCGCACGCGGTGCAGACGTCGGCGGCAAGCTGGTGGTCATCGGCTCCAAGCTGGATGAAAAGGCCATCGCCGCACTGTTCGGCTGCTGATCGGCCCCGACCCTGAAAGGATAAAAGATTATGGCAAATGAGATCCCGGTTTACCTGTTTGTGGGCTTCCTCGAGAGCGGCAAGACCAAGTTCATTCAGGAGACCTTTGAAGACCCCAACTTCGACTCCGGCGACAAGACCCTTCTGCTGGTCTGCGAGGAGGGCGAAGAAGAGTACAATGAGAAGAAGTTCGCCTTCCCCGGCGTGACCCTCTACAACCTCGAGGACAAGGCCGAGCTGAACCCCCAGAACCTCGCAAAGCTGGCCAAGGAGGCCGACGCAGGCCGCGTGGTCATCGAGTACAACGGTATGTGGATGCTGCAGGACCTGGCAAACAATCTGCCGGAGAACTGGATCGTCTACCAGTGCATCGCCACCGCCGACGGCACCACCGCGCTGACCTACGCCCGTGACAACTCCATGCGTGCGCTGATGCTGGACAAGATCGCCCGCAGTGAACTCATCGTCTTCAACCGCGCCGAGGCCGTTAACAATGACGCCGCCCGTCAGGAGCTGCACAAGCTGGTGCGTCAGGCATCCCGCAAGTGCGACATCGCCTACGAGTTCAAGGACGGCAGCGTGGCTTACGACGACATCCCCGACCCGCTGCCCTTCGACATCAACGCCCCGGTCATCGACATCCCGGACGACGATTACGGCATCTGGTATATGGACTGTCAGGACGAGCCCCAGAAGTACGCGGGCAAGACCGTTAAGTTCCTCGCACAGGTCTGCCAGACCAACCGCGCCGGCAAGAACAGTTTCGTGCCGGGCCGGTTCGCCATGACCTGCTGCGTGCAGGACATCCAGTTCGTGGGCTTCCCCTGCAGCTACGACGGCTACAAGACCCTCGAGCAGCGGGCATGGGTCAAAGTGACCGCAAAGGTCGGCTATAAGTTCCATAACATCTACCGCGGCAAAGGCCCGGTGCTCACCGCACTGTCGGTGGAGCCTGCCGAGAAGCCGCTGAACGATGTTGTCACCTTCTCCTAACTACAACATAACCAAGGAGGTCATGGCATGAAAGTAATCTTCCGCATTCTGGGTACTGCCGCCGCTGTGGCGGCCACCGGTGCCGCCATCGTCATCATGGACAAGCTCCTGAACGAGAAGGCCGCACCCATCATCGAATCCATCGAGTTCCCCGAGGAAGCCGAAAAGGACGACGCAGAGGCCGCCAAGACCGCCGAGGCATACGCCGAGGGTGAGGCCAGGGCAGAGGCCGAAGCCGCCGCACCGGCAGAAGAGACCGCTCCCGCTGAGGAGCCCGCCGCCCCTGAGTCGGAGGCAGCGCCCGCTGAGGCCGCAGAGCCTGTGACCCTGCCCGACCTGAGCGAAGAGCGCCCGGTCTGTGACCCCGAGGCTCCGAACCCGAACCCCGTGGAGGCCGGCCCCGCCGTCGCCCCCAAGGACGAAAACGGCAAGTTCGACCCGACTAAAATCGCCGACGTCTCCGACTTCGGCGACTGGGAAGAGCAGGGGTGCAAAGGGTAATTCCGCACGATAAAAGGGACGCTGCGCATATGCACAGCGTCCCTTTTCTGTTTTATTCTCCGTGTGCTATCTTCGTCAGCCTGTCCTTATCCGTCACGGTCACCCCGCCGCGGTAGAGCTTCACGATGCCCTCACCGGCGAAGTATTTCAGCAGGCGGCTCACCACCTCGCGGGCAGAACCCATATACTTCGCCATCTGGTCCTGGGTCAGGCGGACATCGTCGCCGCCGGTCTTGGCAAGCTCGTCCGCAAGGAAGATGGCCAGCCGCCGGTCGGCGCTCATGAAGAGAATCTGCTGCATCGTCCACATGGTGTCGGAGAAGCGCTCGGAGGTCATCTGGTAGGCGAAGCACCGCACCTCCACGTTCTGCTGCATGAGACTGCGGAAGACGCCTGCGCTGATGCAGTAGGCCTCGGTGTCCTCTTCGGCGTCGATGTAGAGGTCAAAGTTCACCGAGTCCATAACGCAGGAGGCGGATAGGATGCAGATCTCGCCGCCAAAGAGGCGGTAGAGGGTCACGTCCCGGCCATCGTCGGAGAGAAGATACGCCCGGAACTGGCCGGTGCGCAGCAGCAGGATGCCCACGCAGTTCTCCACCGGGCTGTGGACCCGCTCGCCCTTGCGATAGCGCACCGGGCGGGTAGTGCGGCAGAGCATATCCTGCTGTTCGGCGGTCAGCTTGTCCCAGAAGGGGAAGGCACAGGCGAGACACTGGCGGTGCTCGCTGCATTTAGAGATAGGCAGGATCTCCGGCATCTTAAATCACCCCTTCCGCAGCGCTTTGGCAGCTTCGGTGCCTGCCAGAGCGCCCTCATAGACGGCCTTCGCCACCTGCAAAAGCCCGCCGGTGCAGTCTCCGGCGGCGTAGAGGCCGGGGACGGTGGTCTGCATTTTTTCATCTGTCACGATGCGGCCGTTCTCCACAGCGGCACCGATCTTCCGGGCCAGCGCCGTACTGCCCGCAACGCCCAGCGCCACAAACACACCCGCCAGCTCCACCACATCGCCGCCGGCCAGCTGGACGCCGGTGACTTTCTGCTCGCCGAGGATGGCGTCGATTTTTTCAGGTCGGACAGTCACCTCCGGCGGAAACTCTGCCGCCGGCGGCGCACCATTCAGCAGGAGGGTGACGCTGGCCGCCACCGGCAAAAGCGCCTGCACCTCATGCAGGGCGTATTCGCCGCTGCCTACCACGGCCACATCTTTGCCGCGATAGAAAAAGGCATCGCAGGTGGCGCAATAGCTGACGCCGTGGCCCTCGAGGCCCGCCAGCCCCGGGATGCGGGGCGTCGCCCGCGAAGCACCTGTGGCGAGGACAACAGCGTCCGCCGGGTAATTTCCATTGAGGGTTTCTACAGTGAGTTTATCGGTATAGGTCAGACCCACGGCCTCGGTGGTCACAAATTTAACGCCCACAGCCTTGGCCCCCTCGATGCCCTGACGCTCCAATTCCGCACCCGAGATGGGGGCAGCGAAGCCGTAGTAGTTCTGGATAAGCTCTGCACGGTCAAGCGCACCCGGCCCCCGGGTGAGGACGGTGGTGTCCACCCCCGCACGGGCAGTGTACAGCGCGGCGGACACCCCCGCCGGGCCGGAGCCGATGATGACGATGTTGGACATAGTGGGCCTCCTTATACTTCTTGTATTATCGCAAAATCCGTTACTTTCTTTGCGCGCCGGCGGCGCGCGGCGGGTTTTATTCTTTCGGTCAAATGGCTTGCGCTCCGCGCGGGCCAGAGGTAGGGAGGGGTGTTTCGAATC
>ERZ837590.242-NODE-242-length-52454-cov-4.251054_pt1 | contig 52454 bp, 41 predicted proteins | sample MGYA00519573_ERZ837590 | MGnify/ENA primary metagenome ERZ837590 (study PRJEB31850, sample SAMEA3708820) | human gut metagenome | biome: human gut; feature: human-associated habitat; material: faeces | place: China | collected 2014 ... | reverse complement strand
TGCATTTTTTATCATTATCGTACTGCTGATCTATACTTTTATGGGATATCCACCGAGTCTGTATGCGATACAGCTTCTGTATTATAGCTTTTGCATTTTTATGCTGATCCTTGCAGTGACTTATCTGACGAGTGCAGCGGTTGTATTTTTCCGTGATCTGAGTCAGATTATCAACATCGGACTTCAGGTAGGGGTGTGGGTGACACCGATCATGTGGGATTTCAATGACCTAGGACTGGGCGGCATCCTTGCAAAAATACTGAAACTGAATCCGGTCTTTTATATTGTACAGGGATATCGTGATTCTCTGATTAACAAGGTGGCAATCTGGCAGCATCCGGTACTTACCCTTTATTTCTGGGTATTTACGATTGCCGTATTTTTCCTTGGAACCAGATTGTTTAAAAAACTTCAGGTACATTTTGCAGATGTACTGTAACTAGTACAGCGAATATTAATATAGCAGAAACTTAATTTTCGCTGTACTGGTAAGCGCGAAATAAGTCAGAGGAAGATGAAAAACACAGGAACATAACAGAAAGGAAATCACGTGGAGAACAAGAAAGTAATTCAGGTGAAGGATCTCACCAAAATGTATAAATTATATGATAAGCCTTCGGACAGACTGAAAGAAGCGCTGGGGCTTACCAGAAAGAAACTTTATAAAGAGCATTATGCACTTCATGATGTAAATTTTGATATTTATGAAGGAGAATGCGTGGGAATTATCGGAACCAACGGTTCCGGTAAATCCACGATCTTAAAGATCATCAACGGTCTCGTGGAGCCGGATGACGGCGAGATCATTCTTGGTTCCAGAGTCCACATCGGATATTATGATCAGGATCATCAGGTCCTTCATATGGAGAAGACGTTGTTTGAGGAGATCTCCGACGCCTACCCGGGAATGTCCAACACCCAGATCAGAAGTACGTTAGCGGCATTCCTCTTCACCGGTGACGATGTGTTTAAGCGGATCGGGGATCTGAGCGGCGGTGAGAGAGGACGTGTTTCCCTCGCGAAACTTATGCTTTCGGAGGCGAACTTCCTGATCCTCGATGAGCCGACGAACCACCTGGATATCACTTCGAAGGAGATTCTGGAGAATGCCTTAAGCCATTACGGCGGTACGGTGCTCTACGTCTCCCATGACCGTTATTTTATCAACAAGACCGCAACGAGGATCCTGGATCTCACCGGAAAGCGGATGATGAATTATATCGGTAACTACGATTATTATCTGGAAAAACATGAGGCCATGATGAACGCCCATTTCGGGACCGAGAATGTGGAGCCTACCGGCGGAATCGTCGGATTCGGCGCATCAAAGACGGGAGCGGCGGCTGAAACTTCCGGAAAAGCGGCGGAGAGCAGCGCGGACGCAGGCGGAAAGCTTGACTGGAAAGCCCAGAAGGAAGAGCAGGCCCGCCAGAGAAAACGTCAGAATGACTTGAAAAAGGTCGAGGACGAGATCCACAGACTCGAGACGAGAGACGGTGAGATCGACGGGCTTCTCTGCGACGAGAGTGTTTTCTCCGATGTGGCGAAGCTCATGGAGTTAAATAAAGAAAAAGAGGAGATCGCAGGGAAACTTGAGACTCTGTATGAAAAGTGGGAGGAGCTGGCTGAATAAGCAGCAATCATTAATATCCGCTGAGTCTCAGGTCCGTTGCTGCCTGCGCAGGGTGTGAACAGCAGCAAACCTGTTGAACAGATATAGATATACTCAAAAGAAAAATGTTCCGTCCGGTCGGGGAGATCATGGGCGGGACATTTTCTTTTTTATGGGATAGGGCAGTTCCAGCCCCAATTCGCCTAAATTCTTTGACAAGGATTTGACAAATAATATAGATATGAGTATAATAGATTCCATCGTTATATGAAAGTTTTGAGAAGGTGAAACCAGAAAATGACAGACGAAAGACAGATTTCAAAGGCGGTTATTTCCAGACTTCCGCGCTATTACAGATATCTGGGTGAGCTGATGGAGGAGGGGATCGAAAGGATTTCTTCCAATGAGCTGAGCGCCAGAATGAAGGTGACGGCGTCCCAGATCCGTCAGGATCTTAACAATTTCGGCGGCTTCGGCCAGCAGGGATACGGATATAATGTTAAGTATCTCTACACGGAGATCGCAAGGATTTTAGGAATCGACAGACAGCACAACCTCATTATCATCGGAGCCGGAAACCTTGGACAGGCCATCGCCAATTACACAAATTTTGAGAAGCGCGGATTTATGATCAAGGGAATGTTCGATACCAATCCGCGGCTGATCGGTCTCGTGGTCCGTGGTGTGGAAATCCGCGGGATCGATGACCTTGAACAGTTTATTATCGATAACGAGGTGCAGATCGCAGCCCTCACGATCCCGAAGTCCAAGGCTCCGGAGATCGCAGAGCGCCTGGTAAAGGCCGGAATCAAGGCGATCTGGAACTTTGCCCATACCGACCTAAATGTTCCGGATGATGTGGTCGTTGAGAATGTCCACCTCTCCGAGAGCCTGATGCGACTTTCCTATCGTGTCTGCAGCATGCAGGATGAGCGGGAGCGGAAAGCAAAGGAAAAAGCAGAACAGACGGGAACCAATGAGACATGTTGATTGGAGTTGGCTGTGATTTGATCGAAATTGAGCGCGTAAAAAAAGCCTGTGATAAAGAGGCTTTTTTGTCGCGTATTTATACCGAGCGTGAGCGCCGGCAGGCAAAGGGAGATCCCCGGGTCCTTGCCGGCACTTTTGCCGTTAAAGAAGCAGTGGCGAAGGTGTTTGGAACGGGATTCCGGGAGTTTATGCCGATTCATGTGGAGGTCTTAAGAGACCCTCTTGGAAAGCCCTATGTGGAGCTTCATGAGGGAGCCGCAAAAACAGCAGAAGATCTCGGGATCACAAAGATCGAAGTGTCGATCTCAGACACGAAGGACCATGCGATGGCGTTTGCCGTCGGAGAGGGGGAGGCCGGATGAAAGCAGTTCTCAGTGGAAAAGAAATGAAAGAGTTCGATGCAAGGTCCATCAAAGGGTATGGGATTCCATCCTTAGTCCTGATGGAACGGGCAGCGATGGCAGTTGCAGAAAAAGCAGAGGAGATACTGGAGAAAGAACGGGCAGGGACCGTCTGGTCCGTCTGCGGCTTTGGAAATAACGGGGCGGATGGAGTTGCCGCCGCCAGAATGCTGTTTTTAAAGGGGTACGATGTGAAGATCGTTTTCCCGCAGCGGGACGGAAAAGGAAGCGAGGAGCTGGAAGCCCAGCTGAATGTCGTAAAACGGCTGGGAATCCCGGTGATGACGGCGGAAGATCTGTCGGACCCGGTGGAAAAGAAGATCCCGGCGCAGCCGTTTAGAAAGGCCGGGGAGAGAAAAAGAAGCTGCCGGGGCGTGATTCTGGACGCAATCTTCGGGATCGGTCTTTCAAGAAATGTGGAGGGCGCATACCGGAAGCTGATCCGGTGGATCAATGGACAGGAAGACATGAAAGTCATTGCTGTCGATGTCCCATCGGGCATCAGCTCCGATAACGGAAGCGTGATGGGAGATGCAGTCCGCGCGGATGTGACGGTCACGTTCGGAGAAAAGAAGCTTGGACAGGTGCTGTTTCCGGGGCGGGAACTCTGCGGACATCTTTTCGTGAAAGATGTGGGCTTTGTGCCGGAGAGCAGCGCAGAACGAGAAAAGCATGTCCAGATGCTGGATCGGGAAGATCTTTTGAGGATCCCGGCCCGCATGGCTGATTCCAACAAGGGAACATACGGAAAGGTCCTTGTGATGGCAGGAGCGAAGAATATGGCGGGGGCTTCCCTGCTTTCCGCCAGAGCGGCATACCGGATGGGAGCCGGACTTGTAAAGGTCTTTACCCCGGAGGAGAACCGGCTGATCGTACAGGAAAAGCTTCCGGAGGCCATTTTAGCCACCTACGACACGAAGGAGGCCGAGAAAGATCCGGAAAACTTTGCGCGAAAGATCGCGAGGGAGACGGAATGGGCGGATGTGATCGTTCTGGGCCCCGGGATCGGGATGGAGGACTATGCCAGATGCATGGTGGAAAATGTCCTGAAGGACGCCTATGTCCCGATCATTCTTGACGCGGATGCCCTGAATCTTGCGGCAGAATACCGGGAACTGACCGGTTATTTTACGGAGAATATTATTGTGACGCCGCATATGAAGGAGATGTCGCGGCTTACAGGAATTCAGATTGAAGAAATGAAGGAGAATCCGGTCCGCACTGCCAGAGAGTTCGCGGATCAGTACGGCGTAGTATGCGTCTTAAAGGACGCAGCGACGGTGATCGCCGGAAGAGATGGTAAGACATTCGTGAACGGAAGCGGGACTCCGGCTATGGCCAAAGGCGGTTCCGGTGATGTGCTTACGGGCGTGATCGCCGGACTCGTAGCGCTGGGACTGGAGGAGAGTGACGCGGCGGCCCTTGGCGTTTATGTACACGGTCTCGCCGGTGAGGCCGCTGAGAAACACTTTGGAGTCCACGGAGTGTTAGCAGGAGAGATCGCAGATTGCCTTTCGGAGGTATACAGAGATGGAATTTGACAGAATCTACGCAGAGGTTGATCTCGGGCGTATTGAAGAAAATATGGAGGCCATGAAGGAGCATCTTCGTCCGGGAACGAAGATGTACGGCGTGGTAAAGACGGATGCATACGGACATGGGGCAGTTCCGGTGGCGAGGACCATCGACCGTTTTGTCTGTGGGTACGCGGTGGCAACGGTGGATGAGGGGCTTAAGCTCAGGAGACATGGAATCGAAAAAGAGATCCTGTGTCTTGGTCCGGTTTCAGCCGGCCGCTATCAGGAATGTCTTGAAAACGACATCAGTCTGCCTATGTTTGAATACCGGAGAGCAAAAGAATTATCAGATGCCGCTGTGGCAGAGGGAAAGACCGCGAAGATCCATATCGCGGTGGATACGGGAATGAGCCGTATCGGACTTTTCCCGGATGAGGGATCCGTGGAGATCGTAAAGGAGATAGCAGAGCTTCCGGCTCTCAGGATCGCCGGTATGTTTACCCACTTCGCACGGGCAGACGAGGCAGATAAGACGAATGCAGGGGAGCAGTACAGACGGTTTCGCGAGTTCTGCGATGATGTGAAGGCAGCCGGTGTGGCTGTCCCGGTCTGTCACTGTTCTAACAGCGCCGGAATCGTAGAACTCCCGGATTTTAACATGGACGCGGTCCGCGCGGGAATCACGATCTACGGCCTGTACCCGTCGGATGAGGTAAAACAGGATATCATTTCTCTGAAACCGGCGATGGCGTTAAAAAGCTTTATCACTTACATCAAGGAGATCGGACCGGGAACGGAGGTCAGCTACGGCGGAACCTTTAAGGCGGAGAAGACGATGCGGATCGCTACGGTCTCTGCAGGTTACGGGGATGGCTATCCGAGAAATCTTTCCGGAAAAGGAGAGGTGCTGATCCATGGAAAACGGGCAAAGATCTTAGGACGGATCTGTATGGACCAGTTTATGGCGGATCTTACGGGGATCCCGGAGGCCAAAGAGGGAGATTCTGTGACTCTTGTGGGCAGAGACGGGAATCAGGAGATCACTATGGAGGAGCTTGCAGAGATTTCCGGCGGATTCCATTACGAGATCCCATGCCTGATAGGAAAACGTGTGCCGCGGCGGTACGTGAAGAATGGAAAAGAAGTGGGCGGCATGATGTGCAGGGATGAGGAGTACGAAGGCTTCTGACGGTCATGCTCGAAAACCGGTACGTCTGAATAAAATATCATAAGTGGGAAATACTCTGGACTATAAGAAGCACGCGTTGCAGGCTTCTTGAGGGAGCGCGGCAGCCGCCGGGGACAGGTGCAGGCACAGCCCCGGATCTGCTGACCGCATAGAAATTCAGGCGGAGTGTGAGACTTGTGATTATCAGACGGGGCGATATCTATTATGCGGATCTGAGACCGGTAGTCGGTTCGGAGCAGGGAGGCGTGCGGCCTGTGCTCGTGATCCAGAACGATGTGGGGAACAAGCACAGCCCCACGGTGATCTGCGCGGCGATCACATCAAGGATGAATAAGGCAAAACTTCCTACCCATGTGGAGCTTTCCGCCAGAGACTGTGACATGGTGAAGGACTCTGTGATCCTTTTAGAACAGCTTCGGACCATCGACAAGCAGAGGCTCAGGGAAAAGATCTGCCATATCGACGGGGAGCTGTTAGGCCGGGTGGACGAGGCGCTGAAGGTCAGCCTGGAGCTTGGAGGCTATTAGGAAAATGCCTGTGAAAGGGGCGGAACCTGTTACATAATCGCGGGTGTATTCCTTGACGGGGCATGGATTTAATGCTATAGTGGACAAATAGTAACTGTTCAGTAGGTCTGCGCATTTACTGCGCTGACCGTAAGAAAACTTAGAATAGAAGGCAAAAATCCTATCGGCACAGCCGATTTGGAATGGATCTTTGAAACAATTCAGCCATGGATCTGGAAACGGCTGGATGCAGTACTGAAAATGATAAAGGAGTGTAGGTAATTCTCATGGACGATGGCAATTCGTGGATAGGAATTGTTTTATTTGCCGCATCGGTGATCCTGTTTGCGGTGATGTACGGATTCGGTGCGGCGGTTCAGGCGCTGAACACCAGTGCACTGGAGGATGAGCGCGACGAGGGGAATAAGAGGGCGGAAAAGCTTCTGAAGATCCAGGAGGATCCGTATCTCTTTATCCGCACAAACCAGCTGGCAACGAGTATCCTGACACTGGCAATGGGAGCGTCTTCCCTGCTGTTTGTGGTACGAAATCTGACGGCACTGCTCGGAGTGCGCACAAAGCTGCCGCATCTGGCAGCCGTTGGAATTTCATATGTCGCGGGACTTGTGGGAATCGCATTTCTGCTCACGGGACTGGGGATCGTGATCCCGAAGCGCATCGCTGCGAAAAGTCCGATCCGGTTCTGCTATAAGGTGCTTCCACTGGTGGAGCTCGTGGCGAAATTTCTGTTTCCGTTCGCGTGGCTGATGGATCAGTTCGCCTATATCTCCCTGAAGGCGGTGGGCATCAATATCCGCGAAAAAGATGACAATGTGACCGAGGAAGACATCATGTATATGGTCAATGAAGGTCATGAGCAGGGGGTCTTAGAGGCCAGTGAGGCGGAGATGATCACGAATATCTTCGAGTTCGATGATAAAGTGGCGGCGGATATCATGACGCACCGCACGGCTGTCCTTGCGTTGGACGGGGAGATCACGCTTAAGGAAGCGCTGGATTTCGTTGTGAAGGAAGCAAACTACTCGAGATTCCCGGTTTATGAGGAAGATATCGACAATATCATCGGTATTCTCCACATGCGGGACATGCTTCATTATACAGACTCGAAAGAACATTTAAATACGCCGATCAAAAAGATCAAGGGTCTGCTCAGAAGTCCACACTTTATTCCGGAGACGAAGAATATCAACTCTCTCTTTAAGGAGATGCAGTCCCAGAAGATCCATATCGAGCTGGTCGTGGATGAGTATGGTCAGCTTGCGGGTATCGTCACGATGGAGGATATCTTAGAGGAGATCGTCGGAAATATTCTGGACGAGTATGATAAGGAAGAGCCAGATATCGTTTCCAGAAAGAATGGTACATATGAGCTTACCGGTCTCACACTCTTAGATGATGTGGAGGAGACTCTTGGGGTGGAATTTGATAAGGAAGATAAGGATAACTTTGACACGTTGAACGGTTTCATGGTGTCCAGGCTTGGGCATATCCCGAAAGCGGGAGAGAAGGGGAGTGTCCGGATCGGGGACTATCTGTTAAAGATCATGAAAGTGGAGAACAAGGTGATCCAGACGGTTCTTGCGATTCCGTTACCGAAAGAAGAGAAGAAATAGAAAGAAGAAATAGAAAACGGATACTCTGCACTCCGGCATTCCTGCCGGAAGCGAAAGTATCCGTTTTTACATTAGTCCTGTTCGCGGAATTTTACAGTGCCGGCAGCCGGGTCCATGGACTCAACGATGGCTAAGGACTCTAAGTGGTAGCCCAGATTTCTGATGACCTGTCCGCCGATCTGGAATCCTTTTTCTACCACGATGCCGATTCCTTCAACTGTAGCGCCCGCCTCATGGACAATGGAGATCAGTCCCTGAAGGGCATAACCGTTCGCAAGGAAGTCATCGATAATTAAAACATGGTCATCCGGGGAAAGGAATTTCTTGGAAACGATGACCTGATTTTTACATTTATGGGTGAAAGATTCTACCTCAGCAACATACATTTCGCCGTCAAGGTTTACGCTCTGGGATTTCTTAGCGAAAACGACCGGCACATGGAAATGCATTGCCGCAATACAGGCGATACCGATACCGGATGCCTCGATGGTCAGGATCTTGTTGATATTTTCATTGGCAAAACGGCGCTTGAACTCCGCGCCCATCTCGTCAAAAAGTTCGATATCCATCTGATGGTTTAAAAAGCTGTCAACTTTTAATACGTTTCCCTCTTTTACAACACCGTCTTTCGCGATACGCTCTTCTAAAAAGTTCATGTTCTTTCCTCCGTAATTCCCCTTTTCGGGTGTATCTGTATTGTATCCAATTATAGCAATATTGGGGGGAGATTACAAGATGAAAAGTCGGGGAAAATATTACTGTACACGGGTAGGAATTTTCTGAACTGAAAATTCCGTACAATACAGTGGTGGTAGTGGATTTTGCCGATTCGGAATGCGAAGCATCGGCAAAATCAGTTACTGTTTGCGCAAAGCGTGAACAGTAACGGGAAAATGAATGGGCACAGGGATGGAAAAGCGACATCTTTTATAAAAGTTTATGGACTGCGGGCTTGCACGGAGAGCAGGAGCGTGATATTATGGAACAACAATAAATTCTTGATTCTGAATGATCTGATATTCGATATGCTCTTAGCTGCGCTGCGGCATCGTTTTTCTTTATGTTCCATTTGAATAATGCTTCAATAGCAGACTTTGCTCGATACTTTATCAGATTTGGAAAGGTATTATGCTTTTATGGATAAATATGAGGTATTAAAACAGTATTTCGGCTATGACGCTTTCCGGGACGGACAGGAAAAGATGATCGACGCGATCACCTCCGGCAGGGACGTACTTGGAATCATGCCGACGGGTGCGGGAAAGTCGCTCTGTTACCAGATCCCGGCGCTGATGGCAGGGGAGAACGGGGGAATTACGCTTGTGATCTCACCGTTAATTTCCTTAATGAAGGACCAGGTCAGCGCGCTGAACCAGGCGGGAGTCCATGCGGCCTATTTAAACAGTTCCCTGACGCCAGGGCAGTATTATAAAGCGCTGGGATATGCCCGCGAGGGCCGATATCCGATCATCTACGTCGCGCCAGAGCGCCTTCTGACACCGGAATTTCTCGATTTTGCCGTCCACGCGAAGATCGCTATGGTGGCGGTGGACGAGGCCCATTGTGTCTCCCAGTGGGGGCAGGATTTCAGGCCCGGTTACCTAAAAATAGAAGAATTTTTGTGTACACTCCCGAAACGTCCGGTAGTCAGCGCCTTCACGGCAACGGCGACGGCGGAGGTTCGGGATGATATTATCGATCTCCTGAAACTCCAGGATCCGGTGGTGACGACAACAGGATTCGACCGTCCAAACCTCTATTTCGAGGTCCAGAGCCCGAAGGACAAGTATGCGGCGGTAAAGACATATATCGAAGAACACGCCGGTCAGTGCGGCATCGTTTACTGCCTGACGAGAAAACTCGTGGAGGAGGTGACGGAGAAGCTGATGAAGGACGGCTTTTCCGTGACGAGATACCACGCGGGACTTTCCGACAGCGAGAGAAAACAGAATCAGGAGGATTTCATCTTCGACCGGGCGCAGATCATGGTGGCGACCAATGCCTTCGGCATGGGAATTGACAAGTCGAACGTCCGCTTTGTGATCCACTACAATATGCCGAAGAACATGGAGAGCTATTATCAGGAAGCCGGCCGCGCGGGGCGTGACGGGGAACCGGCGGACTGCCTGCTGCTCTACGGCGGCCGAGATGTGGTGACAAACCAGATGTTTATCGACAACAACCGGGATAATGGGGAGCTTGACGATGTGGCGAGAGCGATCGTTGCGGAGAGAGACCGGGATCGCTTGAAAAAGATGACGTTCTACTGCTTTACGAACGACTGCCTGAGAGAGTATATCCTGCGGTATTTCGGGGAGTATGGAAGCGGATACTGCGGGAACTGCTCGAACTGCAAGACACAGTTTGAGGAGATGGATGTGACGGAGATTGCGAAGGCTATCGTGGGCTGCGTCGCAGAGTGCCGGGAGCGGTATGGAACCACGGTGATCCTGGATACTGTCCACGGGGCAGCGACGGTGAAGATCCGAAACTACCACATGGATGAGAATTCCCATTACGGAGAGTCATCGAAGGTTCCTACATACAGACTGCGCCAGATCTTAAATTTCCTCCAGGTGAAAGAATATCTTGTGGTGACCTCCGACGAGTACGCCATCGTAAAACTCGGAAAGAACGCGGCGGCCCTCTTAAACAGTGATGATGAGAAAGTCACGATGAAGCTCCCGAAGGAGCAGGAGAGAGTGAAGACTGGAAAGACTTCCGGTGCGAAGAAGACAAAGATGACGGCCGGAAGCGAGAACTTCACGGAGGAGGAGACGACGCTTTTCGACCTCTTAAAGGAACTTCGCAGGGAGATCGCAAAGGAAGAAAAAGTCCCGCCTTACATCGTATTCTCCGACAAGACGCTGGTACATATGTGCCTTATAAAACCGAAAAATAAGGGGGAAATGCTGAAGGTTTCCGGCGTTGGAGAGTTTAAGTTTGAGAAGTACGGGGAGAGGTTCCTGGATAAAATCAGGGATTCTTTGAGTGGGGAATTATAAATTTAAAAGCGCAGAAAGTTTCGAAATATCGAAATTTATGCGCTTTTTGCATAGATAAAAATAGGAAATCGACTTGACGAATCACAGAAACGGGTGTATGATAATGACAGTTTCACTCACACGCGTTAAAGCGTAACGCAACAACGCATTTAAGAACGGAATTCCGCATGAAGGAAAGGATTCCGAAAAGAGAAAAATTGAGGGGAGATCGATATTATGAAAAAAGTAACAGCACTTGCAATGGCAGCCGTCGTTGCGGCTTCTGCACTGACGGGCTGTGGATCCAGTTCCACAGCGGAGACAACAGCAGCAGCCACAGAGGCAAAAACAGAAGCTGCGGCAGCAGCTTCCACTGAGGCGGCAAAAGAGGACGGCAAGACTTATAACGTAGGTATCTGCCAGTTAGTCCAGCATCCGGCTCTTGATGCGGCGACAGAAGGCTTTGAGGCTGCATTAAAAGATAAGCTCGGTGATAATGTAAAATTTGATCTTCAGAACGCATCCGGTGATTCTGCAACATGCGCGACGATCATCAACCAGTTCGTTTCCAACGACGTAGATCTGATCCTTGCAAACGCGACTGCAGCTCTTCAGGCCGCAGCGGCAGGAACCAGCGAGATCCCGATCCTCGGAACTTCCATCACAGACTATGCGACTGCTCTTGACATCGATAACTGGACCGGTACGACAGGTCTTAACATTTCCGGAACCTCCGATCTCGCACCGCTTGACCAGCAGGCTGCGATGCTCAACGAGCTGTTCCCGGACGCAAAGAATGTCGGCTTATTATACTGCTCCGCAGAGCCGAACTCCAAATACCAGGCAACAACCGTAAAAGGATATCTTGAGGATCTCGGATATACCTGTAAGGAATACACCTTCGCAGACTCCAACGATATCGCTTCCGTAACAACAACAGCAGCAGGAGAGAACGATGTTCTCTATGTTCCGACTGACAATACGGCTGCTTCCAATGCAGAGATCATAAACAATATCTGCCTTCCGGCGAAAGTTCCGGTAATTGCAGGTGAAGAAGGAATCTGCTCCGGATGCGGCGTTGCAACTCTTTCCATCGACTACTACGACATCGGATACAAAGCCGGTGAGATGGGCGCAGAGATCCTGATGGACGGCAAGGACGTAAAGGAAATGCCGATCGAGTTTGCGCCGGAGGTAACAAAGAAATACAACAAGGCAAACTGCGAGGCACTTGGAATCACGGTTCCGGATGACTACGTTGCGATCGAAGAATAATAACGACTTGAAATTATAAGGACATCAGGGTGGCAAACAGCAAAAACTTTTGTCACCCTGTTTGCTATCATCAGCCATAGGAGGAAAGAAACGTGAATTTTTTGACACTGTTCAACGCGCTGCCGGGTGCCTGTGCACAGGGACTCATCTGGGGCATCATGGCGATCGGCGTTTATATTACATATAAGATCCTTGATCTTGCGGACCTTACCGTGGACGGAACCATGTGTACGGGTGGTGCTGTCTGCATCATTTTCATGTTAAACGGGCATTCCGTAGGGGTATCCCTGTTTGCAGCCTTTATCGCGGGAATGATCGCGGGTCTGGTGACCGGAATCTTTCACACGGCGATGGGGATCCCGGCGATCCTCGCAGGAATCCTGACTCAGCTTGGTCTCTACTCCATCAACCTTCGCATTATGGGTGGTAAGGCAAATCAGGCCATCAGCGTGGATAAGTATGATCTTTTAGTGTCTCTCCGTTATGTAAAGGGAGTCGCTTTTTATAAGAACACGATCTTCGTGACAGCATTAATCATTGTGATCCTGATCGGAGTCCTCTACTGGTTCTTCGGAACGGAGATCGGATGCTCCATCCGTGCCACAGGCTCCAACCAGAATATGTCACGTGCCCAGGGTATCAATACCGATTTCACAAAGATCTTAGGTCTTATGATCTCCAACGGGATCGTTGCCTTTGCGAGCGGCTTATATGCCCAGTATCAGGGCTTTGCAGATGTCAATGCAGGCCGTGGCGCCATCGTGATCGGTCTCGCAGCCGTTATCATCGGTGAGGTCGTATTCGGAAAGATCAGCCAGAACTTCGGCTTCAAGCTGTTCTCCGTTGCCTTCGGCGCGATCATTTACTATCTGGTCCTTCAGGTCGTACTCTGGATGGGATTAAATTCCAACGATTTAAAACTCCTGTCAGCTCTTGTCGTTGCGGTATTCCTTGCGATCCCGTACATGAAAGGCAAATATTTCTCTAAACCGGTAAAAAGAGGAGGTGCACCTCGTGCTTGATCTTCACAGTATTTATAAAACCTTCAACGCGGGAACCGTCAATGAAAAGACTGCGTTAAACGGATTAAATCTTCATTTAAACGAAGGCGATTTTGTCACCGTCATCGGTGGAAACGGAGCTGGAAAATCTACCATGTTAAATGCGGTCGCAGGAACGTGGTTTGTGGATGAGGGAAAAATCACCATCGATGATATCGACGTGACAAAGCTCCCGGAGCACAAGCGTGCGAAGTATCTCGGACGTGTATTCCAGGATCCGATGACAGGAACGGCTGCCACCATGCAGATCGAGGAGAACATGGCATTAGCAGCAAGAAGAGGAATGACACGTTCCCTGAAGGCCGGAATCACCGCAAAAGAGCGTGAGTTCTACAGGGAGCAGTTAAAGATCTTAGGCCTTGGTCTTGAGGACCGCCTCACATCAAAAGTCGGACTTCTCTCCGGCGGACAGAGACAGGCGCTGACCCTTCTCATGGCAACCTTAAAGAAGCCGAGACTTCTCCTTTTAGACGAGCACACGGCAGCCCTCGACCCGAAGACGGCAGCGAAGGTTCTTGAGACAACCGACAAGATCGTAAACAGTGAGCATCTGACAACACTCATGATCACTCACAACATGCGCGATGCCATCGCCCACGGGAACCGTCTGATCATGATGAACGCAGGCCACGTGATCTATGATGTGGCCGGAGAGGAGAAGAAACACCTGACAGTCCAGGATCTTCTTGCGAAGTTTGAGGAAGCTGCAGGCGGCGAACTTGCGAACGACCGTATGATCCTGTCGTAGGGGCCATATATATAGAAGAAACAGGTCGAAAAGTAGATAAACGGCAGCGGATATCTGTAAGCAGATTGCAGAGTTTGCTGCCGTTTTTTGTGTAATAGGAAATTCCGAGGAATTCTCTATTACACAAAAGGCACTCATGTGCCAATGATGCGCACTCGCGCGAAGATGTAGATTGTCGCAAGCGACCGCGCGAGGCGCGAGAATGTGCCAAGGCACATTCTTTATTATTGCTTTTTTGCGTATTCCGTTGTATAAATGATGTGCAGACTAAAAGGATTAAATACCGGACTGCGGGCAGATGCGGCGCAGGGAAAAGGCTGTGTTCAGGAGGAAATATTTATGAGCAGATCTGCAAAAAATGATAAAACAAAGACAAATGTGATGCGGCTTTTAGATGCCGCGAAAATCCCTTACGAGGCGAAGGAGTACCCGGTGGATGAGAACGATCTCTCCGGAAGCCATGCGGCGGACATGCTGGGTGTGGATCATGGAAGCGTGTTTAAGACCCTTGTACTGAAGGGAGAACGCACCGGATTTCTCGTCTGCTGTATTCCTGTGGACGGTGAAGTAGATTTAAAAAAGGCGGCGAAAGCGGCGGGAGATAAGAAGGTGGAGATGCTTCCGATGAAGGATCTTTTAGCCACAACGGGGTACATCCGCGGTGGCTGTTCTCCTATCGGAATGAAGAAAAAGTTCCCGACTTTTATTGATGAGGCGGCGTTAAAATACGAAACGATCGCTGTCAGCGCGGGCCAGAGGGGATTCCAGGTACTGCTTTCCCCTCAGGCTCTCGCGGACTATGTGGGAGCAAAACTGCTGGATTTGCAGCAAAATGGTTAACATAAATGAAAAAGTTATCGGAAACCACCTGAAAGTGGGGAATCAATATTTAACAAAATTGTAACATTTGCAATATTTTATACTTGCCAATACCACCAAAAATTTAGGTTTTATGCCGATAATATTTGGAAAAGATATTAATAAAATGTAACAATCATTAAAAAACGGGCTGTAAAATGTAACAAAGTTGGCCATGGCTTATTGACATTTGCCCTCTCATTCTCCTATAATCACAGACACCGGCCGGAAAACGGTCGGAATGAACAACCGGCGACAGGACGGAGAAAGAGGGTATTCAAAATGAATCCATGGAACTCATTTCTTCAGACAGTCTTTCAGTTTGTGAAATCACTCTTCACCGGTGTGACAAAGAAGATGCACCGGAATGCGGCAATTCTCACGATGGGCGCAACACTGATTGCAGTGATTCCATTTACAGCTGTGGACTTCCAGGGCGGAGGCAAAAACGCGATCGTAGCGTTTGCAGAGACGCAGGGAGGTTCGGATGAAGACAGTCTGGAGGAGACAGAAGATACTGCTCTTCCGGAAACAGACGGAAATGTTTTAGAGGATGAGACGACGGCGGATGAAGCATCATCCGCGGAGACGGAAGCAGATATCGAGAAAGAAACTGAAAATACAGAGACGAATGATAAGAACAGCGCCGAGGACGCAGGAGCTTCGGAAAAAGCAGACGAGAGCAATGGGGCTCAGGATGAGTCTGCGGGGCCGGAAGTGGAAACTGCGGGAAACGCAGAGGCCGGAGCTGTGCAGGTTGAGGCGGAAGCAGAAGGCTCACCTGTGACAGAGGTACAGGCGGAAGCGGAAGAGACTGCGGCGGAGGAGCCTGCAAGGGAAGTTTTCACCGGCTACTCTGACAGCGACTACGATGTTCTTCTACGGATCGTGCAGGCGGAAGCTGGAAACTGTGACATGGAAGGCCGTGTCATGGTGGCGAACGTGATCTTAAACCGTGTGGAGAATGACTCATTCCCGAACACGATCACGAAAGTTGTCTACCAGAAACACCAGTTTTCACCGGTGTCCAACGGCTCCATCAAGAGATGCAGGGTCACAGCCGAGACGGTGGAGGCCGTAGGGCGGGCGCTCTCAGGTGAAGACCTGACGGACGGTGCCCTGTATTTTATGAACCGGCATGCGTCATCAAAAAAGAACGCCAGCTGGTTTGACAGACATCTGGAATTCCTGTTTAAACATGGAAATCACGAGTTTTTCCGGTAAACTCCGGGTCAGATAAAAAAGGATAAGGGAAAGGCGGCATGTGCCAGAACCGTAAAAAGCGGTTCTGGTGGGTGCCGCTTTTTTTCAGCTGCAGATCTGAAATAGAATACAGGTGATATATTCTGTCGGTTTAAAAACGAAAAGTCGACAGCCATGGAAAATAGTGGAGATTGGCGGAAGGGCAGTACAGGATTTTATAATTGACATTTAAATGGGGGCATGGGATAATAAAACTCATGAAATTGGAAATACGTGAAAGAGGAAAAATGATGAAGTTAAAAAGAGTATTTTTTGATCTTGACGGCACACTGACGGATTCCATGCCAGGGATCACGAAGGGTGTTCGGTATGCGCTGAAACATTACGGCATCCATGTGGATGACCTTTCGGTCTTGAAACCGTTTGTGGGACCGCCGCTCTTCGACAGCTTTAAGAGATATTATAATTTTTCAGATAAGGACGCAAATGATGCGATCTATGTGTTCCGGGAATACTACGATGTGAAAGGCTGGATGGATAATGCGCCGTTCGATGGCGTGGAAGATATGTTAAAGACCTTAAAGGAGGCTGGCCTCGAACTCTATGTGGCAACATCGAAGCCGGAGGAGACCGCAAAGAAAGTCCTGGAATATTTCCAACTGACAGAGTATTTTAAATTTATCGGCGGCGCGTCCATGGATGAAGCGCGTGTGAATAAGGACGATGTGATCCGCTATGTCCTGGAAGAAAACTGCATCAGCGAGGAGGAGAAGCCTTCCGTGATCATGGTGGGTGACCGGGAACATGATGTATACGGTGCGAAGAAAACGGGACTTTCCGTGATCGGCGTGCTTTACGGATATGGAAGCCGTGAAGAACTCCAGAGCGCCGGGACAGATTACCTCTGTGAGACACCGGAGGAGACAGCAAAGCTCTTAAAAGGTATGATGTAAAAAAAGATCAGCCGATATTTGGGATGCTTTGTCTGTGTTAAAGACAAGACAGACAGTACAGCAGGGATCGAAGATCCGGTTTACAGCTATGTCGGGAGTTGTAATTATGAGTCGCAGAAAAATACATGACACCAGGAAATGGAACTTGAAAAATGATCCGTGATGCGCTATAATAGTTCTCAGTTAAAGGGAATGTGATTCCTGGGATGTTCGACACTCCTGTCTATTTTGAACCTACATTTTGACATACGGGATTCCTATATTCTTGAACGGATGTCAGGCCTCCAAAGAGTGGAAGGCAGATGTTTAAGTGCGGATGCCCACCTAGCATTGCTAGGCGTCAATTATTCAGGAAACGGCATTTTGGGATTGCGAAAGATAAAAAAGCAGCGAGAGATCGCTGCTTCTTTTCATGTAACAGGAAATTTCTCAGAATTTCCTGTTACATGAAAAGGCACTAACGTGCCAGTGATGCGCACTCGCGCGAAGATATAGATTGTCGCAAGCGACCGCGCGAGGCGCGAGAATGCGCCAAGGCACATTCTTTTCACTTTATAGGAAAGACCGCCTGCGAGGATTTCCAAACGACGGTTTTGGAATGCGGGGAATGTTCAGATTCTGTTAATACTCTTTTCTAAATGACCGAAGTATGATATTATGGGTGCAAACAGGCTTCGCCACCCGTGGCAGGGGTGAGAGAAGCTGCTGCAAAGGAGAAACTTTTTTTATGAAAAATGAACGGTTCGAACGATACATTTACATGGGGGTGACGGCAATCCTTGTACTGATCGCAGCGGTGTTTGTCGTCTTTCTGTTTCTGGAGAGGAATGCAGTGTTTGCCTTTCTGGGAAAAGTACGGTTTGTCCTGGCACCGGTGATCTACGGCGCTGTACTTGCTTTTTTAATGTCTCCGGTCTATAACCGGTGCTACAATACAGTCGTGTATGTGCATGATGACGACAAGAAAAAAGAGGACGAGGAAAAGAAGATCGCGCCAAAGAAACGGTTCAAGAGTGAATCCTTCGGCAATTTCCTTGGAAAAGCCGTTGGAACAGTGATAAGCCTTGCGTTTCTGATCGTGGTGGTCGTAAGCCTTTCCAGCATGATCATCCCGCAGCTCTATTCCAGTATCGTGGGGATCATCAACATGATGCCGGTTTATTTCCAGAACGTGTATGACTGGCTGACGGAATTCTTCGTGAACAACCCGCCGGTGGAGCAGGCAATCTTAAATATTTACGAGCAGTCAGCCCAGTATTTTCAGAGCTGGATGGAGACGGACTTAATGTCGAATCTCTCCAATTTCCAGAACTTCCAGAATATTGAGAAGATTGTCGGCGGCGTATCCAGCGGAGTCATGAATGTGATCACGCTGACAAAAAACATGCTGATCGGATTGATCGTTATGATCTATCTGTTAAATATCAAGGAATCCCTATCAGCGCAGGGAAAAAAATTTATTTATTCCGTTCTTCCACTGAAAGCGGCCAATATCGTTGTGGCTGAATTCCAGTTTATTAAAAAAGCGTTTTCCGGCTTTATTATCGGAAAACTGATCGATTCCCTGATCATCGGAATTCTCTGCTTTATCCTGATGCATCTGTTTAAGCTGCCGTATGAGCTGCTGATCAGCGTGATCATCGGAGTGACGAATGTGATACCGTTCTTCGGACCATTTATTGGAGCAGCTCCGTGCGCGATCCTCGTATTCCTCATCAGTCCGAAACAGTGTCTGTACTTTATCGGGCTGATCCTTGTGCTTCAGCAGTTTGACGGAAATATTTTAGGACCGAAGATCCTGGGAAATTCCACAGGTGTTTCCAGCTTTGGTGTACTGTTTTCGATCCTGCTGTTCGGCGGATTGTGCGGATTTGTGGGAATGATCATTGCGGTTCCGTTGATGGCAGTCATCATTCATATTTATAATCAGATTCAGGAATATCTCCTTTCAAAGAAGAGTCTGAGCATAAAAGAAGAGGACTATGTAAATCTGAAGCGGATCGACGAACAGAACGGCGAGTATAAAAAACACGGTGACGAACAGTAGCTGGTTCTGGTCGGGAAAGGAATTATGAACGAGAGAAGGAAACTGATAAACTGGATGGCGGGAGTCACGACGTTCATCGTGGTTCTGCTGATCGTGATCGTACTTCTGGACAGGGAAGAGGATGGAGTCTCCCTGGCAGCGGCATCCCGGACGGTGGCACTGACACTGGAGTCGGGGAATGGAATTCTTGAAAATGCGCCGGAGACGTCGAATTTTGATGAAGATCTATCGGACCAGTGGTATGTGAAATATATGGACTACCTCTATGGTCAGGGATATCTTGACAGCGGATCGGTCAAAGCGGACGAGCGGAGCGCTACGTCCGCAGTTACATACGCGGTTCTTTCGGACTGGGCAAAAAAGGCATCGGAAGAGGGAAAAGGGGAAACAGATGCGCTCCTTTCTTATGTGGATTCCGGTGACCGGGCGAAAAAGGCGGTCTCCAGTGAGAATTTCTGGAAGTTCTATGACGCGTTCCGCGCGGCGGTGGATCCGGACAGAGCTGTGGCCGAGGTGGAGACGGACCTTTACGGAACACCGGACAATGTGGATGGTGCGCCTGCATGGACAGCCTACACGAGGGACGGTATTTTTCAGTTTGAGGGACTTTACCTCGACGGATATATTGACCAGAAGATCCGGTTTCTGGCGAGAGACGATGAGATCTTAAAGGTGGAGGAGATGGTCTCGGACGAGATCGTCTACGAGAATGCCTGGATCTCGGGATTCTCCGGAAAGACAGTGACGGTCTTTATCGGAAATATCCAGAGGGAATTTCCGGTAAAGGGAGTTTTAAAGGATGAGAGCGAGATCTCCGGTCAGATCGGAGATCTGTACTTAAAGGGCGGAACCCCAAAACGACTGGTGCTGAAGAAAGAGAAGATCACCGGAACGGTCCTTGCGGTCCGCGACACAGAGATTGAGATCGACGGCTACGGCAGCGTGCCGCTGGCGGATCAGTTTAAGATCTATCGGACCTACGGTGTTCTCAGGGAACAGCAGAAGAAGGATATTCTCGTCGGCTACCACATGCAGGAATTTGTGGTGGCGGATGGAAAGATCTGTGCGGCCCTGACGACGGAGAAACCGGATATCGACATGATCCGCGTGCTTATCATGACGAACGGATTTAAGTCACTGTTCCATGATACGATCACACTTTCCTGCGACTCCATGGCAGTGTTGGAGTACGGAGATGAGAAGGATGCAAAGACGGAGTCCATCGCAGCAGGGGAGACGGTGACGATAAAACCGGGAGATTCAAGGCTCGCAAGTGGGCGTCTCACATTCCGTTCCGCAAATGAAGGCGGAATGATCACGGTACACAGTCTGGAGCGCGCTCAGGGAATGCCCGTCTATCCGGGACATATGGAGATCACGGAGGAGAGCGACGGCCTGCTTCTCTTAAACGAGGTGGATCTCGAGGAATATTTAAAGCGGGTGACACCGAGCGAGATGCCGCCGACTTATGAGCTGGAGGCGCTGAAGGCCCAGGCGGTCTGTGCGAGAACCTACGCATGGAGGCAGATTCAGGGCAATGCCTACTCGACCTACGGTGCCCATGTGGATGACAGTACGAATTTCCAGGTGTACAACAACACGCTGACCTTCGATTCCACGGATACCGCTGTGAATGAGACCTTTGGTCAGCTTCTGGAATACAACGGGGATCCCATCGAGGCATTCTATTACTCCACATCTGACGGGCATGGAACCGACGGAAGTGTGTGGGGAGCGGATGCGTCCAACACGCCGTACCTCAGGGCAGTCACGATCAACAACAAGGCGAAGAAGCTGGATCTGACATCCAACGAGGCCTTTGAGAGCTTTATCAAGGACGAGAACACAGATGCCTACGACTCTGACTTCCCGATGTTCCGTTGGAACACGAAGACCACCAGCACGATCCTGGACGAAAAGATCGGCGGGGTCGGCAGGATCACGGGACTTACGATCACATCCAGGGGAGCGGGCGGATACGCGAAGACCCTGAAGGTCGTTGGAACGGAAGGTTCCAAGACATTTTCCGGGCAGAGCAGGATCCGCAGCATTCTCGGAAATGTATCACTTGTATACAACAGGAAAGACGGTTCCACATCTACGGGATGGGATACGCTTCCCAGCGGTTTCATCTATATCGAGAACAACGGAACCGATGAAAATCAGGTGACGACCTTCACAATCTACGGAGGCGGCTTCGGACACGGTGTCGGCATGAGCCAGAACGGTGCCCAGGGCATGGCAAAGCAGGGAAAGACCTGCCAGGAGATTTTAAAGTTCTTCTATGACGGGTGCGGGCTGATGGATATCAGTGAAGTGAATTAATGGAATATGAAAAATAGACAGCTCTGTGCAGCAGTTAAATGGAAAAGTGGATTTCGTTTGGCAGCGGTGCAGGGCTGTTTCGATCTTGAATAAGTCTGGGACAGGAAGTGGGAGAGCTCTTACCAAGGAAAGAAAAGGAAAAAGCCCGTGGAAGCGTGTTTTCACGGGCTTTTGCTTTTGTTGAAGAGTTTTGTTAAGATTCGCGGTTATGGGTGATAATACCAAACTTACTTTCTGTACAGGTATTTCGGCACCCCGTTCTCCATCACGCGCTTCGGCTCGCCCTGGATCAGCGGGAGAGCGTAAGCTGAGAAGTCATCGGTGATATCGTTTCCTGCCGCGTTGATCCATTCCTTTGGGAATTTCTTTTCCTGATTGCAGATGAGGCTTACATCTTCCGGTGTGCAGTGCATCTTGTACGGCATGTCGGAGTCACGCTTGAAGGCGATCATCTTCTTTGTCTCCCCGGCGAGAACTGCCTTCACACCGGCAGCGCCTGCCATGGCTGCTTCCTCGATATCCGTCTCAGATACCATCATGCCGCTGCAACGCTGGTTGACATTTAACTCGATGGAGCGGACTTTCACGCCGAACTTGTCGCGGACAAAGCTTTCCAAGACCTCGCCGCAGCCGGTGAGCATCTTGTGACCGAAGGAATCGAGCTTCGCTGCGTCGGAGTACTCGCAGACAAAGGTGCCGCCCTCATCGGCAATTCCCTCGGAGACGCAGACAACGAGGTTCGGGGATTTCTTGAATGCAGCGTCCAGGTCATTATAGAACTGCTCTAAGGAGAACGGAGTCTCCGGGAGGTAGATAAGGCATGGGTTGTCGCCCTCATATTTTCTTGCAAGCCTGGAAGCAGCGGTGAGCCATCCTGCGTGGCGTCCCATGATCTCGACGATGGTGACGGATCTCTGCTGATAGACGGAGGCGTCGAGGACGATCTCGCGGACGGTGGAGGCAACATACTTTGCGGCGCTTCCGAAGCCCGGTGTGTGGTCGGTGAGGACAAGATCGTTGTCGATGGTCTTCGGGATTCCGATGAATTTCACATCGCTTCCAATCTTCTCCGCATAGCGGGAGAGCTTGTCCACGGTATCCATGGAGTCGTTTCCGCCCACATAGAGGAAGTATCCGATGTTCATCTCACGGAAGTTATCGAAGATCGCAGGGTAAACTTCACTGTCTAAATCTGCCGGAAGTTTATAACGGCAGGAACCAAGGTATGCGGCCGGAGTGAGCTTTAAGAGCTCAAGTTCCTTGTCAGAGAGGTCCGTGGAAAGGTCCATCACATGGTCAGCGAGGAATCCCTCGATTCCGTTGATCATTCCGAGAACATGTCCGTCCGCGCCGGATTCCCTGAATGCTTTTACCGCACCATAAAGGCTCGCGTTGATGACGGCGGTAGGTCCGCCGGACTGTCCGATTACAAGATTTTTCATGATTTCTGTATTCTCCAATCTGAATGTATTCCGTAAGCTTATTATAAAAAAATGTGTATGGAAAATCAATGATGAATGTATAAAAACGGAAAAACGGGCAATCCTATGACCAGTACAAAAGAAAAAGATTAATACTTATCCTCCCCTTTTTAGTACCCTGTTCGCTGCCCCTATAGAGACAGCGGGCGGGGTACTTTTTGAATGAAAATTAGAAAAAAGGAGAAGATAAAAGGCGGGAAGCGCAGAAAAAACTTTTGCGTTCAAAACATTTGAATGGAAAGCTTGACAAAGCCCGCGGAAAGGATTACTATCAAAAGCAGCAATATAGTTATGAAAACTACATGATACGGAATGTAGAAATGAAATAAACAGGAAAGGAAACCAGAAACGATGAGCAAAAAAGGATGGAAAGCCGGAGCAGTTCTGGCGGCCGGAGCTGGAATCACAGCGGTACTCGCGGCGAAGAAGCGCGGAAACATGGAAATGGATAAGATGAAAAAGACTTCCCATGGAAGCAGATCCGATTACCGCAACACAGAACTCGGAAAACATGATAAGAACAGCAAGGGAATCTACTACACAAACGGAAACTACGAAGCGTTCGCCCGCCCGGAGAAGCCGGCGGGAATCGAGGAGAAGTCCGCGTACCTTGTGGGAAGCGGTCTCGCATCCCTGGCAGCGGCATGCTTTCTCGTCCGCGATGCCCAGATGCCGGGAAAGAACATCCACATCTTAGAGGCCATGGATATCGCCGGAGGTGCCTGCGACGGAATCGATGATCCGACAAGAGGATATGTGATGCGCGGCGGCCGCGAAATGGAGGATCATTTCGAGTGCCTCTGGGATCTGTTCCACAGCATCCCGTCCCTGGAGGTTCCAGGCGCGTCCGTTCTCGATGAGTATTACTGGTTAAACAAGCATGACCCGAACTATTCTCTCTGTCGTGCCACAGAGCGCCGCGGCGAGGATGCCCATACGGACGGAAAGTTTGGTCTGAGCCAGAAGGGCAGTATGGAGATCATGAAGCTCTTCTTCACGAAGGATGAGGATCTCTATGACAAGACCATCGAGGATGTGTTCGATGATGAGGTATTCGGCTCCCAATTCTGGCTTTACTGGAGAACCATGTTCGCCTTTGAAAACTGGCACAGCGCCCTGGAGATGAAGCGGTACTTCCAGAGATTTATCCACCATATCGGCGGCCTTCCGGACTTCTCCGCTCTGAAATTCACCCGCTACAACCAGTACGAATCCCTGATTCTGCCGATGCAGAAATACCTGGAGGCGGCAGGCGTGGAGTTTCGGTTCGGCACAGAGGTCACAAACGTCCGCTTTGAGATCACGGACGGAAAGAAGACGGCCCGCGCTATCGAGTGCCGCACGAAGAACGGGGACACGGAGATCCCGCTGACGGAAAAGGACCTTGTGTTTATCACAAACGGAAGCTGTACAGAAGGGACGATCTACGGTGACCAGAACCATGCGCCGGTGGGTGACGCGGAAGTGAGAAGCAGCGGCTGCTGGAGCCTCTGGAAGAAAATTGCAGCACAGGATCCGTCCTTCGGTCATCCGGAAAAATTCTGCTCCGATATCGAGAAGACGAACTGGGAGTCTGCGACGGTCACCACCGCAAATGAAGAGATCATCGACCAGATCAAGAAAATCTGCAAGCGCGACCCGAGGACAGGCAAAGTTGTTACCGGCGGTATCGTGAGCTGCCGCGATTCCAAGTGGCTTTTGAGCTGGACCATCAACCGCCAGGGACAGTTCAAGAATCAGAAGAAGGACGAGGTGTGTGTATGGGTATACAGCCTGTTCACCGATGTCCCGGGCGACTATGTGAAGAAACCCATGAAGGAGTGTACCGGTAAGGAGATCACCGCCGAGTGGCTGTATCATCTCGGAATCCCGGTGGAGGACATCGGGAGACTGGCAGGAGAAGAGTGCAACTGCACGCCGACCATGATGCCATATATCACAGCGTTCTTTATGCCGAGAGCTGCCGGAGACCGCCCGGATGTGATTCCGGACGGTTCTGTAAATGCAGCTTTCCTTGGACAGTTTGCGGAGACTCCGAGAGATACGATCTTCACTACAGAGTACTCTGTCCGTACCGCCATGGAAGCAGTATACGGACTCTGTGGAGTGGACCGCGGTGTGCCGGAGGTATGGGGCAGTGTCTATGATGTGAGAGAGCTCTTAGACAGCACGGTGAAGCTCATGGACGGAAAGTCCCCGCTTGAGATGAAGCTTCCGATGCCGTTTGAAATGTTGAAAAAGCCGCTGCTCAGAAAGATCGATAAGACGATCGTTGGAAAACTTCTGCGTGATCACGATGTTTTGAAGGATTGGATGCTGTAGAGACGCGGCGCGCAGATAAAATAGATATATGAGAATATGATGAAAATGCCGGAAATGGGGAACTGCCTGTTTCCGGTATTTTTATGCCCAAATATGCCGAAATTTTTTGCAAGAGGGGGAGATCCGCTGTACGTTCTGTTTTCTTCCGCTTTGTTTTAAGAATTCGTAAGGGAAAAGAAATGGATTCCCCGGAGCATGTGCGATAAGATAAGGCTATAAAAAGGAATAATCCTGATACAGGAAAATTTCGGCTGCAAAGGGAAACAGAATGTGAATGCTGCATGTCATCGGCAAATAAAATCGAATGGTTATAAAAATTGATAAAGGGAGGAAACAGTATGAGAAAATATGGTCTATATCTCCTGATCGCAATGAGTCTCATGACCGGCTGTCAGAAAAAAGATATAGTGACGGTGGATACAGCGGCGGAGACGACACAGGAGAGCGGTGAGACTGGATCCACAGCGGAACGTGAGCCGGAGAGTGCGGTGGAGAGCATGTCGGGCACTGATCAGAACGGGAATACGGGCGCGGATGCCCAGACGGACCGCTTCGCCCTGATCCCTATCGCGGTAAGCGGGGAATATGACGGGGAATGGGATGACACAGACCAGACTCCGATCATCACATCGCGCTGTGACAAGGTCTATGTACAGGGGGACGGATATGATGCGCTGAAGCAGTCGCTCATTTCCCTGAATAAAAACCTGGTCAGCCAGAATAAAGAGGAGTATGCCTCCTATAAAAAAGAAGCTGAGGATATGCGGAACAATTACCCGGACAGGAAGCAGTCATATGTCTGCAATTATGAATTTAATCCGGTCCGCTTCGACCATACGGTCGTCAGTATGTACTGGCTGAAATATTATGATCTGGGAGGCGCGCATCCGAGCTCTGTGACGGAATACCACAATTTCGATACGCAGACGGGAAAAGAGCTGGAACTTTGCGATGTAGTAAAAGATCTTCCGGGATTCCGGAAATATGTGAAGGAGGAGCTTTCTGACCAGAAAGAGGAGAAAGGATTATTCGAAGATTATGAAACGACCGTGGACAGTCTGTTTGCGGGGACGGATGGATATGGGCCATTGGAATGGTGCATCACAAAAACTGGTGTGCGCATTCATTTTGACCAGTATGTTATCGCCTCATATGCGGCAGGAGCTGTTGAAGTGGAGGTTCCGTTTGCCGGAAATGAAGCGATGTTCCAGACAGACTATATAGGGAAAGCTTCAGAAGGCTGGGCAGAAAAGATCAGTCCATGGGAGACTGTGACGTATGAGCACGAGGAAAACGATACTTCTGTGAGTTATCATTTTGATGATGCCGCAGACGGGTATGATACGAGAAATATCACGATCGAGCGGGAACAGGGTGGAAAGAAGAAAGAATTCACGATGGAACTCTATGGACAGCCCCAGTACGGCTGGATCGTCATGACAGATGACGGGCACCCATATCTCTACACGGAGATCCAGAGTGAGAATGACTGGAGGACCATGGAAGTCTTTGACCTGAAGGGAGAAGAGATCCGTCATGTTGGTACATCGAATGACAGCCCTCATGGTGCCCTCTTAAATGATCCGGATGGATTTTACCTTACCCGCAGGGTGGACGCCCTGGGAACATACGACGCTTACCGGAAATTCCATGTGGGTGAGAGCGGGATGCCGGTGGCAGAGAATGATGTGTATACAAAAGTCAATGTCTGCGACTCGAAGGAGGACGAGGCGGCGCTGGTATCCACGAGGGAGCTTCCGGTGACGATGATGGAAGCAGACGGCAGTGAAAAAGAGGAGAAACTTCCAGTGGGAACAAAGTACTATGTCCGGGCGACAGATCTGGAAAACTTTGTGGACATGGAGCTCTCCGATGGACGCAGATGCCGTCTGGCAGTGAAAAAGTCGGATAAAGGCTGGGGATTCGAGATCGACGGGGTGTATGAAGAGGATTGTTTTGAATTTATCCCGTATGCTGGATAAAAAGAATGTGTCATGGTGAATTTCCACACCGAACGTGCTCGCCTGCTGTAATCTGCATCTTTTCGCGAACACGCATTCAGGAACGGGCGGAATCCGGGAAAAACGTCGAAATGCATTGACAAAACATATCCTCATGTTAAAATGGACTTATATGACGATTTGTAGCTGTGAAAATACCAGGCAGTTACGATTATTTGAAATACAGGAGGGGGAACCAATGAAGTTTTTCATTGATACAGCCAATGTGGATGAAATCCGCAAAGCAAATGACATGGGAGTGATCTGCGGAGTTACAACAAATCCGTCCCTGATCGCAAAAGAAGGAAAAGATTATGTTGAGACTTTAAAAGAGATCGCTTCTATCGTAGACGGACCGATCAGCGGTGAGGTAAAGGCAACAACAACTGACGCGGAGGGAATGATCGCGGAGGGCCGCGAGATCGCGAAGATCCACCCGAATATGGTCGTTAAGATCCCGATGACGATCGAAGGATTAAAGGCAACAAAAGTTCTTGCATCGGAAGGAATCAAGGTAAACGTGACTCTGATCTTCTCTGCAAATCAGGCGCTTCTCGCAGCTAGAGCAGGCGCAGCTTATGTATCCCCGTTCTTAGGACGCCTCGATGATATTTCTCAGCCGGGTATCGACCTCATCGACACCGTTGCAGAGATCTTCGCTCTCCATGATATTGAGACGGAGATCATCGCGGCAAGCGTACGACACACCATGCATGTAACAGAGTGCGCACTCGCAGGTGCCGATATCGCGACGGTTCCGTACAAAGTAATCGAGCAGATGACACATCACCCGTTAACTGACCAGGGAATTGAGAAATTCCGTAAAGACTATGAAGCAGTTTTCGGCAAATAAGGAAAATTCATGAGGACGCCTTCGGGCGTCCTTTTTTTGTGCGCTTTTCTGTGATAAAGAGGTAGTGGAAAGAACAGAAAACGCGAAAAATTGCGAAGGCGGAAAATTTAAATAATAGTAACTGTTCAGTACCTTCACAGTTACATGCAAAAATCCATTCCAAATCGGCTACGCCGATGGATTTTTGCCTTTTAGCCTAGGTTTTCTTACGGTCAGTGCAGCAAGTGCGCAGACCTACTGAACAGATACAAATAATACAAAATACATAAACAATACAAACAATAATAGACAACAATAAACAGCACACAAAGAGAAAGGTAACAAAACAAATGGAAACATCAGAAACAAAACAGAACAAGGCGGCATCTGTCGTTATCCAGACTGCGGTTATCCTGTTCGGTCTCACGGTCTACGCTGCGGGAGTCGTCCTCTTCATTCTGCCGTTGGACATGATCGCCGCGGGAACCACAGGACTTGGTCTTATGGCACAGCATTTCTTCGGGATCCCTCTTTCCGGCTTCGTGGCGGTCTTCAATATCGCCATGTTCGGTCTCGGCTGGCTGGAGTTGGGGAAAAAATTTGCGGCGACGACCCTGCTTGCGACATTTTATTACCCGTTCATCCTTGACCGCCTGACCGCCCTGGCGGGAGACTTCGTATTCACAACGGATCCCATGCTCTGTGCCATCTTTGCTGGGATCATGATCGGATTCGCTCTGGGGTTCGTGATCCGCTCCAGCGCCTCCACCGGCGGCATGGACATCCCTCCGCTTGTCCTGCAGAAACGCTTTAAGTTCCCGGTATCCGTGTCCATGTATGTTTTCGATGTGGCGATCCTCTTATCCCAGCTTTTGTTCCGCGACCGGGAAAAGATCCTCTACGGGATTATCATGGTCATGGTCTACACCGTGATCTTGGACAAGATGCTCATGATGGGCAAAAAGCAGGTACAGGCGAAGATCATCAGCGAGAAATACGAGGAGATCAATATCGCAGTGCAGGAACAGCTTGACCGTGGAACCACATTATTCCAGATCGAGGGCGGGCACTTAAGAAAGACGTCCATGGCCGTCGTCACCGTAGTTTCCGGCAGGGAACTTCAGAAATTAAACCGCATCGTGATGGACATCGATCCGGAAGCATTCATGGTGGTTCACCAGGTCGGAGAAGTCCGCGGGCGGGGCTTTACTGAGATGAAACGTCATCTGGAAGCAGAAGGTTTAAAAAATTAACTGCATCACGAGACAGGCATTAGAAAAAAAGTTTCTTAAATTTTTCTGACGAAAAGGGATAAAAATGTTGCTAAGGCGGGGAAAAACTCCTTGAATTTTGCATCAAATCCGTTTATTATTACACTAGGCAGAAATTTGATTTTCGTCAATTTAAGGAATAATGGAGGACAGCAAAATGACAAAAACGTCGGCAATCAACAGAATTCATGAATTGCTTGATGACAACAGCTTTGTTGAGGTTGGTGCTTATATTACTGCCAGAAGCACTGATTACAACATGCAGTCTCAGGAAACCCCTGCAGATGGTGTTGTTACCGGTTATGGTACGATCAATGGTGCTCTCGTCTATGTGTACAGCCAGGACGCGTCTGTAATGGGCGGATCCATCGGCGAAATGCACGCAAAGAAGATCGAGAAGCTCTATAGTATGGCCATGAAAATGGGCGCACCCATTGTTGCCCTGGTAGACTGTGCAGGATTCAGACTCCAGGAAAGCATGGATGCCCTGGACGGCTTCGGCAAACTTTATGTCTGCCAGGCAATGGCATCCGGTGTGATCCCGCAGATCCAGGCTGTGTTTGGAAACTGCGGCGGTGGAATGGCTGTGGCATCTGAAATGGCTGATTTTACATTTATGGAACAGGAAGCAAAAATGTTTGTGAATGCTCCGTTTGTAATCGCTGAGAACGATGCTGACAATTCCAGCGCTGAATACCAGGCAAAAGAGACAGGAAACGTATGCGCGACTGGCTCCGAGAAAGAAATTTTCACCGAGATCAGAAACCTTGTTTCCATCCTTCCGGCTAACAACGAGGATGACATGTCTTACAGCGAATGTGAGGATGACTTAAACAGAATCTGCACAGATATCGAGAACTGCGCAGGCGATACATCCATCGCACTGTCCATGATCTCTGATGACAGCTTCTACATGGAAATGAAGAAGGACTACGCACCGGAGATGGTAACGGCATTTATCCGCTTAAACGGAGCTACCGTTGGCTGTGTTGCAAATCGCAGCGAAGTTTATACAGACGGCGAGAAGACTGCTACTTATGACGCAGCCCTTACCGCAGCAGGATGTGAGAAAGCAGCAGCATTTGTAAACTTCTGCAACGCTTTCGAGATCCCGGTACTTACACTCGTCAATGTAGATGGTTACAAGAACTGCAAATGCAACGAGAAGAAGATCGCGAAGGCGGCAGCACGCCTGACCTACGCATTCGCAAACGCTGACGTTCCGAAGGTAACTGTCGTTGTCGGCAAGGCAAACGGAACAGCAGGTCTTACCATGAACAGCAAGTCTATCGGTTCTGACATTGTATACGCATGGAAGAACGCGAAGATCGGCGTTATGGAAGCAGCACCGGCTGTGAAGATCATGTATGCTGACGAGATCGCAAAGGCTGACAATGCGGCAGCCCTGATCAATGAAAAAGCAGCACAGTATAATGAGATGCAGGCAAGTGCACTTGCGGCAGCAAAGAGAGGATATGTAGACGATATCATCGAGGCTTCCGAGACAAGACAGCGTGTAGTTGCTGCATTTGAGATGCTGTTCACAAAAAGAGAGGATCGTCCGTCCAAAAAGCACGGAACGATCTAATATGAGGTGGCTGAAATATGAAACAGAGAATTAGAAGAATCTGGCTTGCACTCTGCATGGCAGTTTGTCTCTTCGCGCTTGCAGGATGCTCTGCAGCCGCTGACACCGCTGAAACAATCGATCCGCAGATCGAAATGGCGATGCAGTCCGGCTCCCAGCAGTACCTGGATCTGTTCAACCAGATGGATGATGCTTCCATCGAACAGGCCCTTGCAACAAGCGTAAAGAACAAAGATACTGTTATGGAGAATGCGTTAAAATCCTGGGATTCCATTAAGGATGACCTTGGCGCGTTCGTTTCCAGCGAGACAGCAGTCGTTACAAAAGGTGATGACGGCTATATCGCAAGAATGAACACCGTTTACGAGAAGAGAGCGATGGAATTCACTCTGATCGCGGACGAAGATCTCAGCAAAGTTGAGACAATTTCCTTCTCCCCGGTTTACACAACAGGCGAGAAGATGGCGAAAGCCGGAATGAATACCTTAATGGGTATGGGCGTTGTATTCGCAGTCCTGATCTTCATCAGCTGGCTGATCAGCATGTTCAAATACATCAGCGTATTTGAGGCAAAGATGAAAGCAAAGAAAAATGCGGCAGCGGCAGCACCGGCAGCTCCGGCCCCTGCAGCAGCTCCGGCTCCGACAGCAGCTCCGGCTCCGACAGCAGCTCCGGCTGAGGAGGAGAACCTTACCGATGATACAGAACTCGTTTCCGTGATCACAGCAGCAATCGCAGCTTATGAGGGAAAAGAGACTGTTGACAACGGACTTGTAGTCCGCTCCATCAAACGTGTTTCTAACAGAAACTGGAATTAATATTATCAGGAGGAAATCACAATGAAAAATTATACAATCACAGTAAACGGTAATGTATATGAAGTAACAGTAGAAGAGGGCTTCACAGGCGCAGCTTCCGCACCGAAGGCAGCAGCACCGGCACCGAAGGCAGCACCGGCAGCAGCACCGAAGGCAGCTCCGGCACCGGCAGCAGCTCCGGCAGCTCCGGCTGGCGCAGCAGGCGCAGTAGCAGTTACAGCTCCGATGCCGGGTAAGATCCTTGGCGTTAAGGCATCTGCAGGTCAGGCTGTTAAGAGAGGTCAGGTTCTCCTGATCCTTGAAGCTATGAAGATGGAGAACGAGATCGTTGCTCCGCAGGACGGCACTGTTGCAACAATCAACGTTGCTGTTGGTGATTCCGTAGAGCCGGGTGCTACACTCGCTACATTAAACTAATTTTCTGCTGACTGCAGATTCCACATGGAGGGATTAACATGGAATACATTCAAAATACACTTTTGAATCTTCTTCAGCAGACAGCATTCCTGAATTTAAGCGTAGGAAACCTGATCATGATCTTAGTTGCGTGTATCTTCCTTTACCTTGCGATCGGAAAAGGATTTGAGCCGCTTCTTCTTGTACCGATTTCCTTTGGTATGCTGCTTGTAAATATCTACCCGGATATTATGCTGAGCATTGAAGATTCTTCTAACGGAGTTGGAGGACTTCTTCACTACTTCTATTTACTGGATGAGTGGAGTATTCTTCCGTCCCTGATCTTCATGGGTGTAGGCGCGATGACAGACTTCGGTCCGCTGATCGCTAACCCGAAGAGCTTCCTTTTAGGCGCTGCCGCACAGTTCGGTATCTACGCCGCTTACTTTATGGCTATTTTCATGGGCTTCAATGACAAGGCAGCCGCAGCGATCTCCATCATCGGTGGCGCTGATGGCCCAACATCCATCTTCCTTGCAGGTAGGCTTGGACAGACTGAGTTCATGGGACCGATCGCCGTAGCAGCTTACTCCTACATGGCTCTCGTTCCGATCATTCAGCCGCCGATCATGAAACTCTTAACAACGGAAGAAGAGAGAAAGATCAAGATGGAACAGCTTCGTCCGGTATCCAAACTTGAGAAGATCCTCTTCCCGGTTATCGTTACGATCGTAGTTTGTATGATCCTTCCGACAACAGCTCCGCTCGTTGGTATGCTTATGGTTGGTAACCTCTTCCGTGAGTCCGGCGTTGTTAAACAGTTACAGGAGACAGCTTCCAACGCTCTTATGTACATCGTTGTAATCGTTCTCGGTCTTTCCGTTGGCGCTACAACAAGTGCTGAGAGATTCTTAAAAGTTACAACTATCAAGATCGTTATCCTTGGACTTATTGCGTTCGCGTTCGGTACAGCAGCCGGCGTTATCTTCGGTAAGCTCATGTGCAAGGTAACTGGTGGTAAGGTTAACCCGTTAATCGGTTCTGCCGGAGTATCCGCAGTTCCGATGGCAGCCCGTGTATCCCAGAAGGTTGGTTCTGAGGCAGATCCGACAAACTTCCTTCTTATGCACGCAATGGGACCGAACGTAGCCGGCGTTATCGGTACAGCAGTTGCTGCAGGTACCTTTATGGCTATCTTCGGAGTTTAATTGGAACCGAAACTTTTAATATAGGGGAGGTCTGCCCGGGCAGATCTCCCGGTAGGAGGATAATAAAATGGCAGAAGTTCAGAAAAAGCCGGTTAAGATCGTTGAGACCGTTCTTCGTGATGCACATCAGTCTCTCCTTGCAACAAGAATGACGACTGATCAGATGCTTCCGATCGTTGACAAAATGGATAAAGTTGGCTACTACGCAGTAGAATGCTGGGGCGGCGCTACTTTTGATGCCTGCCTGCGTTTCCTGAAGGAAGATCCGTGGGAGAGACTCAGAAAACTGAGAGCTGGATTCAAGAACACGAAGCTCCAGATGCTGTTCCGTGGTCAGAATATCCTTGGATACAATCATTATGCAGATGATGTGGTTGAGTACTTTGTACAGAAATCCATCGCAAATGGTATTGATATTATCCGTATTTTTGACTGCCTGAATGATATCAGAAACCTTGAGACTGCCGTTAAGGCAACAAAAAAGGAAGGCGGACATGCCCAGATCGCCCTTTGCTATACATTAGGCGATGCGTATACACTTGATTACTGGAAGAATATCGCTTCCGAGATCGAGAGCATGGGCGCTGATTCCCTCTGCATCAAGGATATGGCAGGTCTGTTAACTCCGTATGCGGCTACTGAGCTTGTTACGGCATTAAAACAGGGTACAAAGCTGCCGATCGACCTGCACACGCACTATACCTCCGGTGTTGCTTCCATGACATATTTAAAGGCTGTGGAAGCAGGCTGCGATATCATTGACTGCGCAATGTCTCCGCTGGCTCTCGGTACATCCCAGCCGGCAACTGAAGTTATGGTTGAGACATTCCGCGGCACCAAGTATGATACTGGCTATGACCAGAATCTGCTTGCAGAGATCACCGATTACTTCACACCGATCCGTGAGGAAGCTTTAAAGAGCGGCCTTCTGAACCCGAAGGTTCTCGGTGTAAACATCAAGACGCTCCAGTATCAGGTACCGGGCGGAATGCTTTCCAACCTTGTTTCCCAGTTAAAGGAAGCTGGCCAGGAAGACAAGTACCGCGCAGTGCTTGAGGAGATCCCGAGAGTAAGAAAAGACTTCGGTGAGCCGCCGCTTGTAACTCCGTCCTCCCAGATCGTTGGCACACAGGCTGTCATGAACGTTCTTGCCGGCGAGAGATATAAGATGGTTCCGAAGGAGTCCAAGAAGATCATGATGGGTGAATTTGGTAAGACGGTGAAACCGTTCAACAAAGAAGTCCAGAAGAAGATCATCGGTGACGCGACTCCGATCACCTGTCGTCCAGCAGACCTGATCGAGCCGCAGCTGCCGAAATTCGAGAAGGAATGCGCACAGTGGAAGCAGCAGGATGAGGATGTGTTATCCTATGCTCTGTTCCCGGCTGTAGCAAAAGATTTCTTCGAGTACCGTGAAGCTCAGCAGACGAAGGTTGACCAGAAGACTGCTGACAAAACAAATAAAGCTTATCCGGTATAATTTTGCAGTAAATCTGAAGTGTAATTGACGAAAAAACATGAGGCCCGGCGTTTCCATGAGGAGATGCCGGGCTTTTATGCTGTCATGCATTCGAAAGAAGCTGGCGGTGGAAGCTTCTGCAGGTTATAGTTTCTTTTTTAAGTTTTTATTAAGAAAATGCGGCAATATTTGGAATTTGTGTGAAGTTTCTCCTGCGCGGTTGACAGAAAAGTGCCTTTATCATTATAATGGGTATGATGTCGATTTTATGAAAAACTTCACGAAACCGGCAGTGGGAGAGAAGAAAAACATGACAAAGAGACAAAAAAGATTTCTGGCGCTGATGCTGGGGGCGGTCCTTTTGGGAGACTGTGCGGCTCACACCGGAACGATGATATCCGGACTGTCTTCCGTATACGCGGCGACAGGACCGGCAACAGTAAATGCAACGACCCTGAATGTGAGGAGTACGCCGGGGACGACGGGTTCTATCGTAAAAAAACTTGCCTACGGAGCTGCTGTGACAGTGGTTTCCGTGAAAGCGGGATCCGACGGGAAGATCTGGTATGAGATCCAGTTTTCCTCCGGTTCAGGGACACAGGGAGGCTATGTCCGTTCAGACTATATCAAATTCCCGGTATCCTACAGCTATGATTCGAATTTTGAGAGCTATTTAAACAGCCAGGGATTCCCGGAAAGCTACAAGGCGTCCCTGCGGACTCTTCATACGGAACATCCGACATGGGTCTTCCAGGCTCAGAAGACGGGTCTTAACTGGAGCGATGTGATGGAGGCGGAAGGAGCAGTCGGAACGAATCTGGTATCGAAGGCGAGCATTTCATCCTGGAAATCCACAGACTACGGCGCTTACGACTGGAATACAAGCACCTGGACCGGATTCGACGGTTCTTCCTGGGTGGCGGCATCCAAGGACATTGTCGCCTACTATATGGATCCGAGAAATTTCCTAAACGATACCTATGTATTCCAGTTTCTGCATCACGCCTTCGACAGCAATACCCAGACGAGAGCGGGACTTACGAGCCTGATCACGGGAACTTTCCTGGAAAAGACGCCGGAGGAGACGACGGCAGCCCAGAGTATCCAGGAGACTTCGGGGGCCGGTACAGCGGCAGTCATAAACAATACAACGAATACTGAAGATTCCGGCTCCCTGCAGCAGGGGGAAAACTACGGACCGGGAATGAGTTCTGGAACGTCCGGCGGAAGTCCTTATGGAAGCGGCAACATAAGCTCTGGCAGCGGAAATCAGGGTGTGAGCCTTGAGGGGCCGGGTTCTACGGTGAGCTCCACGATCAGCCAGAGAAAGATGTATACAACGGCACTCCCGGAGGTAGAGTATGGTCCGGGAATGGACGCGTCTGCCATCACCGATGACAATACCGGCGCGTCAAACACTTCACCGGTACCGACGGGACAGACTTATGTGGATATTATTATGAAGGCGGCGGCCCAGACTGGCGTCAACCCGTATGTCCTTGGCGCTATGATCCTTCAGGAGCAGGGGATAGGTAAATCCGGAAGTATTTCAGGAAAGACCTCAGGCTATGAAGGTTACTATAATTTCTTTAATATCGGCGCTTTCGCCTCCGGCTCCATGTCAGCCATCACGAGAGGTCTCTGGTACGCGTCCCAGTCTGGAAGCTACGGAAGACCGTGGAATTCTATCGAGAAGTCCATCATCGGCGGCGCGACCTACTACAGTGAGAATTTCCTGAAAAATGGACAGGATACCTTCTATTTAAAGAAGTTTAATGTGCAGGGCAGCAGCCCTTACAAGCATCAGTATATGACAAACGTGGAAGGCGCGGCCGGAGAGGGCGCGAAGCTCGCGAGAGCCTATACGGATGAGATGAAGAAACAGGCGCTCGTGTTCAAGATCCCGGTATTCAACAATATGCCGGAAACTGCCTGCGCAAAGCCGACCGTAACGGGAAGCCCGAACAACAAGCTGTCAGGAATCACCATCGACGGATATTCCCTGACACCAACCTTCAATAAAGATACGGAGAAGTATGATCTCGTTGTGGACTCTTCTGTTTCCTCTGTAAATATCCGTGCAACGGCAATCGACTCCAAGTCAACAGTCAGCGGAGCGGGATCGATCAGCCTCGGAAGCGGAACGACGATCGTGAAGATTCAGGTGAAGGCGGAGAACGGTGATGTCCGCACATACCAGGTTTCCATTGCGAAAAGAAACGGAAACGGCAGCACCACCGTAGTTTCCCCGTCGACAGGAAGCTCCACAGGTTCTTCGACCTCGGGCTCTACGCCGACCGGATCTACAGTAGGACCTGGCGGATCGACCGGAACATCGAACAGCGGAAGCAGTTCCGGAACCACCGGCCCTGGAAGTACAAATTCCGGATCACAGAGCTCTTATCCGGAAGGCGCATCCGGGTCTGGAAAGCTAGTGACGTCATCGACGGGAACGAGTGGTTCTTATCCGGAGGGCGCGACCGGCAGCGGAAAACTTGTGATCGGTAACTGATATGGGAATATCTGGTCATAATAAGATCCATTTCTGGAAAGACTATGCTTAGAAGTACAGGTGGAAATTATGAAAACAAGATAATGCCCAGCCTGGAAAAAGCTGGAATAGGAGATAAAGAAATATGAATAAATACATGAAAAAACTGGCGGCGGGGCTGTTGGCGTTCGCGCTGATGGTCATGCTGCTGCCGGCTGGCGTGGTGGTTTCATTTGCGGCCAGCGGAAAACTTTCGTTTTCCGACCCGACCGCTTCGGTGGGAGACCAGATATCCGTCACGATGAAGATTGCCGCGGACGCAGCACTCGGTTCCTCCGATGTGATGCTTCAGTATGATGCGGATGCCCTTGAATTTGTCAGCGGTACGAACTCCAATGGCGGAGCAGGATCTGTCCGCGTCATCGGTTCTGCGGAGGCTGCGGACCAGAAGACGTTCAGCTTTACATTAAAATTTAATGCCTTAAAGGCTGGAACTTCCTCTATCACGGTGAAATCCCAGGAAGTTTACGATGCCGACTCCAAAGCAGTGACTCTCGACCATATTGGAAGCTCTTCCGTAAAGATCAATGCGGCGGATACTTCTTCCAAGGACGCGTCCTTAGCGTCCCTCACGATCTCACCGGGTACTTTAAAACCTGCGTTCGCCGCGGATGTGACCGAGTATACCGCTGCAGTTCCCAGTGATGTGACATCCATCACGGTCAGTGCGCCGGCAAAGGACGGCGGCGCGAAGGTGGCTGTCAGCGGAAATGATGATCTCCAGGACGGAGAGAACACTATCACCTGTACCGTAACAGCGGAGGATGGGGAGACAACAAAGACCTACACCATCATGGTCACAAAGTCTGACGATGCAGCGGCTTCCAACGGTGAGACAGATGCGGGTTCCGCAGAGACAAACGCAGGAGTCATCGGTGAGGACGGCAGCTGGACTGTTGCGGATACCTTTGATGATTCTGAACTTCCGTCAGGATTTACAGCGACGGAGATCGAGTATGAGGGCAGAAGCGTAAAGGCAGCTACAGATGACTCTGGAATGACCTTACTTTATATGACAGATGATTCCGGCAACGGGGACTTCTTTGTATACAACAGCGAGACAGGCACTTTATCTGCTTATGTAGTCGTGAAGATGGCAGAGAAGACAGTCGTAGTGCTTCCGCCTGAGTGCATCCCGGAGGGAACAGCACTCCCGGACGGTTTTGCCGAGTGCACCATCGATATCGGAGATCACACAGTCCACGGCTGGATCTGGAAAGACAGCGGAGATTCCGCACCGGAGTATTGTGTCGTTTACGGACGTAATGAGAACGGTGAGGAAGGCTTCTACCGCTACGATCAGAAGGAGATGACGCTCCAGCGTTACTTCCAGGATCCGGACGCAGCAGATGCCCGCAGCAAGTACTTAAAGGTTGCTGAGGATTACAACAGTCTGCTTAAGGATTACGAGATCCGCGGAATGTTCGTGATCGGGCTTTTTGCACTCAGTATTCTCTTAGTGATCATCATTATCGTTCTCTTACTCAGAAAGCCGAAGGCACCGAAGAATCCGGGCCGCGGTGGATATGATGACGATTACGGTGACTACGAGGGCGGACGGAAAAACAGAAAGTCCGAGCCGAAAAAGGCGCAGAAGACCGGAAAGTCCGAGAAAGCGCCGGAGAGAAGAGCTGCGTCCAGACCGGCTGCCCGCGGGGAAGAGCTTTTCGATGAGGAAGAGGAAGAAATCCAGATCCCGCGAAGAAGACCGGAGGCAGCCGAGACATGCCGGCCGGCAGCGAAGAGACGGGAAGCTGTGAGGACAGAGAATGTTCCAGAGAGAACAGACACTCCGGAGAGACCGGTGAGAAAGAATGTGGCGGATATGGAAAAAGATCTGTCAAAGAACCTCGCGAAGGAGGCCGCGAAGGCAGCGCCGAAAGCGGCACCGGCTGAGAAGAGGAACGAGGATGACGATGACTTCGAGTTTATCGATCTGGATCTGTAAAAGAGTATAATAAAAATGCCGTGAGAGGTAAAAGCAATCTTCTCACGGCATTTTTCGGTTGTCGCGTACTCGAAACAAACTATTGGCAACAATTTTTCAGCGGCATCAGAACGGTATATCAGATCGATTTAAAAAGAAAAATTTGGATGAAAAAGAAAAAGGTCTGATTTCTGCTGAAACTCAGACCTTTTCTCTCATACGGAGCAAATTTGTAATTACCGGTTCATCTCACTGACAGGTCCTGTGGAATGATGCTCATGGATGATCCGGTTGATTTCCTTGAAGTCAGAGGACGGGAGGTCGCCCGGAACGGTGTTCTTGACGCTGGATGTGGCGTTTCCGAACTGCATGGCCTTTTCCGGATCTCCATATTTTAAGAGACCGAAGAGAACACCGGCGACATAGGCATCACCGGAACCGATGCGGTCGATCACGTCGATATCGTTGTACGGCGCTTCCGTGTAAAATTTATCGGAGCGGGCATCGTAGACGATGGAGGTGAAGTTGTGTTTTCTCGGGCTGATGACCGTGCGCTGGGTGGTGGCAACGATCTTTACGCCGTAATCAGTGGCATAGCTCTTCATGATATCCTTCAGGTCACCGGTCTTCTTGAACATGCGGCGGCTTGTCTCCTCAGATACGAAGAGGACATCGACTAACGGAAGGATCTCCTCGATGGTTTTTCTCGCTTCCTCCTCACCCCATAAGTTCGCACGGTAGTTTACGTCGAAGGAGATCGTAGCCCCGGCAGATTTGAATCTGCGGATCAGCTCCACAGCGACATTCTGCATGTTCTGGCAGAGCGCCAGGGAGATTCCGCTTGTGTGGAACATTCTCGCGGAGTGGTAGATGTCATCCGGGATCTCGCTCATCTTGATCCTTGTGACGGAAGCCTGGTGGCGGTCATACACGATCGTAGGCTTTCTCGGAGCGGCGCCCATCTCGTAGTAGTAGAGACCAAGTCTTGCATCCGGCGTATCATCGTAGACCAGATAGTCATCGGATACTCCGACGAAACGGATCCTGTTCTTGATAAAAGTTCCGAGCTCATTCTGCGGAAGCTTGGAAACGATACCGGTACGAAGTCCCAAAAGGGCAACGCCGGAAGCAACGTTGAGTTCTGCTCCGCCGGCACGTTTTTCAAAAATATCGCCATCGACGATGCGGGCATGGCGCGGCGGGGAGAGACGCAGCATAATCTCGCCAAATGTGATCAGATCGAAAGAATTCTTATCCATATCATTTCCTCCGGGTTCTATATGTTTTGTGAAATTTTTAGCATACTATATTCACAGTATAATCCCAGAAACGGAATTCGTCAAAGGATTTTCAGTGTTTTTTGCCTATAATTTTCAAGAAAACTGAAAGAACCGACCGGAATGCAGATGCAGGAATCAATTTGATGGAAACATGAGAAAAACATGTGAAATTTCCCCTTTAATTCTTCGGAAAAATGTGATAGTATTAAATATTATATATAACAGTTCGATATCTGGTCCTGCTGGAAAATGGCGGGAGTTAAAATAATAGAAGAAAGATGTACGGGCATGTTATTGAAAAAACGAAATGGAGGAATTGATATGGCTGAGAATATGACACCGGCTGAGGAAACAAAAGAAGTAGTTTCCAAAAACTTTATCGAGCAGGAAATCGATAAAGATCTTGCGGAAGGAGTATATGACCATGTCCAGACCCGGTTCCCACCGGAGCCAAACGGCTACCTTCATATCGGACATGCAAAATCGATCATCTTAAACTCCGGTCTCGCAAAAGAGTACGGCGGAAAGTTCAATCTTCGTTTTGATGATACGAACCCGACGAAGGAGAAGACGGAGTTCGTGCACTCCATCACGGAGGATGTAAAGTGGCTCGGAGCTGACTTTGAGGACAGACTGTTCTTTGCTTCCGACTACTTCGATACGATGTACGAGTGCGCTGTAAAGTTAATTAAAAAGGGAAAAGCTTTCGTCTGTGATCTCACTGCTGATCAGATCAAGGAATACCGTGGTGACTTCACAACACCTGGTAAGAACAGCCCGTACCGTGACCGTTCTGTCGAGGAAAACCTCCAGTTATTTGAGAACATGAAGAACGGCATGTACAAGGACGGAGAGAAGGTTCTCCGCGCAAAGATCGATATGGCATCGCCGAATATCAACATGCGTGATCCGGTCATCTACCGTGTCGCTCACATGACACACCACAATACCGGTGACAAGTGGTGCATCTATCCGATGTACGACTTCGCTCATCCGATCGAGGACGCGGTTGAGCACATCACACACTCTATCTGTACTCTTGAGTTCGAGGATCACAGACCGCTCTACGACTGGGTCGTAAGAGAGTGCGAGTTCGAGAACCCGCCGCGCCAGATCGAGTTTGCGAAGATGTACCTGACAAACGTGGTAACGGGTAAGCGTTATATTAAGAAGCTCGTTGAGGATGGAATCGTAGACGGCTGGGATGACCCGCGTCTTGTAACGATCGCAGCCCTCAGAAGAAGAGGATACACACCGGAAGCTCTGAGAATGTTCGTAGAACTCGTGGGCGTTTCCAAGGCAAACAGCTCCGTAGACTACGCGATGCTGGAGTACTGTATCCGTGAGGATCTGAAGTTAAAACGTCCGAGAATGATGGCTGTCCTTGATCCGGTAAAGCTGATCATTGACAACTATCCGGAAGGACAGACAGAGATGTTGAGCATCCCGAATAACCTTGAGAATCTGGAGATGGGCGAGCGTGAGGTTCCGTTCTCCAGAGAACTCTATATCGAGCGTGAGGACTTCATGGAGAATCCGCCGAAGAAGTATTTCCGCCTTTTCCCGGGCAACGAAGTACGTCTCATGGGCGCATATTTCGTGACATGCACAGGCTTCGAGAAGGACGAGAACGGAAATGTGACAGAGATCCACTGCACATACGATCCGGAGACAAAGAGTGGTTCCGGCTTTACCGGCAGAAAGGTAAAAGGAACGATCCACTGGGTATCCGCTCCGACAGCCGGAAAGGTAGAGTGCCGTCTCTACGAGAATATCGTCGATGAGGAGAAAGGCAAGCTGAACGCTGACGGAACCCTGAACTTAAATCCGAACTCCAAGACAATCACAACTGCCTATGTAGAGCCAAAACTCATGGAAGCAAAGGCATACGACAGCTTCCAGTTCATGAGAAACGGTTACTACTGCGTAGACTGCAAGGACAGCAAGGAAGGACAGCCGGTATATAACCGTATCGTTTCCTTAAAGAGCTCCTTCAAGCTTCCGAAATAAAGATTTATGGAATTGATCGTACCGTTAAACGTACAGGGGGGGAGACCCTTGTACGAACAGATCTATCAGTATATCAAAGATGAGATCCGAAAGGGCAATATCAGGCCGGAAAAGCAGCTCCCTTCATCCAGGGAGCTTGCGAAGAGCCTGAAGGTCAGCCGGAGCACAACGCAGCTCGCCTACGAGCAGCTGGTGTCCGAGGGCTACCTTGAGGCGGTTCCGAGAAAAGGCTATTTTGCGGCGTCACTGGACGGAATCTTTCCGCCGGTGGCGCAGTCTGTTGCTGCCCGGCCGGATCAGAAAAAAGAGCTGTCTTTGGGCATGAAAAAGGAAAGTGTCCGGGGGCAGCTTTTTCGTGAAAAATTTGAAGTCGATTTTTCTCCCAGAGGCATCGATCTGGAAGGATTTCCCTATGCGACCTGGAGAAAGATCAGCCGCTCAGTCTTAAAAGAAGAGGACCGGGAGCTGTTTTTGAAGGGAGAGCCCCAGGGAGATCTGATCCTCAGGGAGGCGATCCGGGAGTATCTCCATGCAGCCCGCGGCGTAAACTGCGATGTTTCCCAGATCATCATTGGCGCGGGAAACGAATATCTTCTGATGCTGCTTTCCCAGATCATCGGAAGGGACGCGGTGATCGCCATGGAGAATCCCACCTACCGCCAGGCATACCGGGTGCTATCCGGTGTGGGACATAAGGTACTGCCGGTGGGGATCGATAAGAATGGATTCTGCGTGAAGGAACTTGAGGGGCAGGATGTACAGGCAGCCTATGTGATGCCGTCCCACCAGTTCCCGACAGGAACCGTAATGCCGGTGAGAAGAAGACAGGAGCTCCTTTTCTGGGCGGGAGAGCAGCCCGGAAGATACCTGATCGAGGATGACTATGACAGTGAATTCCGTTACAAGGGAAAACCGATCCCGGCACTTCAGGGGATGGACCAGAACGGATGTGTCATCTACATGGGAACATTCTCGAAGGCCATTGCTCCGGCAATCCGTGTGGGATATATGGTGCTGCCGGAGGCGCTGCTGTCGGTATACCTGGCGAAAGGAAGATTTTATTCCTCCACCGTGTCCAGGGTCGACCAGAGGATCCTGGCGAAATTTATTTCCGGCGGATATTTTGAGCGCCATCTGAACAGGATGCGCGAGATCTATAAGGGAAAACATGACGCGCTTTTAGGGGAATTAAAGCCGCTGGAAAAGCGGTTTGAGATCACAGGAGAATTCGCGGGACTTCATGTGCTCTTAAAAGACAGGAAGAAGGAGCCGGAACAGCAGCTTTTAGAAAAAGCAGCAGAAAAAAAAGTCCGCGTCTACGGACTTTCCGGGTTCTATATGGAGAGAGCGCAGGCGAAGGAGATGAGTACGATCATTCTCGGATATGCAGGACTCACGGAGGAGGAAATCCGAAAAGGAGTAGACCTTTTACGGAAAGCTCTTGAGTAAAGAATAAGCGGATTGGATAGAAGAAAGCTGGTATGCAAAGACGCGCGCCAGCTTTTTTCGGACTTAAGTCAAGATTAGGTTTTACAGACAGCTGCACTGGGGGAGAGATTGGGACAGGGCATATGCTTGTGACCAGGCGTGCATGGGAACAAAGCGAAAAAAACGGGATACGCATCCGAAAATGCGTATCCCAAGGATTGATTCCGTTTACTGGAACACATCATGCTTCTCATATCCGAGATCGGCGGAGAGGGATGATGCGTAGAACTGTACGAGATCTTTCTGGGTGTCAAGAAACTCCGGAGTATCGACCCGGATCTCCGGGGCGATGATTCCAATGGAACCGGCGAGTTCACCGTCGGAGTTGAAGACCGGTGCCCCGATTCCAAGGGCGTCGGTGACATACTCTCCGTGAGTGATGGCGTAGCCATCCTGGCGGATCTTTTTTAATTCCTCGCGCAGGTCATCCGGGCGGACATGAGGGAAAGCCTGATCGTGGAGAATAATGTTTTTGAAGTATTCGTCGATGAAGGCCGGTGTCTGCCATGCGAGGAGGACCTTACGGATCGCGCCGCAGTGCATATACATCTCATAGCCGAACTCTTCAACAACTTTTAAGTGGCTCGGACCATCTACCTTTTCAATCACAAGTCCCTTATTTCCCACTGGAATTACGAGGTATGCGTCTTCTTTTGTCTGTTTCGCCAGTTGTGCCAGGATACCGTGGGCGGCATCCTGGAGACGGATCCCTCTTGCGGCGGCTTTTCCCAGAGGAATCAGCGCCGGGCCAAGACGGTAGGTGTGGGATCTGTCGTCGCGGATCACATATTTCTTCTCACAGAACGTCTGCAGGATCCGGTGCACCGTGCTCGGGGGCAGATCCATCGCCTCCGCCAGTTCCGCGATTGAGAAATTGCGGTTTTTTTCTTTCAGGACTTCCAATAGCTCCATGGAGCGGAGAAGACTTTGTATCATTCGGTTTTTCCTTCCTCCGTATCGTCCTCAACTACAACGGAGGATGTTTTTTCTTCCGGTACGTTTTCCTCTTTTACAGAGTCTTTTTCGTCTGTGGGTTCCGGACATGCCGTCTCTTCGGAATCTTTAGTCTCTTCTTTTTTTACGGAATCATCCGCAGCGTTTGTGTCTTTTCCGGAATTGATCGTAATATAAGTTCTCTCTGGAGCAGGTTCCGTCTTTTCTTCTGTTTCCTCAGAAGGGGTCTCCTCTTCCTCGTATTCATGAAAATCCTGGTCCAGCTCATCGTTGAAGGATTTTAATTTCAGATAGTAGGAGATACCGGCCGCAACTGCGCCGCCGAGCATCGCGCCAAATGCGATAAGAAGGCCTGATTTCTTTTTTGACATGGTTTATTCTCCTTTCCGCTGCATTACGCGGTTCCGAAAATCTGAGGATTCCGCCTGCAGCCGCCAGTCTGCTATTTATAATCATAATCGAATTCCAGGGAAAATGAAAGACATAATTATGAAAAAAGTTAAAAAAATGTATAAATTATTCAAGTAAATTGCCGGATTTCACCAGAAAACGGGAACTAGACAGCACAGCGGCATGCAGACCCGCAGAGAGGTTCACAAATTTTTCATAAAATAATTAGCACTCGTAACTTGACAGTGCTAACAACATGTGCTATAACATGACTTGTGACGAGGGGTCAGGGAAAAGACCTGAGTCAGACTGAAGAAGATAAAAATGAAAAAGAATTGTGACTGAAATTACAGGATAGTCGCAAGAGCTTGTAAAATGACAAGGAGGAGTCAGTAATGAAATTAGTACCATTATTTGACAGAGTTGTTTTAAAACAGTTAGTTGCAGAAGAGACCACAAAATCCGGTATCGTTCTTCCGGGTCAGGCAAAGGAAAAACCGCAGCAGGCAGAAGTGATCGCTGTTGGTCCTGGTGGAGTTGTTGACGGCAAAGAGATCAAGATGCAGGTAAAACCGGGCGATAAGGTAATCTACTCCAAGTACTCCGGAACAGAAGTAAAGGTAGAGGAAGAGGATTATATCATCGTTAAGCAGAATGATATCCTTGCAGTGATCGAATAATCGGAGAAATTATATCCGGGACCGCGTGTGCGAAGCGCTCAGGGCGGTCTGAAATTCAGAATTCAGAACGAAGTAACCAGAAAATGGTTACAGGAAATCTTGATTGGAGGAATTTTAACATGGCTAAGGAAATTAAATATGGCGTTGAAGCCAGAAAAGCTCTTGAAGCTGGTGTAAATAAACTTGCTGATACTGTCCGCGTAACGATCGGACCGAAAGGAAGAAACGTTGTTCTCGATAAATCCTTCGGCGCTCCGCTGATCACAAACGATGGTGTTACCATCGCGAAAGAGATCGAGTTAGAAGACCCGTTTGAGAACATGGGCGCACAGCTCTTAAAAGAGGTTGCCACAAAGACAAACGATGTTGCCGGTGATGGTACAACAACAGCTACCGTTCTCGCACAGGCGATGGTAAACGAAGGTATGAAGAACCTGGCTGCAGGCGCTAACCCGATCGTATTAAGAAAGGGTATGAAGAAAGCCACAGACGAGGCTGTCAAAGCAATCGCAGAGATGAGCGAGCCGATCAGCAGCAAAGACCAGATCGCAAGAGTTGCAGCAATCTCTGCAGCAAGCGATGAGGTCGGTGAGATGGTTGCAGACGCAATGGAGAAGGTTACAAACGACGGCGTTATCACCATCGAAGAGTCCAAGACAATGAAGACAGAGCTTGACCTTGTAGAAGGTATGCAGTTCGACCGTGGATACATTTCCGCATATATGTGCACAGATATGGAGAAGATGGAGGCAACTCTTGACGATCCGTATATCCTGATCACAGACAAGAAGATCGCTAACATCAACGATATCCTTCCGCTCCTTGAGCAGATCGTAAAGACAGGCGCAAAGCTTCTTATCATCGCTGAAGATATCGAGGGTGAGGCTCTCACAACTCTTATCGTCAACAAGTTAAGAGGTACATTCAGCGTTGTAGGTGTTAAGGCACCGGGCTACGGCGACAGAAGAAAAGAGATGTTAAAGGATATCGCGATCTTAACAGGCGGTACTGTGATCTCCGATGAGCTTGGTCTTGACCTCAAGGATGCTACAATGGAGCAGCTTGGCCGTGCAAAATCCGTTAAGGTTCAGAAAGAGAACACCATCATCGTTGACGGTCTCGGCGACAAGAAAGAGATCGCTGACAGAGTTGCCCAGATCAAGGGCCAGATCGAAGAGACAAAGTCCGATTTCGACAGAGAGAAACTTCAGGAGAGACTTGCGAAACTCGCCGGTGGCGTTGCAGTTATCCGCGTAGGTGCTGCTACTGAAACAGAGATGAAGGAAGCAAAGCTCCGTATGGAAGATGCTCTTGCAGCTACGAAGGCAGCTGTTGAGGAAGGTATCATCGCAGGCGGCGGATCCGCTTATGTTCACGCAGCAGAGAAGGTTGCAGCTGTTGTAAATGAGATGGAAGGCGATGAGAAGACAGGCGGAAAGATCATCTTAAAGGCTCTTGAAGCTCCGTTATTCCATATCGTATCCAACGCAGGCCTTGAGGGCGCTGTGATCGTTAACAAAGTTAAAGAGCTCCCGGTTGGCCAGGGCTTCGATGCTTACAATGAGATTTTTGTTGATATGATCAAAGCTGGTATCCTTGATCCGGCTAAGGTTACAAGAAGTGCATTACAGAACGCAACAAGCGTTGCTTCCACACTTCTTACAACAGAGTCTGTTGTTGCAAACATCAAAGAAGAGACTCCGGCAATGCCGGCAGGTGCAGGCGGAATGGGCGGAATGATGTAATCCATCTCCGAAACTGCAAAATTTTAGGAAAATTAATAAAGCCATCGGCGGTTCTGTGAGCCGTCGGTGGCCTTTTTCATGTAACAGGAAATTCCCTGTCATATAAAAATACGAACAGTTCAGGGCATTTTTGAGAGCCTGCTGTTCTGGTATTCCCCGGACCAGGTTACATCCCGGTCGAACCAGGAGAGAGGCGGGAATTCTCTGGCATCCTCCTCGCTGGTAAACTCGATCTCCGCAAGCATGAGACCGGCGAATTTTCCCTCGAAGACATCGAATTCCACAGTGAGATCCTCACGACCCGGAACCGGGATCAGGTAGCGCTTTTTTGTGAGAATATTTCCGTCAGCTTTTGTGAGAAGATGGGTGTAGGCTTCTTTTGTCAGTGGGAGATTATATTCCTCTCTGGCGAGAAGTCCTTTGGATTTGTAGGTGAGGTAGCAGGTATCGTCCTCTTTACGTACCCGGACTACCGGCTCTGTGCAGAGGTAGGCCTGTTCGATCTCATGACAGGGGAAAAACTCGTAGTTTTCAGGCGGGGTCGTGACAAGAAATTTACGTTCGATTTCCATAATTATTTCCTTTCTGGATCCTGTATATGGGTAGAATTTTCTGAACTGAAAATTCTGTACAATACAGAGGTGATAGTGGATTTGGCCGATTTGGAATACGAAGTATCGGCAGAATCGGTTATTGTCTGCGCAAGGCAGGAACAGTGACATATTGTAATAAATCATACCATATTGCAAGAAAAAAGTAAGGTCTTTTATTTGCAAATATGGTACAATCATTGTAAGAAAAGTTGCTGTTTATGAATGAAAAATCCCCGAACAGCAACAGGAAAAAGAAAAATATCTGGCAACTGGTCATACTTTGATGATGAAAACAGAAGGAGGAACAGCGTATGTGGACAAGGGCAGAATTAAAAGACAGAGCGAAAATGTGTCTGAGCCGTTATTACTGGGCGGCGTTTCTTGTGAGCCTGATCTTTGCGATCCTCAGTGGATTTGGCGGATCGAACGCGAATACCCAGAGGATTACAAGTTATCTGGAGCAGAATGAATCAGGAAACAGTCAGACCGATCAGAGTAGTCTCATCCTTGGCGAACTGGGAGGAGATGGAAGTCTTAGCGGAAATACCCGGAGTGGTCTTGCCAGCGGGATCGAGCTTGTCCCGGGACTTGGTGATGCCTACGGACCGGGAGCCGGAAATGCCGGATCTATGGTTGCGAGCAACCTGTTTTACCGGCTTTTTGCGGGGGCTGTGATCGTTATTGTGATCATTTCCGTCGTGATCGGAATTTTTGTACAGCCATTGTTTGAGATCGGACGAAACAGATTTTATATGGAGAGCCGCGTGACGGGACAGTCGGCGGGCATTGGAAAACTTTTCTGGGGATTTTCCAACGGATATTTAAAGCTTGTGGGGACCCAGTTCCTTCGCTCCCTGATCACAGAGGGCATCGTGTTCCTGTGCATGGCACCGGGATTACTGACACTTGCATTTAACAGGTTCCTGTCTGACTGGGTGGGAAGCGCTGTTCTGATGGCCTGTGGTGCCGCGGTGGGAGCCTGCTTTTCCATCTACTTCCAGTACTGCTATCTGATGGTGCCGTATATTCTTGCCGAGAATCCGGATATGAAGGCGAGAGAAGCTTTGAGACTCTCAAAAGAGATGATGGACGGACAGAAGTGGAACGCGTTCGTTCTCGGCCTTTCCTTTATAGGATGGCAGCTCCTCGGCACGTTGCTCTGCGGTATCGGCACCTTCTTCGTTCAGCCGTATGTTGACGCGACCTTCGCGGAACTCTACGCAGTCCTCCGCGGACCGTATTCCGGACGTCTCAATGGATTCGGCGGGGAACCGTTTGTACAGAATTATGCGCGTTACGGTGGTCAGTATGTGGAGCCGGACAGTGTGAGAGATGTCGGTGAAAGTGGAAATTACAGTGGTTATGGTTTCTATGGAAATGGAAATGGACAGAACCAGAACAGCGCTCCGGACAGCTGGAGTGATGTGCCGAAGGAGACATATAAGTACAACGGACCGGAGCAGACCATCAAGCCGTCTGTTTCAGGGCAGGCCGCTGCAAATGACCGCGGAACGGATGTGAAAAAATCGGAAGGTGGACCGGGACGCGGATATTATCTGAATGGAAAATTTTATTCGTATACGGATGATGAGAAAAGCGAGCAGTAACCTCTGGAAAACTTCCGGAGGCAGATTGGCAAAGAAAGGTGAGAAGTTTTAAATGGCAAAAGTATACGCGTTTGTGGCAGACGGCATGGAAGAGGTAGAGTGCCTGGCTGTGTGTGATTGCTTGAGAAGAGCGAAGGTGGATGTGAAGCTTGTATCCATCATGGGAAGAAAGATGGTGACAGGTTCCCATGGATTTAAGATCGAGGCGGACAGCCTGTTCGAGGAAATCACGGACGATGCTGACGTATTGTTCCTTCCGGGCGGACTTGCCGGAACGAACAATCTGAAGGCGCATGAGGGACTTGCAGAGATGTTAAAAGCCCATGCGACAGCAGGAAAACGCCTGGCTGCGATCTGCGCGGCACCGAGTATCTTAGGGGAGCTTGGCCTCGTGAAAGGCCACCGCGCCACATGCTATCCGGGCTTTGAGACGAAGATGGAGGGCGCGGACTGCAGAGGTGACGGCATCATCACAGACCGCCTGATCAGCACCGGGCGCGGTATGGGCTGGGCAATCGACCTTGGTTTAGAGCTTATCAAACTTCTGGTCAGCGAAGAAGAGGCTGAAAGGATCAAGGCAGCGATCCAATACATAAAATAGCCGTATGTTTGTGTAAATACAGGTATTCATCAGAAAGTTTTGGAATGCCCGGTGCACCAGGGCATTCCTTTTTGGCGCGGCAGGCCGCTGAAAGAATGTCAGGAACAGCAGATACGGCAGTCTGCGCCTGGAAAAAATTAAGGAAAACCGTAAAACCCCTGTGTTTTTCTGGAATTTTTACAATTTAGGTCTGGTCTTTTCAAACGTCTTATGTTATAATTCCAAGCGGTGCTATGTGCGCGTGACGGAGAAGTGATGCCTGCGGGCGGATTTTTCGCTGAGCGGCGGTCATAATGCCGGAAAACGTGTAACGCCAAAAAGCGGCAGTTACGAGATTATACGGGCGGGAAATTTCTATTCCCCGCTATCGATATATTTAAGGAGGAACTCATAAAATGAGCGTACAGGTGGAGAATTTAGAGAAGAATACGGCAAAACTTACAATTGAAGTGCCGGCAGAAAAGTTTGAGGAGGCTGTACAGCACTCCTATAATAAGAATAAGGGTAAATTCAATATCCCGGGCTTCAGAAAAGGAAAAGCTCCGTTCAACATGATCAAGAAAATGTACGGCGTTGGCGTATTCTACGAGGATGCGGTTGATGAAGTGATCGACGCAAGCTATCCGGACGCTGCAAAAGAGAGCGGTCTTGAGATCGTTTCCCGTCCGTCTATTTCCATTGAGGAGATCGAGGAAGGCAAAGCTTTCGTTTACACAGCAGTTGTAGCTGTTAAGCCGGAAGTTACTCTTGGCGAGTACAAGGGCGTAGAAGTCCAGAAGACAAAATCTGAGGTTACAGAGGAAGATATCGAGACAGAGATCAAGCGCGCAAGAGAAAAAAACTCCCGCCTTATCACTGTTGAGGACAGAGGTATCGAGGATGGAGATCAGGTAACGATCGATTTCGACGGTTCCGTAGACGGAAAGAGATTTGAGGGCGGCAAGGCTGAGGACTATCCGCTTACGATCGGTTCCCACACATTTATCGATAACTTCGAGGAGCAGTTAATCGGTAAGACAACTGGCGAAGAGTGCGAAGTAAACGTAACATTCCCGGCTGAGTACCATGTAGAAGAGTTAAAGAACAAACCGGCTGTATTCAAAGTAAAAGTAAAAGAGATCCAGAGAAAAGAGCTTCCGGAAGCTAACGATGATTTCGCAAGCGAGGTATCTGATTTCGATACAATGGAAGAGTACAAGAAGGACCTTACAGAGAAGTTACAGGCTGAGAAGATTGAAGCAGCTAAGACAGCGGACGAGGACAAGGTCGTTGCTAAGGTGATTGAGAACGCAACAATGGAGATTCCGGATCAGATGGTTGAGGAGCAGGTAAACGGCATGGTGAACGACTATGCGCGCAGACTTGAGAGCCAGGGAATTTCCTTCAAGCAGTACGTTGAGATCACAGGCATGACAGCTGAGAAGATCGGCGAGCAGATGAAGCCGCAGGCGATCAAGAGAATCCAGACAAGACTCGTTCTTGAGGCAGTTGTAAAGGCTGAGAACATCCAGGCTGACGACGCAGCGGTTGAAGAGCAGTTCGACAAGATGGCTGAGGACTTCAAGATGGATAAAGAACAGATCAAGGGTATGTTCGGCGAAGAGCAGATAGCACAGTTAAAGGAAGACCTTGCAGTTCAGAAAGCAATCGACTTCCTTGTAGCTGAGGCTAAGTTCGTTGACTAAGTAAAGCAACATACTTTACGACTAATCTGCACGGAAAACATGGTGGGGAATGGTCCGACAGAGGAACAGAAACCACATACAGAGGGGGTTGCTGCGGAGAGTTTTTCTGCGGCAATCCCTAATCGGTTATACAGGGATAGTTCCAAAATATGTGAAAAAAGGTGGATTTCTGCCGGGCCGGTCCCAGACACAGGCGACAGATTCACCGGAAAAGTTACTGTTCACGCCTTGCGCAAACAGTAACTGATTTTGCCGATGCTTCGCA
>ERZ837590.234-NODE-234-length-53190-cov-29.143182_pt1 | contig 53190 bp, 57 predicted proteins | sample MGYA00519573_ERZ837590 | MGnify/ENA primary metagenome ERZ837590 (study PRJEB31850, sample SAMEA3708820) | human gut metagenome | biome: human gut; feature: human-associated habitat; material: faeces | place: China | collected 2014 ... | reverse complement strand
ATGGAACCTGAACAAGAAGCCTTATCTATTGTTTCCTTCAAGGACTGAGAGGCCGTTTCCCAGTTAATAAATTAAATTCCTTCTTCTCTATGCCTTATCTTCCGATATCCTTTCTGCAATCCTTTCACCAGAAGTGTCAGGTATCGCAGTACTGCCTCGGTTGCAATCGAGAATACTACGAATAACATGATACACTTCGTTGACATTCCCGTAATTGCGAATAATTTCGGCAGGAAGATGATACATAAGATACAGCCGGTCAGGCATCCTCCCCAGACTACACCGCGGAAGATATTGACCGGTTTACAGATATTGAACAGGATGATGAATCCTACGATCAGAAGCAACATCGTTGCTGCTGTCGAGATATCTGTAGTATTTACATCAAATGACTTACCGAATACGACCAGTGCGCCGACCATCAGTACATCGGTCAGGCCCGCCGGCAATGCCTTCAGGAATACATTGCTCAGGAAGTGTCCCTGGATTCTTTCTTTATTCGGCTGGAACGCCAGGAAGAATCCAGGTACTCCGATCGTAAACATGCTGATCAGCGATATCTGGGATGGTTCCATCGGATAGGTGATCATCAGCACTACGGAGAATAAAGACAACAGGAAGGAGAAGATATTCTTCACCAGGAACAGACTGGCTGAACGCTGGATGTTATTAACCACCCGTCTTCCTTCCATTACTACCGACGGCATACATGCAAAGTTGGACTCCAGTAATACCACCTGCGAAGCCTGTACTGCCGCGTCACTTCCGGATGCCATGGCTACACTGCAGTCGGCATCTTTCAATGCCAGTACATCATTGACACCGTCTCCGGTCATCGCTACTGTCTTTCCCTGATCTTTGAGAGCGTGTACGAATTTACGTTTCTGATCCGGTGTCACGCGTCCGAATACTGTATAACTGGCAACCGCATCTGCAATCTCTGCATCACTGTGAAGTGTCGCCGCATCGACATAACGGTCTGCATTTGCAATTCCGGCTTCTTTTGCCACTTCAGAAACGGTCAGGGGATTATCGCCGGATATGACTTTCACTTCTACACCCTGTTCTGCAAAGTAAGCAAATGTCTCCGGTGCTTCTTTCCGGATTGGGTTGGCAAGGAGAACATAACCAAGCGGTGTGACTTTTCCGGTCAGTGCTTTTCCATCCAGTTCTCCATCGTAAATACCGAATACCAGTACACGGTTTCCTTTTCCGGCATAGACTTCAATCTCTTCTTTATATTCATCAAAATCATCTCTCAGCACGAATTCCGGTGCTCCAAGTACACGCACTTCCTCTTCGTATGTGACACCACTGTATTTGGTTGCGGATGTAAACGGGGTTACAGACTCGGCCTTCTTTCCCGTTCCTTCTTTGAAATATTCTTTTAATGCCTCCATAGTGATGTTATCACTGCTCATTGCTTTCGCAAAATCACCAAGCATTTTCGGAAGTTCCGGCATTTCATCTTTTTTATAATTGGATGTCGGAACCACATCTTTTACACTCATGTTTGTCTCTGTAATCGTTCCGGTCTTATCAACGCAAAGCACATTCACTCTTGCGAGGGTCTCAATACTCTTCATATCATGAAGTAAAACCTTCTGTTTTGCCAGACGCATTGCACTGACTGCCATTGCTACACTCGCAAGAAGGTATAACCCTTCCGGAATCATACCGATCACAGCCGCCACCATAGAAGTAATACTGCTTCGGAATGGATCTCCGTTAAAGAAGAAGCTCTGCACGAACAGTATAATTCCGATTGGGATCAATGCGATGCCGACAAATTTTACCAGTTTGTCAAGTGAACGGATCATTTCTGACTGCTCACCCTTCTGCATTGCTTTTGCTTCCAGTGTCAGTTTGGAAATGTAGGAATCCACACCTACTGCGTCCAGTCTTGCATGACATTCTCCTGCCACAATAAAACTTCCCGACATCAGATGATCTCCCGGATTCTTGGTAATCTCATCTGATTCTCCTGTCAAAAGAGATTCATTGACCTGCACACTTCCATGTACCACTTCTGCATCAGCACAAACCTGATTTCCTGCTTTAAAGATTACAATATCATCTAGAACCAGACTCTCCGAATTGACCCGTGAAGTCTTTCCGTCTCTGACCACTGTTGCATGTGGTGCATTTAGCATATTTAATTTTTCCAGTGTCTTTTTGGAACGGATTTCCTGTATGATACCGATCAGTGTATTAAAAATGATAACCGGAAGGAATGTCAGGTTACGGAACGAGCCCACAATTATCAGAAGAATCGCCAGAACCAGAAAGATCAGATTAAAATATGTAAATACATTTTCCTTAATGATCTCTTCCGTTGTCTGCGCCGGAGGATCGACTGATATGTTGCCCCACCCGTCACGCCTGTGTTCTTCTGCCTGCGCCGACGTCAGGCCTTCCTCATAATCCGGCTCGTATCTGGTTGTCGGTGTACGTTCTATTTCATAATCACAGGCTTCTTCCTGCAGTTTTCGTTTTCGCCTGTCGTTTTTTTTCATAGAGTTCCTCCTTATCAGCTGCATTCTACTGTTACATTCTGATTTTATCTATTATTTGTATTTAGTATACACCAGAATATGCCAATATTGTATTAACACTTTATGAATTCTGTATGTATTTTTGCTGAAAATGCAGTTCACATCTTCATGTAAACTGCATCTGCTTCCTCTATATACTCACATTTTCATCCGTACGAAGCAACGCACTTTTCGCAAGCTGATCGGCCTCTTCGTTATAATGATTTCCTGTATGCGCCGCAACTTTACAGAAAGATATCTTTATCTGCTTTGCTGCTTCCTGCATATGTGCCGCATACTTGCTGGTAAGCGGTGTCTTTGCCCGCCACACACCAGTCACCCATTTTTCTACACCTTCGTAATCATAGCGGATCTCTACTGCCGGATACTCATGCTCTTTCGCCCATTGCACTGCATTCATCGCGCCGAGCATTTCTCCTGCAACGTTCCGGATCTTTACGCCTTCCGGATCACAGCCGCTTCCGGATTTTCTGAATTCTTCTCCGGCCGGTGTCAGGATCACACATCCAAATGCATATCTTCCGATGCTTTTTTCAAAGCTTCCGTCCACATAGGCAATCACCATATTTTCCGGCACTTCAACAATTCCTGCTGCTTCTTTTTCTTTATCCTTAGATACATTTGCAGTAGTTGACATTTGCAAGAATGCCATCGCTTCTTCTCTGTCTGTGAAGCCTCTGAACTCTGCTCCGGAGTATCCGGACGTCGCTTTCTGACACTCTGCCCAGGTCTCAAATAATCCTGTCTTATGTCCTTTTCTTACTGCATATATTTTCTTTTTTGCCATATCTATTATCCCTTTCTGAGAATTTCTAAGAATCTATCTCCATACTTTTCCAGTTTATGCTCTCCGACACCCGATACTTCCAACATCTCATCCCGTGTCGCCGGACGCATTACACACATACCGGCAAGCGTCTTGTCTGCAAATACCATATACGGCGGTACCTTTTCTTCCGATGCGATCTCACGTCTGAGTTCCCGTAAGCTTTCGAATAATTCTGCATCTTTTTCTGAAAGTTCCGCTGCCACTGCGCCTTTTTTGCGTCTGTTCTTTTTCTCTTTTGATTCAGATTTCTTTTCTGACTCTTCTTTCGGAAGCTTCATGATCAGCGGTTCTTCCGTTTTCATAAATGCTTTCCCTTCCGGTGTCAGACAGATCACCGGATATTGTTCGCCCTTTTCTTCCACATATTCACGGAACTGTAATTCCCTTAATATCTGTCGTAATCTCGGAACCGTCCGCTCACTTAACACTGCATATTCCGGATTCTTATCCAGATTCTTGCCCTGGATCTTCTGACTCTTTCCGCCGTGCACAATATCGATCACCGTCGCTGCCCCGTAATTCCAGTCCAGTGCATCCAGACACCGCAGGATTGTATTCGCCTCCAATGTGATATCTACCTCTTCAAACTGTGTCTGGCAGTTCAGACAGTTTCCGCAATAAGAACTGCCCTTTTCTCCAAAATAATTCAAGATATATTGTCTTAAGCATTCTGATGTAAAACAGTAAAATGTCATCTGTTTCAGACGGTCCAGATCCCGTTCTTTTACGATTTTGCGCGTTTCTTCAGCCAACTCACTGTTCTCTTCTCCATTTTCAATAAACAGACGGTTCGTCCTTACATCCTTCGGCTCATAATAAAGAATGCATTCTGACGGCTCCCCGTCTCTTCCTGCACGTCCGGCCTCCTGATAATAGCTTTCCATATTTTTCGGCATATTATAATGAATGACAAAGCGTACATCCGGCTTGTCGATTCCCATTCCGAATGCATTTGTCGCCACCATGATCTGCCGCTTTCCGTATATAAAATTCTCCTGATTTTCCTTCCGTTCCTCATCCGATAGTCCGGCATGATATCTGGTCACGGAAAATCCTTCATTTCTCAGATCAAAGCTTACCTGTTCCACGCTCTTTCTCGTCAGGCAATATATAATTCCGCTGTCACCGGATGTATCGTATCCTTTTTCCTTCAGATAACTGACCAGTTCCTTATACTTATCCACAGGCTTCTTAACTGCAAAGAAAAGATTTCCACGATCGAACCCGGTTGTTTCCACATATGGATTCTGAAGCCTTAAGATATCAAGGATGTCTTCTCTTACTTCTGCCGTCGCTGTCGCCGTATATGCACCGACCACCGGGCGGTATGGCAGGCGGTCCAGAAAATCCAGGATCTTGAGATAACCCGGACGGAAATCCTGTCCCCACTGCGATACGCAGTGCGCCTCATCTACCGCTACAAAAGATATCTGCACCTGCTCAGAGAGTGCAAAATCCAGAAAGCTTTCTGTCTCCAGACGCTCTGGTGCCACATATATGATCTTGTATCTTCCCTGCTTTGCAAGCTGCAGTGCTTTGTAATACTGTCCTGCAGTCAGGGAACTATTTAAGAAAGCTGCATGGACACCCATCTGGTTCAGCGTTCCCACCTGATCCTTCATAAGTGAAATCAGCGGCGAAATCACAATCGTAATTCCTTCCATCATAAGTGCCGGCACCTGATAACATACCGACTTTCCTGCTCCGGTCGGCATGATTCCAAGCACATCCCTGCCTTCCAGTACTGCTTCGATGACAGGAATCTGTCCCTCCCGGAAATGATCATAGCCGTAGTATTGTTTCAGTATCTTTTCTGCTTTTTTGATTGCCTTACTCATTCTGCCCCGACTCCTTACATTCTGTCTTTTTTTGTCCGTTTCTTTTCTACTCATTACTTTTTTGATCCGCAGACTTTCCCACACCCACTATGTTTTACTATCTTATCACATTTGTCTCTATCTTTCATCCTATCTTTACAATCCCCTCTTTCATGGAGAAATCCTTTTGACTTTCCGATTCTTTTTCAGTATAATTGTTTCAGTTTCTGAAATAAAGGAGGATAAACACATGGATTTCCGTCAGATCACCATGATGCAGAAGATAAAATCAGGTATGGATCGTTTTCGTGCCAACCACCCAAAATTTCCGATGTTTTTACGCGCAGTATCACAGGATGCGTTGGTGGAAGGAACGATCATTGAGATCAATGTGACCACACCGGAAGGAAAAAAATATTGTACCAATGTCAAGTTGAAAGCCGATGACATGGAACTTTTCGATTCTTTTAAATCTATGCAGAGATAGTTTCCCTGCATATTTTTTATTCAGTGGGAACATACTAATTCTGTCATAAATATATAACAAGGAAGGTATTTATTATGGAAGAAATGTTTTGTTTCCAGTGTCAACAGACCGCTCATAATTCCGGATGTGAAGGGCGTGCCGGTGTCTGTGGGAAGAAAAGTGACACCGCTAATTATCAGGATGAGCTTACTGGTGCACTGATCGGCCTGTCACGTGCCGTGCGTAAAAAGCTTGCCCTGAATCCGGATGCTTCTTTCGAACATGCGGATGAACTTATCTTAAAAGGGTTATTCACCACCATTACCAATGTTAATTTTTTCAATGATACGATCATCAAACTTATTCACGAAGTAAATGTTGAAAAGGACCGGATCTATCCGGATATCATGAATTATGATGTCCGCCATATCTGGGAAGATCAGGAAGATATCCGGTCTTTAAAGTCTCTGATCCTTTTCGGGCTGCGCGGTATGGCTGCTTATGCCTATCATGCTTATGCGTTGGATTATGTAGACAAAAATGTCCTTGATTTCTTCTATGAAGGGCTCGAAGCCATTGCTTCGGAAAAGAGCAGTGACGAATTACTTGCACTCGTATTAAAAACGGGCGAGATCAATTTTCGCTGCATGGAGCTTCTGGATCATGCAAACTCCGGCACTTATGGCAATCCGGTACCGACAGAAGTTCCACTGACCATCGAAAAGGGGCCTTTCATCGTTGTCAGCGGACATGATCTTCATGATATGGAACTGTTATTAAAGCAGACGGAAGGAAAAGGAATCAATATCTACACCCACAGTGAGATGCTTCCGGCACATGGATATCCGGAATTAAAGAAATATTCTCATTTAAAAGGAAACTTTGGAACTGCCTGGCAGAGTCAGCAGTCGGAATTTCACAACATTCCGGCACCTATTTTATTTACTACCAACTGTCTGATGCCGGTCCGTCAGAGTTACTGCGACCGGGTATTTACCACCTCCATCGTGTCATATCCGGATCTGGTGCATATCGGAGAGGACAAAGATTTCACTCCGGTTATTGAGAAAGCTCTGGAATGCAAGGGATATCCGGAAGATCATCCGATGACCGGAATCAACGGCGGGTCTACAGTCACAACCGGATTCGCCCACAATGCTGTCCTTTCTAATGCCGGACATATCGTGGAACTTATAAAGGCCGGCAAGATCCGCCATATCTTTCTGGTCGGCGGATGCGACGGTGCCGCTCCAGGACGCAGCTATTATACGGATTTCGCCAAAGCTGCACCTATGGACACCTTGATTCTGACTCTTGCCTGCGGAAAATACCGGTTGAATGACCTGGATCTTGGTTCTATTGACGGTATTCCAAGAATTCTGGATATGGGACAATGTAATGATGCCTATAGCGCCATTAAAGTTGCTCTTACGCTTGCGGAAGTCTTTGACTGCACCGTAAACGACCTTCCACTCACCCTGGTTCTTTCCTGGTATGAGCAGAAGGCCGTATGTATCCTGCTTACGTTATTGTCTCTCGGCGTAAAAAATATTCTGCTTGGTCCAACGCTTCCGGCATTTGTCTCTGAAAATGTGTGGAAGATACTGGTGGAGAATTATAATATTCAGAAGATCAGTACTGTGGAAGAGGATATGAAGAAAATCCTTGGTTAATGATCTTCAAGATTTGCGAAGAACAATTCATGGAAATCATCTTCAGCCTCGATCATCGGCGAGTTCTCCCCTCCGCCATTGGTACTTCTTTTCATTGCGGCATGGAATGCTTCTCCTGCCGCAATGAATTCCATTTTACTTACGCAAGCTTTATTTTCATAAATGCATTTACTTAAATATGTTTCCCACAGATATCTGCCAGACAGCATTTCTCACAATGCGGCTTCGTCCTCGCTGTACAGACGTCTCTTCCGTGATATACCAGCCTGTGGCAGAAATCACTGCCTTCTTCCGGCGGGATAATCTTCCAAAGTTCCATCTCAACTTTCTTCGGTTCCTTGATTCCATCTACCAGACCGATCCGGTTACAGAGTCTGATGCAATGCGTATCCGTAACAATCGCCGGTTTGCCGAACACATCCCCCATGATCAGGTTCGCACTCTTTCTTCCGACTCCCGGAAGTTTCAACAATTTATTAAAATCATCCGGAACTTTTCCAGCATATTCATCACGGAGTATACGCATACAGGCACTGATATCTCTCGCCTTACTCTTTCCAAGTCCACATGGTCTTACGATTTCTTCAATCTCTTCCGGTGTTGCTTCTGCCAGTGCGTTGACATCCGGGTACTTTGCATATAAGCCTTCTACTACTACATTGACTCTCGCATCCGTGCACTGTGCTGCCAGACGTACACTGACCAGCAGTTTCCACGCATCGTCATAATCCAGCGTACAGTCCGCATCCGGGTATTCTTTTTTCAGGCGGTCGATGACCACCAGTGCCAATTCTTGTTTATCCATTTTTATTACTCCTGTTCATTTCCATCCGAAAGCTTCACCGTAATATAATCATGATGGATTTCTTTCAGAAATTTATCAAATACATCCTCTGTCTTCATCTTGATACTGGAAGTGTTCACACATGGATGACATCCGAATTCTTCCTGTTCCAGAAGTTCCTCATCCACCAGAAGCTGCACTTTATTCTCCGGATCAAAGATCAGTCCCATGACAGTAGCTGAGCCCGGCGTTACATTCAGATATGTTTCCATGTCTTCTCCCGATGCAAAGGATAGTCTCGTGGTCGGGATCTTCTGTGACAGTTCTTTTGTCTTGAGCGCTTTGTTTCCTGGCATCAAAAGTAGATAATATGATGTTTTCTTCCGGTTACATAAGAACAGATTCTTACAGATCTCCATTCCCAGCGCTTTATCAATCTCTTCACAGGCTTCCATTGTCATGACTGCTTCGTGATCCGCTCTGATGTAGGGGATATGCAGACTGTCCAGTATATCGTAAACTTTTATTTCTTTTTCTTTTCGTCCGGATGTATCTTCCGGGCGTCCATTGTATAACTCCATTTTATCTCTCATCCTATATCAATTTTCTTGTTTCTTCTTTTCTCACTATTATACAATTATCAATTTAGTACTACAAGTAATTTCCAGTTTATAGATTCGATTGCCACACTGTTTTGAAATGCCTGTACCCTTTATTCTCCTCTATTCCACTTTCAGATATTTCTCCATCCACATTTCTGCAAGCTGCGTCCAGCTCTGTACTTCTTTCAGCGTTTTGCGGATTCCCTCTTTCTGCTTTTCCGTCCATCTTGCCGGCTTTTTACGTCCGATACCGAACTTCACCAGAAGTTCCTCTCCTTTTTCCTTTGGAAATGGAGTCTCGCCGGCCTCGATTGCCTCTGCAAGCATCTGCACCTGTTCCTGTGTATATCTTTTTCCTTCTTCCTGTCCTATATTCTGCTCTAACCACTCTTCGGTTGCCACAGATAGTCCATGGATTCCTTCTGAAAATACATGCTGTGCAAATGGTACACCAGCCTGTGCACAAGCCTGTGCAAAGAGATAACTGTTCTCCACCGGAACTGTCTGATCTGTTACGGTCTGCCACAGGAAACATGGCGGTGTATCTTTTGTCACATGATTTTCCAGCGACATATAGTCCAGTTCCTGCTCTGACGGCTCTTTTCCAAACAGTGCGACAAATGAATCTCTGTGTGCATATTTTCCTGAAGTGATGACCGGATAAGACAGAATCGCCGCATCTGGGCGGTTGGATATGTTCTGATATGCTTCTTTCGGATCTTCCACATCTTTATTATGTACACAAAGGCTTCCACACAGATGTGCTCCTGCTGAGAATCCGCAGACTGCGATTCTGTCTGGTCTGATATGGAATTCCTCTGCACGTGAACGAATCATGCGGATTGCTCTTGAGATATCGTGTAACGGCTGCATCTTCAGCGGTGCTTCATCTAACTGATTAATCGTATATTCCAGAACGAATACATTGTACCCTGCACCATAGAATTCCATTGCCGGCAGGTGCGCTTCAGATGGGGATACTTCCCGGTATGCGCCGCCCGGTGCGATGATCATTGCCGGATGCTTCTTTTCATCCTCATGAATATAGCTGAACATCACCGGTATAAAGCCATGTGCTGCCGGATAATGATACTCTTCTTTTTTCCAGATTTCGATTCTTTCATTTATCATAATTTTTATCTTCTCCTTTATTCCTTAACAATTACTTATTTCTACCGTTCTTTCCCCATTATACTTCTCTACGTCTTCGAAAACAAATAAGGATATTTCCGCATTTGTGCAAATATAATCGTTTCCCCCCGTTTTCGTATCTCATCTGAATAGCCTTCTGCGTTTTCAAGCAATTCTGTCACGTCTTTTTTTGTAAAACGGAACTTTAGATTCATTTTATATAAAGATTCGGAAATATCTAATTGTTCATCGAATGCATTACATATTGTTTTGGGCTGAACCTTCTCCATTATACAGACTTTCTCCGAAAAAATTATGAAACAACCTCTCTAAAGTTATAATCTGCCAGTCCTTCATATCCTGTATAATCGGCTTTGTACCAGATCCCATCATTCTCCCATTTTAACTGATTTCCTTTTGACGACTGACGCCTATTTGTCCTGATGTTCTGCCCAAAAAGTTCTATCATTCATTTACCTCTCTATACGAATCCAAAAATCATCCTCCGCCATCCGTCCTTCTGTCTTCTCTATAATCATAATCGGATCGTAAAATGGCAGTCCCAGATCTTTCAGTATCAGTTTCATCTTATCTCTGCTTTCCGGATTTTCTTGATTTCCTTTGCTATTGTATATTCTGGTGTTATGAATAGTCTTTCTTTCACAATCTCACCTTCTGGTTTTATGATTCCCGTCTTTTTCTTTATTAAATCACAACCTCTATTATTTGTGAACAAAAAACAATTAAAATAATTGTTTTTTCATCTTTCCAAACCATCATTTTAATTGTTTTATTGATTTTAATAACTCATCTACAGAATCTGCCACTAACAACTTTTCTTATATACTTTGATATACTAACAAAGACTTCGCATCCTACATCAGATACGAAGTCTTTCTCTTAATTATTTTCTTTTTTTACTAGAGCCATCCGGGACACTAAAAAACCCACTTTACCTGTCCCCCTGGCTTACCGCGCTGCCAATTTCAGCATCTTCTCCAGTGGAAGTGCTGCCTTCTGACGCATCTCTTCATCTAGATTGACCTCCGGCTGCATAGTCTCAAGCGCTTCCTTCACACCTTCCAGACGCACCATCTTCATATTCGGACAGAACTGTCTGTGCCCTACGGAGTAGAATTTCTTCTCCGGATTTTTCTGATGCAATTCATAGAATACTCCCATCTCTGTGCAGATGATAAATGTGTTATTTTCTGATTTTGTAGCATAATCGATAATCTGCGAAGTACTTCCAATAAAATCAGATAATTCCAAAATATCTCCTGTACATTCCGGATGAGTCAGTACGAGTGCTTCCGGATGTGCTTCTTTGGCTTTCTGAAGTTCTTCTTTGTGAATACTCTTATGTACATGGCAGAATCCATCATTAAAAATAAAGTGCTTCTCTGGAAGCTGGCTTGCCACGAAACGACCAAGGTTCTCATCCGGGATAAAGAAGATATCTTTATTCGGAAGATTCTTCACGATCTTCAGTGCATTTGACGATGTTACACATACGTCTGACTCTGCTTTGATTTCTGCGGTTGAGTTCACATAACAGACTACAGATACATCCGGGTATTCATTTCTCACTTCCCTGATCTTATCTACGTCTACCATGTGTGCCATCGGACAGTCTGCATGACCGTCTGCCATTACGACTCTCTTCTTTGGATTCAGGATCTTCGCACTTTCTCCCATGAAAGAGACTCCACAGAAAACAATCGTGCTCTCCGGAACTTTGGTTGCAATCTCTGCAAGATAATAAGAGTCTCCTACATAGTCTGCAATCTCCTGCACTTCCCCATCTACATAATAATGTGCCAGGATTACAGCATCTTTTTCCTTTTTCAGTTTTTGGATTTCATTTTTGATTTCTTCGTTCATTTCCGACTTTCACCTCTAAATAAAGTATTCGATGGTCTCTTCTTCCGTAAGTCTTGTCTTTTCATTAAATAAAATAACAGCTTCCCGCCCATCGTACGGTCCAAGGGAATACATGTTAATTACCATCTATTCCGGTCAGCAACACATAATGCCACTCATCTGTATACAGACGCAACACAACTGCACCACCGCGTTTTAATGCATCGTTCACGTAACTTTCATTTCCGATATAGACTGACTTTCCGGACAGATATTTGCTGGAAACCGCCAGCTTGTCAATATTTCCCATGCTGTTCAGCCAGTTACTTAAGAACATCATTGCCGCACAGGAAGTTCCGCTTTCACCCGGATTGTCTTCATGAAAAATTCCCTTCTTTAACGTATTCTCACTTACCTATCATGCACCGATTCAGCCAGTTGTGTCAATGCCTGCTTTAAAATTTCTCGTGGGCATGCAATATTTATACGCTCAAATCCCTCTCCGTCCGGTCCAAACATTGCTCCGCTGTCAAGCCAGAGTTTTGCTTTGTTCTCCACCAGATCTTTTAACTGCTCTTCTTTCATGCCGAGACTCTTAAAATCCAACCATAAAAGATAAGTCCCTTCCGGCTCTGTCAGTTTGATCTCCGGAAGATTCTCTTTTAAAAATGTACGGACATAATCCAGATTTCCCTCCAGATAAATTTTCAATTCTTTTAACCACTCTTCACCGGTCTCATAAGCTGCCTGACATGCAACCAGTCCCATCAGATTCACCTGGCTGTAACCGGCTGCTGTCACTTCCGCCCGGAATCTCGCACGAAGCTCCGGATTCGAGATCCATATATTGGAAATCTGAAGTCCGGCAATGTTAAATGTCTTACTTGGTGCGGTACACGTTGTAGTGATTGCAGCGTATTTTTCATCTAAGGATGCAAATACATGATGTATATTCTCTCCATATGTAAAATCACTGTGGATCTCATCACTGACTACCAGCACGTTATGTTTCAGACAAATGTCTCCTATCTTACGAAGTTCCCACTCCTTCCACACACGTCCGACCGGATTGTGCGGACTGCACATCAGGAATAATTTTACATTTTCTTCGACAATCTTCTGCTCGAATTCTTCGAAATTAATTTCGTAATGTCCGTCTATCTGCTGAAGCGGACTATTGATCAGCCTTCTGTGGTTATCTGTGATCACTTCGCTGAACGGATAGTAAACCGGCTGCTGCAGAAGAACTGCATCACCTTCTTTTGTGTAAGCCTTCACTGCCATCGCAAGTGCGAACACCACGCCCGGTGTCTTGATCAGCCATTCTTTTTCTACTTTCCATCCGAAATGCTTCTCATACCATCCGGCTGCTGCCTGGAAGTAATCATCTTTTCCTTCGCTGTATCCGTAGATTCCGTGTGCGACTGCGTCACTTAAGCTTTTCTGGATTCCCGGTGCTGTCTGAAAATCCATATCTGCCACCCAGAGCGGAAGCATATCATCACTTCTCCCTCTTTCTTTTGCGAAATCATATTTCAGGCATTTTGTTCCATGTCTGTCCACTACTTTATCAAAATCGAACTTCATCTGTGCATCCTCCTACGCAAGTGCCTGCTCAAGATCTGCGATTAGATCATCTGCATTTTCAATTCCAACTGACAATCTTAAGAAATCTTCTGTGATTCCAAGCTTCTCTCTTACTTCTACCGGCAGATCTCCATGTGTCTGAAGCATCGGGTAAGTGATCAGTGACTCTACGCCTCCGAGACTTTCTGCATAAGCGATCAGTTTCACACTTTCCAGGAGTTTCCTTGCTGTTGCTTCACTATCTACTTTGAAAGAAATCATACTTCCGAATCCACTTGCCTGTGATGCATTTACTCCATACCCCGGATGCTCTTTCAAGCCTACATAATAGACCTGTTTTACTTTTTCATGTCCTTTTAACCAGTTCGCAATCTTCATCGCATTATCCTGCTGTGCTCTTAATCTTACAGACAATGTCTTAATTCCACGCAAGATCAGATAGCTGTCAAATGGTGCAAGACAGCTTCCGACTGTCTTATATATATAACGGATCTTCTTCGCTGTCTCTTCATCCGCCGAGCACAGGAATCCTGCCAGTGTGTCATTATGTCCACCAAGGAATTTTGTCCCGCTGTGGATGACCAGATCTGCTCCCAGTTCAATCGGTCTTTGAAATAATGGTGAAAGAAATGTATTGTCAACAATAATCTTCAGATCATGTTTATCTGCGATTTCTTTCATCTTTCTGAGATCTGTGACACGCATGGTCGGGTTACTTGGTGTCTCGATATAAAGCGCTTTTGTATTCTCCCGGATACCTGCTTCTACAAGATCTGCATCTGCAGTATCTACATAAGAGAACTCCAACCCTCTCTTCCCGCCGACAGATTCAAACATTCTGACAGAACCACCATACAGATCATCTGTACAAAGGATATGGTCCCCGCGGTCAAATAACTCCAGACAAAGACCTACAGCAGCCATACCGTTTGCGCATGCTACAGTATCTACCGCACCTTCCAGTGCCGACATCGTATGCTCAAGCTCTGTTCTTGTCGGGTTGCTCTCTCTCGTATAGTCATATCCGGTAGACTGTCCAATACCAGGATGGGCAAATGTCGCTGCCTGATAGATCGGTACTGCTACTGAACCGTAAGAATGTGTCTTTTCATCTGTTCCGTTTCCATGTATACATCGTGTCTCAAATCCGTAATTCATTATTTATTTACCTCTTTCATTGTAATCATCCAGGAAATTATATTCCATGTCATCTTTGTGGTATCCGATAATCGTTCTTAAGTTGACATTATGCACACTCCGGAAAATATTCTTTTCGATAATATCTCCCTGTTTTCTGAATTCCTTGATCAGCTCCTTCATCTCGTCACGTTTGGAACCTCTTCCGCCGCCACAGGATACACAGTTCTCTGTGAATCTGCATGCGCACTGAATGAAGTTGAGCTGATTGTAATCCCTCCATGCTATAATGTCATCTTCCTTGATCAGATACATTGGTCTGATCAGCTCCATACCCTCGAAATTCTGGCTATGGAGCTTCGGCATCATCGTCTCCACCTTTCCGCCGTAGAACATCCCCATAAGGATCGTCTCAATCACATCGTCAAAATGATGTCCGAGCGCAATCTTATTGCATCCCAGTTCTTTTGCGTGAGAGTACAGATAGCCTCTTCTCATTCTTGCGCAAAGGTAACATGGATTCTTGTCAATATCTGCTACCGTATCAAATATCTGTGTCTCAAATACCGTAAGCGGGATTCCAAGTACTTTGGCATTATCCTGGATGATCTTCCAGTTATCTTCATTGTATCCCGGATTCATTACCAAAAATACTAATTCAAAATTCGCTTTGCCATGTTTTAACAGTTCCTGAAAAAGCTTTGCCATCAGCATGGAATCTTTTCCACCGGAAATACAGACTGCAATCTTATCTCCGTCCTGGATCAGATCGTATTCTCTGATTCCTTTCGTGAACTTTCTCCAGATTCCCTTGCGGAATTTCTTGATGATACTGCGTTCAATCTCTTTCTGCTTCTCTCCGGTAGTATTTTCATCCTGCACGAACTCACTTAGTTTCTTTCTCAAAAAGGAACGATATCCGCCTTCAATATTCGCCGCATCATATCCGGCTGCTTCCAGTTCATAAACAGCATCGACACTCCATTCACCGGTATGGCATAATACATACACCGGCTTTTCTTTCGGAAGTTCTTCCATACGTTCTTCTACTTCTGCAAGCGGAATGCTGACTGCTCCCGGTACAGAGCCTCTGGTATATGCATCTGCAGGACGTACGTCCAGTACTGTGATTGTATTCTGATCTAATTGTAATAACTCTTCTATCGTGATTGTCTTCATATCTTTTAACCTCTCTTTGTGAATTGCTGTTCATGCAACAGTTATTCCTATTAACCAGATAGGTTTTGTTATTTATCTGGTATTATATGACGTTTTCCACTGTCTGTCAAGGAACTAAAATGTGTTTAAAACACATTTATCTTTCAAATATATGCTAGAAAAGTTTACCACAAAAAAGAATACTGTACCAGTGGTTTCCCGCTAATACAGTATGTTTTGTTGTTTTCTCCGGACGTTCACTCCGCGCCCATTCGTAAAACCGCACCTTCGGTGCTTTCCGCTGCTTCTCAGCTACTTTTTACTCATAAGCGGGCGCTCCCTCCAAGCGTTAGAAAGACCTGCAATCCTTGTGCAAGCACAAATTGCAAGTCTTTCAACGCTTGTGTGAACTGATGTTATATATAATACATATCCTGTCCATAATCAATGTATTCCTGATACTCTTTCTCCAGATCATGCAAGGTTACTGACTGGAGGATCTCGGTCACACTGTCATTTACCCTGTCGATCACCAGCTTCTGGATTGCATTGACACTCCCTGTATATTTTCCTTCTTTCGGAAGCTCCTCATCTTCGATGCGATAGTCACCTTCCAAAGCTTCTATAATAGAAGAAACAGTAATCTCCTGTGGCGGACGGCTTAAGAAATAACCGCCCTGGGAGCCTTTGATACTCTTTACAATTCCTGCTTTTCTAAGACTTGCAAATACCTGTTCCAGATACTGTGGAGATATCTTGTTCCGCTCTGCAATGCTGTTGAGTGCCACCTGTTCAGTTTTTGAATTGATGGCCAGGTCGATCAACGCTCTCAGACCATATCTGCTTTTCATTGAAAGTTTCATGTATATCTCCACACTCCTTCATTATTTCTTATTCTACGGCTTTGAATGCCTCATCCAGATCCTGGATAATGTCGTCAATGTGCTCTGTTCCGATTGACAGACGGATTGTATTAGGCTTGATTCCCTGATCCAGCAATTCTTCTTCTGTGCACTGGCTGTGTGTTGTTGTTGCCGGATGGATAACCAGAGATTTTACATCTGCAACGTTAGCAAGCAGTGAGAAGAGTTCCAGATTATCGATGAAATCTTTTGCTTTCTGTGCGTCACCTTTGATCTCAAATGTGAAGATAGATCCTCCGCCATTTGGGAAATATTTCTTATATAATGCCTGCTGCTCCGGATCATCAGATACAGCCGGATGGTTAACCTTCTCTACCAGTGGATGGTTGTTCAGGTAATCTACTACTTTCAGTGCATTCTCAACATGACGCTCTACACGTAATGATAATGTCTCGAGTCCCTGTAAGAAGATAAATGAATGGATCGGAGAAATGGTTGCTCCTGTATCTCTTAAAAGGATCGCACGAATCTTTGTAACAAATGCTGCAGGTCCTACTGCTTTTGTAAAGCTGATTCCATGGTAGCTCGGGTTTGGTTCTGTAAGAGAAGCGAATTTTCCTGATGCTTCCCAGTCGAATTTACCGCTGTCAACGATGACGCCGCCGATTGTTGTTCCGTGTCCACCGATGAATTTTGTTGCTGAATGGATAACAATGTCTGCACCGTACTCGATCGGTCTTACAAGGTAAGGTGTTGCAAATGTATTATCTACAACGAGCGGAATCTTATGCGCATGTGCGATATTTGCAATCTTCTCAATATCTACAACGTCTGAGTTTGGATTTCCAAGTGTCTCGATATAGAGTGCTTTCGTGTTGTCCTGGATTGCTGCTTCTACTGCATCATAATCGAAGATGTCAACGAATGTGGTTGTAATTCCGTACTGTGGAAGTGTGTGCTCTAACAGGTTAAATGATCCACCGTAAATATTCTTAGCTGCTACGATATGATCTCCGTTCTGTGCGAGATTCTCGATCGTGTATGTTACTGCTGCTGCTCCGGATGCTACTGCCAGTGCTGCAACTCCACCCTCCAGTGCTGCAATACGTTTTTCGAAAACATCTTCTGTAGGGTTTGTAAGACGTCCGTAAATGTTACCTGCATCTGCCAGTCCGAAACGTGCTGCTGCATGATCACTGTTGCGGAATACATAAGAAGATGTCTGGTAGATCGGCACTGCTCTTGCATCTGTAACCGGGTCCGGGCTTTCCTGTCCTACGTGTAACTGTAATGTTTCAAATTTTAACTCTCTATTCTCTCTTGTGATTTTTTCGCTCATTGGGTTGATCTCCTTCTTCTTCATGATTTTATCGTTATTTGTTGATATTCTCCGTTCTGTTTCGGATTCTATATCTTTTTATTCTGTAAATAATGGTGTTGAATAATATCTGTCACCGGAATCCGGAAGTAATGCTACGATCGTCTTACCTTTGTTCTCCGGACGTTTTGCAAGTGCGATAGCTCCTGCAAGTGCTGCTCCTGATGAAATACCTACCAGAACTCCTTCTTTCTTAGCAAGAAGTTTTGCTGTCTCAAATGCTTCGTCTGCTTCTGCTTTGTAGATTTCATCATAAATCTTTGTATCCAGTGTCTCCGGAACGAATCCGGCTCCGATTCCCTGGATCTTATGTGGACCTGCTTTTCCTTCTGAAAGTACCGGTGAGGAGGCTGGTTCCAAAGCTACGATCTGAACTTCCGGTTTCTGCTCTTTTAAATAAGCACCGATTCCGGAAAGTGTTCCGCCTGTTCCGACACCTGCGATCACGATATCGACTGCTCCGTCCGTATCGTTCCAGATCTCAGGACCTGTTGTCTTCTTGTGTGCTGCCGGATTAGCAGGGTTTACAAACTGTCCAGGAACGAAGCTGTTTGGAATCTCTTTTGCAAGCTCATCTGCTTTTGCGATGGCTCCCTTCATTCCTTTTGCTCCTTCGGTAAGTACGATCTCTGCACCGTAAGCTTTCAGGATGTTTCTTCTTTCCACACTCATCGTCTCCGGCATTGTAAGGATGATCCTGTATCCTTTTGCTGCTGCGATGGATGCAAGACCGATTCCTGTATTACCGGATGTTGGTTCAATGATCACAGAACCTTCTTTTAAGATTCCTTTTTCTTCCGCATCTTCGATCATTGCTTTTGCAATTCTGTCTTTGACGCTTCCTGCCGGATTGAGGTACTCAAGCTTTACAAGAAGTGTTGCTTCCAAACCAAGTTCTTTTTCTATATTTACTACTTCCACCAGTGGTGTATTTCCGATCAGTCCCAATGTTCCTTTATAAATCTTTGACATTTCGCTTCCTACCTTTCCTACTTTTTCGGTATGTTTTCTTGATGAATTTACTATACTACTTTATTTCCTATCTGTCAACTATGTTTAGTATGCTTTTATTTTTTATGCGCACAAGCGCAACAACATCGCATTCGTCTCCACATTCGCTTTTCTTTTGTCATTATCCTGCACGCTCCCTTCCGTTCTTTAAACTAAATAAAACCAATCCTTATATTCCCTATTGTTTCGATAGGTTTTATAGATTGGTTTTATTATATTACCGCTATGTCATATTTGTCAAGTATGTTTTTTCAGTTTTTCACACACTCTCTACTTCCTGTAACTTAGGTATTCAGCGAACATATCTTCAAATGTTTTTCTCTTTGCCTTTGATACAGACAAGATTTCATTATTATCCATCTTGATTTCTGACTTTTTCACTTCTGTAATATACCTTGGGTTTACAAGAAAACTTTTATGGATTCTGCAAAAATATTCTCTTCTTAATTCTTCTTCTATTTCCTGGATTCTTTTTCTTGTTCTTAATATTTTACCGGTACCATTCTGCAATATATGTATTTCACATCCTCGTCTGATAATTGAAAAATACAGGATTTCATCTATATCTATTTTCTGATACATACCATCATCTTCCACAATAAAGTATTTTTTCCCTTTATGTTCTTTTGTATATGTTAGTATTGTTCCAAGTTCTCTTTGAATTTCTGACGGATTACTTTGTTTTAATAAATATCTGTATGGCTGCACACAGAAGCTTTCTGGTGTAGGCAGGTATATGCCACTTACAAATACAAGAATTAAATCTTTATTTTTCTTCTTCATTATTTCAGATGCTTTATTCCCGGAAATTCCCGGTAACTGAATATCTAAAAAAAGTAAATCCAGATCATTTTCTTCATCCTGTATTAATGTTTCACCTGTCGAATACTCATATATAAAGCTTTCACTATCTTCTCTTCGGATAGCTTCTGCAAGCAATGTCCGGAAGTTTTTATCATCATCACAAATTCCTATTTTTATCACTCTATGTTCCCCTTCACTGCATAATCAACCTTATATTTTTACCACTTTATCACATAACTCCGCAATTTCCCAATCGTGGCTAATAATTATGATAATTTTGTCTTGTTTAATATCTTGCAAATAGTCCATAACCCTTTCTTTACTCATAACATCTAACGCTGACGTAGGCTCGTCTAACAAAAGAATATCTGCAGTTTTAATAAACAAACGTACCAATGCAATTTTTTGTCTTTCTCCACCTGAAAATTCACTTTTACCATCAATGATTTTTCTTCCTTCATCATTGTATAATCCTAATAATATATCCAGCAATGTTATTTTACCAGATGCATTTTATCATTACTTTTCCTTTACTTTATTACTTAAACATTCCATATAACCATTTAAAGAAAAGATACAGATACAAACACAATGAAAAGCTTACTATCATTGTTTCCATATCTATTTTTCTAGAAATCAATCTTCCAATCAAATTTCCATTTTCCTGATAAAAGGTCACTCCATTTCCATAATCTGCACCAATTTCTTCTATACGCAACTGCAACATTCTATTTTTACAATTTGTTATTTTTTTGAACTTTATCGTTGCAAATTTATCGTTTTCAAAATCACTTACCGAAATTTCCTTTTGTCTCAGATTTTGCTTTGTCTTTTTGTCTAATATTGTAATTTTTATTTTTATATTAGTGCAGTCTCCGACATTCTGTGTTTTAACCTGTATTCCATCCAACGATTTTTCAGTAGAATATACATCCTGCGTAAGTTTTTTTTCACATATAACACCAGTATTTGCATATTTTCCCACATCTACTGTTCTATTGTAAAAGTATTCCTTCTTGTCAACATGCGCATATAAATATGCAAATATCATACACACAATAAGCACGATAATAGTTCCTTTATATTTTCTCATATTCTTCACATACTTCCCTTGTATTTCCATACATTCTCACTTTTCCATGATCCAACCACACAATTTTATTACAGATTTTCTTCACCTGTTCAATACTGTGTGACACAAATAAAACCGTTGTCCCACTTTCCTGCATTTTCTTTATTCGATCTTCACATTTTTTCTGGAATCTAAAATCCCCAACAGACAGTACCTCATCTACAATCAAAATATCTGGTATTCCAATTGTTGCGATAGCAAATGCTAATCTTGATAACATACCCGAAGAATAATTTTTTACTGGAACATTCATAAAATTTTCTAATTCTGAAAATTCAACGATATCTCTATAGTTTTTCTTCATCTCACTTTGAGAATACCCAAGTAGTGCTCCGTTCAAATAAACATTTTCTTCCCCTGTCAGGTCACCATCAAACCCTGCTCCAAGTTCAATTAACGGCGCAATCTTTCCTTTTACTTTTACTGTTCCCTGCGTCGGCCTCAGTATCCCTGCAATGATCTTCAATATCGTGCTTTTTCCACTTCCATTCAGTCCTATAAGTCCTAGCGTATCACCCTTTTTCACTTCAAAACTGACATTCTTCAATGCCCAGAAGGAATGATAAGTAATTTGCTGCTTTATCATCTTTATAATATATTCTTTGAAACTGTCATATTTTTCGGATGACATATTGAATTTTATTGATACATCTTTTACTTCAACAACCGTCTCTTTCATATTCACTCCTACTTATTTGCTATATATCCATAATAAATTTATCCTGTCTCTTTCCAAAAACATAAATTCCTATTTCCAGCATAATAAATGTTTCCAACACACCAACTCCAAGAATTTTTATCGAAATATTTTCTTCATACAATACACATTCACGGAAAATAATTAAAAAGTGTGTCAGAGGATTCAACATAACAATCTTTTGAACCCGTTCCGGTAAAAAGGACATGGTATAAATAATCGGACACAAATACATAAGCGCAGTCAAAAAAACGGAATACAAATGCATCATATCTCTAAACTTAACTGCGATAGCTGATAATACCAGTCCCACTCCCGTTGAAAATAATGTTAATAAAATCAATGCTACAACTCCTTCGTAAAGTCTATAGCTCAGATCAATTCTTAAAACCAGCATAACGCAAAACAAAGCACTTAGCGTCGCCATAAGATTAATCATACTTGAACATATCCTCGCAAGAACAAACAGATATTTCGGCACATATATTTTCTTAATCAACGACGCATTATCCACAATCGCAGACATTGACGATGTTGTTGCCTCAGAGAAAAAATTATAAATTAACTGCCCGCTGAAAATATATGTCGGGTAATTTTCAACATTATTTTTGAAGAGAGTTGAAAAAACAACGGACAATATTATCATCATAAAAAGTGGATTCAATACGCTCCACAATACTCCTAATACCGATTTTCGATATTTTACTTTTATATCTCTTTTTAATAATTCAATCAAAAGCGGTGTATATTGTTTTATTTCATTACTTTTCATATTCCTTTTTACTCCATTCATTTACCAGTTGTAATAACTTCTGATAATTATACTTTACAGCCGGACATGCCTTTTTTTCTTTTCTCCGTAATACCGGACACCCTCCCATACATATTGGAAGTATTTTACATTCTTTACATTCATCCGGAATTTCATAACTTATCCATTCTACAAATTTTTCATTTTCACAATCCAAAGGATGTAAAACATCTCCTATTTTGCATTCATCTTTTGCAATGTTCATCTAAATCCAGAATTGCGCCACTATATAAATTGTATAATAAATATTCATCTCCACATTTTATTATTTCATTAAATTTTGATAATCTCATTCTAATAAATGCCTCCTATTCCAATCATTTCTTTTATTATCATTACAAATATCCTAAAAACTCTTTTATTTTCTTAAACGTACTATAAATAGACAATTTTATTCGTTTGTATCACTTATTTTCTTTCATCATACTAATTTCGTTTAAATCTTTACCATTAAATTTGTTTCATGCATTTTCAAGTCTTACTGTATTATTCTTTATTGCGAAAGGAAGTGATACAAATGAAATGGTTAGTAACACCTGTAAATTCTAAGAAGAAACCACATGGCTGTGCCATTTACGTTCGCCAATGTGGACATAAAATGTATGTAACTTTTTAATTCCGCTCAAAAAAAAGAAACAGCTGCTTGCAACTGTTTCTTTTTTACTTATCCTTTATTTTTCTCTTCTATATTTCACACCCATATAATCAGAAAATTTCTCATGAAATTTCTTTGCTTTCATTCTGGAAATCTGTATTTTCTGACCATCTTCCATTGTAATTATATTATTTTTTATCTGAACAATATAGTTAAATTGAACGATCACACTTCTATGTACTCTATAGCAAGTTTCCTGATCCATTTTTTCTTCAATTTCCCTGATATTTTCTCTAACCGTAATTGTTTTTATTTTCCGTTGCTTTTCCTCATTCTCATAAAATGTTATTTTTGAATGTTTTCCTTCTGTCATTACATATAACAAATTGTCACTATGAATCCATCTTTCTTCTTTTTCGCATGTAACTTTCAATATTTTTTGATTCCGTAATTTCATTTCATGCAATATATCATCTATATTCCGATCCCAGGATTGGTTCATTTCCTGCTTTAGCAAATATCTATATGGCTGTACCTGAAATGCCTCCGTTGTCGGCAGTATGGTACCGGAACAATAAATCAACAGAATTAATGGATTCATTCTATATAATTCTTCTGCAATTGACATCCCGTCTCTTTTCGGCAGAACAACATCCATAAAAATCACATCGAAGAAATGATCCATTTCCATTAATAACTGTTCCCCAGAATGGTATTCATAAATTTCAATCTGGTCGTCTGATCTGATTTTCTCTTTCAACATAGTTCTTAATTGTTTTATAAAGAACAAATTATCATCACAAATTGCTATTTTATACACTGTCTGCTCCTTTTATCTCTTGTATTTAGGAATAATAACTCTTACATAATAGACGCCATCTTCATATTTGATATTCAGGAATCCCTGGTATTTCGCAACAACATTTTTTACATATTCCAGTCCGATTCCATGATTTTCCTGATTTTTTTTGGTTGAAAGAAACCTTGTTCCCTTTTTCAGCGGTGCTGTTTCGCTTGTATTTTGAATATTCAATACGATAAAATGATTGTTATTCGATGTATATATATCTAATGCAACACTCTTATTATCTCTACATTTTCCAGCCGCCTCCATCGCATTATCTAAAAGGTTACCGAGAATTCCAATTTTGTCGATATCATCCAAAAAAGTCAGATCTGCGGTTGGCTCTATATTAACTCTGAACTCTATATTTTTATTTTTAGCTTCTCCATTCTTTTCGCTTACTACACCGTTTACTATTTTATCCGTGCAAAAAATTTCCTTAGTAACATACAATGCCTGCTTTTCCATTTCTTCTATAATATTGATAACTTCGCGATTGTTATTCTCATTCACAAGTCCGGCTATCGCTTTCATGTAATGTTCTATATTATGGATGTATTTCCGGTTTTCATCATTGACTTTTTCAAGTTTCCGATAATAATCCGTCGAATAGATAGCTTTTTGCATTTCTCTTTCCTGCATTCTTATCCGCCCTGTGTATTCTTCAACCTTTACAAAAGCCAGAAATGCAAGCATAACCAGTAATATCAGTAAACACAGAATGATACTTCCCAGCATTGCTTCTTTCAATGAAAAGCCTGATCTTCCGGATACATAAAGCGTAATTCCAGCAATTATCCCCATATATACAAACCATATCAAAGTCATCCATCCGATAATTCTGGAAAAGATTTTATCTAATACTTCTACATGCTTTGATATATATCTTTTTAACAGGATTATAATACATGTCAGCAAAACACATCTGAGTATCATAATACCGACACTAACATAATCCATGATATTTTCAGGAATTTCTTTCATTAACATTAACATAGCCAGAGCCAGTTGCAATCCATAATTCAATATATAAAAAAATAAACTAGCTACTATCATAGTCTTTTTCGTTCCATTAAAAAAAATATTACACAATATGAAATAAACAAATGGCATGTATAATAATTTAAATGCTGAAATAACTCCCCAACTACTAAAGTAATAAATAACAGCCACTATGATTCCACACAGCCATAATGGTTTTCTCTTTTTATTGCTTTTATCTAATGTGATATTTAAGTAAGCCACATAAACAAATGCCAAATATACTGCGCATATAATCGTTATTCCATTGTAGATTATCTGTTGCATATTTACCTCTTAATTTTCTAAGTTTATATTTCTGCAGACTATATTATCTTACTGTTTAGACAACATGTGAACAATATCTATATTATAAATCAATATATTTATATTATTCAAGTCCCCCAAAAGCAACTAAAAATTATCCTTGCAATATTCAACAACCATTCTACTTTTACTTCTATAAAAGCTTTATCTGTATATCAAATCAATAACATTTAATATTCCATAACGCTCTGCAATAATCTTCAGTCCTTTTTTAATTTTTTCGTGACTATAATTCTTCAACAATAATGCATCTTCCGTCAGTTCATTTAGATATCCATAGAATACAAGCGCTTTTTCTAAAGCTCCTTCTTTATCCGCATCTACAAGCGTTAATATCTCCTCTTCCATCTTCTTAATGTTATCTATACCACTTTGTCCGTTTGCAGCTTCTAACATTTTTTTGTTTTCGCTTTTAATTGTTCCCTCTGAAATATTTACAGGTACACCTGTATCCTTGTTTAATAATAACTTCACCATTGTTCTTATAACTTCATTATTCATTCTTATTATATAATCCTGCTCATACATATATTTCACTCCTCCGATTATTAAATCATTCCAAAACTGGATGTTCCGAAATTTTAATACTAGTGTATCTCCGAAAAATACTTTCTCTAAAATATTATACATCCCGGTATCTTCCCGTGTACACTTTTATATCACAAAAAGCTGTCTGGTTAGCATACCTTCATAACCTGACAGCTTTTTTATTTTTCTAATCTCTTATATTTTATTTTCTGAAAGTTTCTCTCTTCGATGTGGAAGCAGCCATGCCTCCAGCCAGTCCAGACGGTTGAATACGGTATGATAAGCTTCTTCATATGCTTCCTGACTTCTGGCAAATCTCGCTTTATACACTCCGTTATTCACTTCTCTGAAAATGATATCATTCAGGGCTTTGTTTTCCTTTTCAAAAACACAGTGCTATCCTATTACATAAAATGTCGTTCCGTCTTCATATTATAAATGACGTTTCTATACAGCCTGTGCCTTGCTTCCTTTTATCATTTCTACAAAATATGCATGCACACTTGTATCATCATTCAGTTCCGGATGAAACGCAGTTGCAAGCTGGCTGCCCTGTCTGGCAGCCACAACCTTTCCATCTACTACAGCCAGTATCTCTGCTGTTCCATAAACACCGGCAATATACGGTGCACGGATGAATGTCATTGGAATCTTTCCAATTTCTTTCATCTCATCTTCTGTATAAAAGCTTCCAAGCTGTCTTCCATATGCATTCCTCTTTGCCAAAATGTTCATTGTGCCGAAACATGGAACACCATCTTCTACCTGCTCTGCCAAAAGAATCAATCCGGCACAAGTTCCAAACACCGGAAGTCCGTCTTCAATCTTCTCTTTTAATATATCGTAAATATCCAGCTCAATCAGAAGCTTTCTCATAACGGTGCTTTCCCCGCCCGGAAGGATCAGTCCGTCAAAAGAACGATCCAGATCTTCTTTTTTACGGATTTCGAAATGTTCCACGCCCAGGCGGTCCAGCATCTGTCCATGTTCTAAGAATGCTCCCTGCATTGCCAAGATTGCAATCGTCATTTTACTTTCCTCTTTCTGCCATTAATAATTCAATTTCCTGTTCATTGATTCCTACCATTGCTTCGCCAAGATCTGTTGAAAGTTCAGCGATCAGTTTTGCATCTGTGTAGTTCGTAACTGCTTTCACAATAGAAGCCGCACGTTTTGCTGGATTACCTGACTTAAAGATTCCGGAACCTACAAATACACCTTCTGCTCCAAGCTGCATCATCAGTGCCGCATCTGCAGGTGTCGCAACTCCGCCTGCAGCAAAGTTTACGACCGGAAGCTTTCCATTTTCATGAACATATTCCACAAGATCAACCGGAACCTGTAACTGTTTTGCTGCTTCGAATAATTCGTCTGCTCTTAAGTTCTGGATGCGGCGGATCTCCGCATTCATGGCTCTCATATGACGTACTGCCTGTACAACATCTCCGGTTCCCGGCTCGCCTTTTGTACGGATCATGGATGCACCCTCTGCGATACGGCGGAGTGCCTCGCCGAGATCTCTTGCACCACATACAAATGGTACTTTGAACTCTTTTTTATTAATGTGGTAAATGTCATCGGCCGGTGAAAGTACTTCGCTTTCATCGATATAATCAATCTCGATTGCTTCCAGGATCTGCGCTTCTACAAAATGTCCGATTCTGCATTTTGCCATAACCGGAATGGATACCGCTTCCTGAATGCCGCGGATCATCTTCGGATCGCTCATGCGGGATACGCCGCCTGCCGCACGGATATCTGCCGGGATTCTTTCCAGTGCCATGACTGCACATGCACCTGCTTCTTCTGCGATCTTTGCCTGCTCCGGAGTTGTTACATCCATGATAACTCCGCCTTTTAACATCTGTGCCAGCTGCTTATTTAATTCATATCTGTTCTCTTTCATAATTCCTGTACCTTTCCTATCTGTTTTCTGTGAATTTTCTTTGAGTCCTATCATACGCTCATCTGGTATTTTTTAAACAGCCAGTTTTCATGTTTTTATGCATACCAGTTTTGCATAAAAAAGACCTTTTGAAACCCAACGTTTTCAAAAGATCCTTTTTAGCCTTCTCTTTAATTAAAATCATTCTATTTCAAATGTCTTATTTTTCAAGCCCGAACGTTTCCACAACCACAATCCAGACACGATAACTAATAAACCTCCGCCTATCATTTCAACTTCATAGACTACATTTTCTTTAAAAGTTGTCATAACCGGAAGTGCCGAGCACACAATCGCAATCACGCAGATTACCAATTCCATATACCCAAGAAAGCATCCCCACTTTTTATTTTTTGTCATCTGATACAACCCAGGTTTATCAACCTTTTTCCGTTTAATTTTAATATATGCCGCAAATAAAAGAACATATGGAAACAACGATGTCAACGCGGTCATAGTAATTAATACATTGTAAATCGTTTCAACTGCCGGGAAAACTGCAACGCCTGCAAGCAGCAGAGAAACAAGTATCGCCTGAAATAAAATCGCCTTCTCCGGAATGTCATGCTCATTTTTCTTCGTAATCTTCTCCGGAAAGATTCCCGGTTCAGAATATCCAAACAACATCTTTGTCGGTTGTGCAATATACAGCACTACCGCTCCAAATATCGACAAAGTAATTCCAAATGCTACGATCTGAACAAAAAATTGAGGAACTTCCAGGAGATTGCAGGCAATTACTAATGCATCCAAAGTCCCTGTATACGCAAAGATTTCTGACGTCGGCATCAGCATTGTCATACATACCGAACCAATCACATATAATACGCAGATTGTTCCGGCAGCAATCATGATTGCTCTTGGATAATCTTTCTGAGGATTTTTCATTTCAGAAGCGAAGTTTGCTGTAAATTCAGCTCCTGTATACGCAAATGTAATTCCCGAAATTGCAACCAGCGAATTCATATTTAGCTTAGGGGTCAATGTTGCTATCGTATACTCAGATGCACTTGGTGCCTTTTTGAACACTACCACTGCCAGAATTGCCATACCAATCAGACACACCGTCGGTACCACCGAACCCAGCGCACCTACACTGGTAAAGTATTTTCCAAATTTCATACCACGCATACTCGCAAACGACAACGCCCAGAAAACAACCAACGACATAATCAATACTAATATTTTGTTATCTGCAAGTTCTGGTTTCCCAATCATGTAAGTAAAATTGATTGAGAAAAATGTCAGAAAAGATGCATACCAGAAAATAAGTGCCGTCCAATGCATCCAGGATACTAAAAATCCATATTTTGTTCCGAATGCAATTTTAACCCAGTCATTCAGACCTCCATCTGTAGGATATGCTGTTGCCAGTTCCGCACACATCAGCGCCTGCGGCACAAAGAATATCAGCATAAATATGATCCACATCGGGATTGCTCCCAACCCCAGGCCAAAACTGTCTGAGGTTGATTTTGCAATCCAGCGGATTCCATAAAGGGCAGATACATTCATAAGCACAAGTTCCCAGAATGTAATACTTTTTTCTTTCAATCGTCTCGCCCCTTTTTAAATTCCATTTCTCTTTACTTTGTAGTCATAATCTCTGTGGAATACATGTTCATCATTAATTGATGCATCCATGTGTCCGGTAATATAGAAGTTATCTTTATCAGCAGTCTGAGTAACAACGATATCACAATCTGTCAGCCATCCATCACGGCCGTTCTTCATCTTCTGCGTAATAGTATATTTGGCTGACAACGGATCTTTGTTGCTCATCGTCAGTTCTCTCTTGAGGTTATGTTCTACTACCGTTCCAATATCATCAAAGCGATAGATACCCTCTCCAAACACTCCACCAACACCGTTTGTAATAGATGTCCATGAATCCGTGAGCAGATCATACTCAATTGTACGGTCTACACGACCAGGTGATAATGTTGTCATCGGAGTAAGCGGCGCACATCTGGCTTCCATATTCGGACCTTCCGCATCTTTTCCTGAGAACATCGGTAATGCAAATTTAGCAGTAGACAGATCCAGTTTTAATGTTGCAAGCTCCGGTGATGGCCAGATCATTGGCCAGAATGAGTTTGCAATAGAAAGTCTGATTCTGTGTCCTTTCGGGAAGTTATGTCCACACACATCCAACTGTACTTTTGCTTTATATGTCTTACCTTCTTCAAGGTATACCACCTTATCATGCCCCTCTAAATGCGTCAGATTCATAAGTCCATAAGAAACTCTTGTTGCAGCTCCATCCGGATGGATATCACTCAGCTGAGCATACATAAATGCATTTGGCTTATCGCAGGTAAACTCTACCTCAAATTCCGGATATCCAAGAATCTCTACTTCTTCCTCTAATATATCCGAATCAAATACCATTGCCATTCCATCATCTACTCTCATGTCTGCCGGAGACTCCCCGAGAACACCTGCTCCCATCCACTCATTTGCCAGGAGTCCGTGATTTGGAAGTGTGCAAAGATCTACGATTTCTTTCTTTGTATTTGCTTCATCCTGAAGATGTCCGTATGTCATAGAAAGTGTTTTCATAGCAACATCTTTTGACGGCCATCCGTCCAATGCAACCCAGCGTCCATCACTAAGCGGATGTACAGTTTCTGGTTCCATGCTGTCTTCCAACCACACCTGTACCATCGGGCAGTCTAATGTGTCGTTATCAACACCTTTCAGCCATTTATCCCACCATTTTGTAGCTTCACCAAGGAAATCAATTGCCGGCTGAGGCATTCCGTCATGAGCAAATACATGTGCCCAAGGTCCGATCAGTGCTTTTCTCGGAACACTTAATCCTTCCATCAAAGTTAATACACTGTTTGTATAAGAATCAGCCCATCCATCCAGTGCAAATACAGGAACTTTAATATCGTCATAATTCACACTTACAGAGCCGTGTTTCCAGTAATCATCTCTTGTCTGATGTTCCATCCAGTTAGCCGGCCAAAGTGGCATTTCCTCCAAACGTTTAACAGACTCTTCTTTCCATGTATCCGGTTTGATCTCCGAATCAATCGCGCGGCACATGTATGCCAGCATAATATTGCCCCACCAGAAGTTATCATTCAACAGGCATCCACCTTTATAATGAATATCCTGTGTATATCTGTCATCAACAAATCCTACACAGATGATCGCTCTTAATCCTTTTGGCTGTCTTGCCGCAACCTGCAATGAGTTAAACCCACTCCATGATTTTCCCATCATTCCGACATTTCCGTCACACCATGGCTGCTCGGCAATCCATTCGATGCATTCTACCGCATCATCCTGTTCCTGTTTCAGGTATTCATCATAGAAACACTGGTCAGACTCTCCTGCTCCACGCATATCTACGCGAACTACGTTATATCCCATACCTGCAAAGAAACCATACATCGGTTCATCTCTTCCACGCATTCCATCTCTCTTACGATACGGCTGTGTCTCAAATATTGTAGGAACCGGTTTATCTGTCTTAGGATGCCAGACACGCGCCGAAAGGCGGCAGCCATCAGACATTGTAATCCATTCGTTCTCGATCACATCCCACTCGTAAGGAAATTCATCTCGCGCCATTACTCTTTTTACTGTTGATTCTACTTTAGCCATAATTTAACCCTCCTTCTTTTTTATTATGCTTCTGTAGCATCTGCTTTTTTCTTTCCATACTTTTTTGTCCAGATAATCGCAACGATTAATCCAATCACGCCCATCGCGATCATATACAGGAAATTCAGGTGATATCCCTGATATCCCGGATAAGTATCTAACAATTTACCTGCGATTGTATAACTCAAAACTTCCGGCAAATATCCAAATGTGGACGCCATACCAATTGCAACTCCTCCTAATTCCACCGGAATACCACCTTCTGAAATAAACGAGAAGTACAGACCAAAGTTTATAAACATACCTGCATATACCAGCACACAAGCCGCCACAACCAATATCATTCTGCTATCCGAAGCCATTTTGCCTGTAACGTCCATGATAACCACACCGGCGATCATCAAAATATAACCAACAATCATTGTATGGCTTCTTCCGAATTTATCTCCGGAAAATCCACCAAGTGTTGCCGCAAACGGACGGATGTACTGAGACATAACCGTTAAGATTGCTGCGATCACAGCTGTAACTCCGATGATATTACTTGCATAAGGAGTAAAATAATATGATGACATATTAAAAGTATAACTTGTGTACATCATGATAATAATCAACCACATAACCGGCATCTTTAACACTCTGATAATATCTTTAAATGAAACAGTGCTTGAAGTTCCGTCTTCTTTAACGGTCTCAGGCTCCTTCAACAGGAAAATAAAGATAATACCTACAATCAACGGTGCCAACGAATAGAACCAGATAATTCCTTTAATTCCGAGAGTCGGCATTGCCTTTCTCTGAAAAATTCCAAAAATCGCTGTTGCCACTGCAAGATGTGCCGCATTGAATACACCTCGCCCACCTTCAAAGGTTCCATAAGCACGGCTTTGTTCCTCCTCAGTTGCCTGAATTCTGACAATCTTCATAAGCGCAGGCCAGAAAGTCAAAAGAGATGTAACACCCCATAATCCATAGATCACTACCAATGCATAGAAATTATTAACAAACAAATGAAGCAATCCACCCAAACCAGTTGCAATCATCGAAAAAATAAGCAGTTTTTTCGCTTTGATTTTATCGGCCAATACTCCACCGATAATATAAGAAAATACACCCAACACGCCGTAAGCACTTCCTAAAAGTCCCATCTGCGTATTAGTCAAGTGATACATTGCCTGATACGTATCATAGTAATATGATCGAAAATATGGCAATCCATAAATAATTGAGCCGGCAAAAGATAACAAAAGAATGGTTCCTATATTCTTCTTGTATCCTACTTTTGCTTCCTTAGACATAATCTCCTCGCCTCCATTCAGCTTTATAACGTTTTATGAGTACTCTTTTCATTAATAATTATTGCATATTGATAATCTATTCACAAATTTATCTAGTTTCTTCATTCGACAATAATTTTTACTATTATTTTCATTATACGAAAATTCTATTTAGAAACCGCAGCATCTGTCTATTACTTTTCCTATTTTTTATCTATTTTCATACATTTTTTTCATATTACAAAAATTGTATGAAAATAGATAAAAATAATTCGCATTAAATTTATTGAATTTAAAGCATCTTCCTTTACGATGGAGTAAAATAAAAGAAAAAACTTTGTCGCAAAGGAAGAAAAATGAACAGAGAACAGGAAAGAGCCAAAAGAAGACCGGAAAAGAATCCAGTTGTTGAATACAATAAGATTCAAAATAAATATTACCCAGAGTTATTTGCCAAATTTGCTGAGGTGAATGATCCGCGAAATCAAAGTTATATTGAATATCCAGTGAGGGTTATGCTTGGAACCATGTACTACAAATGCATAAGCGGAATTTCAAGTATGCAGGAAATGACACTGAAATTTAATGATGATGCAGTTGTAGAAAATCTCTACTCATTCATGAGTGAAGAAAAGAAGGAGTATCTTCCTCATGGTGTTATAGAGAATGAATTTTTGGCAAGACTGAACCCAGAGGAACTGGAAAAAATACAGAAAGATATTGCTTATTCTATGATCCGTAGAAAAACATTTGATGATGCCAGGGTGTTGAAAAGGTGGCAGATCATTATTGACGCCACAGAACTGGATGAGGGATATCAGAAAAAGAATGAATATTACCTGAGCCGCTGCTATAACCGTGGAGAAGCAGATGAATTTACGAAGTATCACAGAAGCGTGCTCGAAGCAAAACTTTATCTGGGGAATAACCTTGTATGCAGTATAGCATCTGAAGCGATCCAGAATTCTGAGGAATATATCAATCAGAGTGAAAAAAAATAAAACAGGACTGTGAAAGTAAAGCATTTATCAGAGTTGCAGAAAAGATTAAGAAACAGTTTCCGAGACTTCCGATCATTATAACGGCAGATGGGTTGTATGTCAGTCAGAAAGTTATACAGACCTGCACAGATAACGGCTGGAATTATATCATCCGTTATAAAGAAGGAAGTGCATCATCCATAGCCAAAGAATATCAGTCATTGCCGGAAAAAGAAAAGATAGGTTCAGAAATAGAATATCAGAATCAGATTATGTTTCAGAATACAGATATAAATCTGACATATTATACAGGAAAGAAGATTAAACCAGATGAAAAAAAAGAAACAACAGAGTTTGCATGGATTGCAGACATTACAATCACAAAAAACAATGCCAGAAAAATAGTAAATGCGGGAAGAAACAGATGGAAGATAGAAAATCAGGGATTCAACCGGCAGAAGCATTGGCGGGGGAATATAGAGCATGCAGCTGGAATGAACAGGCACAAAAGAACCATTATCTGATGGAGCAGATAGCAGATTTCATAAAGCAGATTTCATAAAGTAGCTTTATGAATATTATTACCTGAAGAAAAATGAAATAAATTTACCTTTCAAAACTAACAAAAATTTTGCCTAGTAGCATTTTTTATCAGAATATGTTAGAATCTTTTTATACTTTTTAGTTTTTATCAACTAACATTATCAAAAAACATCAAGGAGGGATAATATGGATTTTTGCGATTTTTACACAACACTTGGCAAAAAGCTTCGGGCAAGACGCCGGACCAAACACATGACCTTAAGTGATCTCTCCAAAAAATTGAACAAAAGCGTTGCCACGATTTCCAAATACGAAAAAGGAGAGGTTCTCATAAGTATTGATACTCTGGTAGACATTTGTCAGATTCTGAATATCGACATAGCCTCTCTGCTCCCCATAACTTCAACCGATAAAAGCGCAGCCGAAATTGCAAGGTACCAGAATTATTTTTCTGACAAACTTTATCTTTATTGGTTTAACGGAGAAAAGAACTGCTTGCAGAAGGCAGTTCTGGAAAATAAGAATTTGTCATTAACTGCTACGATGTATTACGATGTCGATGACATATCCAACTACTACGAAGCGAATTATATTTACGAAGGCGATATTACCTACAGCGATACATGTACGGTTTTTATCCTTGTAAATATAAAGCCGCCTTTTGACATTCTGACGTTGCGTCTTCCGTCAATCGGCATTAATTCCATGCACGTTGTCGGTCTGATTTCCACGATTACGTACTTTTATCAGAGTATCGCCATGAAAGTGATTGCCAGCGAAAATCCGCTACCGCTTAATGATGAATTGAAAAATGCTCTTCACATTTCTTCAGATGAATTAAAGAATATCAAACGTACAAACTTTTTCTTTGCACAATAGTCAACAAAAATAGTCTACGCCTATTCAACTCCCCTGCCCCTCGTTCGAGGGCACTGAAAAAGTAGATTATACCGTTCTATATTTGGTACAATGTATCTATCAAATATAGGCGGTGTTTTTATAATCGAACAACAGCAGAAATTGGTGCTAAATCTCTACATGGAAATATATGAATTAATAATCCCAAAAGATAATCTTCTCCGGCAGATAAAAGAATTGGTTGATTTTAGCTTTATTTATGATGCATTGCTTGCTAATTATTGTCTGGATAACGGAGGAAATGCAGTTCCACCTATCCGAATATTTAAATATCTTCTTTTGAAATCAATTTACGATTTATCAGATATTGATCTGGTTGAACGTTCTAAATACGATATGTCTTTTAAATATTTTTTGGACATGGCTCCAGAAGATGAAGTTATAAATCCAAGTTCATTGACAAAATTTCGGAAGTTACGTTTAAAGGATATGAATCTTTTGGATATGCTGATTGCCAAAACAGTTCAGTTAACATTAGAAAAAGGAATTATTAAGTCAAAATACATTATTATGGATGCAACGCATACAAAATCAAAATACAATCAAAAGACTCCCCCGTCAAGTACTCCAGGAACAATCAAAAAAACTGCGCCGTAGCATCTATGAAATTGATGAAACAATGAAAGAAAAATTTCCTGATAAAAACACAGATGATTCTTTAGAAAAAGAACTAAAATACTGTAAACAGCTTATTGATGTTATAAAAGGAAATGAAGAAATTTGCAGTTATCCAAAAGTGCAGGAAAAATTAAAATCTACTAGAAGAATCTGTCACTGATGACATGGAACATTTAGAAACTTCAAAGGATGAAGATGCAAAAACTGGTCATAAGACAGCCGATACTTCATTTTGGGGATATAAAACACACATAGCAATGACAGAAGAACGGATCATCACAGCTGCCACAATCACCAGCGGCGAAAAAATAGATGGCAAAGAACTGCCAAAACTTGTACAAAAAAGTAAAGCTGCTGGGATACAGATTGAATCAGTCATTGGAGATATGGCTTATTCTGAAAAGACAAATATCGAGGCGGCAAAAAAAGGTGGTTATGAACTGATAGCAAAATTAAATCCGGTTATTACACAAGCTAACCGAAGAAAGGAAGATGTGTTTGAATTTAATAAAGATGCCGTCGCATCTATCGAAGTTTCAACCAATGGCGAACTGCTATCCTTTCTTCCTTTGGTTACGACCCTTTGAAATACCCTGAATGCAACCATCAAATGGAATTTTTAGAACTCTATTACAACCACCAACGCGTATCCCTCCAAGAACTTTACGAGAAATCCATGTCCAAATCTCGTGGAAAGCGTTCTTCTGCATAATTCTTTTTCGATTATCTGTGTTATAATCCTCTAAAGGAGGAAGATTACCATGAAATCTAACATTGAGGAATTACGCAAAAAAATATAAATAATCCACCTGAAGGAATGACATCTATGGACATTCGCAACATGAGCGAAGATGATCTTCTGGATATGGATTATTTCTTAAATGAAGATAATCTGTTTGATGACGAGGCTGGTGTAGAAGGTTTTTACATCTTCTAAATCGGTGTCGTTCTATCTGTGTGCCCGCCTCTGTGCGGGCTATTTTCGTTCAATGGTTCGCCCAAAATCGAACTTTCCTATAAAATAAAAAATACAGCAGACTTTTGCCTGCTGTACATTTTCTTGTTTTTTATTCATTTACATTTACAGATCCAGCTTGCCGCACTTCTCTTCATGATTATTTACCAAATCCGCAAGTGTCACACTATCCACATACTGGTCGATTACTTTCTTAAGTCCTTCCCAGAACTCAAGTGTGGAACACTGATCCTGTCTCTCGCAGCGATTCGGCACGTCATCCAGACACGCAATCGGCGCAAGGCTTCCTTCCGTTGTACGGATAATATCTCCGGCTGTATATTCTTCCGGCTCTTTCGCCAGCATATACCCACCGTTATTGCCACGATAACTTCTTACATATCCGGCCTTTGTCAGCATCGGCATAATCTGTTCCATATATTTTAATGTAATTCCCTGTCTTGCCGATATGTCTTTCAGACGAATATATTCCCCATTTGCATTTTCCGCCAGATCGATCATAATTCTCAGTGCATATCTGCCCTTTGTTGATATCTTCATAGTACTTCACCTTTCATCCGGGTCTCTTCTCCCGGTTCATCTCCTACTTAATTACTATGATATCACATTTTTTGACAAATGCCAATCCTCCGAACCATTCGTCCGTTATCCTTTTTCGCCTTTTTTAATCCTAGAATGTCTTCAAAGCATCAATTGTTCTCTGAATCAGATCTTCCAGTGTCCATCCAAGCATAGCCGTGACTCGCCGTTGCATGGATGATCTTCTCATCGATTCCCTGTTCTTTCATGATCTCCTGCGATTTGATACAGTGTTCTTCCGGATATTTTTCAAAATCCAGATCGTGTAATCTACTTTATTTTATGCAGAGAAGACATTGCAATGGAATCACTTAGTTTTTGCCAGAAATTTTTTGTAACTGCTATCAATTGCAAATGCTCCAAGCGGTGCAGTCAGTACAATTGCAAGCACCGCTACCGTCAGAACCACATCGCCACAGGCAAATCCAAGCGCCAGCGGGATTCCTCCGATTGCAGCCTGTACGGTTGCTTTCGGTGTGTATGCCATCATCGTAAATAACTTTTCTTTTCCATTCATATCCGTTCCAAGCAGACATACAAAGACCCCTGCCATTCGGAAGATCAGTGCGCCACAGATTAAAACGACTGCCTTGAGTCCTACATGAGACAGATATCCGATATTTACAGTCGCACCAACCAGTACGAATAAGAATACCTCTGCTGCCACCCATAATTTCCCGCATTTCACAGATATCCTTTTTGCCACCGGTTCCCTGTATTTCTGCAGACTGACACCCAGAAACATCACCGCGATCAATGCAGAAAATGTAATTGCCGTTGTCATATGATCTTCCGCTGCTACCAATAGGAAGGAAATACTAAGCATGATCAATACCTTTACCGTATCACGGATATGTACTTTTTCATAATATTTTGCAAGAAGCCAGCCGGTTAATAATCCTATGACAATTCCCAAAATGATCGATACCGGAACATTCAGGAAACTTACCACAGATACGCCTTTTCCCTGCATAATTCCCGTAAATGTCGTAAACAGCACAATCACATATACATCATCCACGGATGCTCCGGCCAGGATCAACTGTGGGATTCCTTCCTCAGTCCCATATCCTTCTTCCATTAATTTCACCATACGGGGCACAACAACAGCCGGTGAAACTGCGGCAAGAACAGAACCTAAGATCGCCGCTTCCAATAACGAAAGTCCAAGTAATCGCGGTGCCAGAACCAGCATACCTAAAAGTTCAAAACTTGCCGGCACAAAACACATCATTACCGCAGGACGTCCGATTTTCTTAAGTCCCGAAATATCAAGTCCCAATCCGGCCCGCATCAGAATGATGATCAGTGCCATTTTGCGAAGTTCCGACGAAATATTCAGGATATTTTCATCCAACAGGTTCAACACATATGGCCCAAGAACAATACCGGTGAGCAACATTCCCAAAAGTCCCGGCAGTTTTAATTTTTTACAGATCCAGCTCATACTCATACCACAGAGCAGGATCAGTGCAATACTTAATAACATAAAAATTCCTTCTTATTCATCTTTTTTAAACCAGGACAATAAATCCCTCCGCATTAATTTTTCCATTAAATTCAGATTCGGGTCCGAATGCTCCAACTCTCTGGAATAGCGGTATACCGTATCTACCACATCTTCCATCTCCAGCATCTTCTCATTCTTCAGCCACTGTGCCATCAGAAGTTCATGGATCAAAAGCACACTGACTACTGCCATCTGTACCTTCACATATGCCTCTCCGTCATAGACTGCACCGCAGAAATAGGTACTGATGAAATATACCAGGAGCTGCTCATACCAGATTTCATAGTCCGGCATGTGTGTATTCAGCCATGTGTGGAATTCCTGCTTATTCTTTGTATACTGTTCTTTGTACTTTGTACATTGTTCTTCACTATCGCTACAACCAATATCTCCGTAGAGTAAACTTTCTGCCTCAAGAAGATGTGGTTCCCAGTCATCCCTTAAGCGTTCCATCAGATACTGATTCTGGAACATTTTCTTAGTAAATGCATAGTCCTCATCTTCTGATAATTTTGCTTCCACAAACCGAATCGCCTTCTCTGTCTGATATTTTTCAAATACATCATCTATGGAAAATATATCTTCTCTTTTGATCCGCACCTGCAGATCATGGGCGATTGAAAGCACCAATCCTACACGCAGATTCAGCTTCTTGCTTCTGTCCTGAAGGATATCGATCATCACTTTTCTTGCATCTACCAGTTTCGAATACAGAAACGGATCAAAATCATCATATTCTTCTTCCTTGTTACTTTCATAAGTCAGAAAACGCACCGGTTCCTTTTTACCAAGCAGAATCCTTGCCACCTCCGGACAGGATACAGACAGTGTCATCTCCCTGACATCTTCAAATTCTTCCACATGCCTCGGGTACATCTTACAGGTTCTGCACAGGCTCTTCTCACCGAGCGCAGTATACATATCGCAGAGATTCTCATCATTTAAAAAGGCACATCTCTTATTCTTGTCCTGCTTAAATGTTCCCTCTTTCCAGTTAATAGATCGTCTTAATCTTTTTTTGAATGATCCGGTTACTTTTTTATATTTTTTCAGTGCTGCTTCGTCTGCCACGATCTGCCAGCCGGCACAGCAGGTATCTTCACATTCTCCTGCAATGCAGGAAAATTCATGATAATAATCTGGTATTGTATATAACATTATGCTACCTCTCTTTCCAACTTTACACAGTATAACACAATTTTTATCTCAATACATTCAAGCTGTCCGGCTTTGTAGATTTTCATAATTTTTTCATTAACTAAGCCAGCAATACTTCGCTTAACATTCCACATACACTATCCGGAAGATGCATAGCCTGTATAATTCCAAGCATTTCACTGGATGTTTTTCCTTCTTTCATATAAGCATATATCTTTTCTTTTACTTCATATTCGATTTTTGCCTGATATAATAATGCAAATATTTCTGCTGGTTTATTATTTTCCCTCAAAAGGTATCCTTTAGAAAAACTTATCGTGATCTGTTCTGTTACTTCCGTTTCCGGAATATTTACCTGACATATATGACGCTTTTCATCATATATTCTTTCTGTTTCTATCGCCTTTCCTCCAACTGTAACCTCGAGATTATCCACATCCGCAATTCCATAAAATTCCATTTTCCATGTCCTACGCTTTGGAATAACATCAAGATTTCCATTTGCCGGATGTATTATAAATTCATTTTCATTTATCCATTCCAGTTTTGTCTGCGCCCAATTTTCTTCTTTATCTTCACATGTATCTCCTGTATCTTCCATCAGTATAAATGCATTCTTTTTGCCCGGAACGATCTTAACTGCAAGTTCTTTTGGATTTTCCACACTGTTCGTATACTCTGTCAGATCTGTCAACGGAATAATTGCACCTTCCTTTGCCAGTACCGGAATATCCTCCAGCGACCGGTAAAGTTCCAGCATACGTCCACCGTCATATTTCAGTCCGCTAAAGATATCATACCATTTACCCTCCGGAATCCATGCTTTTACACACGCTGTCCCAGCTGCTTTATCCGTCGGCTCTGTAATCGGACATACAACCAACTCCGTTCCAAAATAATACTCATTTGGCACTTCATATGCTTCCGGCTGCTCTGGTTCCAGGTAATACATTGGACGTATCAATGGCTGTCCGTCATGAGAGGCATGATAATTCATCGTATAAAGATATGGAATCATTTCATGTCGAAGCTTCAAATAGCGTTTCATAATATTTTCCGATACTGCATTATAATTCCACGGTTCCTTTCCGGTGAATGCACTATTCGAACTGTGCAGACGCATAATTGGAGAGAATACACCAAACTGTATCCATCTGGTGGACAATTCTTCATCTCTGTATCCTTTCATGTGGCCGCCGATATCATGACTCCACCACCCATATCCCACATTACTTGCATTCGCTGTAAAATATGGCTGAAATGCCAGAGATTCCCAGCTAATGATCGTATCTCCGGAAAATCCGACTGGATACCTGTGACTTCCCATTCCCGCGTATCTGGAAAATGTTAATCTTCTTTTTCCTCTTCTTCCACTATCCAGATAATGGTAATGATTCAACATCCACAGCGGATCCAGTCCCGGTATTTTAGACAGTCCTCCCTGCTGCCAGTCCAGCCACCAGAAATCCACTCCCTCTTCTTCATTTGGATGATGTAAGTATTCAAAATAAGCTTTCAAAAATTTTTGATCTGTAACATCAAAGTTCACAGGCTCTTCCTTTTCCCAGTCTCTCCCCATAGCTTCTGCCATCTCTTTATATTTTTCTTCATGAGCCTGCACGCCTCCTGCGGGATGCACATTTAATGTCACCTTTAATCCATGGTCATGGAGCCAGGTCATAAATTCTTTCGGATCCGGGAACAGTTCTTTGTTCCATGTGTAGCCTGTCCATCCGCTTCCGTATTTCGGATCAATATCAACCAGATGCCAGTCCATATCAATCACAGATACGGAAAAAGGAATTTCTTCTTTCTCGAATCTTGTCATCAATGCTTTATATTCCTGATCATTGTAACGGTAAAATCTGCTCCACCAATTTCCAAGTGCATACCGTGGAAGCAACGGTGTCTTTCCAGTGAGATGATAGTAGTCTTTCAGACAATGCTCATATTCATGTCCATACCCCAGGAAATAAATATCAATACAATCTTCCTTTCTCGGCTCTACCCATCCATCTTCTGTTATTACAAGTGACCTGCTGTCATCTAAAATTCCATAACCAAATCTTGAGATGATTCCATGCTCCAGCTCAATCGCACCATCTGCTTCATCCAGCGTTCTTGCTGTTCCTCTGAGATCTGTTGCCTCTTCTCCGAAATGCCAGATGCTATGGTAGAGACTGATATTTCCTCTGACTTGAACCGACAGACCGTAATCGGTAAATTTCTGCTTATTATAAACAAGATGAATCTTATCTGTAATAATCTCCAGTGATTCCTCATTTTCTATTACCTGATATTCTGGCACTTTGAATTTACGATCTATCACACATTGTGTTGCTCTGTCTTCAAACTGTCCATCTTCACAGTACTCAAGTCTTATCATTTCTTCTGTTAATACTGTGAATCTATATTTTTCTCCCTGGATAATCGCTGCGTCTTCCGCATGCCCTTCTGTTTTTATTCTATATAATTCTTCCATCTCTTATCTCCTTCTTATCAATATCATACGGTTCCATATAAGGAAGAATCAGATGCTGATAGCTATTATGACATTAAAAAGTGTCGACCCTTCTGATCCTTTCTGTAAGGCAAGTGGCAGTTTTGTCCAAAATCCATCCCATGGATTGTTGATGATATTGATTTTTACATTCGGATGAATTTTTTCATACTCTTTTGCAATACTTCCAAAATATTGTTAGCGCTAACCTCATTAACAAAACTAGCACACTCAAATTTATCTGTCAACATTTCAACTTAAATACACTTTTTTTCTCTATTTTGTCTAATTTCCAGCGATGTTATTTGTATATTATTACGTATTTTTATTTCTTTTTAGAATAATCTATAAGATATATTCTTTTTTTGATATAATAAATTCATATATTTTAGATTAACGCTAACCTGTCGGGAGATTATTTATGGTAACTTTAAAAGATATCGCAGAACGTGCCGGTGTCAGTATGATGACCGTGTCACGTGTTATGAATAGTAAGGAAGGAAAAGTATCTGAAAAAACTGCATCAAGAATTCGTTCTCTCGCGGATGAAATGGGATATATTCCCAATTCGTCCGCAAGAAGTCTGGCTGCTAAATCTTCTCAGATAATTGCTGTTATCCTTAGAGATTCGAATACGTTTCATCCGCTTTCTGATCCTTATAATGCTTCTTTTTTAGGATTCATTACAAGAGAAATACAAAAGCGTGGCTTTTATGTCATGATTCATTTCGTTCAGGATTTTTCAGACATAACATTTCGTCTTCGTTCCTGGAATGCCGAGGGTGCCATTTTCCTTGGAGTATTTGACGAAGAGATTCAAAAAATTCAAAACAGGAACAAAATTCCTCTGGTCTTTATAGATAGTTACAGTAATGTACGGCAACTTATTAATATCGGAATCGATGATTACAAAGCGGACAACTTGCAGCTGAATATTTTCTTAAAAATGGTCATAAAACACTTGGATTTGTCGGTCCTTTTACGAAAACAGGAGGGGTTATTTCCAAACGCTATCAGGGCTTTTCTGATACTTTACTGGCTCATCAGATAACACTTTTCGATAAACATGTCTACGATCTGGAACATATGGATCCGCAGGATATCATCGATTCTATTTCGCACGATTCCTGCCCACCGACAGGTCTTTTTGTATTTTCCGATGAGACGGCCTTACAACTGATCAATATTGCTTCCAACAAAGGATGGGATATCCCTTCCCGCCTGTCGTTTATAGGTTTTGACGATCTTCCTTCCTTTTGTACTTTTTCTGACAAGCTTACGACCATTCATCAGGATATTTTCCGTAAGGCAGAAACCAGTTGTAATATTCTTTTCGAACACATTGCAACACCTGACAAGCCAAGTGAGAACATCACGCTTGATGTCAGACTTGTCGAACGAAATTCCGTATGCAGGCTTTCATAGTCAACAAACCCCCGGGCTCTTTAGGAGGTTATCTCCGTTTGCATCGATCGATACGATCAGTGGTCCGAATTCTTTACATGCGCGCTCTGTATTTTCTTTCATACCACCTTTACCGATGATCACACGTACACCAGTCTCTTTTACGAATTCGTACTCGAATTTTTCCATTCTCATACTTGTTGTCGGTCCTACAGATACCATTTTGAATTTGTCATGTTCCAGTGGACGGATGATCGGTCCTGCATGGAAGATTGCGTTGTTTCTTACATCTACAGGAAGCGTACATCTTCCTATTTTAGCATATGTAATAAATCCGAAGTTTCCGTTTTGTGTAAAATCACAAAACGCTGGCGCTCATTGTATACTTTATGCATGTTACTCTGTTTCTAACGGTTGTAATCACAGTCGAAAAAGAACAGGTCCCGCACTCCTGCCTGACCTGTTCTTCCTAACTCTCTAATCTTCTTTTTTTCGCTTCCATCTCTCCACCGCAGTCAGCACTCCGGCCGATATACCGGACATTGCTGCCAGAACTGCAATCGGTGCTACATCTCCTGTCTTGACCGGATAGTTCCGGTAAATGGCCGTTTTTCCCGTCGGAGCTATCTCCGGCGCCTGTTCTTTTACCGAATTCGTAAATATAATCTCGTACGATTTTCCTTCTGTTCCTTCTTTTTCACCCCAAACTACTGCTTTTGGTTCTCCTGCTTCTGTACTAGTCACCCGTACCGTCACATCATATACTGCCGTATCATAAGTAACATCTGTCACATTAGCGGACTTCTGATAAATCTTATAGTGATAATCTTCCGGTTCTTCATAGCATATCGGTCCAAAGCTTTGCTTCTCGTTTTTTCCGATCTGAAGTTCTGTCCGGTCCGGCACTGGTATGCCAGCTTTCTCCGGCTCCAGCACGATTGTTCCTGCCGCACCTTGTACACTTACCGGAATCTGAATCTCCACATTCGGTGTTCCGGCATACACTGGAACTGCCATTGTACTGCCTATCCACATAAATAACATTACGCCCGCAGCTGCTATTTTCTTCACACTTCTATAGCTTAGAATCTTCACTGTTTTTCTGCCACCTCCCTCTCTAATTTCCCGATCAGAACTACACGACCATTCGTCTCTGCCTCCGAGCACGTTGATAAAGCAATCAGCGAATTCTCATCCGTCACATTTACATCACGATACTGGACTGCATTCGCCTGAATATAATCAAGCAGATCCTTCAGATTCTCCTTGCGGTATCCATCCGGATGGTAAATCTTTGCATCCGCTGCAGTCACTTTCATACAGGCAAAGAACCGGATTTTCCGTGTTGCATCTGTCAGATAGAGCTTTCCTTTTTGGTGCGTTTCAAAATATTCTTTATTCGTGAAATCTGCCACATCCGCAAACATTCCACCATTTTTCATGTTGTGTCCATAGACCAGATTATATGGATCGGAGAAATCATCCTTGTTCAGGCATGACAGAAAGATTGCTCCCGACAGTTCGAATTCCCCATATACATTCTTATTAATATATTCCATATCATCCTGCCCCTGCACCACCGGATAATCGATGTTGGTCTTCGGCACCTGAATCCAGGCTTTCACATCCGGATTCAATTTTTTCAGATCTTTCAGCGTCGGATTATCCTCTCCGTCATCTGTCGGCCGAAACTTCAACAGTTCTTCATCTGCAAATGAATTGGCATAGATCTTATAAGTATCCCATAACGAATACACTCCATAAGAAAGCATCAGAAGGATCAGGATTCCTGCCATGATACTGAGTATCCGATTACCTACTCTTGCTGCCATCGCTGCCTTTTTCATTTCGCCACTTCCTCTCTAATGCTTTCTTATATCTTCTATCTGCTTTTTTCGCCCAACCGATTAGTCAATATCCATATCTTTTACACGTTTTCTTCTGAAGAACAGAAGGCTGGATGCAATTGCTGCACCGATCAGTGCGATATATGGAGCAATATGAAGGAAGATTCCGGTTGGAGAGTCTGTTGTTTTATCATTTACAACAGTAATGTTCTTGTCGCCATTGTCTGCGGTTGTTCCTGCACCGGTTGCGATTGTTCCTGCTGTCGTCGATGTCTTTACATTATCAATGGTTGTTGTATAGCCATCGTCTGCATAACTAGCCTCTGTTACCGTATATTCATCTGTCTCTGACAATCCAAAGATCTTTGCTGTCTCATTATCTTTCAATGTAATTGTCTTAGCCTCTCCCGACACCAGTGTGGTCGGAGCTTTTCCATCTGAAAATGTTACATAATACTGCTCTCCTGCTGCTCCGTCTACTTTTATAGTAAATTTAAAGTCTTTATTACGATTTCCCTGATTACCGGTAACCTCTTTCTTTACGGTCAGATCTTTCAAAGTATCGTGCTGACTGCTGTAATCATTCGTGAAAACTCCCTCACCCTTTGACTCCGGATTATTTTTATCTGCAAACAGATAAGAGCTGACTTCCAGATTTCCGTCATCATCGGATGTTACATACACATCAAAATACTTCTGTTCTGTGGTATAAGCAACACCTTCATACGCATTTCCGTCCTTGTCCGCTGCAACCTCACTTACTACATAGCGGAAGATTCCGGGTTTTGCATCCTCTCCTTTTGTGAATACAGATTCATTAACATTAAGCTTTGTCGTTCCTACTGTAATTTTCTCATTTCCAATATCGCTGTCCGCCGGTACCGATGCAATGACATCCTCATCCAAAGTTACCCCCTTTGCCGGTCCTGCATATATTGCCTTCTGATTCCCACCTGCCGGCACTGCCGTTCCTGGAGCAACGGTAAATTTAAATGTAGTCTTCGGTGCATATATATTACTTTCCTTCGTAATCTGTTTTGTGATCATCGGAGTTTTCTTAACTGTAGTTTCGCTATCTGAACTTTCTGCCGCTGATACCTGCATTCCGAGCATTGCTGTCATCATTATTCCGGCAGCCGTAACAGTGGATACTTTTTTTAACATTCTCTTTTCCATCATTTCTTTTCCTTTCTTTTTCCATGTTCTGCAATCATGTTACTGATTTTACAGGTTCGATCTGCGAAGGACGGTAATCACTCTTCCCTTTATATCCTTTGCATTGACCGCACCAAAGTATCTGCTGTCTTTTGCACCTTCACGGAAATCACACAGAATGAAATACTGGTCTTTCTTTACTTTCACCGGATAGGATATGCCATCCACATAGGCCGGTGTCTTATAAAAAATATCCGGCTCATTCACAATGCTTCCGTTGATCTTCAATTCATTTTTGTCTGTAATCGCTACCTTATCTTTCTCTCTCGCCACAATACGCCCTGTATACAATGTCCCCTCTTTTTGAAATACCACAACATCCCGGTCGGAATATTTCCGTTCCAGCCTGTAATATAAGAGCAGATCTCCGGCACATATTTTCGGGGACATATCCTGATTCTTTGCAGAAGTCATTCCAAAAATCACGCCAAACAGGACCGCCAGCATCACTGCCAGCATGAGTAAACGGGTAAAGAACAGTATGATCTCTCTTTTTTCTTTCATATATGCTCCTTGTCAGATGTTATTCTCCTGTCGGATCTCCCCATTTGCGAATTCCGTATACCAGTCCGAAAAATGCCAGCATTCCGAATGCTGCCCCTGTCATGACCATATACGGAGCCGAAGTCTGCCGGATTCCGGTTGCCGGCTCTACTTCTTTCGTATTTGTAAATGTCAGATCTGTATTTTCTGATAGCATATCCGAAAGTTCTTTTTTACCATTGTCCAGTTTCTGTTCCTCTTCTTCCGAAACTTTTTTTGTAATCTGCACATCATAGTCTTCCGGTTCTTCGGAAACGATATATTCTACACCATATGGCATCGTCATCTCGATTTTTTCCATATGCCTCAGCTGGAATGTATAGACTCCATTTTCTACCGCAACTGCGTTTTTTAATTCTTCCTCACTGACTGGATTGCCCTGTGCGTCATATTTCACATAGCTGATTCCACCTGTATAGGATTTCCCGTTCAGCTTTGTCTGCACCTGGAACCGAAAGGCGTGGGTACGGTCTCCCATGTTGCCGCCGACTCTCTTTGCAATCGTCAGTACGCGGTCACTCCGGATATACCGGTTGACAAATTTTGCTTCCGATGTTGTACTTCCTGCAATCTGCCCGGATATTTCCTTTGTATCCGGTGATACCGTCAGATCATATCCATCCAGTACGGCATCATTTTCATTTACTTTATACGTTGTTCCCGGTGTCAGATTGGTAAATGTATATTCGTATGCGTTGTTTTCTGCATTCCATACCAGTCCGTCTGTATTCAACTTCAGTTCTTTTGTCTCTGTTTTTCCGTCTGGTTTCGTCAACGCACAGGTAAAGGACAGGTTCTGTAATACCTTCTGCAATGCTTCCTGGTTATCTTCCAATCCTGTAATAGCTTTCGAAATTTTCAAATTGCCCGGATGTACTTTTATGACTGGTTTCTTGTAATATTCTGTATAGTTCTGTTCTCCATACTTGTACATCAGTACTGCATGTTCATTTTGGTTCGAATAGAATCCGGTGCCTTCTGCATAGGTTCCGGTTCCTGCATCTGCCTGATCTGTGTAGCCTGATGTTCTGTATTTTTCATATGCCGTTTCTGTCGGCTGGATCTTGGCAATGACTTCATAGGTATAGCCCTCCTGCAGTTTATAGTCTGCCGGAAATTGCATTTTAACGGATTTTGATGCAGAATCATAAGAAGCCGTGATTCCAAGATCTGCTGCATTAACCGGGTTTCCGGATGCATCAAAGATCTGCACCTGTGGTGCAAGGACATTTCCATCTGCTCCCTTCACCATCTCAACATTCTCACTCAGCGGATCGGAAATCGTGACATTTGTACATGCCAGTTCTGTGATCTGTTTCTGAATGTCATCGAATGCCTTGTTCAGATTCGCCAGCGTTGTTCCGGCATAAGATGCATGTTTTCCGGCTTTGACTGCTGAATTGGAAAGGTCGGTAAGTTTTTTGTAATTCCCTGACGGTCCTACACCGACCGTGAAAAAATAATCGGTCTGCATATCAGCGACTGCATCTTTTCCTGCCTTCAGACTCTTTCCATCTTCGTCGCTGCTTCCATCGCCTTCTGTATAACCGTCTGATCTATATCGGAAGGTTGGATCTCCATCCGATACGAAGATTACTGCTGTCTTGGCATTCTGTCTTTTCCCGTTCAGCAATCCTTTCGCACTTCTGATCCCAGCCTGATAATTGGTTCCGCCGTCCGATTCCGGAGAAGTCTGATTCATGATCGCAGATGCCTGATTCGTCCAGTTTACAGCAATCTTCGCATCATTCCATGCATCATCCCTATATCCACCAGGCCAGTAGTCACTCTTATTTCCACTAAACGTCACAAGCGCAAATCTGACATCCAGATTCTCATTATCCGCCAGTGTATTCGTCATGCTATTGATTGCCTGACTTGCCGCATTCCTTCTTTCCCCGTTATTTTCCCAAGTATTCTGACTGTCACGATCCATCGGATAAGCCATACTTCCGGATCTGTCCAAGACATAGATGACATCCAGCGGCGCTTTCGAAGACTCGCTGTTTACTTTTCCTTTTACTGTCAATTTCAGATCGTAGGTTCCATCAGCATTCTCTGTCACCGTCTTTTCATGCTCCAGAGACATGCCAGAATCCGACGACTCTTCTCCCTCGGCATGCACCTCCCTGATACTCCCTCCCACGGGCAGCAGTACCAGGATCGCAGCCGTCAGTATGGTAATGATTTTCTTTATGCTCTTCCGGCTGATAGTATGTCCCATAACGCTCCTCCATTTCTGTTTCATTTGAATGTGGCTGTTTTTCTTTACCCTCATAGTATTCTTATGTAGGAGGATGGGATTTTATTCCAGAATTTCTATTTAATGCATTATAGCGGCTGTCACCGAGGGGAAATTCTAAAGCAAAAAAGTTGACCTAAAAACGAGCTCACAAAAAATCCAACTCGACATTCGTCTCAGACAGTGGATTTTTGTGAGCAAACGGTCAACTTTTTACTTAATCTTTTTTCTGATATATCTTTCATAAATTCTAAGGGCTTTTTGTCTTTCTACAAATATTTTTTCATATCCTGAATCAGTTTTTCACACGTCTTTTCAAATTTTTTTGCCAGTAAAATGCTTTCTTTTTCTGCCTCCGAATAACGATTTAATTTCTCTGTAATGGATTTTATTCCCATATTGGCACCATCAATCATCATTTCTGCTATTTTCGAAGTGTCGTCATTGAACATCATCTTTACTTCGGCACTGATCCATGCAAATGTCTCTGCTGCCTTTTCTGAAAACTTTTCTTCCTGAAGTTTTCCTTCTGATAATCTTATCGATTCTCTCTCCATCTTTTCATAATCTTCTTTATATTTAGAGAATAACTCCTGCAATTCCTGGTTTTTCAGATATACTACCAGCTGCTCGATGCTGTTCACTGCCATCCTGCAGCCCGAATTACACTCTTTCAGAATCTCATATGTTGATGTGTCCATAATACTTCCTCCTTTTTTAGATAGTCTGCTATCTTTTTATAGTTTTTCTTTCTTCATTACATAATCTTTCTTTTATAGTATTTCTCAAATTTTATTTTTTATGTCTTTAGACTAAAAAAGCCCTTGCAGATATCATTTTTATATCCGCAAAGGCTTTTCTTTCTCTCATATTCTTAATTTACCATAAAATAATTCAGACTGATTTCATTTGACGCAACATCCGCAAGGTTGACACAACTGTTTCCCATACGGTCGATCAGATGCAGGATATTTGTAAATGGTGCTGTCAGGCTTGCTTTACATTTTCCTTTATTGACACGCTGTACATGTGCTTTTCTCATCTTCAGATCCAGATCCATGATCTTATCTTTCCGTTTGATCAGCTTCTCGATCTGCACTGACTCATCTCCCTGTAATGCCTTAAGTGAATCATTGAACATCTTCTCCAGTGTCTTCAGACTCTTCTGCAGTTCATCCATCGCTTCCGGCGTATATTTGTACCGATTATCTACCTTTTCCCGTACACATTTTGCGACTTCTACACTCAGCGTTCCCATACGTTCCACATCACTTAATATATACATAAGACTCGCCGTCTGTGCTGCCTGCTGCTCTGTCATTGTTCCGGCGGAGAACAGGGATGCCAGATATTCTGTGATCTGATCTGTCAGTTTCTTGATCTGCACTCCTTTTTCCTGCAATGGTTCCAGTTCATTCATGTCTTCTGTTTTGACGATTGTGATCGTATCTGCCACAACCACTTTCACCATTTCACTCACACGAAGGATTTCCTTTGCAACCAGCTGAAGTGCTGCAGCCGGCTGACTGATAATCTTGTCATCCAGAAATACAGGTTTTGCAGGATCCATATCGACTGCTTTTCCGTCCGGGATCAGCGTCATAACAATCTTTACCATCACATTGATCAGGCAGACCCATATAAGTGTCATTGTAATGTTGAATAATGTATGTGCATTTGCAATCTGTCTTGAGATTACTTCAATCTCCGGTCCTTTCGGAGAAATGTGCTGGATCAGTAATGCAAATGGTTTCACAAACCAGATAAATAACAGACATCCGGAAATGTTGAAAATACAGTGTGCAACTGCGGTACGTTTCGCATCTTTGGTCTGACCGATACTTGCCAGAAGTGCTGTAATTGTAGTACCGATATTATCTCCAAGCAGGATCGGGATTGCTCCTGCAAGTCCAAGCATACTTGTCACACCGTCAGGTCCCGGCTGTGATGCAAAGTTCTGCAATACTGCGATCGTCGCACTACTGCTCTGTACTACCAGTGTCATAAGCGTTCCGACAAATACACCAAGTACCGGAATATGTGCCACTCTTTCAATCAGATCCGTGAACACCGGGCTGGATGCCAGCGGTTTCATGACATCTCCCATGGTCTCGATTCCAAGGAATAACAGACCAAATGCAAAAATTGTCTGACCGATACTTTTCACTTTTTCAGATTTCGCAATAAACGAAATGATAAATCCAATAAAAATAATGATATAAATGTAATCGCTGATCTTAAATGCAATAATCTGCGCCGTCATTGTCGTACCGATATTCGCACCAAAGATGATTGAGATTGCCTGCGGCAGACTCATAAGTCCCGCACTGACAAATCCGATTGCCATAACGGTTGTCGCACTACTGCTCTGTAATACTGCTGTGGTAAGTGCACCTGCGATAACCCCAAGTACCGGGTTCTTAGTCAGAAGTGCCAGGATGCTTTTCATCTTTTCTCCTGCCGCTTTCTGCAGGCACTCACTCATCATATTCATTCCATAAATAAAGACTGCCAGACCTCCTAAAAGTCCGAATATTATCTGCAATTTTTCATTCATAATATTTTTCCATTCTCCTTCATTCGTCTTCTATAGAACCTGCCGCCGGCAGCTTCTTTCGAGCATATGATGTCCCCTCGACGTTACGGGCTTATTGTAACGAAGGTGTATGCAGCCTATATCAAATCTATGTTAAATCTATGTAAAATCGTACCCGGAGTTTATATCACGTTAAATTCTATGAAATTATTTCCAAAAAAATGTAAAGGAATCATCAAATGTATGCAAAATTATCTGAATACTTAAGATGATTCCTTTTTATTGTTTATTCCTATTGTTTCTAATATAATGGTTCATTCTCAATCAGATATTGCAAAAATGCCTCGCAGCCTTCTTTCACATCTTCATAAGTCACATCAAAATTCCCCGTGTACCACGGATCTGCAATGTCTCTTGCCTCTCCTGCATATTCCAGTAACAGATGTACCTTATGCTCCGGGTCTTTCCGAATAATGCGGTTGATATTGCGGATATTCCACTGTTCCATGCCGATCAGATAATCAAATTCTTTATAGTCTCTTCTCGTCATCTGGCGTGCTCTGTGGTTACCGCACGGAATTCCTTCTTCTCTTAATTTGTTCTGTGTCCCATAGTGTACCGGATTTCCATCTTCTTCGTTACTGGTTCCGGCAGAGTCGATGTAGAAAGATGACTCCAGGTTCGCTTTTTTTACTAAATCTTTCATTACATATTCTGCCATGGTTGAGCGGCAGATGTTGCCGTGGCAAATGAAAAGTATTTTTATCATTGTTGCATAACCTCGCATTTCTTAATTTTTCTTGGTATTTCGTGCTTTGTAAGCCTTTGCAAATTTTTGCTTTATGGCATAACCTGGTTTATTTTCGCATAATATCGTCAGCAAAAGGTGTAAAATAAGGTGTATGTTTTTCTATTTTACACCTTGCTATTTTCAATTAGAAATCGTAATTACACAACCTGAATCCGAGCAATTTCTTCCCTGGCATCCTCAAGATTTACATGCGTATATGTATTCAGCGTTACGCTGATATCTGAGTGGCCCATCAAATATTGCAATGCTTTTGGATTCATTCCGGATTTTTCCATATTTGAGCAATAAGTGTGCCGACATACATGTGGATGTGTCAAGTATAGGACAAAAAATTTTATTTTTTTCTGCCGAAGACTAT
>ERZ837590.227-NODE-227-length-54573-cov-11.260996_pt1 | contig 54573 bp, 42 predicted proteins | sample MGYA00519573_ERZ837590 | MGnify/ENA primary metagenome ERZ837590 (study PRJEB31850, sample SAMEA3708820) | human gut metagenome | biome: human gut; feature: human-associated habitat; material: faeces | place: China | collected 2014 ... | reverse complement strand
GGAACAGAAAGAGTATGCAGAAGTGTTCGACTACTCTAAGATTACTGAAAAGAGCAGTGTCATCACAGACTATTGGACGAACAATCTTTTGGAATTGATCTTGCGAAAAGATAATCTTAATAAGGCTTATAAGCAAGTCAAAAGAAACAAGGGAAAAGGTGAAATTGATGGAATGCAGGTGGATGAACTTCTGCCCTTCCTTAGAGAAAACCAGAGAAGCCTGATACAAAAGATAAGGGAAGGTAAATATAAACCGAACCCAGTTCGAAGGGTAGAAATACCAAAGGAAACAAAAGGCGAATATCGACAACTGGGGATACCTACAGTAGTCGACAGAGTTATTCAACAGGCAATCGCACAGGAATTAACGCCAATCTATGAGGAGCAATTCTCAGAGAACAGTTTTGGTTTCAGACCAAAGCGGGGAGCACACGATGCCCTCAGACAATGTCAAAAGAATGTAAATGATGGCTATGTATATGTGGTAGATATGGACTTGGAAAAGTTCTTTGATACAGTAAGCCAGAGTAAACTGATAGAGGTATTGTCAAGAACCATAAAAGATGGCAGAGTCATATCGCTGATACATAAATATCTGAATGCGGGAGTTATAGCAGACGGAATATTTGAACGTACAGAGGTAGGGATGCCGCAAGGAGGACCATTAAGTCCACTGCTTAGTAATGTGATGCTAAATGAATTAGATAAAGAACTGGAGCGCAGAAGACACAGATTTGTCCGATATGCAGATGATTGCATGATATTGTGTAAGAGCAAAAAGAGTGCAGAGAGAACCTTGAGAAATATCATTCCATTTATTGAAGGAAAACTTTTCCTGAAGGTAAACAGGAAGAAAACGGAGGTAGCACATATCAGCAAAGTCAAATATCTAGGCTACACCTTTTACAGATATAAAGGGAAATGCAGACTCAGAGTACATGCAAAGTCAGTGGTTAAGATGAAAAATAAAATCCGGGAATTGACAGACCGGAACAAAGGAATAAGCAATAAAAAACGAGAAAAGGAGTATCAGGAGTACGTGCGAGGATGGGTGCAATACTACAGACTTGCAGATATGAAAGGACTTCTAAAAAGAACAGATGAATGGGCAAGACGGAGAATCCGAGCAGTCTATTGGAAACAATGGAAGAAAATAAAAACAAGATACCGAATGCTAAAAGCATTGGGTATGGAACACTGGATGGCGAAAGAACTAGCATGTAGTAGAAAAGGTTACTGGAGAATGGCACAAGTGCTGAACCAAATTTTTTCGAAAAAAATAATAGCCAGATTGGGATACACGTCCATGTCTGACTATTATCTAACAGTATGTGAAAACTAAAGAACCGCCGTGTACCGAACGGTATGCACGGTGGTGTGAGAGGTCGGCTAATCAATTAATGATTAGCCTCCTACTCGATTGCTTTTCAGTAATAAAAGATGAAAAAACGGATAAAATAAATACAAAATGTATTTATTTTTAGAAATTATTAAGATATAATTATATATGAGTAGGAGGTAATTAGGAAGTGAAAAATATATATTTAATTAATTACTCAGTTAAGGGAATAAAATCGTTAGATGAAGATGTAAAATTATCATTTTATAAAAAAACAATTTCTAAAGATCCAGATATGCATGGATATAATATCAAAGGAATTTATGGAATGAATGGATCTGGAAAATCAGGAATAGTGACTTCTGTCAAGATATTAAAAAATATTCTTACAGACCCAGGTTATTTAAATAATCCAATTATACAAAAAAATTTAGATTCTATTATAAATAAAAAAACAGGAAAATTATTTATAGAAAGCGATTTTTTGGCGAAATATATTGATGCCACTGTTATGTGTCGGTATAAATTAATTTTATCAAAAAATGTTACAGGAAAATATAGTATCGAATATGAACAATTATCTACAAAAAAAGCAACTTCAAAAAGTCAAAATATGAAAATCATTTTTGAAATTGTTAATGGAAGTATAGAGACATTAAATATTGAAGATGATAAATTATTGAAAGATGTAATTGAAAAAACAAGAAATTTATTAACGATGGAATCAATGAGTAGTTTGTTTTATGAAAAATTTTTAATTCCAGCGGTAAAGGAAAATATAATACAAAATAAAAAAACAATGCCAAATGAAATGGAAAAGGGTATATATATATGGTTACTTTTTTTCTTTGGAGGAGAATTACATGTCTTTTTAGATCAATCTGATGATCATAGAGAATATGTTGCAATAAATTCTTTAAATGAATACAGTAATGGTGAGAAAAAATTAAATCCATCAATTGTTAGATCTCTGATGAGAGATAAGAGAGAATATGTAGATGTAGTATCAGTTGATCAAAATATTGTATCCAAACATGAATATAAAGATTTTGAGAAAACAATAAGTAAATTAGCAGAATTCTTGAGAATATTTAAAGCAGACTTAAAAGGGATAGAGATTGATAAAAAAGAAAATCATGATGTCTGGATATGTGATTTAGTGATGAACTATGAAACTTACAATATTCATGCAGAATATGAAAGTACAGGGATAAAAAAATTAATACAATTATTTGTTTATTTAAGAGAAATGGTAAAAGGAGGAATTGTATTTATTGACGAATTTGATTCTAATTTACATGATGTTTATTTATGTGCTCTATTAGAATATTTAGCAGAGTATGGAGAGGGACAATTATGCTTTACAACTCATAATGTAGGTCCGATGGATATTTTAAAACAATATAATAAATCAATAGACTTTTTATCAGAGGACCATAAAATATATCCTTGGACGAAAAGAGGAAATTATTCCCCATCAAAACTTTATCGAAATGGTATGATTGAAGGAAATCCATTTAATATAGATTCTATAGATTTTATTGGTGTATTTGGGTTTGATGAGGAGGATGAGTAATGGGGCTCCAATTAATTTTTGTAGTAGAAACAAATAAGAAAAGTAAATCAGATTGGATATATGTTAAAGATACAGTTGATTATTTTTACAAATATGAACGAACTGAGGTTAAATTTAGTCCTATATATATGGAAGGTAGAGGAAAATATAATAGTCCTAAAAAACAAAGAGAAATAGAACAGAAAATTTCACAGTATAGTGTTACATCAGAAAATAATTATTCAAAAGTTATCTATTGTTTTGATTGTGATAAACAGGATAGTAAGGAAGATGACAGAAAATTTTTGGAAAAAGCTAAGAAATACTGTAAAGAGCATGAATATGAATTTGTGTGGTTTTGTAAAGATGTAGAAGATGTATATTTAGGAAAACAAGTAGACAGAAGTGAGAAAACGAAGGAGGCTGTAAGATTTAAAAAAAATAATTTGATTAAAAAAGTAGATTCCAAAAATCTTGTAGCACAAACTTATAAGGCAAAAACAAGCAATATAATGAAAGTATTAGACAGATATGAAGAGTTAAACAGGAATGTGTAAATGAGGTGAAACCATGGCATACAAAGAATTGATCAAAAACTTCAATCGCATTCGCAGCTACATGCGGGAATTCTATGTCTATGGTTTCAAAAAAAGAGAAGAATACACAAGAAAAAGTCCAAGATCCTACGACAATGAACGCCGCCGCATAGAAAGTATTCTAGGAGATTACATGCAATTTCATCAGACAGAGAACGGAAAAAATGTCTTTTTATCCATCGACAGCCGGACCACAGAACATAATCCATTGTATCAGGCTTGGAAGATAAAGAGTTTTACAGATGGTGATATTACACTTCATTTTATCATAATGGACATCATGGAATCAGCAAAAGAAAGTCTTTCCATTCACGAGATTACAAAGCGAGTAGATCAATATCTGTCAGTTTTTGAGAGTCCCAAAGTATTTGATGAGTCAACAATCCGTAAGAAATTAAGAGAATATGTGAATGAAGGCATCATAGAATCTGAAAAATGTGGAAAAACACTGTATTATAAGAAAACAGATCAAATCTATAAAGGAAATACAGATATCCTGGATTATTTCTCAGAAACAGCACCATGCGGAGTTATAGGTTCATTTTTATTAGATCAGCAGCCAAAACATAAACATAAAGGTAAGTTTGCATTCAAACATCACTATATCACCGGAACGATGGACAGTGATATGATGTGTCAGTTATTCGAAGCAATGCAGAAGAAAAGCAGTGCGACAATTCAAATGCTGCAAAAAAGAACAGGAAATAAGACGAAAATAAAAGTGGTGCCATTACAGATTTTTATCAGCGTACAAAGTGGCAGACAGTACTTAATGGCATACAGTCGTCAGTTTAAACGAATTACTTCGTTTAGACTTGATCATATGCTATCAGTCAAAATAGAAAAAGAAGATCAAGATTTTGAGGAATTAAGAAAAAAACTGGAACATATGGGGTGTCAGTACAACTTCAAGGTCGGGAGAGAGGATGGAGATGGTAGAGTTTCATGTTCATTATGAAGAAAATGAACTATATATCTATCAAAGATTAGAACGAGAGAAACGATGTGGAAAGGTCGAAAAGATTGATGATCATACGAGTCGTTTTTATGCAGAAGTTTACGATGCGAGTGAACTGGTGCCATGGATCAGGACTTTTATATGTCGGATCACAGAAATTCATTTTTCAAATAAGATATTAGAAGTTCAGTTTAAAAGAGATATTCAAAAAATGTATGAACTATACGATCTGGAAGGCGGTGAAGAACAATGATATTCCATGAAATTTACAGTGTGTATTACCAGACAGTTGCCAAAATCCTGGAAGAAGCGTTAGATCATCCATTGAAGCAAGATGAGATATGCAATATCATAGAAAAATATGCATTTTCAGAAAGTATACTAAGTATTGAATCAGCATTAAGAGAGCAAAAATGGCAGCTGTTAAAGTCAGATGGAACAACGATTTTTAAGAATGATCCATCTATGCCACTTACAACGATCCAGAAACGATGGCTAAAATCTATCTGCCAAGATCCAAGAATTCATTTATTTCAAGATGACCTGAAGGAAATAGAATTTCCAGAGATAGAACCATTATTTACCCCAAATGATTTCTATATTTTTGACCAGTATCAAGATGGAGATGATTATACAGATGAAAGTTATATTAGAAATTTTAGAATGATACTAGATGCGATTAAAAATCAATACCCATTAAAAATTACTACATATAATCACAAAGGCAAAAAAGTATCAATGAAGATTTTGCCGAAATATCTTGAATACTCCGAAAAAGATGATAAATTCCGTGTTGCAGGCTTTGGAAGCAGGTTAGGTGGAACAGTGAATCTTGGACGGATTATAAGCTGTGAACGCACAAAAACAGCAGAGAATACAGAGTTGATTCATAGAATTCCACCAAGAAAAAGAAGGGTAATTTTTGAACTTGAAGATGAAAGAAATGCATTAGAAAGAGTCTTATTGCACTTTGCACATTTTCCTAAAAAGGCAGAAAAAATTGAGGAAAACAGATACCATATCATGGTGGATTATGATAAAGATGACGAGACAGAGATGGTAATCCGTATCTTATCCTTTGGACCGATGATCAAAGTTGTGCAGCCAGAGCATTTTATAAATTTAATCAAAGAGCGTTTAAGAAAACAAAAAAGTTGGGAACGATAATATCGCAATTATGTAACTTTATAATATAGCGATAAAACAGTTCGCAACTTTTTTTCCATGATAAGAAGCATATTTCCAGATAGAATAAAGAAAAAAGGAAAGGAATGAGAAATATGTTAGAGATTAAGGGAAAAGTAAATACAGCGATCTGTTATGCAAAAGTAATCGAAGAAGATGCAATCGAACAGATCAGGACAATGTGTGATTATGAATTAACAAAAGACAGCAAAATCCGCATCATGCCAGATGTTCATGCAGGAGCCGGATGTACGATTGGAACAACTATGACAGTAATTGATAAAGCATGTCCGAATGTTGTTGGAGTTGATATTGGATGTGGAATGTATACAGTGAAATTAAAAGAGAAAGAATTAGATTTCGAAAAAATAGATGAAGTATGCCATTATATTCCATCAGGAAAAAATGTATGGGAAGGCAGAGAAGAACGATTTGATCTTGAGCAGTTAAGATGCAGAAGAAATTTAAACAATACAAAGAGATTAGAACGATCACTTGGAACACTTGGCGGAGGAAATCATTTTATTGAGATAGATCAGGCATCAGATGGGACCTATTATTTAGTCATCCATTCAGGCAGCCGCAATTTGGGAAAACAGGTAGCAGAGTATTATCAGCAGCTTGCGGTAGATCTTCATATGGGAAAAGAAAAATATTTTGCAAAAAGAGATGAAATCATAAAAACTTATAAGGCAGCAGGACGAGGAAAAGAGATTCAACATACATTAAAAGAATTAAAGAAAAGTTATAAAACAAAAGTTTTAAGCGTTCCAGAAGATCTTTGCTGGTTATATGGAAGATTTTTAGAAGATTACTTACACGATGTAGAAATCTGTCAGGCATTTGCAAGAAGAAACAGAGAAAGAATGGCAGAAATCATTTTAGAGAAAACAGGTATGAGCACAGAAGAATCATTCCATACGATTCATAACTACATTGACACAGAAGAAATGATCCTGAGAAAAGGAGCAATCGCAGCACGTAAAGGAGAAAAAGTACTGATTCCTGCGAATATGAGAGATGGTTCAATTCTGGCAATCGGAAAAGGAAATAAAGAATGGAATGATTCGGCACCACATGGAGCTGGAAGACTGATGTCAAGAACAAGAGCAAAAGAACAATTAGATATGGAAACATATAAAGAAGTAATGAAGGAAGTTTATACAACATCAGTCAATGAACAGACCTTGGATGAAGCACCGATGGCTTATAAATCATTGGAAGATATTATTGATGTAGTCAGTGAGTCAGTGGATGTGGTGGAAGTTATGAAACCAGTGTTTAATTTTAAGGCATCGTAAAGAAAAATATGGTATAATTTACGTATATAAAAGATTGAAACGAATCATAATCATAGGAGTACAAAAAATGGCAGGATACATATGCAAAATAGTAATTGAAGACACCCATCCTCCAGTATGGAGAAGAGTAGTAATACCAGATAAGATCACATTCTTTGAACTGCATCAGATCATACAGACTGTGTTTCAATGGGAGGACGTTCACCTGCATGATTTTAGAATCCCATCGGATGATATAGTGATTAACGATGAAGGAGAAGACGGCTAGGGTTATAATTATGGAGAATTTGATACTACGATAGATTACTTTTTTGAAAACTATAAATGGATACGTTATACTTACGATTTTGGAGATGATTGGCGTCACCGCATTAATATAGAAAAATATGATCCGGAGTATAAAGAAAGATGTCCGAAACTATTAAAATATAAAGGTGACAATTTTATGGAAGATAGCGGTGGAATGTGGTTGGAAGAAATGGAAGACAGCTGTTATCCATTTGATAAAGAATTTGTAGAAAGTCAGCTGGATGCTATGTCATTTCCAGAACATGAACAAAAAAAGGAGATTGCAAGTACTTACAATTTAATAGATGATCTGGGTTCCATAGAGAAATTAAAAAAATTATATAATAAATTTAAAAATATGACACCAGAAGAATTTGATATAATGATAAGAGATACATTACGATATCTGGATATGGAAGATGAGAGTGACCTTTTAAATAAAAAGATCGAAGATTGGGAGAATTTTGCAGGACAAAACATTACAATAAAGATGATGAAGTCATCAAAACCTGTAAAAAAATTATTAGGAAATCTAAGTGAAAAGCAATCCAATGATTATTATAAATACTTAATGATCTCAGAAGAAAAGCCAGATTCCCATAAGAAAAGAATCAGTATTATTGCAGATACATTAAAAGAACATCCAGAATATATTTTATATGTATTGAGCCAAGATGAATATGAAGACGTAAAGAAATGGCCCAAGTATCCAATGGAAGAAAAAATAGAAATATTAGATAATCAATATATATTTACGAGAGCTTTAATGCTTGGATTGGTGGATTATGAGATAAAAGGAAATATAGCAGAGGTCTATCTAGCTTCGGATATTGAAGATTACATGGGCGTATTGGATAAAAAAACAGAAAATAAAATCTATAAACAATTAGATAAGCTGGATGAAAAGGTAGGAAAATTAATTCAGATATATTGTGTGATCGAATTAGATGAACTATATGAGATATACAAAAAATTGTACCAGAAAAAGCAGGGAAAAGAAGAATTTTTCAGGTATATATACTGGCATGCAAGGTTTAATGATCTATTGATGACATATTATCAGGATAATGGAACAGCCTATGCAGCAATGAAAGGACTGAATATTTATGAAATTATCGAAAAAAGAGATATCTATGCAAAGGATCTTTCATTTAATGAAATTCCAGCTTATGAAATTGACGAGTTGACAGAAAATTTTGTCAATAGATGTGAAACAGTGGACTTCTTATTTATGACATTACAAGGACAGTTCCAGATGTCTGAACAGGATGCAGCTAATGTATTATTTGAAGTGATAGAAGATATCATGAATGGAAAAACATTGGATGTTATCATAGAAAATATTAAGGATTGGGATATGCAAAAATGGAGACCAGATCTTTATGCAGAAATGTGGAGTATGATCAGTGATCTTATGCTGGAACTGGAAATACCGATGTTAAAAGGAAGAACTCGTAATCAATATGCGATCGAACAAGATGTATCTCCATGGAGCATTGGAATGCTATCCGATCAAATCGATGATAAAAATACAAAAAAACGACATCTGTACGAATTCCCAATGGAGATACAGCAATGGATGTATGATGCGGAAACAGCTGGAATGAGAGAAGATATAGAGCGGCTTTTTGTATATAAAGAATCAAACCATATCATTTCAGAAGAATTTATCTATATGCTGTCAAGTATTAGTATTATGTATGACTACACATGTCAGGCAGAAGCATTGATGAAAGAACTAAAAAAGAGTTCTGCGGATGGAAAGAAAACAGCCCGTATTCTGGAAGCAGAAATGGATCAATATAATAATATAATGGATTTTGAAGATGATTGGACAGATGATGAGCTTGAAGATTTCATGTTACAACAAGAGATAAAGAAAAGAGAACCATATGTAAAAACAGAACCTGAGATAGGAAGAAATGATCCATGTCCTTGCGGTTCGGGGAAGAAATATAAGAAGTGCTGTGGAAGAAATCTATAGCAATAAAAAAAGATTCGATGATATTACAAATCATCGAATCTTTTTTTACAAAGCAATCTAAATTCACTCAATAGATATCCCATCATAAAGAACATTAATAAATTCATCATAAGTTCTGGAATCTATAATTTTTTGTTCCAATTTATTATCATTGATAATTTCAATAAAAATATCATACAAATGCTCAAAATCCTGCATTTCACCTTGCTTTATAACAAGCATAAATACAATTTGGATACTGTTACTTTCATTCCATTTAATCGGAGTATCTAATAAAGCAACGACAACTTTGGTATCTGTAGCACATAATTCCATAGGGTGAGGAAGTGCAAAAACTTCATTCATATTTGTATCTCCAATCTCCTCACGCTGCAGTACGGAATCAATGAAACGTTCATCAACGATTCCCTTGTCATGAGCTTTTTCATACATTGTTTTGATAACATCTTCTTTAGTGATATCACCAGATAAATGCAAAAATAAATCTTTGTCAAAAAAGTGTTCAAACATATTCAACTGATTGCGAAGCAGTTTGGATAGATGACGATTGATCAATTCTACATCTTTATTATTTAATGCAAAATCTACCATGATGGAAGGAAGAAGATTGTTATCTAAAGTAATCGTTGTGATAACAAAATCAACACCTTCCACATCCTTTTTCGTATAATTTGAATACTCATTGTAAGATAAGCATTTTACAATATGAATCTTATCAGGGAAAACAATTTTTAGTCTTGTTTCAAGCATTCTGGTAGTTGCATAGCCGCTTCCGCATACAAGAATTACATTTTTCTTTTCCTGATAGTTATGATAACATCTTTCGATGGCGGCACTGATATAAACGGAAACATATCCAACGTCGTCTTCTTTTAACACATAAGGTTCAAAAATAAATGTTTTAGCAATCGCAGTAAATGTGATCTCGTATTCTAAAGGATAGTTTGTCTTTATCGTTTCAAGTAAAGGATTCGTACTATCTAGATTATAAAGTTTGCTGGTAAAAATAGACTTAAGATGTCTGAATAAGTCCGAATATAAAATTTCATCATGCCGCAGATCAAAGTTAAAGTCAGTGTAAATAATCTCAAGCATTTGCTTGATAGAGTCGTGTAAATTTTCATCATCAACATATGTAGTATCTAAATGTGTATTAGCAATCAACTGAAGATACATATAATTTTTCTCACTCTGTGACAGGACAATATCATACTTATCTTCGATTTCTTTACATAATCCATTGACCAGTCCCATAATGGATGCATCGGGAGTCAGATTATATAAGTGAATGTAATGATTAATAAGAACACGAGTCGTCATCAATGCAAGGTGGATGATAATATTTTTCATATTATAATCGCTTGTTTTTATGAAATGACTGTTTAATTGTTCGATCGTCATCTTTTTCAGCCAATCCAGATCAATTTTATTAAAAATAGAACGTTCTTCTTCAGTAAAAGAAGTAACATATTCATTAAAATCAGAGGATAAAATATATTCGGCATATAATTTTCGAATTTGTTCCTCGGAACCAATGATTTTAACACCTAAACTAGGCTTTGTAATATATTCCAGGTCATATCCAGTGATAATTTCCTTAATTGTCTTAATGTATTTATTCAAAGTATTTTTTGAGATAAATACAGTTTCTGAAAGATCATCTAATGAAATATAATCATCAGAAGATAATAATACATTCAAGATATATTTAATACGTTCAGTGGATGAATCAATATTCATTCGTTTATTATCATGTTGCTTAAAGGTATTTAAGAACTCTGAATATTTCTTATCATCACTCACTTCTATATAATATCCATAATTTCTTTTCAGTTTAACCATAGCTCCATAAGCAGATAATATAGAATTGATCTCCTGAATATCATTACGGATCGTTCGATCTGAAATATTAAGTAATGATTGGAGATTACTTACGGGAGTATATTCATTTTTACTAATATGATGGAACATCATGTTTAAACGTTTGTATTGAAACATATATCGTATCTCCTAGTTAAAAGTATAATAATCAAAATGTTATATCAAAATTACAAACATTAGTATAGATGAATTAATTGAAAAGGGCAAATCAAGAAATTTCCGACTGGAAATGGAAAGCTCGTACAAAAATAGTATAGAATTGCCAACTTGAAACGGAAATATCAAAAAACGATTATAAAAATTGCCAGTTTAAAATGGAAATTGCGTGAATTGAAATTGGAAGAACCATGCACTATGATATAGCCATGACAGCAAAGCAAACGCTTATGACGAAGAAAACAAGAAAGGAAAAACAATGATTAGAGAAGAATATATTTTCTTCGATGTAGACGCAGCGTCGAAAGAAGAATTACTCGATTTTATAAGTGAAAAAGCACTTGAATTTGGAATTACAGACAGCAAAGAAGGTTTAAAGGATGCTTTCTTAAAAAGAGAAGAAGAATATACAACAGGACTTCAGGATGGATTTGCAATTCCACATGCAAAGACAGAATATGCAAAAGAAACAGCTGTATTTTTTGTAAAATGCAAAAATCAGTTAGATTGGGGAACGCTTGATGACACGAAAGTAAATTATGCATTTGCATTGATCGTTCCAAAAGAAGCAGCAGGAAATGAACATTTAATGATGATTTCTCAATTGGCAACGAATCTGTTAGAAGATGAATTTAGAGATGAAGTAAAATCTGCAACAGATAAGTCAGTTTTAAAGGAATATATACTAAAAAATATGAAGGAGAATAATTAATATGAAAATTGTAGGAATTTCAGCTTGTCCAGCAGGACTTGCACACACACCAATGGCAGCAAAAGCATTAGAAAAAGCAGGAAAGTCATTAGGATATGACGTAAAAATGGAACAGCAGGGGAGTATGGGACAGGTAAATACAATTACTGACGAAGAAGCACAGGCAGCAGATTTAGTTATCATTGCTTCTGATCAGAAAATCACAGGAATGGAACGTTTCGCAAATAAAAAAGTTATCCGTGTAGATATCAATATTTGCATTAAAGCACCTGAAGCAGTACTGAAAAAATGTGTTGCAGCAGTCAGCAAATAAGAGCTGTGACATAAATTAGTAACATAAAGGCAAATGAAAAAAGGAGATTAAAATGAAACAATTTTTAAAAGATGCAAAAGGTCATTTGATGACCGGTATTGGATATATGCTTCCATTAATCATTGGAGCATCCTTAGTAGTTGCAATTCCAAAACTGATCGCATTATGTTTTGGTATCACTTCATTAGATCCATATGCAGATGGAACAGGAATCTGGCATATCATGAAGCTGATTGAAAACGTTGGTTGGACTGGTATTGGAATGGTTAATACAGTATTAGCAGGATTCATTGCTTACAGTATTGCGGATAAACCAGCAATTGGAGCAGGTTTGATCGGTGGTGCAGTTGCATCTAGTACATATGCAGGATTCTTAGGTGCTGTCATTGCAGCGTTTATTGCTGGGTATTCAGTAAAATGGGCGAAAAAACATATTAAATTACCAGAATCAATGAATTCAGTAATGCCACTGGTTGTTTGCCCATTGATCGCGACAGGATTAGTAGCAGTTATCATGGGTGTTATACTTGCAACACCACTTGCAGCAATTAACACATGGCTTGTAAAATGGATCAGTTCAATGTGCCAGAACCAGAGCTCACAGTTAGTAATGGCATTAATTCTTGGAGCAATGATCGCCAGTGATATGGGTGGACCAATCAATAAATCAGCATGGATGGCAGGAAACGCATTAATGGCAGAAGGAATTTATCAGCCAAACGTATTTATCAATGCAGCAATCTGTATGCCTCCACTTGCATATGCAATCGCAACAGTTATCAGAAAGAATAGATTCTCAGAAGCATTTAGAGAAACAGGAAAATCAAACTGGGCAATGGGATTTGTAGGAATTACAGAAGGAGCAATTCCATTTACACTTGTAAAACCTCAGTTCTTAATTCCAATTAACATGTTTGGTGCAGCAGTAGGTACAGCAGTCATTTCACTTTTAGGAGCAAAAGGTGATATTCCTCCAGTTGGTGGAATTTATGGATTTGTTTCAATTACAAATGGTTGGGCTTACCTTGTAGGTATTCTTGTAGGAGCACTGATCATCGCATTACTTGCTACATTAGTAGTTGATTTCACTGAAGGAGATGAAGGTGAATCAGAAGATATTGATGTTGATGAAATTGAAATCACTTTCGAAGATATCAAATAGAAAATAAGTTTACAACAAATAAATAACTCAGTAAATGGGCAGGGGCTAAGTTTTTTGCCTCTGCCCATTTTACAATAAGAAAGGAATCAGAATGAAAAGAAAAATACACGTAATACCACATTCACATTGGGATAGAGAATGGTATTTTACAACTTCAAGATCCAAAGTATATCTTATGAAAGATTTAGGAGATGTTCTTAATACATTAGAAAATGATCCTGAATTTAAATATTTTATGGTAGATGCACAGGGATCATTATTAGATGATTATATTAAATGGAGACCACAGGATAAGGAACGTATTTCAAAGCTTGTAAATGATGGAAGATTAGTGATAGGACCTTGGTATACACAGACAGACCAGTTAGTGATTTCCGGGGAAAGCATCGTAAGAAATATGTATTATGGAATGAAGAGATGCGAAAGCTTTGGAAAATACATGAATGTAGGTTATGTACCGGATTCTTTTGGACAATCAGGAAATATGCCACAGATTTACAGACAATTTGGAATCGAAGATACTCTGTTCTGGCGTGGTGTGAGTGATGATATGGTTAAACATACAGACTATAACTGGCGTGGTGATGATGGAAGTGTAGTATTTACAACACAGATTCCATTTGGATATTACATTGGTGGAAATATTCCAGAAGAACCAGAAGAAAATGAAGAATTCTGGCAGAAAGAATGCCTTGAAAAAGCAGGAGGGCGCAGTGCGACAAGACATATCTATTTCCCAAATGGATTTGATCAGGCACCAGTCAGAACCAATCTTCCACAGCTTGTAAAGGAAAGAAATGAAAAAGATCCAGAAAATGAATATGTGATCAGTTGTATTGAAGACTATATCAAAGATGTGAAAAGTGAGAATCCAGAATTAGAAGAAGTACAAGGGGAATTAGTGATCGCCAAACATATGAGAATTCATAAGTCAATCTTTTCCTCACGTTCAGATCTAAAAGTTATGAATACACAGATTCAAAATTACGTTACAAACGTAATGGAACCATTACTGACGATTTCTTATAATTTAGGAAATGAATATCCTCATGAAGCAGTGGCAGAAATCTGGAAGTTATTATTTGAAAATGCAGCACATGATTCTATTGGTTCCTGTATTTCTGATACGGCAAATGAAGATGTGTATGTAAGATATAAACAGGCAAGAGATATTGCTGTGAATCTGGTAGAGCTTCATTCAAGATTAATTGCGACAAATGTTAAAAATGATGCAGATATGACATTTACAGCCATCAATACATTGCCACAGAAACGCAAAGATACAGTAATCGTTAAGACTTATGTTCCTGGAGGCAAATTTGCAATTATCGATGAAAAGGGAAATGATGTAGATTATACCATCATTAAATCAAGAGATTTAACAGATTATGTTTTATCACAGACGATCATGCTTGATCCATCCAGAAAATTTTATGTACCAGATCAGGTCCTTGAAGTCACAATGGCAATCAAGGTAAATGATGTGCCAGCATTAGGATACGTGCAGTATAGTATTGATACCCAAAAAGACAGTCATAAGGAAACAGCAGACAAAAAAGTTCTTGAAAATAAATATTATACAATTGAAGTTGAAGAGAATGGTTCTCTTACAATCGTAGATAAAGCAAATAATGTGACGTACAAAAATCAGGGAATCTTAGTAGAAAATGGTGATGATGGAGACAGCTTTAACTATTCACCACCAAGAAAAGACATGGAAGTATTTTCAAATGAATCAAAATGTACTGTTAAGATTAGCGGAAGTGATATTTATGATCAGGCAGAGATTCATTTTGATATGGTAGTTCCAGCAGATCTTGATGAGAGAGCAGAAGGAAAAGTAAGTGTAACAATGCTGGTTGATATGACAGTTGCACTTAGAAAAGATTCAAAAGTCATTGATTTTAATGTAAAAGTTGATAATAAAGGATTATCCCACAGATTATGTGTATTATTTGACAGCCAGATCGTTTCAGCATTTAATTATGCAGACCAGCAGTTTGGATTGATCAAACGTCCAAACTATTATGAAAAAGAAATGAAGCTGTACATGGAATCCATGAATAATAAGACAGAAAAGAAAGCAGGAATCCAGGAACTTGCAAACTGGGCAAATGACCAGTCTACATGGCAGGAACCACCAATCAGCATTGAACCAACACAGTCTTATGTATCACTTACCGATGGCAAAACAGGTATCGCAGTGATTCCACAGGGAGTGCGTGAATATGAAGTATTAGATGACAGTAAGATAAGACTGACATTATTTAGAACCTATGGATTTATGGGAAAAGAAAATCTTATATATCGTCCAGGCCGTGCCAGTGGTGAGAGAATCATTGAAACACCAGCAGCACAGTTATTAAAAGAGATGGAATTTAATTTTGGATTCACAAGCTATGCAGGAGATATCAACGATAGTGATATTGATACACTGGCAAAACAGTATAATACAAACTTAGAAGTCTACACATATGCAGAATTTTTAAATGGAAGACTTATTTTCTCACAGAGAGAAATTGAAGGACAAAATGCCAAAATCCATAGTTTATTCGAAACAGAAGGAAATCTTGTGGTATCAGCTGTGAAGAAGGCAGAAGAAGATGATGGATATATCATTCGTCTTTACAATGGAAAAGATCATAAGGATTTAGATGATAAGATTAAGTTCAATTTTGACATCAAAGAAGCATATTATACAAACCTGAAAGAAGAAAAGACAGAAGAGATCAAGGTTGAAAATAATACAATTTCAGTAAAGGAATTGTCACATTGCAAGTTTGTGACAATATGGGTAAAATAAATGAAATATGCAGTAGCGATCGATATCGGAGGTACGAATACAAGAGTGGCCTTGATTGATGAGGAATTAAATATTGTCAGCAGGGAGCAGTTTTCTACCGATAATAAAGAACCAGAGATCACACTTAATAAAATAAGTGATATTGTAAAAGCTTTTGATAAAGACATTACAGGGATTGGAATGTCTTGCCCGGGACCGCTTGACTTAATCAATGGAAAGGTACTGACTCCACCAAATCTTAATGGCAAATGGCACAATCTGGAGATATCAAAAGTGCTAAGTGAAAAAACTGGGAAACCAGTGTACTTAGATAATGATGCGAATCTGGCAGGACTTGCGGAAGCAGTTGTTGGTGAAGGAAAAGACTGCAAAATTGTGCAGTACTTCACAGTATCTACAGGTCTTGGTGCAGGATTGGTTATGGATAAAAAGATATATTTAGGTGCACATGGTTTTGCAAATGAAGTAGCAAACAGTATCATGATGCAGGATGGGCCTCAAATTGGAAATATTCTTCCAGGTGGAATTGAAGCAATCAGCAGTGGAACAGCGATTACAGAAAGAGCCAAAAGAGCAGGGCTTGTAGTAAATCATGCAGGCGAAGTCAATGATCTGGCAATGAAAGGAAATAAAGAGGCATCCGAAATTATGAAAGATGCAAAAAACTATCTTGCCAATTTTATCGCACTGATCTATGGTTATGCTGATCCGGATATTGTCATCTTAGGCGGATCAGTGGCCCTTAAAATTGAAGGATTTGTTGAAGAAGTAGAGAATTTAGTAAAAGAAAAAGTATATGGAGTAATGAAGCCATATGTGAAGGTTCGAAAATCTACTTTGAATGAAGATTCAGGGTTGATTGGAGCAGGATATCTGGCATTTTCCAAAGAAAAATAATTAAGAATAAAAAAGATGAAGGGATATTAGTCGCAAAAGCCAACTGACTAATACCCCTTCATCTTCTATGAGAGGTAAATCTCATGATCCTATAATAAAGAATTCTGATAATTCAACAATTCACTCATAGGCTTCGACATATTCAGATACTGTCTGGTATTTCGTCGTAATCCATTATTATTACCACCCTTAAGTATCGTCTCATGCGTAGCGAAGAAATCCTGATCTTCTTCAAAAGGTGTTCTCACGATATGAATATCCACGATCTCATCTAAGAAACGATTCTGATGAAAGATCTTTCTCGTACATTCTTTTCGATACAAAGGATGCAACTGATTTACCGTAAACTGGAAATAAAGAGAATTAAGTAACGGTTCATCACTGTCTAATAAAAACTGATAATCGCCATCCAAAATCTTCTGTCCCTGTTCCTTTGTCAGAGGAATTTTTGTCTTATCAACCACAGATCCGTTCCGCTTTCTCTGCATCAGATAGAGATCTTCATCATTCTCCATATAGAAATAATATGTAAATGGAGAACTGTCCTTTGCTCCTTCAAACATTAATACCTTGACCGGAAGACTGATCATATATTTATCAGGAGATTTGGACAGGATATATTCTTCCTGTGTCTGGTTATATTCAGCTTGACTGATATTTTTCGTAACTTCGGTATAAGAAAGTTTTTCAATTGCTGTATTTTTCATGATAACTCCTAACCCGTGCTTTGTTATTAACTTCTTTCATTATAGCAAAGGAATATGATAAATTCATGTCTTATTTATAAAAAATGTATGAATAATTCATAGATTTTCTCAATACCCTGTGCTAAGATAAAATCTGGAGGAAAACTATGGATTTATTTGAATATGCAAGAGAATTAAATAAAGATAAAGAGTCGCCATTAGCAGGGAGAATGAGACCTGCAACCCTCGATGAAGTGGTGGGTCAGGAACATATTATTGGAAAAGATAAATTACTATATAGAGCGATCAAAGCGGATAAGATCAGCTCGATCATTTTCTATGGTCCACCAGGAACAGGAAAGACAACCTTAGCAAAAGTCATTGCCAATACGACCAAAGCAAATTTTGTACAGATGAATGCAACAACATCTGGGAAGAAAGATATGCAGGAAGCGGTGGCAGATGCGAAAGAATCTCTTGGAATGTATCAGAAGAAGACGATCTTGTTTATTGATGAGATCCACAGATTCAATAAAGCACAACAAGATTACCTGCTGCCATTTGTAGAGGATGGAACGATCATTTTGATCGGAGCAACGACAGAGAATCCGTATTTTGAAGTAAATCAGGCGTTGATCTCAAGATCCAATGTATTTGAACTACATTCATTAGATAAAGAAGATATTAAGAAATTGATCGTAAGAGCTATTACAGATGACGAAAAAGGAATGGGGATCTATGGAGCAACGATTACCGATGATGCACTGGATTTTCTCTCAGATATGGCAGAAGGAGATGCAAGAAGTGCTTTAAATGCGATCGAACTTGGAATATTAACAACAGAACCTGCTGAAGATGGAAAGATTCATATCGATATCGATGTAGCACAGGAATGTATCCAAAGAAGAGTAACAAAATACGACAAAGACGGGGATAATCACTATGATGTGATTTCTGCATTTATCAAAAGTATGCGAGGATCAGATCCAGATGCAGCTATTTATTATCTGGCAAGAATGATTGATGCCGGAGAAAGTGTTACATTTATTGCAAGAAGAATCATGATCTGTGCATCCGAAGATGTTGGAAATGCTGATCCGCAGGCATTACAGGTAGCAGTTGCAGCGTCACAGGCAGTGGAACGGATCGGAATGCCAGAAGCAAGGATCATACTGGCACAGGCAGTCACTTATGTAGCTAGTGCACCAAAGAGCAATGCAGCATATATGGCAGTTGATCAGGCATTAGAATCTGTCAGAAATCATAAGATCGGAGCAGTTCCTAATCATTTAAGAGATGCTCATTACAAAGGCGCCGCGAAACTAGGACATGGAATCGGATATAAATATGCGCATGATTATCCAGATCATTATGTAAAACAACAGTATCTTCCAGATGAGCTTCTTGGAACAACGTTTTATGAACCAACGGAAAATGGATATGAGAAAAATATCAAAGAATATTTGGAAAGAATCAGAAAGTAAAATAAAAATGAGCACTGAAAATGAAACATCAGTGCTCGTTCTTATTTTTACTCCATTTATACAAAAATGACATTGCCCATAAAAAGATCGGAAAGAAAAACATCAAAAACAGTGACATCCAGAATAACGGGCTTCCGCTCACTGCAAAATAGATAGTAGATCCGATGATGGCAAGCAATATCACGATCAGCAGGATCGCTGTGATCTGCTTCATACGCTTTTGTTTTTTCATCATAACATCCTTTCGTAAATATATATACCTATGAGGTATCCTAGCATAGATTATTGTGTTTTGAAAGAGTAAAATATTTTATAAAAGAAAATGAATAAGAAGCAAAAGAGAGGACATAATAAGAATATCCAGTTAATAAAAGAACTGGATAGAGAAATACTTATCCTCCCCTTAAGTATTCCCCCACTCTGCGAAGCCGTGGAATGGGGGATTTTTATGTAAAATTGCTGTCGATTGTTGAAAAAGAGCCAGAGATTTGTTATAGTATCAAAGGAAAATAACATTTTTAAAAGAAAAGGATGGAATGAACATGGCTTTATTACAGGAATGGCGTGATTACGCATATAAATTTGACGATAGAACAGCAGAAGGACAGCAGTTCTGGTTAAATTACTTCAACATTGAAAAAGGAATCTACGAACAATTATTAGCTGACAAAGATACAGTTGTATCTGGAACAGTGAAAGAATTAGCAGACAAATACGAGACAGAATTACAGATGTTTGTAGGATTCTTAGATGGAATCAACGACAGCTTAAAAGAAGCAAACCCAATCGAAGAGATGGATGAAAATACACAGGTAAGCTTAGACATCGACTTCGAGAAATTATATTACAACATGGTTGGATGTCGTGCAGAATGGCTTTACAACTTAAAGGAATGGGATGACATTCTTACAGAAGAAAGAAGAAAAGAGTTATACAAAGAATCCAGAAATTCAACAACAGTTGTAAAAGGAAAGAAGATCGGAAGAAACGATCCATGTCCATGCGGAAGCGGTAAAAAATACAAAAAATGCTGCGGAAAAAACGCTTAATTCGTTAAAAGAAATATTTGAATATGTAAATGAAACAAGGAAGAACCTTTTGGCTTATGTGATAGCTGAAAGGTTCTTTTATTTTAGAAAATTTTGATAAAATCCCATATGAGATAAAAATACAGAAATTATTGACATTTTGTATACATGATGTTAGAATTTCAATTAGTCGTCTAATGATTAGTTATCTAATTAAAATACTCAAAGTAAAGAAAGGAGCATACATGAAGAAGTGTGAAGGAATTTACAGCTTGATCGGCAAAGTGAATCATAAGAGTGCGATTTATGGATTTGAGCTTTTGAAAGAAGAAAATATACATCCGAGACAGATGCCTCTGATCATTCATTTAAAAAAATGCGAAGGCTGTACACAAAAAGAGTTAGCCGAGAAGATGCAGGTCAAGCCGTCTACGCTAAACGTAATGATTGGACGAATGGAAAAGAATGGATATATAGAGAAAAAACAAGACGAAAAAGATTCAAGAAAAAGCAGAATTTATTTTACTGAGAAGGGAAGAAGTATCTGTGAAGACGGTCATAAAAAATTTGTCATGATACAAGAAAAACTTCAAGAGTATTTTACAAAAGAGGAGCAGGAAGAACTCAAGAGACTGTTAAATAAATTTTGTGATTGTCTGGATGAACAGACAGAGATACTAAAAAAAGAAAGAAAGGAAAAATCAGATGCTTAAATTATTTCGATATTTGAAAAAAGCATATGTGCCTGTCATTGCGATCGTGTTATTGCTGATCCTACAGGCGAGTTGTGACCTGACATTACCAACATTTACATCTAATATTGTCAATGTAGGTATTCAGCAAAAGGGTATTGAAGACGCAGTTCCTGATGTAATGAGAGAAGAAACATTTCTGGCATTGAAATCTCTTATGAAACAAGATGATGCAGATGATATGGAAGATGCTTATAAACTTTATACAAAAGATCAGGTAAAAGATTCTAAATATAAAGATTATAAAGACGGACGTTTATATGTCAGAAGATATATCTCCAAAAAAGACAGAGAACATCTTGATACGAGTATGTCAAAGGCAATGCTTAAGTTGTCAGCGCAGATGGCAAAACAGATTCAGGCCAATCCTCAGGCAGCAGCTTCTTTAAGCAAGAGCCAGAAAAAAATGATGGCGCAGATGAAGAACATGGATACAAAAGACATGCCAGATACGATCATCAGTCAGGCAGCGATTTCTTTTGTGACTTCAGAATACAAAGCGATCGGACTTGATATTGACCAGATGCAGACACATTATCTGTTAGTGACAGGAGCAAAGATGATCGGGCTTGCGTTCTTGATCATGGCAGCAGCAGTGAGTGTTACTTTATTGTCAGCACGTTTAGCTGCGAAACTAAGTCGTATTCTGAGAGAGAAAGTATTTGAGAAAGTTATGTCGTTTACAAACTCTGAGTTTGATAAATTCTCAACAGCCTCATTGATCACAAGAAGTACAAATGATATCCAGCAGATTCAAATGTTTATGACGATGGTATTCCGTATCGTCGTATACGCACCATTAATGGGGATCGGAGGTATTTTCAAAGTATTAACAACCAATGCGAAGATGACATGGACGATCGCTATCGGTGTGATCGCGATCATGTTAGTGATCTTTGTATTATTTAAGGTAGCGATGCCAAAATTTAAGATTTTACAGAAACTGATCGACCGATTAAACTTAGTAACAAGGGAAATTCTTACTGGACTTTCCGTAATCCGTGCATTCAGTACAGAAAAACATGAAGAAGAACGTTTTGACAAAGCCAATATGGATCTGATGAAGACAAATTTATTTGTAAACAGAGCTATGACATTTATGATGCCAACAATGATGCTGATCATGAATGGTTTAACTGTTCTGATCGTATATGCTGGAGCATCCAATATTGATGCAGGAAAGATGCAGGTTGGAGATCTGATGGCATTTATCCAGTATGCAATGCAGATCATTATGGCATTCTTATTTATCTCCATGGTATCTATTATGATGCCTCGTGCACAGGTTGCAGCAGAACGTGTCAATGAGATCTTAGATATGGAAGTCATGATCAAAGATCCAGAAGAACCAAAAGAATTTTTACCCGAGAAAAAAGGTGAAGTTGAATTTAAAAATGTATATTTCTGCTATCCTGATGCAGATGAAGCAGTGCTTCATAATATCAGTTTTACAGCACCAGCTGGTAAAACAACCGCATTTATTGGAAGTACAGGTAGTGGTAAATCAACATTGATCAACCTGATTCCTAGATTCTTTGATGTCAGCCGTGGAAGTATTTTGGTTGATGGGGTGGATATCCGTGATGTAAAACAGCATGATTTATGTGAAAAGATCGGATACGTACCACAGAAAGGAGTATTGTTCTCAGGAACGATCGAATCCAACTTAAAATATGGAAAAGAAGATGCAACGATCGATGAAGTGAAACGTGCAGCAAGAATCGCACAGGCAACAGATTTCATTGAGGAGAAAGAGGAAAAGTATGATTCACCGATCGCACAGGGCGGTTCCAACGTATCTGGTGGACAGAAACAGAGATTATCAATTGCAAGAGCTATTGCAAAAGATCCTGAAATCTATATTTTTGATGACAGTTTCTCAGCACTTGATTATAAGACAGATGTGAAACTTCGTTCTGAACTTCAGAAAGAAACAAATGGAAGTACAACACTGATCGTAGCACAGAGGATCAGTACGATCCTTCATGCAGACCAGATCATCGTCTTAGATGAAGGAAATATCGTAGGAAAAGGAACTCATGAAGAGTTATTAAATACTTGTCCGGTTTATCAGCAGATTGCCAAATCGCAATTATCAGAAGATGATCTTAAGAAAGCAAGGGAGGTGTCTGACCATGAGTAATAATCGAAGAAGAGGTCCGATGGGTGGACCAGGCAGAGGAATGGCACCAGGCGAGAAAGCCAAAGATTTAAAAGGAACAATGGTCAAACTGATCAAATATATGAGACGTTTCTATGTTCCGATCGTTATGGTAATCATTTTTGCTATTGCAAGTACCGTGTTTAACATTGTTGGACCAACGATCTTAGGAGATGCAACAACTGAGATCTTCAAAGGACTGGTTCGCAAAGTATCTGGTGGAAGTGGAATTGATTTTGATAAAGTTACACATATTTTATTGATGTTGTTAAGCTTATATGTAGCAAGTGCGATTTTCTCATTTATTCAGGGACTGATCATGACACATGTATCAAATAATGTCAGTTACCAGATGAGAAAAGATATTTCAGAGAAGATTCATCGTATGCCAATGAAATATTTTGAAAGCAGAACCTATGGTGAAGTATTGTCAAGAGTTACAAATGATGTTGATACATTAGGGCAGAGCTTAAACCAGAGTATGACACAGATCATCACATCAACGACACAGATCGTCGGTGTATTTATTATGATGATCCGTATCAGTATTCCGATGACGATCGCAGTTTTATTGACACTTCCATTATCTATGGGATTGATCGGATTGATTATGTCAAAATCTCAGCCATATTTCAAGGCACAGCAGAAACATCTTGGAGAGTTAAATGGACAGGTAGAAGAAATCTATAGTGGACATAACATTGTCAAAGCATTTAACAAAGAAGAAAGCGTGATCGAAGAATTTAAAGAAGTAAATGGAAAACTTTACAATTCTGCATGGAGATCACAATTCTTCTCAGGAGCAATGATGCCGCTGATGCAGTTTGTTGGAAATTTAGGTTATGTAGCAGTAACAATATTAGGTGGATATTTAGCAATCAAGAAGACGATCGAGGTAGGTCAGATCCAGTCATTCTTACAGTATGTAAGAAACTTCAGCCAACCGATCACACAGTTAGCACAGGTAGGTAACATGATGCAGACGACCGCAGCATCTGCAGAACGTGTCTTTGAATTTCTGGAAGAAGAGGAGGAGATCGAAGTTGAAAAAGACGCAGTACCTGTTGATACACTTGCTGGAAATGTAACATTTGAACATGTAAACTTCGGATACAACAAAGATCAAACGATCATCAATGACTTCTCTGTCGATGTCAAAGAAGGACAAAAAGTTGCGATCGTAGGACCAACTGGAGCTGGAAAGACAACGTTGATCAAACTTCTGATGCGTTTCTATGATGTGAATGGAGGCTGCATTAAAGTAGATGGCCATGATATCAGAGAATTCAAGAGAAGTGACCTAAGAGAAATGTTTGGTATGGTGCTTCAGGATACATGGCTTTACAATGCAAGTATCCGTGACAATATCCGCTATGGTAAATTAGATGCAAGCGAAGAAGAAATCCAAGGAGCAGCAAGAGCTGCATACGCACATCATTTCATTGAAACACAGCCAGGTGGATATGATATGGAGATCAACGAAGAAAGCAATAATATCTCCCAAGGACAGAAACAGTTATTAACGATCGCAAGAGCAATCTTAGCAGATCCAAAGATTTTGATCCTTGATGAAGCAACAAGTTCGGTCGATACAAGAACAGAAGAACGAATTCAGATGGCAATGGATAATCTGATGCAAGGAAGAACAAGTTTTGTGATCGCCCATCGCTTATCAACGATCAAAGATGCCGATGTGATCTTGGTTATGAATCACGGAGACATTGTAGAACAGGGAAATCATGAAGAATTGCTGGCCAAGGGTGGATTCTATGCGGATCTTTATAATAGCCAGTTTGAAAACGCTTAAGAATAATAAAACATTGTGAAAAAAGGGAAAACGAAAGTTTTCTCTTTTTTTATTCTAATATAGAAAAGATTTTCACAGGATTAAATAGACGGATATAGCAAATTTTGGTATAGTTAAATAGAACAAAAATATATCCAGATATAGAATCAAGGAGAATCAAAGTTATGAAGAAGAATCAGACACAGATTAAAAAATATGCGGCTGTGATCAGTATATTCTTAGCGGCAGTCATCGTAGGACTTTTTGTTTTCTTCTTTTGCATAAAACGTTCTGTTGAACAAAGATCAAAAAACACGATGAGGAACAACGTGGTCAGACAGAGTGAGCATTTAAGAACAATATTAGATATTCAATATGATTACTTAAATGCATTAGCAGAAGAGATTGGCAAGACAGACCATCTGTTAGCAAAGAAGAATATGGATTTGATCAAGTCGATCACAAAACATACAGATTTTGGTGGGACTGCATTGATCGAGCCAAATGGGGATGCTCATTATGACAATGGATTGATAAAGAATTTATCGCATCGAAGATATTTTAAAGAAGTGATCAGTGGAAAAAGAACATTAAGTGATCCATTAGATAGTAGTATTTCTGGATCAACAAGAGTTGTGTTAGGAGTTCCTATATATAACAGCAAACACAAAGTGATCGGAGCTCTTGGAGGTTCTTATGACGTAACAGCTCTAAGTCGTATGCTGTTTGAAGATCTTTTTAATGGACAAGGATGCAGTATGATTATTGCGCAAAACGGAGAAATCATTGCATTTGAAGGAGATACATCTTACTGGAATCTTGATTATAGAGATAATTTCTATAAATATTGTTACAAATGGATCATCAAAGACAAAGTAACAGTGAAGAAGATCAAACAGGATTTTAAAGAAGGAAAAGAAAATCTTGTAACGGCAGACAGCAAGAAAGAAGGGACAAGAAGACATTACTTTGCATATATGCCAATGGGGATCAATGACTGGACTCTCTGCTATGCATTACCAGAACAGGCAGCACAACAGTCATATAACTTCATTGAAGGCTACGAAATAAGCTTTATGATCGTATTTATTGTTTTGGTGATCTTATTGATCCTGTATATTGTTTATGAGAATCATACAAGGAACAAAGAATTACTGAAATATGCACAAACTGACGCATTGACAGGATTATATAACAAAGAAACAACCGAGCAGTTAACGGATGAACTTTTATCAGAAGATGAGAATAAGTCCCATGCATTTTTGATTTTGGATGTGGACTGTTTTAAGCAGATCAACGATATCTATGGACATGCAGTCGGGGATATCGTGTTACAGAAATTCGGGAAACTTCTAAAAGGCACTTTCCGTGAAGGAGATATATTAGGAAGGATCGGTGGGGATGAATTCGGAGTCATTATGAAGAATATCCAGACAAAGGATATAGCAATGAAGAAAGCAGGAGAATTGCTGGCTAAAACACAAGCATACAAGATCGATGAATTGAAAGGAAATAATATCTCCATCAGTATCGGGATCAGCACAGCCCCACAAGACGGGGACTGCTACATGGATCTCTATAAACGCGCCGATCAGGCACTTTACCAGGCAAAACGAAGCGGAAAAGCAAGAGTGTGCAACTATTTCTCATGAAAATAGTCTTTTACCAATTTTACCACAGTTCCAGATAGAAGGAATAAAGCGATCAAGTTTGGAATCGCCATCAGACCGTTGAATGTTTCTGCGATACTCCAAAGCATTCCAAGGTCTACAGTAGCACCAAGGATCGCAACTAATGAATATACTAACATAAAAGGTTTAATAACCTTAGAAGAGAATAGAAACTCAATACAACGAGCTCCATATAATCCCCATCCGATAATGGTTGAAAATGCAAAGCAACATAACGCAACCGCAGTAAAGATGGAGATCCAGTTTCCATAAGTAGCAGTGAATCCACTGATCGTAAGTTCAGCACCAGCATCGGCACCAAATCCAATTGGAATTCCACTGCAGAGGATGACCAAGGCTGTCAATGTACAGATTAAGATCGTATCAGTAAATACTTCAAAGATACCAAGAAGTCCCTGCTTTACAGGCTCTTTTGTATCAGCACAAGCATGAGCAATCGAACCTGTACCAAGTCCGGCTTCATTTGAGAAGATTCCTCGTGCGACACCCTTTTTCATACTCATAAAGAAACTTCCAACAATACCACCAGTCACAGAAGCAGGATGGAAAGCTCCGTTAATGATAGAACCAAAAACAGCAGGCAGCTGATCGATATTTAAAACAACAACACCTAAGGCAAAGAAGATATAAATAAATGCCATAAAAGGTACTAATCTTTCAGCTACCTGTCCGATTCTTTTGATTCCGCCAAGTAAGATCAATGCCACAAGAATTGCAACAATGATACCAATGATCAGATTCGCAGTTCCAACAGAAGACTGACTGATCACGTGGAAATTCAACAAAGCAGAATTGATTGCTGTTGTGATCGTATTTACCTGAGTAGCATTTCCAGTTCCGAATACTGTTAAAACTCCGAAAGCAGAGAATAGTACAGCAAGAAAATGCCAGTTTTTGCTAAGACCATTCTTGATATAGTACATAGGACCACCAACATAATCCCCTTCTTGGTTACGTTCTCTGAAGTGAACTGCAAGTGTTACTTCGGAAAATTTCGTACACATTCCAAGAATAGCAGAAATCCACATCCAGAAAACAGCACCAGGACCACCGATTGCGATCGCACCGGCAACTCCGGCAATATTTCCAGTTCCGACTGTGGAAGCGAGTGCAGTACAGACTGCCTGAAATGGAGTCATAGATCCGTCGGATGCATCTTGCTTCTTAAAGACACGACCAAGCGTTTCCTTCATTGCATAAGGGAATTTACGGATCTGTAAAAATTTTGTTTTGATCGTTAACAGTAATCCGACACCAATGATGCAGATCATGGCTGGAACACCCCAGATAAAGTTGTTCACGGCACTGTTAACTGATTGTATAAGCTCTAACATAAATCAAACCTCTTTCAAATTTCTTTTATTAATTTGTATCTGTTCTTATATAATAGATATTTACTCATTAAGATCCATGTTACCTTAAGGTGACATGGAACATGAACAGACACAAGTGCAATCATATCATATTTACAGAAAAAAGTACAGAATCTAATCTTGACAGAGAATTAATAGATATCTTCTATAGATTTATGAAAAAAATCTAACTTGTAAAATATGTAAATAAGGACTAAACTTATATTCATAATTACGTGTAGACTTGGAGGATGAAAGATGGAGAATGAAAAACCAATACTAAGAGGAGAGCTTGCATTGATGGCAGCAATCGTGATCAATAGTTTTAGTGTAGTACTGATGCTGTATTCAGGTTCTGGAATTTCGGCAATCTCAAGTGTACCTTATGCATTTTCGGAAGTATTTAAGGAGTTATCACTAGGTACATGGACATATATATTTCAGGGAGCATTAGTGTTAAGTCTGATGATCCTAAGAAGAAAGTTTGTACCATCTTATTTATTCAGCTTCGTTGCAGGATTTGCGTTTAGTGAATTATTAGATGTCAATGAATTATGGATTGGGATCCTGCCACAGACGATCCCATGCAGGATTGCGTATTTCCTGATCAGTTATTTCTTGTTAAGTATAGGAATTGCTTTAGAGAACAGATGCCAGCTTCCGATCATTCCAACGGATTTATTTCCAAGAGAATTATCAGAAATCATTGACAAACCATATGCAAGGGTTAAGATCATATTTGATGTTTTATGTCTTGCCACAACTGGGCTTTTAACATGTCTGATGCTTGGATATTTAGATGGATTAGGTATTGGAACGATCGTTGCTGCATTTACAATGGGTAAAATGGTTTCGATCACAGGCAGTTGGATCGATCAGAGAGTTACTTTTGCATCGGTCTTAAGTAAACAGACGATATAGGGAATTAAGAGAATAGAAATAAGAAAGATGATAAAATAAGATAGAACGGGTGATAGTTTTGAAACGATATATTTTGAATGATTATATTACAGACGATGTCAGAATGGTAAATCCAATGATGGAAATTAATGGTTTTAAAGTAAGACCAGGATTTTTTGATCTAAATGGAGCATCAGAATTTTCATGTGGGGTGAATTTTACAGTGCATACAAGCAATGGAACATCATGTGATCTGCTATTATTTCATCCAGGAGAAGAAGAACCATATGCAATCATTCCATTTCCAGAATCATATAAGATCGGAGATGTCTATTCTATGATCGTTTATGATCTGAAATCTGAAGATTTTGAATATGCTTATCGTGTGGATGGACCATATGATGAACAAAAAGGATTACTGTTTGATAAAACAAAAATTTTGTTGGATCCATATGCTCAGGCTGTTGCAGGACAGGAAGTCTGGGGACATAAAAGAACCAGAACGTATCATGCAAGAGTTGTAAGAGATAGTTTTGACTGGGGTGTACAGCCACAGTCAAGCAGAGAGATGAGTGATCTGATCATTTATGAGTTACATGTCAGAGGATTTACAAATCATTCATCCTCAGGAGTCAAACATCCAGGAACTTTTGCAGGATTAAAAGAAAAGATCCCATATTTAAAAGAATTAGGGATCAATGCGGTAGAATTGATGCCGATCTTTGAATTTGACGAGATGATCAACGCAAGAGAAGTGGATGGGAAACAACTTGTTGAATATTGGGGATATAATACGGTTGATTTTTTTTCACCAAATGCCAGTTATGCAGCTGCTGAGGAAGTTAATAATGAAGGAAAGGAATTAAAAGAATTGATCCGTGAACTTCATGAAAATGGAATCGAAGTTATTCTGGATGTTGTATTTAATCACACTGCGGAAGGAAATGAAAATGGACCATTCTTCAGTTTTAAGGGATTTGACAACAATATCTACTATTTATTAACTCCAGAAGGTAATTATTATAATTTTAGTGGATGTGGGAATTCTCTAAATTGCAACCATCCAGTAGTACAGCAGATGATCCTTGAATGTTTAAGACATTGGACGGTTCATTATCGTGTAGATGGATTCCGATTTGATCTTGCAAGCATTCTTGGACGAGATGAAGATGGAATGCCAATGAATAATCCACCATTACTAAAAAGTCTGGCCTATGATCCACTTTTAAGGAATGTAAAACTGATCGCAGAAGCATGGGATGCAGGTGGATTATATCAGGTAGGAAACTTTCCAGCCAGCAAACGATGGGCAGAATGGAACGGACAGTACCGTGATACGATGCGAGGCTATCTAAAAGGTGATTTCTGGGAAGCTAACAGTGCTGCATGGAGAATTTGTGGTTCAGGTGACTTGTATGGCGGATATTACTCTGATGGAAACAGTAATTACGCTGGATACAATTCCTGTATCAACTTCCTCACATGTCACGATGGATTTACAATGTATGATCTCTATTCTTACAATAATAAACATAATGAGGCAAATGGTTGGAACAATACCGATGGGGCAAATGACAATCGAAGCTGGAATTGTGGTATGGAAGGAGATACAAAAGATCCGGAAGTACTCAAATTACGTTACCGCATGATCAGAAATGCTTGTGCTATCTTAATGTGCAGCCGTGGAACGCCAATGTTCTTCTCAGGCGATGAATTCGGAAATACGAAGTTTGGAAATAATAACAGCTACTGTCAGGATAATGAAATCTCATGGATTGATTGGAGCTTATTAGAGAAGAATAAAGATTTATTTGAATTCTTTAAATTTATGATCGATTATCGAAAAAAACATCCAGTTATCCGCAAGAAACTGGACAATGCAGTTTGCGGAATGGAAGCAATGCATGCACACGATGTTAATGCAGAACGTATGGAAGTACCACAAAATGCAAAAACACTGGCAGTAAGCTTTGCAGGATATGACCGTAAAAAAGGAAAAGATGATCTTGTATATGTAGCAGTCAATGCTTATTGGGAAGAAGTAAAGATCACACTTCCAAACCTTGCAAATCATGGAGCATGGTACTTAAGTGTGGATACTTATGGAGATGAGAAAGGAAAGTACTTCTATCAAGAAGGAGAAGAGATTCGCATTGATCGTGAATATGTGATGAAACCACGGTCTATTGTGGTGTTTACTGGACGAGAAATTTTAAGATAAATTTTAATTTTAAATTTGTAGTTGGCCAACTGTAGATTTTGAGTATATGATAAAAACTAAATAAGCAACCGAAAGCGCAGCGGTGGAATTTTGCCATATTTTGAACAAATCGCTGATCCGCCCAATTTCCTACGAAAACTCGCGTTGAAAGTTACTGAACCCAGTAGTCTTTGACGCTCAGACATTCGTCCAATTGGGCTGCGAATTTGTTCAAAATATGGCAAAATTCCAATGCTGCGCTTTCGGTTGCTTATTTAGTTTTTATCATATACCAGAAGTCTAAAGTGAGGACAATTACAAGATTGGAAAACTTATGTAGGTGTGTATGTTGAATGTTATTAGTTTTCAATTTATGTAGTGGCAGATAGAAGTTTATTATAGATATCAATACAGTAAAACATACATTCTCTGTGTGGAGGTTTGAATAGTGTTCTGTTGTATGGGATATAAATAAAAGAAAAAGAAAGATCATGAATAAGCAAAAGTGGCAACATGAGCACTTTTTGAATGCGTTTTTTACAAATTCGCAGCGTCCTGTGGTCGATTGTTTGAACGTAGCTGCGGGCATTTTGGCTCGCAGCCAGTGAGTTATCGAAGGAACAGGCGCGGACCAGCGATTTGTAAAAAACGCTTTCAAAAATGCGGAGTGCCACTTTGCTTATTCATGATCTTTCTTTTTCTTTTATTTATATCCCATACAACAAAATACTACTTACAAATCTTTACCAGTAAGCATCTCATAAGCCTGGAAATATTTATCGATTGTCTTATCAACAATGTCCTGAGGCAGTTTCCAGTCATGTTCGTTGCTCTTTAACCAGTCGCGGGCGAACTGTTTGTCGAAGGATGGCTGTCCATGACCTGGTTCGTATTCGTCTGCTGGCCAGAAACGAGAGCTGTCTGGTGTTAACATTTCATCTCCGATGACAATGTTACCGTCTTCATCAAGACCAAATTCAAATTTCGTATCTGCGATGATGATTCCGTGTTCTAATGCATAATCAGCACATTTCTTATAAAGTGCGATTGTCTTATCGCGTAACTGTTCAGCGTATTCCTGTCCTTTACCTGGGAATTCTTTCTCAAGAACTTCAATACTTCTTTCAAAAGAAATGTTCTCATCATGATCACCGATTTCTGCTTTTGTAGATGGTGTGTAGATTGGTTCAGGAAGTTTATCAGATTCTTTTAATCCTTCAGGAAGTTTGATTCCGCAGACTGTACCATTCTCCTGATAGCTTGCCCAACCGCTTCCTGTGATATATCCACGAACGATACATTCGATTGGAAGCATAGTAAGTTTCTTACACATCATGCTGTTTCCATCATATTTTTCCTGTTGGAAGAATTCAGGCATATCTTTGACATCAACAGAGATCATATGGTTAGGAACGATGTCTTTTGTAAGGTCAAACCAGAATTTGGACATCTGTGTTAAAACAGTTCCTTTCTTTGTGACATCATTCTTTAAGATGACATCAAAGCAGCTGATACGGTCAGTTGCAACCATGATCAGGCTGTCACCATTGTCATAAATCTCACGAACTTTACCTTCTTTGATCGGTTTCATTTCTTTCATTATTCATACCTCGCTGATAAATTGTATCAATGTTTCTCAAATTTTCACTCGTTGTTTACTAATATAACATCAATTGTTGAAAAAATAAAGTCTGGATTGGCGATTTCAGTATTTGTAATATATTTTGCCCTCGGTTCGTAAATCATATATAATGGTATGAGTGTCAAGAAGTATAATTTAAATGGAGGAAACTGATCGTTATTATGAAATTTTATTATGCCCCAATGGAAAGTATCACGATTTACTTATACCGAAACATTTACGAACAACTATTTGGAGAAATCGATAAATACTACACACCATTTATTATGCCAAATGGAAAAAGAACATTCAAAACAAGAGAATTTCAGGATGTATTGCCGGAACATAATGAAGGATTACATATCGTACCACAGATTTTAACGAAAAGTTCTGAAGATTTTATCAGAACAGCAAAAGAATTAAAAGAACTGGGATACGATGAAGTCAATTTAAATCTTGGCTGCCCGTCAAGAACCGTTGTAGCCAAACAAAAAGGCTCAGGATTCCTGCGAGAACCAGAAGTATTAGATGATTTCCTTACAGAGATCTTCGAAGCATTAGATATGAAGATCTCGATTAAAACAAGAATCGGATTAAGAGACACAGAAGAATTTGAAGAAATCTTAAGCATCTACAACCGCCATCCAGTCTATGAACTAACGATCCATCCAAGACTGCAGCAGGAATTCTACAAAGGAAAACCACACCTCGATGTCTTTGAATATGCAGTAAACCACAGTGAGAATCCACTCTGCTACAATGGAGACATTGTTACAAAAGAAGACTACGACAACATCACAACAAGATTTCCAGATGTAGATGCAGTGATGATCGGAAGAGGTCTGTTAAGAAATCCAGCCCTTGTACGAGAAATCAAATATGGACAGAAATTGACCAAAAGAGAACTCCTGAAAATGCATGATACACTTTATGAAGCATATCAGGGTTACCTAAGCGGCGACAAAAATGTTCTCTATAAGATGAAAGAATTCTGGAACAATGCAGCGGTCATGTTTACAAACCACGAAAAATACGCAAAAAAGATCCGTAAAGTTCAGACGCTAAAGAATTACGAACAGGCAGTGAATGCGTTATTTAATGATCAGGAACTGATCAAATAAAAATAAAAATCTAAATATACATATAGAAAGCCTATTGACAACACAAGCCCCAATATAATATAATCACTCAATAGGCAAAGACGGAGAAAAGTACCATAAATTATCGTTCCCAGTGAGCAGGCGATAGTGAGAATCCTGCAAAGTGAATTTATGCGAAGAACACTCCCGAGCATCAATCTGAACGCAGAACATGAATAGAACAAGATTCAAACCCTGTCAGTAGGTGCGACGTAAGCTGGGCGTTAACCGGCACACAAGAGAGACTGCAAGACAGTAAATCAGGTGGTACCGCGGACTAGAGATATACAGTTCGTCCTGAAGTAACAATTTCAGGACGGGCTTTTTTTGTACCTGATTTTAAGGTGACAGGGAACTAAGAAAACCGCCTGAACGCAAGATAGAGAATACAAGAAAAAGGAGAAAAGAAAATGTCAGACATGTACCGTACCAGAACCATGGACCAGATTTCTGAAGGTGACATCGGAGCACAATTAAAGATCGCCGGATGGGTAGAGAATATCCGTGACCACGGTGGAGTATCATTTATCGACTTACGCGATATGTATGGAGTGATGCAGGTCGTATTAAGAGATACAAGTTTATTAGACCATGTAAGAAAAGAAGAATGTTTATCTGTAGAAGGTGTGATCCAGCACAGAGACGAAGAAACATTTAACCCTAAGATTCCTACAGGAACGATCGAATTAGAAGCACACAAGATCGATATCTTAGGAAAAGTATACAGAGATCTTCCATTCGAGATCGCAACAAGTAAAGAAATCCGTGAAGATGTTCGTTTAAAATATCGTTACCTTGATATGAGAAACAGAAAGGTAAAAGATAACATTTTATTCCGTTCCAAAGTCATCCGTTTCTTAAGAGAAAAGATGGAAGACATGGGATTCGTAGAAGTTCAGACACCGATCCTTTGTGCATCATCACCAGAAGGAGCTCGTGACTACGTAGTACCTTCAAGAAAATACAAAGGTAAATTTTACGCATTACCACAGGCACCACAGCAGTATAAACAGTTACTGATGGTATCTGGAATCGACAAATACTATCAGATCGCACCATGCTTTAGAGACGAAGATGCTCGTGCAGACCGTTCTCCAGGAGAATTCTATCAGTTAGACTTCGAGATGGCATTTGCAACACAGGAAGATGTCTTCAAGATCGGAGAAGAAGTATTAACAGAGACATTTAAGAAATTTGCACCAGAAGGAAGTGTGATCACAGAAGCGCCATATCCAATCTTCAGCTATAAAGAAGCAATGCTGCAGTTTGGTAGTGACAAACCAGACCTTCGTAACCCATTAAGAATCATCGATGTGACAGATTTCTTCCAGAGATGTACATTCAAACCATTCCATGGACAGACAGTACGTGCGATCAATGTTCATGCAAAACTTTCCAAAGGACAGCATGAAAAACTGTTAAAATTCGCACAATCAATTGGTATGGGTGGACTTGGATACTTAGAAGTCAAAGAAGAACTGAAATACAAAGGACCGATCGATAAATTTATTCCAGATGATATGAAGATGGAATTAGCTGAAATGGCTGGATTACAGGAAGGAGATACAATCTTCTTCATCGCAGCACCAGAAAAAGCCGCTTGCATCTATGCAGGACAGATCCGTAACGAATTAGGAAGCAGATTAGACCTGTTAGAAAAAGACGCATACCGTTTCTGCTACATCAATGATTTCCCAATGTATGAAATCGATGAAGAAACGGGTAAATTAGGATTTACACATAACCCATTCTCTATGCCACAGGGTGGATTAGAAGCATTAAATGAAAAAGATCCATTAGATATCTTAGCATACCAGTATGATATCGTATGTAACGGAGTAGAATTATCATCAGGAGCCGTTCGTAACCATGACATGGAGATCATGGAAAAAGCATTCGATATCGCAGGATATGACAAAGAAACATTAAAAGACAAATTTGGAGCATTATACAATGCATTCCAGTTCGGTGCACCACCACATGCAGGAATGGCACCAGGAGTAGACCGTATGATCATGTTACTTCGCAACGAAGAAAACATCCGAGAGATCATCGCTTTCCCAATGAGCGGAACAGCACAGGATCTGATGTGCGGAGCACCAAACGAAATTACAGAACAGCAGCTTCGTGAAGTGCATATTAAGGTTAGAGATTAATTAGAGATTATAAGATTTAAAAATAAGGAGATATTTTCGTGAGATAAGAAAATATCTCTTTATTTTTGTCTAAAAATTATGATTTTATAAAATAAAACAAGAAAAAATTATGCAAAAATGATAAAAAACATAAGAATTATGTTGAGTAATATATATAAAAAGAGATATAATAGAAACAGATTAACAGTATAGTAATATTTGTTTATAATAAAATAAAAAACTCGCCGAAGCGAGTTTAAATCCACCACCATGTGGAACCCTAAAAAGGGCGACTACGAAAATTCGTTATTTGAACCGTGTAGTGTAATCTCATATGGTAATCAATTGAGATATTTTTATTATAAGCAGATTGATTTCTTTTGTCAAGAATGGAGAAGGACGAAAATGAATAAAAAGTATTATTTAGGATTAGATATAGGGACAAATTCTGTAGGATGGGCAGTAACAGATGAAAATTATAATCTTTACAAATATGCTGGAAAAAGAATGTGGGGAATTCGTTTATTTGAAGCAGCAGATACAGCAGCAGAACGAAGAACGAAACGCTCAAATCGGAGAAGATTATCAAGAAAGAAACAAAGAATAGATTTATTGCAGGAATTATTTTCAAAAGAAATTGCCAAGAAAGATCCTACATTTTTTATAAGATTAAATGAAAGCGGATTGCATTTAGAAGATAAATCAACAGGTGAGAAGTATCCATTATTTGTAGATAAAGAATATACAGATATTGATTATCATAAAGAATATCCAACGATGTATCATTTAAGAAAAGAATTAATTGAGAATCCAGAACCGCATGATATTCGTCTGGTATATTTAGCATGCCATCATATTTTGAAAAATAGAGGACATTTTTTGATTAATGGAAGTATCAGTGATGTAAAGAATTTATCATTTGTTTGCGGAGAAATGATAAAGGAATTTAATTCTGTGTCAGAGTATGAAATAAGTTTAACAGATATAAGAGAATTAGAACGAATATTAAGTGATAAAAAGACTGCAAAATCAGTAAAAGCAAAACAAGTCGCACAACTATTTGAATGTACTCCGGCAGAGGATAAAGAACAGCAAAAATGTGCTAAGGCAATTATTATCAATTTAAGTAAATTAATTGTAGGGTTAAAGGGTGATATCAGCAAAATGTTTCATCAGCCATTGGAAGAAATCAGTACAAAAAGTTTTAAATTTACAGAAGCGAAATATGAAGATGAGATCATGCCTGCAATTGAAGAAAATTATCCAGATTATGCTGGTGTAATTGATAGAATAAAGGGTGTATATGATTGGAGTGTATTAGTTGAAATCTTAGACGGAGAAGATTATTTATCATTTGCAAAGGTAAAAGCGTATGAAAAACATGGGAAAAATCTACATATATTAAAAAATATTATGAAAAAATATTGCAAAGATGAAGTGTATCAAGCTTTTTTTAATGGAATCAACGAAAAAAATGGTTATGGAAATTATATTGGAGCAATTCGGAAGAATGGTCATACATATAAAATGGATCGATGTAAATCAGAGGAAGATTTTTATAAAGGTTTACAAAAGATTTTATCTACAATTGTTCCAGATCAAGAAGATGAAGAATTATTAGAAAAATTAAAGGCAGAAGTAGAGAATCAAACATTGTTACCATTAGCAAGATCAAAGGAAAATGGAACAATTCCGAATCAGGTTCATCTTCAGGAATTAATGAAAATATTGGATAACGCAAAAGAATATTTAGATTTTTTGAAAAAAGAAGATGAGTATGGAACAATAGCTGAGAAGATTATATCTATTGCAAAATTTAGGATACCATATTATGTAGGACCATTAAGCAGAAGACATAAAGGAGAAGGTTCCAATTCATGGATGATAAGAAAAGAAGAAGGAAGAATTTATCCATGGAATTTTGGAGATAAAGTGGATGTAGAACAATCAAATAAGGAATTTATTGAGCGTATGACAAATAAATGTACTTATTTAATCGGAGAAGATGTTTTACCGAAAAACTCTTTGTTATATTCAAAATATATGGTACTAAATGAACTGAATAACCTAAAAATAAGAGGAAATAAAATATCTGTGGAACTAAAACAGAGAATTTATAAAGATCTATTCTGTACAATGGCAAAAGTGACAGGAAAGAGAATTTTAGAATACCTAAAGATGGAAGATCAAGAAATTGTACAGGAAGATATTAGTGGATTTGATATTGATTTTAAATCGGCTCTTACATCTTATTTAGATTTCAAAAAACAAGTAGTAGGAAATGAAATAGAAAAAGATCATTATAAAGAAATTATAGAAGAAATCATTAAATGGAAAACAATCTATGATGATGATTCCAAAATGATGAGAAGAATGATAGAACGAGAATATCCAGAGGTATTTGATAAAGAACAGATAAAGAAAATCTGTCAGTTGAAATATAGTGGATGGGGAAATTTCTCTGACAGATTTTTGAATGGTGTCAGAGGTGCAGATAAAGAGACTGGGGAAAGTTATACGATCATAGAAGCATTATGGAAAACAAATTATAATCTGATGCAGCTTCTAAGCAAACAATTTAGTTTTAAAGAGGAAATTGATCAGATAAATGCGGAAAAAGCAGGTGATGTAGGGAAAATCAATTATGAAAATACAGTCAAAGATTTAATGGTGTCGCCATCTAATAAACGTGCAATATGGCAGACGATACAGATTGCAGAAGAAATAAAAAAAGTAATGAAATGTGAGCCAGAAAGAATCTTTATTGAAATGGCACGAGGAGGAGAAAAAGAGAAAAAAAGAACTGTTTCAAGAAAGACAAGATTGCAGGAATTATATGCTGGGTGCAAAGATGATACACGCAATTGGATGAAAGAAATTGGCGATAGGGAGGAACGAGAATTCAATAGCCGAAAACTCTATTTGTATTATACACAGATGGGAAAATGTATGTATACAGGAGATGAAATAGATGTGGATGCATTGATGCAAGGAAATTCTAACTGGGATATTGATCACATTTACCCACAGTCAAGAATTAAGGATGATAGTTTAGATAATATGGTTTTGGTTCGAAAAGATGTAAATAATAAAAAGCGAAATAAAATTCTGTCTCCAAAGATTCGAGAAGATATGAAAGGATACTGGACAATGCTATGTCAGAAGGGCTTGATTTCAAAAAGGAAATACGACCGATTGACAAGGACAACAGATTTTACGGACGAAGAATTGTCAGGATTTATTGAGAGACAATTGGTAGAAACAAGACAGTCATCAAAAGCAGTAGCAGAGTTGTTGAATCGATTGTATAAAGATTCAGAAGTTGTTTATGTAAAAGCTGGATTAGTTTCAGATTTCCGACATGATAATGATCTGCTGAAATCCAGAAGAGTGAATGATTACCATCATGCAAAAGATGCATTTTTGAATATAGTAGTTGGAAATGTTTATCATGCAAGATTTACATCGAATCCTAGAAAATGGATGAAAGACAATAGAGATAGCAATTACAGCATTCGTAGAGTATTTAATTATGATGTAAAACAAGGCGATAAGATTGTATGGCATGGAAGTGAAAATGGTGGACACAGTATTGATCAGATAAAGAAGATAATGAGTCGAAATGATATTTTATATACAGAATACACATATTGCGAAAAAGGTCAGTTGTTTAATGAAACTTTAGCGAAGAAAGGGAATGAAAAAGCGATAGCTTTAAAGAAAAATCTTGATCCAGTAAAATATGGAGGGTATACCACTCCTAAGACATCAGCATTTGCATTTATTGAATTTGATGGAAAGAAAAAAGAACGGAAAAATCATATTGTGGGAATTCCTGTATATGTTGTAAATATTGCAAAGAGAGAACCAGATGCAGTTAAAAAATATCTGGAAGAGAGAAAAGGATATAGTAATGTGGTTATTAAGAAATATCCGATCAAGAAGAATAGTTTGATAAAGATGGATGGATATTTGGCAAGATTGAGGGGAGCAAATGAAACAGATATTATATTAAAGAATGCAGTTCAATTAATTTTAAATAAAGACTTGTACGAGATAGTACGAAAAATTGAAAAGTATTTGGAATATAATTCACAATATCAAGCTGATGCTAAATTTGAAGGATTTACAATGAAAGATTTAAATATGATATATGAAGAATTATATTTAAAATTAAAAGAAAGTATTTTTCAAAAGCGCCCAGCGCAGCAAATGAAAACATTAGAAAAAGGAAAGGAAGCATTTATATCTATAGATAATTTAGGGGAAAAAGCAAAAGTAATCAATGAGATAATTACAATGTTTCGGTGCGATGCTACAACTGTGGCTAATCTTAAAGCAATCAATGGGTCACAGAATGCTGGAAGTATGAAAGTTAAGAAAAATACGTTAACATCAAAATCATTGAAAGTAGTTCATCAATCAATTACAGGATTATTTGAAACGGAAGAGGAATTAGTATGAGTTGGAGAACTGTAGTAATTACAGGAAATGCTAAGTTGGATTATAAAATGGATTATATGGTAGTTCGCAAATCAGATATGACAAGTCGAATCTATATTGGAGAAATTGGTATGTTGATCATTGAATCAACAGCCATTTCTCTAACAACAATGCTACTATGTGAATTAACAAAACATAAAATTAAAATAGTATTTTGTGACGAAAAACATAATCCACAATCAGAATTGATTCCATATTATGGAAGTCATGATACAAGTGCAAAAGTCAGAATGCAGACCCAATGGTCAAAAGAAGTAAAAGAAAATATATGGACAGAAATTGTATCAGAAAAGATAAGAAAACAAAGTGATCATTTAAAAGAAAATGATCAAGAAGTTCAAGCAGATATGCTGAAGCAATATGTGAAAGAAATAGAATTAGGAGATAAAACAAACAGAGAAGGACATGCTGCAAAAGTTTATTTTAATGCGTTGTTTGGATTAGATTTTTCGAGAAGCAAGGAATGTGCAATTAATGCGGCTTTAAATTATGGGTATGGTATTTTATTGTCTTGCTTTAACCGAGAAGTGATTGCGAATGGGTATATTACACAGCTAGGATTATTTCATAATAATATGTTTAACCAGTTTAATTTAGCTTCAGATTTGATGGAACCATTTCGAATTCTTGTAGATCGTATTGTTGTAAAAAATAAACCAGAGAAATTTGAGAGGGAAGAAAAATTAGATTATATATATATGCTGGAGGATGAAGTATTGATTGATGGGAAATATCAATATGTCAGCAATGCAATAAAAATATACTGCAGGAGTATTTTTGATGCGTTAAATGAAAATGATGTATCATTGATCAAATTTTATAGGATGATATGAGTTATAGATTTATGAGAGTGATTGTATTTTTTGATTTACCAACGATTAGTTTAGAGGATAAAAGAGAGTATCGGAATTTTCGAAAATTTTTGCTGAAGAAGGGATTTGCCATGATGCAGGAAAGTGTGTACAGCAAATTAGCGTTAAATACAACGGTAGCTAATGGGGTTGTTTCGAGTGTGAAAGAGCATAAACCTAAAGATGGATTGGTGCAGATGCTTGTTATCACAGAAAAACAATATTCTAAAATGGAATATGTTATTGGGAAAAAAGGTTCAACAATTATTGATTCGGATCAAAGGACGGTTATATTATGAAATTTATAAGCCATGGAAATGGAATGGAAAGCAGGTTGGAAACAGAAAGGATAAATGCAATCATATTGGAAGATTCAGAACAATATACAGGATTGATTCAAAAATTATGGAATCAGATTCATAAAGTTGAAGAAACATTGTTTCTGTATGGAGCGGAAAATGAATTATTAGATATGAGCAAACAATGCGATTTATTATTTTCGATTAGAGACTTAAGTTTACAAAATTCCAGAATTCAGAAAAAATTGATCACATATTTGGCAGAAGAAATCCAAATGAGTGAATTATATGACAAGATGGTTGAAAATCAGGCGGAATTATTACAGATTATGGAAGAAATAAAAAATCTTTCAGAGTATCCAATCTGTCTAAATGAAGACTATAATATAGCAGATATTTTGAAATACGTTGGAGTGAAATTATCAGAAACAGAGGGAAGTTTTTGTGAAAAATTAATCGATTATATGAAAATCAGTTATGATTTTTTGAAAATAGATGTGTTTTTTGTAGTAGGTTGCAAAGGATATCTGAAAGAAAAAGATTATGAATATTTGCAGGAATGGACAAGATATCAGCAAATTACACTAGTATTGATAGAATGTGATGAAGATCGGTTGCCATTGGGGATGAATAAGTATATAATTGATAGGGATAAATGTGTTATACATTAATTCCATATGAGAATACAACATGTGATGTAGTGGCATGACTTGAAAATTGAGGTTTGAGAGTAGTGTAATTTCATATGGTAATCAAACATCATCACTGAAAAACTCGTTATCAATACTGTTTGAGAGTAGTGTAATTTCATATGGTAATCAAACTTAATAACTAAAATTATAACACTGGATACGGTTTGAGAGTAGTGTAATTTCATATGGTAATCAAACTGGGCTGATAATATCATGATCGAACGATGGGTTTGAGAGTAGTGTAATTTCATATGGTAATCAAACTACGCCATCCATCAATGTAAATTGCATTTGGTTTGAGAGTAGTGTAATTTCATATGGTAATCAAACTAAATACTCCAAAATGGTCCTCCAGCACTTGTTTGAGAGTAGTGTAATTTCATATGGTAATCAAACCGTACAACTCCAAACACCTACGTTTTTACTGTTTGAGAGTAGTGTAATTTCATATGGTAATCAAACAAAAAGTGTTACTTGAATAACATTATCATAGTTTGAGAGTAGTGTAATTTCATATGGTAATCAAACGTGGACAAGTTGCAAAAGCAACTACTGAGGTTTGAGAGTAGTGTAATTTCATATGGTAATCAAACTAACTTCAGAAATATAATCTTCATCTGCTGGTTTGAGAGTAGTGTAATTTCATATGGTAATCAAACGTAAACAATCCGCACATTTAAATGCCAGATGTTTGAGAGTAGTGTAATTTCATATGGTAATCAAACATAAGGCAAGTATCATTGCAAAGTATGGTTGTTTGAGAGTAGTGTAATTTCATATGGTAATCAAACTTTTCAATGACTACATCCATAGCAACCAGTGTTTGAGAGTAGTGTAATTTCATATGGTAATCAAACTCCGTACTTCATTTCTATGTATAAGCCATAGTTTGAGAGTAGTGTAATTTCATATGGTAATCAAACAGCGGAGAAATATGTATCGGATACATATGTGTTTGAGAGTAGTGTAATTTCATATGGTAATCAAACTTGCTGCATTGATCAGAGATCAGTATATCAGTTTGAGAGTAGTGTAATTTCATATGGTAATCAAACTTCAATAACATTTGATAAAAGATGTTTTAGCGTTTGAGAGTAGTGTAATTTCATATGGTAATCTGGTGTTTGAAGATAAAAATCATTTGAATCTTCTAATACAGCCTTAAATGATGAATCAAAACAACATATAAAAGACAGGAAACAGACCAAAGAAGGTCAGCTTCCTGTCTTTTTGTTTACCAGAAAAATTTTACATGCTACAATAATAAAAAACAGACATCAAAGGAGGACACCAACATGAAGATTAAAAATGCAACAATCAAAGATTTCAACACAGCCTACGAATACATCAAAAAACTCTGGGACTACAACACCTACGACTACAAAACAACCAAAGAAGTCTACGAAAAAGTACTACAAGACGAAAACAGTTTTGCATTTTTCGCAGTAGAAGACGATGGAACCTATCATGGATTCTGCCACGGAGATTATTTTCAGACCTTCTGGATGTCAGGGCTTACCTGCTATGTATCAAGTTTGATCACAAACGAAGAAGATCGAGGTAAAGGATATGGTGTAAAATTATTAGATCATGCAAAGAAATTGGCAAAAGAACGAGGATGTAAAGCAATCACTTTAGACTCCGGACTGCCAAGAGTACAAGCTCATGGATTTTATGAACATTACGGATTCGAGAAAAGCTGCTATGGATTTGAATTAGCACTGTAGAAGAAAGACTAACTATTAAAAGTCAAGTCTAAAAATGAACTTTTTTGAATAAAGTACAGAAATGTATTTTAGATATATCTTGAACTCAGTTAGAGTTCTTTGAACCTTGAAAACTGCATGACAAAAAGAGCATCGTTGCTGGTGCTCAAAAAAAGGAGTATTGAATTAGAAAAACTTAAGCAGCTTTGATGTATTGCTGGTTGGTTTTCTCGAGATGGTAAATAACTCGAACCAACTTTTTGACGGCATGAGATATGGCAACATTGTAATGTTTGCCTTCGGCTCGTTTCTTTGCCAGATATTCAGCGAATGTTGGATCCCAGTGACAGACATATTTGGCTGCGTTGTATAAGGCATATCGTAGATATCTGGAACCACGCTTTTCCATGTGGGAGTATGCGCCATCAAGTTGTCCTGACTGGTATGTAGAAGGAGATAATCCGGCATAAGCCAAGATTTTATCAGGAGAATCAAAACGGTTGAAATCGCCGATTTCGGCAATGATCATAGCTCCCATACGGTAATTGATTCCGGGGATGCTAAGAATCGGAGAATTGATTTCATCCATAATGAGTTTGATTTCATGTTCAATTTCATCAATATCAGATGTGAGTTCCCGGATCAGCTTGATGGTATGCTTTAATTCTAATGATTTTGCTGGCATATTTGAACCTATTGAGGTTCTTGCAGCATTTCTAAAAGCAATAGCTGTTTCTTTACCATATCGCCCCTTTGATGATTCAGAAAGCAGATTGGTAAGTCTGGTAAGATGAGCGTCTGCTACTTGTTTAGCACCGGGAAATTCAGAAAGCATTGCGTAAACTGATGCCATATGAAGTGTTGGAACTAACTTTTCTAATTCAGGAAATAAGATACAGACAAGTCTTGAAACGGAAGACTTTAACTTAGCACGTTCTTTTACTTTATCAAAACGGTAACGGGTTAATGACTTTAGTTCTTCGTTGTGATAAGATATGTCTGAGTAGGACTTTAAGTTCACGTCAGACATTAGCATAGAAGCAATCGTGCGGGCATCTACTTTATCCGTTTTCGTCTGTCTAAGGCTTAGACTTTTTCTGTACAGATTAGTATGTAACGGATTGATAACATAGGTGGGCAAACTTTTATCAATGAGATATCCTAAGAGATTGTAACTATAGTGTCCGGTGGCTTCCAGTCCTACTTTTACTTTGGTTATATCTTCCGTAACGGATACAATCTTTTGATAAAGATCATTGAAACCATCCAGGTTGTTAGCAATGGTAAATGCTTTAAATAACACTTCTCCATCAAAGTTAGTGATAAAGCAGTCATGCTTATCTTTTGCAACATCAATTCCTACGTAAATCATAAAAAATCTCCTTTGAAATATATGAATGCTGTTTTAGAACCACAGGGTGCTCCTTGTGATTGTAACCTCGTTCTAAATAAACCGTCATGCGGTATCTAACTGATTAACAAATGAACAAAGAGACTGTGGTTGGAGCCTTTCGTAAACCATCAAGTGGTAGGAAAAATGAACCAATCCACAGCATCTTAAATATCATAGTCGAACCTGTAGAAAAGGTAAAGAAAAGACTATGACTTAATAGTAATAAAGACCTTGGAGAGGGTCTCTAAACACTACTACTATATAATACGAGGAAAAATAATGAAAATATTAGTTAGTGCCTGTTTATTAGGGATCGACTGCAAATACAACGCAAAAAATAATAAAAATGAACAGGTCCTAAAGTTACTAAAAGACCACGATTTGGTCCCAGTCTGTCCAGAGATCATGGGAGGACTGCCAACACCAAGAATTCCGGCAGAAATACATCAAAACAAAGTTATCGCAAAAGATGGCAAAGATGTTACAAAACAATACCAAAAAGGTGCCGAAGAGACACTAAAAATTACAAAGTTATATAACTGTCACATAGCGATCCTAAAAGAAAAAAGTCCATCTTGTGGCTGTGGCAAAGTCTATGATGGAACATTTACAGGCACGCTGATCAATGGGGACGGAATCACAGCTAGATTATTAAAAGAACATGGAATCAAAATCACAGGGGAAACAACCTTAGATATCACAGAATAAAACAGTGAACAGTAAAATGAGGATTCAAATATGAACAACAAACAAAAACTATTAACCGCAACAGCGATCACAGGAACTATTGTCAGTGCATCTGCATTTACTGTCTTCGATTATGCGATCTGTCGAAGAAAAAAACAGCCAGATGTCCGTAAAAAAGAAAAATGGAAACCATATCTTGATTACGTTTTAAAAGAACAAGAATGGCTAAAAGAACACCAAGAACAAGAATTAAAAGAAATCAGATCAAAAGACGGACTAACACTACGGGCAGTCTACATCCCAAGAGAAAATGCCAAAGGAACTATTATCTGCATGCACGGTTACCATTCAACAAACGATATCGAATTCGTACCGGAAGTCCGATTTCTATGGAATCTTGGATACAGCATTCTTCTTCCATGGCAGAGAAGCCACGGAAAAAGCGAAGGACGCTATATTACTTATGGAGTGAAAGAACGCCATGATCTCAAACGATGGATTTTGTATACCAATCGGAATCTGGCAGCCAAGAACAAAGATATTTTTCTATGTGGAATTTCTATGGGGTGTGCTACAACCTTAATGGCAGCAGGTCTGGACCTTCCAGACAATGTAAAAGGAATTATTGCTGACTGCGGATTCACTTCTCCATGGGATATCATCAAACACGTAGCCAAAGAAAGATTTCATCTTCCACCATTTCCATTAATGTACATGGTAGATTTGATCAGTGAAGTAGTAGCAGGATTTGGATTGAAAGAAGTCAGCATCCCAGAAATCATGAAACGAAGCAAGATTCCAGTGTTGTTTATCCATGGAGATGCAGACGATTACGTTCCGATGTGGATGACGATCAAAAATTATGAAGCCTGTGTAGCAAAGAAAGAACTCTATATTGTTTCAGGAGCAGGACACGCACTAGCATTTTCAAAAGATATGGAAGAGGGAAAACGAAGAATCAAAAATTTCATAAATAAATATAAGACGATCTAAAATAAGAAGAACCATTCCGTATAAATGATGTTACAGAATGGTTCTTGTATTATAAATTTCCTAAAAAAACCTATTTTAAGATCATAAGATAACTTTCCGGCCGCTGTGTGATCTTGATTTCTTTCAGAATTCTAAAATTGGATTTTACAGCGAACTGTTTTACATATTCACGGTTTCTTGTATACATAATGATTGTTCCTTCAGGTCCAAGAACTCTTTTGGCAAATGGAAAGAACTTCTCATAAACCTCACGAATCTCCGCTTCTGTCTTCTGGCCAGTCGCATAAGGCATCTCCGTAAAGATTTCATCAAAAGGATAGTCATGGGTAAATGTAAAACAATCCTTATTGATATAATGAACGATCTGGTCTGCAAGATTTGTGTTATAGATCGCTTTCTCAATGGCTTCTGGAGAATGATCGATACCATAAGAAGTATTCCCTTTTACAACCTTCTGACGCTCGATCAGCATCGTACCAACCCCACAGAAAGGATCAAGAATCTGCGCATCCGGGATCATGTAATCTTTGGCAAGTTCCACAAGTAAAGCAGCATTGACTGGTTTGATACTTGTTGGAATGAACTCCTCGCGGTAACTAAAACGACGATCAACGATTGTATTTAATTTTACTAATAAATAATAATCCCCAGATTTACCTTCGATCATACGGATCTCAAATTCATAATGAGAGGTAGAATTTCTTAATTTATGTGCTGTCAGCTCTTCTAATTTCGAAGCAACTTTCTTCGCAAATTTGGAACGTTCAGAAAGTGACATACGGCTTTTCACTCCGATTCGGAAATAAAAAGGAAAATCCCCTTCATGAGTATTTTCTAATAATGCCATTAAATTCGAACCAGCGATCACGGATGCAGCAACATCAGCATCAGGTTTACATGAAACCATGCCTGGAATCTGAAATAACAATTCATTGTATGTGCGGATCGGTAATAAACGATTCAGATGATTTGTCTTTACACGCACGCCCATTTTTGAAGAAGCAGCTGAAGATTCTTCCATCAAGGCAGCAGTAATTTCCGGGTGTAATGGGTTAGTGCGGAAAATACAATGAAATGTCTGGCGACCGCCTAAAAATCTATGCTTCTTAAATGGTTCAATAGTATTGATCAGTTCAGAAAGTGCATGAAGTTCATGTTCTACATGCTTTTTCTCATCGTCAGAAGCTTCATAAAGAGATAATTCTTCATAACGTTTTCGGAAAACATCCACATAAGGAGCCGCATTTAAAGATTTTAAAGCAGTTAAATAAGCCTCTTTTACAAAACGTGTATCTTCTGTCTGATAAGCATGAAATACAGCATCGCTTTCAGAAGAAAGTGCCAGATCACCGATCAAAAGAGCAGCATTTTTTCTTGTTTTTGCATCTTCATTTTCTAAAAATACGGATAAGTCCAGATCACCATCATGGATCCAAGACAACAAAAGTTCTCTTTTAGAAGAATCCTTGATCTCCTGACGCAGGGAACTTAAAGACTGACGTACTTCGATATTTTGATTTAATCTTTTACATAAACGATTGATCATATATACATTCCTTTTCTAAATAATGTGTATAAGGAAAAGTCCTTAAAAACTATAAAAACAGTATACCTTATTGAAATAATTTTTGCAAAAAAAGTGAAAATCATGCTATAATAATACGTAACTAAGAGAATAATAGGTAAGGAAGTATATGAAACATATAACGATCAAGAGAGCAGAGCAGGCAGATGTCGATGCGATCATGCAATTGATGCAAGAAGCAGTGGATACTGTGAAGGTTTCCGATTGGTTTCTGCCAGATAACAGACAATATATAGAAGAACACATAAGCGACCGGGGATTTACATTGAAGGCTTTATCAAGTAACAATGAGATCTTGGGCTTTTTTATTGTCGATCTTCCGGGAGAGTCAAAACATAATCTTGGATATGATCTGAATTATGACGATCATAAGATACACAAAGTTGCACATATGGACTACGCAGTTGTGACAAGTAAAGCAAGAGGTTTGGGGCTTCAGAGAAGATTTTTCAAAGAGGCAGAGAAACAATTAGAAGACACGATATATGAATACTTCCTTGGAACCGTTCATCCGGATAATATCTACAGCCGGACAAACTTTGTCAAAGAGGGTTACAGGGAAGCAAGACAAATGTCAAAATATGGTGGTATGCAACGTATCATCATGGAAAAGGAGAAATGACTATGAGTGATCAGTATGATGTTATTATGATCGGAGCAGGACCTTCTGCTATATTTTGTGCTTATGAATTAAAGAGAAATAAGCCAGATATGAAAGTTCTTATGATCGAAAAGGGACGAAGGATCGAAAGAAGAGCCTGTCCAAAACGAAATACAAAGGTATGTGTTGGATGTAAACCATGCTCTATCACAACAGGATTTGCCGGAGCTGGAGCATTTTCTGACGGTAAATTATCTTTATCTCCAGATGTAGGAGGGAACCTTCCAGAGATATTAGGATATGACAGAACGATCGAATTATTAAAAGAATCCGATGACATTTATTTAAAATTCGGAGCTGATGAGAAAGTATACGGAATTGATGAAGCGGAAGAGATTGCAAGCATCCGTAAGAAAGCAATTCAGGCAAACTTGAAGCTGATCGAATGTCCGATCAGACATTTGGGAACAGAAGAAGGGTACAAGATCTACTCAAGACTTCAGGAACATTTATTAAATGAAGGTGTTGATATGATCTTTGATACCATGGTCAAAGATATCATCATTGAAGATGGGGTCGCAAAGGGTGTTGTCACAGACAAAGGTGAGACATATACAGCCGATGAGATCGTAGCAGCCGTAGGACGAGAAGGATCTGAATGGCTAAGCGGAATCTGCAGAAAATACGACATTGAAACACAGGTAGGAACCGTTGATGTCGGAGTCCGTGTAGAAGTTCGAGACGAGATCATGGAAGAATTAAATAAGAGTCTTTATGAAGCAAAACTTGTTTATTACACGCCAACATTCGATGATAAAGTCCGCGTATTCTGCAGCAATCCATCGGGGGAAGTAGCAACAGAATATTATGAAAATGGTCTGGCAGTGGTAAATGGTCATGCATACAAAGCAGACGAATACAAGACAAACAACACAAACTTTGCATTATTAGTATCTAAGAACTTTACAAAACCATTTAAAGAGCCGATTCAATATGGAAAACATATCGCACAGTTAAGCAACATGCTTTGTGATGGCAAGATCTTAGTACAGAGATTTGGAGATTTTGTGAGAGGAAGAAGAACAACCGAAGAACGTCTGGTTCGAAACAATATTACACCTACTTTAAAAGATGCTGTTCCAGGAGATCTTTCACTTGTATTCCCATATCGAATCATGAAAGACATCGAAGAGATGATCTATGCATTAGATGAAGTAACACCAGGTATGGCAAGTGATGAGACACTTCTTTACGGTGTAGAAGTTAAATTCTATTCAAATAAGATCTTAACAAACAAAGACTTTGAAACTAATATCAAAGGACTTCGCGCAATCGGTGACGGAGCATCTGTAACAAGAGGATTACAGCAGGCATCTGCGAATGGATTAAGCGTTGCGAAGAGTATCTTAAATAAATAAAATATCAAATAAAAATATTAAAACAAAAATCCCTGACAGGTTTCTAAACCATTAGGGATTTTTCTGTTTGAGAATCCTGCAAAGCATGATTCTTCCTTATAAAAAAATTATTTTTTGAATTTAGGATGTTTTTCATAGAAAGCTTTGTTCGTCTGCTCTCCTGCAAGGATCAATCGATGAAGTCCTTCTTTAGGACATAAAGTTCCAGTATATCCCATCATGGAAAGAACCTGCATGATATGTGTGTAGTATACACCAGTACTTTCTTTGGATACTTCATAAAGCTGATCCATCGTGATCGGATATTCATCCATCAATGACTGATAAGATTTTGTGACAGCATTGGATAATTTCTTTAAGTCTTTGCTTAAAGAATGCTGAAGCCGGTCAGTGTCAATCGGATAATAACATAAAATATGAACATTCGTCTGTGTCTCCTCATGCCATGCGTTTGCCTCGACGGCAGGAATCGCATGAACACCAAGCTCTTTCCCAAGTCTTACAGCTTCCGGAATGGAATGTGTTGATTCTATAATCAAGGCCGATACGTTTCGCATAAGGAATGATCTGGTCAACACGCATAGCACCATCAGATAAAACGGTGTGACAATGTAAGTCTGCTTTCATATAAAAATACCTCCAAAATATTTATTCCATTTTCTTTAAGATCGTTAAAATATTAGATAATGACTGATGAAATAATTCCTGATCTTCTTTTGACAGTGATTCAAAACGTTTGGAAAGGTATTCTTTGACAAGCGCTTTTTCCTGAAGGATCAGCTGGTTTCCTTTCTCTGTGAGTTTTACATAAACCATTTTTCTGTTTTCATCACTTCTAAAACGTGTGACATACTCATCCTTCACAAGTGGAGAAACGGCTCTTGTAGCCTGTTCCTTAGATGATGCCAGATAAGAAGATAACTGTGACATATTCAATGAACGACCTCCAGACAGTGCAAATAAGATAAGAATCTGTGTTTTGGTAAGATCCATGGAAGGTATGTCGATCGTGTTTAAAAGAAATTTCTGACAGATTGGAAAAATTTCAAAAAGTGCAGAAACATCATTCAATGTAAATCCCTCTCTTTCGATGTTTTTCTAACTAAAAGTATACCACTTTATGAATAAAAATCAATAATCAACAAAAATCAATATTTGACAAAAGTCAAATAAAAAGATAAAATAGGAGAAACACTATAAAATGACCTTGATCAAAGGAGGTAACCTATGAGTGAAACAACAACACAGATGCAGGATTTTCTGACACGCCAGGCGAAAGTCTGCCATGATAATTGTGAGATAGAGAAAGATCTGTACAAAGAGCTGGGAGTGAAACGAGGACTCAGAGATGTCGATGGAGTCGGCGTTCTTGCAGGTCTTACGAATATATCCTGTATTCAATCCAGTGAGATGATCAATGGAGAGAAAGTACCTTGTGAAGGAAAGTTATTTTATAGAGGATATAATATATATGAATTAGTCGATGGATTTATGAAGAGAGGCGAATTTGGATTTGAAGAAATCACCTATCTTTTACTATTTGGAAAACTGCCGGATGAAAAACAATTGAAAGAATTCAGAGAAATTTTGGCACAGAGTATGACACTTCCAAAGAATTTCACAAGAGATGTTATTTTAAAGGCACCATCGAAAGACATTATGAACACGTTGACAAAGAGCATTTTAACACTGGCATCGTATGATGATAAAGCATCTGATATTTCTATGGAAAATGTATTAAGACAATGTCTGATGTTGATCAGTGTTTTGCCGATGATGGCAGTTTATGGATATCATGGTTACAATCATTACGTCAATGATGACAGCCTGTACATCCATCGTCCAGATCCAAACTGTTCCATGGCAGAAAATATTTTAAGAATGCTGCGTCCAGACAAATCTTATACAGAATTGGAAGCCAGAGTGTTAGATATTGCACTCGTTCTTCATATGGAACATGGAGGAGGAAATAACTCAACATTTACAACCCATGTCGTGACATCTTCAGGATCAGATACATATTCAGTGATCGCAGCTGCACTTTCATCATTGAAAGGTCCCAAACATGGAGGAGCGAATATCAAAGTTGTTGAGATGATGCAGGATTTAAGAAAAAATGTGGATGATATCAGTGATGAAAGTCAGGTAGAAGAATACTTAAGAAAACTGCTGCACAAAGAAGCATTTGACCAAAAAGGACTGATCTATGGAATGGGGCATGCAGTATATAGTATTTCAGATCCAAGAGCGCAGATTTTCAAAGCTTTTGTAAAGAAACTGGCCCTTGCAAAAGAAAGAGAAAAAGATTTCGAACTCTATTCTATGATTGAAACATTGGCACCAAAAGTAATCGCAGATGAACGAAAAATCTACAAAGGGGTCAGTGCAAATGTCGATTTCTACAGTGGATTTGTGTATAGTATGTTAGATATCCCATTGGAATTGTTCACACCGATCTTTGCGATGGCAAGAATCGTTGGATGGAGTGCCCATCGTTTGGAAGAATTAACAAATGTGGATAAGATCATTCGTCCTGCGTATCAGAGTGTACAAGATGAGAAAGAATATATTGAGATGGAAGATCGATAAAAAAGAGGGATTCCCTCTTTTTTTATGCAAAAATATAAGCTTATAAAATGAGGAAAACCGGAGACGAGGAGGGTCTCCGGTATTATGAAAAAGTATGAAAAAAAGTTTTAGCTAAGTAAGTTTGTTTGTTACTTGCTATGGTTTTAGTATACTCAGTAAATGTGAAAGAATTGTGTCTAAAAAATGATGAATTTATGTTTTTTGGTCATATTTTGAGAAATTCAGTGATTCCATATGCAACTCCGTCCTTGTCATGATGTTTTGTGATAAAGGTCGCAGCATCCTTACATTTTGAAGAAGCATTTTCCATGGCAATTCCGATACCAGCTTCTTTTAACAGATCAATGTCATTATCACCATCACCAAAGGCAGCGGTTTCTTCAGGTTTTAGATTCAAATATTCCCGAATAAAACGAAGTCCGGAATGTTTTCCGGCATCTTTATGAGAAATCTCGATCAGCTGCGAAACAGAAGAAGTAATATAGATCTCATCACAATTATATTTAAGTTCATTCCAAATGAGCTGCTTTTGCTGCTCGCCAGAGACAACAATATCCATACTGTCAATATGATCAATATGTTCTCGAATAAAAGAAATAATATCATCAATAGGAATTCTTGTAGATTGGATGTAAGGAATTGCTTGTGGAGTTGTACCATAGGAAACAGGATCTTCCACATAAGCTTTCAGGGCATAAGCTTTGCCATCAATAAAAACTTCAAGGGCAGTCTCATGCTGTTTAGCAATCTGAATTATACATTCAACGGAAGCAGGTGTCATCTTATATTCATGAAGACAGGTGCTTGTAGGAATATGGTAAATGGCAGCACCATTAGAAGTAATTGCATATTCAATTCCAGGCACAGCAAGAACATCTTTAGGCAGCGTATCAAAAGAACGTCCACTTGCGATCACAATGTGAACACCATTTTCAATTGCATGACATAAAGCATTATAATTTCCGTCAGAAAGCCGTCCACTTGCATTTAATGTTGTACGGTCAAGATCAAGTGCAATACATTTTATATTCATAAGAAACCTCCAGATTTCGCATTTGTTATACATAGTCGATATTGTGTAATATATTTTACACATATGAAAATATTGTATCTTTTCTTTGAAACAATTACAATATACGAAAGACTAACTATTAAAAGTCAAGCCTTAAAATGATATTTTTTGAATAAAGT
>ERZ837590.226-NODE-226-length-54580-cov-6.584448_pt1 | contig 54580 bp, 52 predicted proteins | sample MGYA00519573_ERZ837590 | MGnify/ENA primary metagenome ERZ837590 (study PRJEB31850, sample SAMEA3708820) | human gut metagenome | biome: human gut; feature: human-associated habitat; material: faeces | place: China | collected 2014 ... | reverse complement strand
TATTTCTGTATTCTTTAATTTTATAGAATTATTGATTATATTCTCATCGATTACTATGTTATTTTCTTCAAAGGGAATATTTTTTTCTTTTAAAATTTCTGTAATATATTTAATTTTCTTTTTTGTATTTTTAGGAAGAGAGTTTTCAGGTGATAAATCTATGTTAGTATATATTTTCTTATTGTGAATAGAGTAATTATCTAAAGATTCTAAACCAATAATCATTATAGGAACAGTTAATTGATTTTGCATAGGTTTTAGATGTTGAAGATATTTTTCATAGCTGCCAATAGCCCCATCAAAACCACCAGTTCTTTTAAAGTCATCAGTTGCACAAATTATTACACCTGCAGAAGTGTTTATAGCTTTTTCTACGTGATTTAATTAACTGGCAAGTACTAATTTTATTAAGTTCCACGCAACAGCACTTCCATGATTAAAAGCAACTTCAATTGCAATTTCTGGTGATGCAAAATCTATTGTCCATGGATTCTTATCATTGGTACTTGATGGTCTATATTCACTTTCATTAAAAATAGGAACTTGCGAATGCCAGTGTTTCTTTTTTGTTAATTTTTCATCAATCAAGGTATTTATTGGCTCTGAAAAGCTCTTAATATCATTTCTTGTGGAATTATTAAAATATGTGCATATTTCTTCCTCTGAGATATTATCTAAAACATATAGTATTTGAGAATAATCTTCTTTATATTTTTCATCATTTTCAAAAATAACTTCTGCATTTCTAAATGAATATTTTTTGTATTTCATATTTTTCTCCTTTATTAAAGTATTAAAAATTATTTATATCATCAATTAAACAAATAACCTCTTCTACACATTGATTGCAGTATTTTATTACGTCATTACTCCAAAAGTGTATAGAATACCAGTCCATTTGCCTTAGTAATTTATCATTTTTTAGATCTCTATCAATATTTTCTTGTATTTTTTCAATCCAGTAATCTTTATTATTTTTTAATTTAGTCTTTCTTTGTTCAAAATCTTTACCATGCCAAAATTCACCATCTATAAAAATTGCTATTCTATATTTAGTTAAAGCAATATCTGGAGATCCAGGCAATGCCTTATAATTCAATCTGTATCTATATCCTCTATGCCATAAAGACTTAGCTATCATAACTTCAGCAGAATTTCTTTTAGTTTTGACATGAGACATTCTTTTAGAAATTTCTGGAGATGTTTTTAATTGTTGATGTTTCATAAATAGATTTTTTTATTCGAAGGGATTATACAAGTATTCATTGATGATAGTTATTTTTTTATGCATCTCTTTTTTTAAGATATCGATTTTATTAGAAATATCATCCATATTTTTTACAGGTTTTATAATTTCTATATCGATTGAATTTTCATAAGCTTTTTTTTCTTCTTGTAATTTTATTAATTCTTCAACATCATCATTATATTCATTAATCATTGTATGAACTGAATTAAAGGCATTTTTGTAGTTGTTTTCTGTAAAGCTATTTTCGTCTATATCTATAGGTATAATCATAATAGGAACGGTAATATTATGATTGTTTACATTTTCTTTGAATTCTTTAATAGCTTTATCTAAATAAACTATTTGGTCACTTAATAATGTTTTTAATAAACCAGTCGAGCAAATATAAACATATAAATCGATTTTTGCACCTTTATTCATAGCGGCAACTAACCTAAACATATCTTTGTAAACCATTGCCCAGTTTCCAAATTGGATTTCTCCTATAATATTAAAAGAAGTTGAGGGAACGATTAGGTCTTTTGTGTATTTGTCATTTTCATACTTAGACATATATTTTTCCCATTCTTTTTTTCTTTCTGAGTCACTGAAATATTTTTTAAAAATTTCAGGACCTTTTTTTCTGGCTTCTAAACCGTAACAATAATTCCAAAAATTATAATAATTAGTTTCCTTGTCGTAAATAGAAAAATCAAAATCTGATTTTTGACTTAAAGGAATAAAACTACCATTAATAACTGATGTTTCAAAATTTATATCTTTGATAATTGACATATTTTTTCTAATAGAAGTATTTAAAGATTTTGCATTAATACCAATAGGTGTGTTAATTCTTTCTCTTTCGTTGATTCCTAGTATCAATGTTGAATTAAGGGAATCTATGATTTGATCTATACTTTTTTTGTGAAGAGTATGAATGTCTTTACCTCTATTAAAATATTCAATTTTATCTTTGACAACATGTAGCTCAACGCTTCCTTTTAAATATTTATTTTTTTTGGATAATTTTTTTAAATCATTCATAATTTAACTCCTTTACTTATACTTTAGTTGCTTAAGTATGTAATCGTTATTGATCCAAAAACTATGTGTAGTCATCCATTGGCCATCTGGTAACTCATTAGCATCTCTATTAATATTTCCTTGAGAATATCCACTGTTTAATTTGAAAGCTGCTTTTTGAGCATGTGGACGTATATGGATAATAGGGTTATCAGATTTTTTAGGTAAATCATTTTTAATACAGTTACTTGTTTTTGTAAATGCAACACCTGTTATGATTTTTTCTTGAATAGATAACCATCCGTTTTTTACTGTTTCTTCTAAATCATTGTAAGGCATGTTCCACATTTGTGCGCCTAAAAGATTATATGTTTTTCCATTTGATTTAAAGATTACAAATAAGAATTTAGTTGTTGAAAAATATTCATGAATAAAAGAAGTATCCCATGATTCATTTGCTAATTCTTTATATTTAAATGTTGGGAAAGATATACTTTCTTTGTTTTTACCATTTGCTTCTATTCGAATAGCTTTTACTTTGACATTAGCCTTTTCAAATTCTTCTGCATGATTTCCTTTGATACCTAACATACGGTAGGATAAATCAATCCATTGAGATTTGTTATTGTTATATTCCCTATCAAATAGTGAACATAATTCTTCATCAGTTTTGTTTTTATAATTATTAATTTTATTAATAATTATTTGTTCAAAGGATAAATGTTTAAGTTCATCTATATTTTTAATGATAGATTCATTTTCTAATTTATGAGTTAAAACGTAGTCTTGTAACACATGTGTCATATAACTATTTTTTAAACAAAATGCTCTTTTTTTGGCAGGTATATGGCTTCCATAATATTGTTCACGCCAACTATTTTGAGCTGTACTTCCTTTTGTACATGCTCCTAAATAATACGTATCACTTTCACTTAATTCATGAGCTCTTCCCTCTTTGATTTTTTGAGTTATAACTTTATAGTCATTGATAATGATTTCTAAATCTTCAGGAGGTGGAGTAAATAAATTTACATACTTGATTCGATTATCTAATCTATTTTTTGATTTATCTCTTATGTATTGTACAAGAAGAATATTTTTTATTTTTTCATATACATGACTTTTATAAAAATCATCTTCAACAGGATCAGTATAAGAAATCATGGTAATAACTAAACGTTCCCCTGCTGTTAGAGTTCCATCTTTTTTTATATCGATAGGTGTTTGTTTGATTTCGACACCTATTTTATCTAAATCAGCATTTTGATTAGAATTTGGCTCATATCCAAAGTAAAACTTTTCAATAATATTTCCTAACTGTCCTTTTGAATTTTCTGATGTTAATAACTTATCATTTTTTAAACTATTTATAAATTCTAAAGGTCGGTTCATTTTATTGCCATTTTCAGCAACAGCAAGATATTTTTTACATTCAACAAGAATATCTCTAAATGTTAAATCCTCTATTTTTTTTGCGTAATTCAAAACGCTATTTATATTAGTGTCATCATAATCGAAAAGCATTTTTATCACCTCAGTAAATATTCTTATTAGTTAATTATATTATACAATTATTAAAAAAAATATAGGAAGTATAAATTATATTAACAATAAAAATATTAAATACTTAGTTGTAATGAGGAAACTTTTTCTATCTAAAATGTTATAAAATAATAATAATAGATTATGTGATAGTGTAAATTATAAAGAGAATTAGAAAAAATTGATTTAATGCGAAAAATATAATTATTTTTAACGTCTAGATATTTTATGAATGTTAATCAATATTTTTTTGTAAGTAACCTAAAGATTTAAAATTTGATAGCTTATTTATGATAACAAATTCCTGCTTTTGAATATTGAGCTACTGTTATAGTAAAAAATAGAAAAGGATCTTTACAAGGATATAAAAATGGGTTATTATATTCGAGAGAGATTGTTTGATGATAAAAAGAAGAGGTAAAAAAAGTGAAGAAAACAGTTTGCGAATTGTTCGCCGGAGTAGGTGGGTTTAGATGTGGACTTAATAATATAAGAACGGCAGAAGATTATGGCAAAGAAGAAAAGTGGGATACAGTTTGGTTCAGTCAATGGGAACCTTCAGAGAAGAAAACACAGTATGCACATGACTGTTATGTATATCGATTTGGTACTCAATTAGATAAAAATGGCGAAGATACTACTAATTATAATATTGAAGATGTAGACAAAACAACGATTCCTGACTTTAACTTGTTGGTTGGAGGTTTTCCATGTCAGGACTATTCAGTAGCGTCTTCATTAGCTACATCCAAAGGATTGGAAGGTAAGAAAGGTATTTTATGGTGGTCAATACGAGAAATATTGGAAGTAAAGAAACCACCATTTGTATTACTAGAAAATGTTGATAGATTGTTGAAATCTCCAGCAAAACAAAGAGGAAGAGATTTTGGTGTGATTCTTGCGTGTTTTCGTGATGAAGGATATACAGTTGAATGGCGAGTAATCAATGCTGCGGAATATGGATATCAACAAAGACGTCGAAGAACATTTATTTTTGCTTATAAGAATAATACAAGATATGCAACAAAAATTTTAAATACAATAGGATATACAGATACACTCGGGGAAGAAAGCAAGGAAAAATGTATGGAAAGTGTTGTTTTAAATGATGGATTTTTTGCAGAAACTTTTTCTGTAAATAAAGCAAAATCCGCTAATATGAAAGTTAAGAAACTTTCGTCAGAAGTAGGAGAGGTATCTGATACATTCCAATGTTTATTTGAAAATTCTGGAATAATGAAGGATGGTACAATATATACAATAAAGACTGTTCCAAATTATCATGGGAAACAGATAACACTCGGTGATGTTATGGAGACTGGAAAGGTAGAAGAACAGTATTTTATTCCAAAAGAAAAATTGTACTATACAGATCCAATGATTACACATAGTGATGAAACGAAACAACGTTTACCAAAAGAAGATAGACAGACATGGCAGTATCTAAAAGGTGCAAAGAAATTGTTGCGTACAAGTTCAACAGGTCATAAATATGTATTTTCAGAAGGTGCTATTTCTATGATTGATCAAGAGGACAAACCTGCACGTACAATGCTAACATCAGAAGGTGGATTCAGTAGAACAACTCATATTGTGAAAGATAAGATGACAGGAAGAGTAAGGTTACTTACTGCTACAGAAGCAGAGAGAATACAGGGGTTTCCTACAAATCATACAAAATATTGCTTCGTTAAAGGAGAAATTGTGGAAATGCCATTGAGAAAACGCAGATTTATGATGGGGAACGCATTGGTAGTTGATTTAATAGCGGATATGGAGAAAACTTTGAATGACATATTTGATGAAGAATAAAGAGATGTTTTATGGTGGCATGGCACAGGAGGAACTGAAGTGAAGACAAAAGTTAATGATTTGAGTGCAAAAGATTATTCTATAGGGGATTATCTCAAAGAAAGTAAAAAATTTCTTATACCACGTTATCAGAGAAGTTACGCCTGGGAAAAGAAAAATATAATGCAATTATTAGAGGATGTAAGTAAAGAAGAAGGATACTATATAGGAAATATTATTGTAAATACTTTACAAAATGATGAAAAAGAAATTATTGATGGACAGCAACGTATTATAAGTATTTTTTTGATTTTGATTGCACTTTATCATGTTACAGGAAAGGACACACTAAAATATGTACTAGAAAATGATTGTTTAAAAATCAATATAGAAAAGAGAATAGAGGATTCAGGTGTATCGGTAATGAGTTCTATTTTGGATAATAATATTGCTAGTACAATGAAAAAATATAATGAAGTTACTAGGTATCAAGATATTGTTTCTACGTTGAAAAAATATGAAGAAAATCAGCTTGAGACACTTAGAAAAAATCTTCTTAATGCTAAAATAGTAGAAATTAAGTTTCTGAATGGGGAAAAGCGAGCACATGAAATGTTTGTTAACTTGAATACAAAAGGAAAGCCTCTTGAAGAAATTGAAATTATAAAAAGTCACTTATTCAAATATTTGATTGAAGGAGAAAATTCAGATCAATATAAAGAAGAATGGTATGAGATGTTAGATGATATTGGTAATAAATATCATGGAAAATATTTACAAAATATTAGTTTGTTTAAATCATTGACAAAGAAAAAACAAACTGCTAAGGAATCACTTAATTATTTGTTAAATGAAATAAATAATGAAAAAACAGCAGGTAGTGTATTTGAATTTATGGCTGGTGATGAAAATAAAAGTATATTTCGTGTTTATTCTGCTGTTAAGAATCATGATTTATTGAAATTAAAAAAATATATAGGGCATGAGTCAGAGATATCTATTGATACACTAGATCAGATATGGAAGATGTATGGTCAAATAAAATTTGAACAGTTTGATGTCGTAATGGTTGCTTTATTGTATGTTCCTACAAAAGAAAAAAAGAGTTTATTTAGTAAAAATTATTTGGATATTGTCAAATTTTTAAAATTGGTTTTACTTTTTCAAATACATAATGCGGTACATAGAGTGAGTCCTTCTACATATACGAATAGATTTGAAACAGCTGCGGTAGAATTATATTCTAATCAGAAAAAAATAGATATAGTAATATCCGATTTAGTAAAAGACTTGAAAATCAATGAAGTTACTAAAGACCATGTAATATCTGGGATAAAAAGTTTAAAATGTAGCGGAAAAAATAAAAAAAGTAGAGATTTAAAAATTGCTAAATACATTATACAGATGGTGGACGGATATTATGCTGTTGATTTGAAGGCAGAACACATAATATGTGAAAAAAATATGGATGACGATTTGGTTTATGAAATAGGAAATATATTACCAGTAGTTAAAGACAGATATAAGGATAAGAGTATTGATAAGAAGTTAAAGATGTATAAAGAAGATTCGATGGTTAATGCTTCAATCAAGAAGTTTTTAGATAAAGGTGTTACGGAAAATAACTACAGAGAAATAATTAAAAAACGAACAGATGAAATAGCAGAGGAATTCTGGCAACAGTTCGAAGGATTGAAAAAATGGGAAAAATAGATAGTAAAGTTATTAATGCTCCGATAAGATGGGCTGGATCAAAAAAAAAGTTATTAAATGAAATGTTACATGCTTTTGAGGCAGATAAAGATGTATATATAGAACCTTTTTTAGGATCTGGTATCGTATTGTTAAATGTGCTGGAAAATCAAATGTATAGAAAATATTATGTAAATGATATAAATGATAATTTGATACTTTTTTATAACACTTTAAAAAATGATTCAGACCGGTTGATTAAAAGAATCGAAGTGTTATGTCGAGAGTATAATAGATTGTCTAATGATGAAGAAAAATGGAATTATTTTTATAAAAAAAGAGATAGTTTTAATAAAAAACAAATTCGATGCGTAACACGGTCTGCTTTATTTTGGTTTTTAATGAAAGCAGGATATAATGGAGTTTATAGGGTTAATTCTAATGGAAAATTCAATGTTCCATGTGGTAAACGAAATAAGATAGTTTGTAACAAGGAAAAAATGGAAGAAATATCTAAGAAAATTCAAAATGTAGAATTCTCTTGTATGGATTATAATGTATTTATAGATATGGTATTGGAAAAAGAAAAGAAGAAATCTCTATTTATGTATTGTGATCCACCATATATACCAGAAACAGAGGCGTCTCAAAAACATATCTTATATACTCAAAATGGATTTGAACATGAAAAATTTATAAGATATGTAGGTGAAATATGTAATAAGGTAGATATTTCAATAATGATATCTATGGCAGAAACGAAGAAAGTAGAACAAATTTATAAAGAACATTCATATTTTACCAAGGTTAAAATAGATGAAATAGTTAGAATGGTTAATCCAACAAAGAAAATGAAGTCGAAAGAGATTGCGTTTGTTAATTATAAGGTTAATGAAAGTTCAGTAATAACATAAATTCATGATATATTTATAAGATTGACACTCTAAATTATTAAGAAATATTGATTTGAAATGGGTAACCAAATAATTCAGGGGAAAAGCCAAATTATTTAGGGGGCACTTTAGGGGCCAACCTAAAATACTACAAGAAAATTTATGAAAAGAGAGAGCAAATACGGAATGTAAATTGTTCTCTTTTTTACATAAATAATAAAATAATAACAACCTACTGTTAGAAATATAGTAAGCGCCAAATAAAATAGTGGATAAAAATATAGAACTCTAAGAACTACAATATAGAATGTGGATACTCCATAAACTATATTGTAGTTTTTATATTCTCCAAAAACTATATAAAAAGGAAGAGAGACTATATGATGACAGTACAAGAACTTACCAAAAATGAAAAATATAAATTCTGGTATTTTAAAATCAAAGAATGCAAGGAAAGTGGTTTATCTGTCAAAGATTTCTGTGACAAAAACAATATCAAGCCGTCGACTTATTATAATTATCAACAAAAAATCAGAAATATTTTATGTGATCAGATAAATGAAAAACAGCTACAAGAATGAAGTATCCTTTGTTTCTGTTGAAAAGCAACCACACAATAATGAAAAGATTATCATTATCAAGGGAAGCATTAAAATTGAACTTGATTCAGATACACCATACCAAAGTATTGAGCCTCTTTTGAAGTCACTATTATGATTGGTGATATTTCAAAAGCAGAACATATCTATATAGCTGTTGGCTATACAGATATGCGCAAACAGATCGATGGCCTTTCAGCTATCGTTCAACAGAACTTCAAGCTTGATCCATTTTCCAATTCTGTGTTTCTGTTTTGTGGTAGAAATACAAGAACTATGAAGGCTCTGTACTGGGAAGGTGATGGTTTTGTATTACTTTATAAAAAACTTGAAAATGGTAAATTCTTTCGGTTATGTTCTATAGCACATAATCGAAAGAACTGGCTGTTTTCAACTTCTACTAAAGGAGCTGAAGCAAGTGCAGCAGTATTCAGCTTGATTGAAACAGCTAAATCCAATAAACTTAATCCATACGATTATATTGAATTCATCCTGGATTATTTACCTCAACAAGATCTAGTTGAAGATCCAGAAAGACTGGACTGGTTCTTACCATAGAGTGAAGAGATAAAAGAAAAATTTGAAATAAAAGCCGACTAAATTGATCATTGTATCAATTCAATCGACTTTTTTAAATACACTATTTTATTTGGCGCTTACATTAATTTCCATTGACAAGCAATATAATGTTAATTAAAATGAAAATGCATAGAAAAATATATGAAATATATTTTGTAAGGACCGTGTAGGAAACATGGTCCTATTTTTTTGCAATAACAAAAACCTCTAGTTTATCATTAGAGGAATTCTGCTGTATTTAATAATTGATTCTAAAATAATCCAGACAAGCTTTATATCTATCTTGAGCGGCAAGACAAGTATCTACTAAATAACCTCTTTCATTATTCCATTCCTTTAATCCTCGATAGTAGAACATTTTTAAATTATCTTCGATAATGAATGGTACAATATTGTATTTTAAACATTCTTTAAACATAATTAATCTACCAATTCTACCATTACCATCATGCAATACCACATTGGGACTCACAAAGAAATCTATAATTGATTTCCACTTTTTGAGTACGTTCTTTGCCGGTTCCCTCTGCTTGATACACATATATACTGTCAATCAGTTCAACCAGCATAGAACGGTTTAACTCTGTTACGTTTTCATACTTGCGTATGGTTTCTAAAAATTGGTTTGTATTTTTCGTCTTGTAGTCCTCGGCTTCGATTTTCTCTTTTAATGCCTTACGCCTTTCTTCAAGTTCTCTCTGCTCATTTTCATAAGTTACAGACATTTTCTCAAAACGTCCATCAGAAATCTTTCCTGCTACATTCTGCTCAAACAGCTTCATTATGATACTGTCAATTTCAGCAATACGCTTTTCTGCCAGTTCCAATTCCTGTTTAAACTGCTTGATTTTCTTACCGCCGCCGGATTCACTCAACACCCTCATTTCTTCAATGAACTGGTCGCCTAATGTTTCCATATTCTTGATATGCTTTTGAATGTCGTCCATGACAATCTTCACTAATGCGTCATAGGAAATTGCATGAGTTGTGCAGAGGTTGCTGTTTCTGGCATATGTCCTGCAACGAAATCTCGGCTCTCTCCCGTTTGGATTGGAGAACGCCATATTGCGTCCACAGTCCGGGCATTTTACAAGCCCCACAAACATATTTGGTCGTCCAGTCTTATTTGGTCTTTTCTTTACACTGATGAATTTCTGTACCAGTTCAAAGGTTTCTTCATCAATGATAGCTTCATGGGTGTTTTTTACAACAATCCAATCTTCCTTAGGAACCGCTACCAGTTTTCTGTTCTTGAATGATTTTGTCTGTGTCTTGTGCGATACCATATGACCGAGATACACTTGATTTTCCAAAATCATCTTAACATTTTTTCCAACCCAGTCGGTAGGGAATCGGAACCCTGTGCTTGTTTCCAGCGTGCCATTCTTCATTGCTCTGTAGGCTCTCGGAATCAAAATCTTTTCTTCACACAATGTTCTTGCTATCTGATGAACACTGTTTCCCTGTTTCGACATTTCAAAAATACGCTTGACGATAGGCGCTGTTTCCGGGTCTATCAGTAGTTTACGCTTATTGTTCGGGTCAACCCTATAACCATACGGAGCGAATGAACCGCAGAACCCGCCACTTAAAGCAGTTGTTTTCTTGACGCTTCGGATTTTCTTTGAGGTATCACGTGCATAATACTCATTCATAATAGATTTGAATGGCATCATCTCGTTATCCTCATATCTTGTGTCAACATCATCATTCAGTGCGATAAAGAGAATGTCATTGTTCGGGAAGATTTCTTCCACGTAATACATGAACATGGCATTGTTGCGACCGAACCTTGACATATCCTTTACCATGATTCCACTAGGCTGTGTATCTTCCATAGCGTCCTCAATCATGCGGTTTAAATCCGGTCTGTTGAATGTTGTGCCGGAATAGCCATCATCTACATACTCGTCAATGATTTCAAATCCTTTTTCCTTTGAATAATATCGGAGCATTTGCAACTGGTTTGTGATACTGTTGCTTTCTTGTACCAGACTTCCGGCATGACAACGGACAAATCCGCAAGGTCGGCGTTCTTTGGGTCTAAAATATACATGACCGCATTGCTGCGGAGCAGAGCTTCAATGATAGTAAGGATAAAGTAAGTTTTACCGCCGCCAGTGCCGTCAGCAATCAGCATATGGGGGAGCTTGTCATACTCCCACCAGACATTTTTCATTAGACGCAAGCTGCCATGTTCAGCCTGTACCTCATTGATAGTGATTCTGTTCGCAATCGTATCATAGAGCAGCACATATTCCACATAGCTGTCTTTCAGCTCTTTGGAAACCAGCTCACAGTACAAGCCTGTTTCCAGTTTCTTTTCCAAGTGTAAAAGCTGCTCTTGATATTTCCCCAATGTGATTTCTGTACGGATATATAAAAGTCCATGCTCCATACGGTAATACACTTTAGGAAAATAGGTGATTTTCTCTTTTTTGGTAGTGGCTGGCAAATCCTTGAAAAAGCCGCTGTCCTGTGTGGATTCTGATTCATACCAGCCATTTTCCAGCAGCATACGAGCCAGCTTTTGACGGTGAAAGAGCTGCTTCACTCTGTCATACTGGAATCTGCGATAGAAAAGGGCAGCCAGCACACAGACCAGAGCCGCCACAACAATAGTCACTATCCTATATGGTGTGACTACTAAATGGACGTTGCCATCTTGTAGAAAGCTGACCGATTTCCAGTCCGTAGTGAGGATTGACTTTAGGTTCAGCAGCATAATCACCGCAAGGAACAGCAGGAACAGTGAACCAGCCGAGAAACGAAAAACCAATGATTTGTCACTGACTCGAATATGTTTTCCTTTATATTTCAGTAAATTCATAAACATTCCTTTGGATATAGAAAAAGCAGTAAATTCTGTAGAATCTACTGCTCTATAACTATGCTTCACGATATTTGATAGCGTTTTTATTTGCTAATTTGATTGTAAATGGCTTAAATTGAAAATCCAAGTGTCCAATCATTACAATATTATACATTACTTCTTCATTTACTAAATCTCGCATATTACCTCGATATAAACTTGTTCTGAATTTCCATTCGCCTTTTTTATTTTGGGTATATATTTGTAGTAGGTAATATTTATAAGTCTTTTTTGGGTCATCGCTATTTTTTTCTTTTTCTATAACTTTTAATTTTACTTTGCCATAGAATACGCAAAAATCTTCACCATCTGATTCGTCAATCCAGCCATTAAGTCTTTTTCGTTGCAATGCTCTTAAAACAGTTTCGCAATCTTTTCGTTCTGGGATAAGCATAGGATTCTTTCTTTTTTTCGTTAAATCCTCATTATCATTACTGGTTGTCTTTTTTGTATTATGTTTTCGGCATAACATATTCATAATTGAATTTAACTTATCTTGTATTTCCTCATAATTTAAAGAATCTACATATTTTTTGACTGTCTTTTTGGAAGCATATTCATAGTTATATGAACAGCCATCTTTATGATTTGAGCTTTTAATTCTTCTTAAATGAGCACGACGTTTAGAAGTTTTATGAACAAAACTCAATTCTGCTTGTTTACATTCTGGACAAAACATATCTTTATCAAATGGTGTAGTATCCCCATCATGGGACTCTGCATAATCAGCTACAATATCAATATCCAAAATATCATCTTTATTTTTAGAATAAAATTCTTCAAAACTTTTTGCTTTTTTACTCATATAATCACCCACTTTCTATAAATGATTATATCAGATAATTTTTATCTATACTATTTATTTTTTGGTAGTATATTATTAGTTGCCATTTGATTTATTTTACCCTTTAACACAATATCATCTGCCTTGATATACCAGTCAACGTCTGCGCCTTGAAATGTAGCGGTTGCCACCGTATCAGCCACAGGATTGATGATTTCCACCTCTGCGTTGTAGTCAAATTCCTTTAACGGAACAGAAGCTGGAATACTTACCTGTATCATGCGCCCCTGTTCTTTACATTTCAAATCGTAAGTACGTTCCTTGATTTCTTCAGAAACCGTACCGTCCTCATTCTGCATATGTACCTCACGACGCAACGCCGAGAATTTCAATACTCCGAACGTCTTTTCCTTATCAATAATGATTCCGTTTGCTAATCTCATAATCTTTCTACCTCCTTACGCTTTCACCATATCGTCTGCTGACAGGATATAGTTTGTGAATCCTCTAGTGCCGATTTTGTAACCCTCTGCGGTGATTTTGGGATTGATAAGTTTTACCTTTTCCTCTGATTCAAAGTTCTTCTCACCAGCAGAAGCAGGCAGCACCACGATAATATCATCTGCTCTCTGCACGTCCGAATAAAGGTTGAAGCTACGGGAAACGACCGTCATACGTCCGTTGATCCTACGCTGTTCCACCTTATTCTCACCTGCAAATTCCAAATTTCCGAACGTCTTTTCCATATTCGGGATAACGTGTTTTAATTCCATAAATTATTTACCTCTTTTCTTTCTATATTTTTAGTGTTAATTTTGTCATTCTGCTGTCGGGATAATATCTGTCTGCCTGTGAATTATCAAGGGCAAGCGTTGTGCTGAAAGCACCCTTGACAATCCCCATTCAGAAAGATAAATCCTAATCAAGCAGAAGTTAGATATAGTGTCAGCTACAGACTGACGTTTCCATGATAGGCGGTGAACGGGGCATTGCTTTCATAAGCTGTTACCTCCCGTGTCAGTTAGATTTCTTTACTCTGCGGAATCTCTTATATCCGGCAAAGATAAGACCAGCAGCAGAAATTCCCATCATAGCGAATAATGCGACAAATGGCGTATTATCACCTGTTTTTGGTGGATCGCTTGTCTTTGTTGGTGTGCTAGGTTTTTCTGGTGTCGTAGGGGATTCTGGCTTCTCTTTGATAGTTACCGTCTGCCCCTCGTCCTTGATGTCCTTATGTTCAGCTACTTTGATAGGATTGTCTGGATTGGTTACGTCATATAATTCTTCAAAGGTCACAAGCTCTTTGCCGCCAAGCTCCGAAGCATTGAATATAAATTCAATCTGAACCTCCATTTTAGAATCCTCGGCAGTAAAGGTAAGGTCATTTTCTACACGCTTACCTTTCACTAGAAGTTCTGCATTTTCAGACTTCACCATTTCCCAACCTTTAAGAGTATATTTCACGCCTTTTTCCAAACCGTCTAAAGTAACCGTATCGACAATCGTTACTTTGTTGTCTGCTTTAATCGTCTTTTCACCTGTTACCTTGTCTGTGGCGGTTGTGTGCATAGTGATAATACGTTCCGTAATCGTCACCGTTTGCCCTTCGTCCTCAATGTCCTTGTGTTTTGCCACCTTTGTAGGCTCATCTGGATTGGATAAATCGTATAATTCCTCGAATGTTACTAGGTCTTTTCCTGCAAGCTCACTGGCATTGAATGTAAAGGCAATCTGGACTTCCATGCTAGAATCTTTTGCAGTAAAGGTATAGTCACTTTCTACAGGTTTACCGTCAATCAAAAGCTGTGCGTTTTCAGACTTCACCATCTGCCAGCCTTTGAGTTGATAGGTTGTACCTTTTTCCAAACCATCTAAAGTGACTGTATCAATGACAGTTACCTCTTTACCAGCAACAATCATTTTTTCACCTGTCACTTTGTCGGTAGCATTGGTATGAATTTCAATCACACGTTCTTCAATCGTCACGGTTTGCCCCTCGTCCTCAATGTCCTTGTGTTCAGCCACCTTGATAGGCTCGTCTGGATTGGATAAATCGTACAATTCCTCAAATGTCACAAGGTCTTTGCCTCCAAGAGCAGAAGCATTGAACGTATAGGAAACCTCAACTTCCATTTCTGTTTTTTTCGCAGTGAATGTGTAATTACTTTCCACAGGTTTACCGTCAATCAAAAGCTGTGCGTTTTCAGATTTCACCATTTGCCAGCCTTTCAACTGATATTTTGTGCCTTTTGTCAAACCATCTAAAGTCACAGTATCAACGATAGTCACGTTCTTTCCAGCAACGATTGATTTTTCACCTGTCACCTTATCTGTGGCAGTCGTATGGATAGTGATTTCTGGCTCGTATTCATCTGTAAGCGTACCTAAATCCACGACTACTTTATTTCTTGACACCACTACATCAAATGCCGGAATTAGCGTCATTCCCTTGTTGGAATCGCAGCGTAATTCTTCGATTGTGTAAGTATCATAGAGCAATGCACCTTTGCTGTCGTCTGGTGTGGAAGTACCGAACCAGATACCGTCCTCACTGGTCTTTCCGGCGTTGGTATTCTGCTTATGAGATACCCAATCAGAGGAAGTGGAAAACTGACCGTTTGCGTCTGTCACAATGATATGGCTCTCACCAGTCGTCTTGCTTGTGATCCTAAAGGGAACATTCGCAAGTCGCTTGTGAGTGCCAGCACCGATTTTTACACCCTCAATATCTCCACGCTTAATCTGGTTGTAGATGGAATGTGCTTCATCTGTTAAATCCATGATTTTTCCATCTTCTGTGATTTCAAATTCAATCGGTTTTGCACCGTCCGTCAAATATCCCTCTGGGGCGTTGCTTTCCTCAATACGGTATTTTCCGTATGGTAATGTATCGGCGGCAGTTGTAGCGATACCGTCAACGCCAGTATGGATTGTTTTGACAACTTCATTCTTGTTGTATAACTTGCCATCTACCAAGACAGCGTTATCATTTAAGGAAATGATTTCAAAGGCAGTATCTTTCAAAGTCGCACCGCCTTGTGCTTTTGTATCTTTGGTTTCAAGGTCACGTTTCTGGATTTTGACACCGCCACGGATAACCTTGTCTAATACGGAATACTGGTTGCTGCCGCTTAACGCTGCAAGCTCACCATCTTCTGTAATCTGTGCCACATAGACACCTTTTATCTGTTCCGAACTTCCGGCAGCCTGCATATAAGCACCCTCCAATAAGTAACCGTTTGGAGCTGTCTTTTCTTCTACAGTGATAGTACCAAGCGGCAAGCAGATAGTACCATTCTGTGTATAGAAGCTGTCACCCAATACCTTGTAGGAATCGGCTAATCTTGTGATGTAATGGACTTCATTGTTGCTGTCTTTTTCAGCGATTGTCTTTGTCGTCCATGTGCGTGTTGGTTCTGATGGAAGATTGTCTTTTGTATAGTAACCGTCATAATACTTCCAGACGAACTCCGCACCCTCTAAAGAAGCGTTACCCTGTGGCGTAGCTTTGGAAATTTCCATATCAATCTTGAAAAGCTCAACCAAAGTGTCAGTGACTTTTGGTTTGTCGCTGACTTTTAAAGTCGTAGTTTCATTAACCTTGACCGTCATAGTATAGACGTTCTTATCTAACTGGAATCCCTTTGGAGCTTTCGTTTCTTTCACATAGTATGTCGCAGCTCTTAATTCCACAGTGTCCGTATTACCATTGGCATTTGTCGTAAGTGTGGCAACAGATTTCGTGCAGCCTTTATCAGAATAGACACCATAAGTCGCACCAGAGAGAGAATAGCAGTCATTCCCGTTTGTGACTGTGGTATTACTGGAAGATTTCTGAATCTTGCCATTGCCGACAGCCAGCTCTGCGAAAAACTGTCCTAAATCCTGCCCCTCACCAGTGTAGATATAACCGTAACAGTCATAGCGTCCTTTATTTTCTCTTACAAAGGCTTTCGCTCCGGCGAATACTTCATCTTGCACGGATTTTGAGATTTCATCATAGGAAGCTCGTACATTGTCACAGCTCCACCCAAGATGGACGCTCAATCTCTGCCAGACTACAAGCTGTCTTAAAAGGTAGGCGTGCTGGCTGCTCAATCCTGTATGGCTTTTCGTATACTGTTTGACGTATTCAAGAGATAAAGCAACGTCCTCTATCTGGTAGGCAGTCATGCGTGTACTTGCGTCACTTCTGGTCTTATATCCATTCTTAAAGCCTGTGTTGATGTCGATACAATAAGCGTCCTCGCCCTCAACGGTCATATGCCCCTCATTAAATGTAGAGCCGATAGAACCATCATTCATTACTTTCTCAACAATGCCGACACGTTCCTCCGATTCTGTCCAGTATTGTGTTTCCGCAGCATGGACAGCAGTTGTGGGTAGAGCAGTAAAGACGGTTGCGAGAGTAAGAACACCTGTAAGCAATCGTTTCAATATCTTATTCATTTTTTGATTCTCCTTTCATTTGGGTAAAAAAATAGACGCTCATTTCTGAACGTCTGGAAATAAAAAAGGAATACCGTTTTTCAAGTATTCCTAATTCTATATGTTATTTAACTGTATTTATGTGATATGAAGTTGTTTGCTGCTGTTATGCCGCTATTTGTTGTTGGTATCTCAATGGTACATTTCCATCTTGAAAAGGATGTATTCTTTCAAATTGTACATGGAAATCTAAAATATCTTCGAATGTCTTTTCTTTTTTTGAATTATATTCTTTTAATAAGTCTTTCATTAAATTATCAACTTCTTCAGGAAGAGGTGTTTTCATATTTCCAACTTCATTTGGAAATTTTTTGTAATCTCCCACGGCAAACCAATCTTTTTTAGAATCACTTGTTCCACTTTTTAATATAAAATGTAATTCTTTAATAAACTTTTCATTTAGTTCTGTTTTTACATGATCAATAATCATATCAATACAACGGAAGTGATTTGTTGTTTCAATAATGTCATCAACATTAAGAACTTCATTTTCTATACCTATTGTATTTGTTTCAAAAATAAAGCGAGTTTGATCATGAGTTAAACGACTACCTTCCATATGATTTGAGTTATAAGTTAAATCAATTTGTGTTTTATGATAAATACCACCAGAGTATTTACTTGCTTTTTCTTCTTGTAAAATAGCAAGTAAGGTTTTAGGCTTTTTTTTTCTTTTATTCATACGTTCCGGTTTTTTTGCATTTTCCGGGATATTCCAAGTTTTACCGGTAAGAAATGCACCTTCTATACGACCCTTAGAACAATAATTTCTTACACTGCGTTCTGATATATTCCATTTTTTTGCGACAACTGCAACTGAAAGATAATTCATTTTTATATCTCCTTCTATATCAAATATGTGTATTTTTATATAGTATATCATATTATCGGCAAAAAATATAAATTTATACGTTGTTAAAATATATAGTTTTTTGCCGATAACGGCAATAAAAAGCCCTCTAGTTTATCACTAAAGGGCTGTTATTATTTTTTGATTATAATAAATTGATAAGGTTTTAAAGTAGTGTTGTTATAATCGTTGTAGTTATCTAACAAGATGTTTCCTTGAGTTTCAGGAATTGGTTGTTCTTTGTTTGTAAAGTTACAGAAACATAGAATTTCTTGTCCTTGATAAGTACGTTTATAACCAATGACATCATCTACTGTGTTGATTTCTTCAAAATCACCATAAACAAGAATATCTTCTTGTTTTCTAATAGAAATCATTTTTTTATAGAAGCTATAGATTGAATTTGGATCGTTGAATTGACTTTCAACATTGATTTTATCTTGGCTTCCCGTCATTTTTAACCATGGTTCATGATCACTGAATCCAGCATATTCACTACTATCCCATTGCATTGGTGTTCTAGTATTATCTCTACTTCTAAGGTTAAGGAAATGCATGGCTTCTTCTTTAGTAAAGCCTTCTTCTAAAGCTCTTTGGTATTGACCATGACTTCCAATATCATCAAATTCACTAATGTCTTTTCTTTCAAAGTTTTCCATACCGATTTCTTCACCTTGATAGATAAATGGTGTTCCTCTTAAATTAAAGAACATACCAGCAAGCATTGTTTGTGAATAATAATTATGATCTTTTTTATCTAAAATAAATTTATCAATAGCTCTAGGTTGATCATGATTTTCTAAGAAACTCGCAATCCATCCAAGCTTTTGAACTTCTCTTTGACTTGTAAATAAGAGTTCTTTAAATTGTTTAGTTGTCCAATCTTGTCTTTTAAACCATTCTTCATCTTCATTAATATCAAAATTACAATAATTAAAATCAAACATCATTGAAAAACATCCATCTTTACCAATAAAAATACCTAAATCCTTATATTGAACCCCAACAGCTTCAGCTACTGTCATACAATTATGTTTTTCAAATGTTTCTTTCTTTAATTCATCAAAGAAGACTTCAATTCCTGGTTGATTTCTAGAATAAGCAAAACAAGCACTTAAACCATCTTGTCCATCAACAGGACCATCTAAATATCTTTGATCTTTTTTAATAAAGTTAATCGCATCAACTCTAAATCCAGCAATTCCTTTATCTAACCACCAATTAATCATTTTATAAAGTTCTTGTCTTAAAGCTGGATTTTCCCAATTTAAATCAGGTTGTTTTTTAGAAAAAGCATGGAAATAATATTCATCTCTATCTTCTACCTTTTGCCATACTGAACCTCCAAAAACAGATCTCCAGTTATTTGGTTCTTTACCATCTTTAGAGGATTTAAAGATATAATAATCATGATAAGGACTATTTGGATCTTTTAGTGCTTCTTGAAACCAAGCATGTTCATCTGAACTATGATTAATCACAAGATCCATAATAATCTTAATTCCTTTATTTTTAGCTTTTTCAATCAATTCTTCTAAATCAGACATTGTTCCAAATTCAGGATTAATATCATAATAATCAGAAATATCATACCCATTATCATCCATAGGTGATTTATAAATAGGACATAACCATAATAAAGTCACCCCTAAATCCTCTAAATAATCAAGCTTTTCAATAATTCCTCTTAAATCACCAATCCCATCTCCATTAGAATCCTTAAAACTCTTAGGATAAATTTGATAAGCTATCTCTTTCTTCCACCATTCATTACTCATTTTCTTTTTTCTCCTTTAAAATATATAATTTAGAATAATAATCTCCAATACCATCCTTATTCTCACCACAAGAACTATCACTTATAATAAGTCCCACATTCATCAATTCATCTCCATATAAATCTAAACCATTAACATGATACATCTTATCTTCATCTAAACCTAATAAAGGTAAACGACGATATCCAACATTAACTTCTTGTAAAGGTCGATAATAACCTACAATCGCTAAATCTCTTTCTTTAGAAATAACCATCCAAGCTGTCTCATTTCCTTCAAAAGGACTTTTTAAACGATAAAAAGTACCAAATTGAAATAAAGAACGATATTGTTTCATAAAAACAATTTGTTTTTTAATGATTTCTTTTTCTTCATCACTTAAAGAATTAACATCTAATTCATAACCAAAAGTACCAAAATAAGCCACATTAGCACGTGTTTGTAAAGGCACTTTTCTAAATGTTTGATGATTAGGAATATTAGATACATGTGATCCCATAGAAGATAAAGGATAAACAAGAGAGGTTCCATATTGAATTTTTAATCTTTCTATTGCATCGGTATCATCACTGGTCCAACATTGAGGGGCATAATAAAGCATTCCTGGATCAAAGCGTGCTCCTCCACTTGCACAGGATTCAAAGAGTATATCAGGGTATTTCGTCGTTAGAACATCGTATAAATGATAAACACCTAGGATATATTCATGCATGACTCTTCCTTGTGATAAAACATCATGAGTGCTTGAATAGACTTCTGACATACAACGATTCATGTCCCATTTAATATATGAAATATAGGAATCATCAATCACATTCATCATTGCCTGAGCAATATATTCAACAACTTCAGGATTAGAAAAATCTAAAATATATTGATTTCTTCCATGACAACTCTTTCTATGAGGTGTTTTTAATATCCATTCAGGATGATTTCTATATAAGTTAGAATCTTCATTGACCATCTCTGGTTCAAACCATGATCCAAATTTTAAACCTAAATCATGAATTCTCTTTGATAGCCCACTAATTCCATGAGGCAGTTTATCTAAATTAGGGTACCAATCTCCTAATCCTTGATGATCATTATTTCTATTACCAAACCAACCATCATCTAATACAAATAACTCAATTCCTAATTCTTTTGCTGTTTTAGCCATTGAAACGATCTTATCTTCATTAAAATCAAAATAAGTGCCTTCCCAATTATTCACTAAAATAGGTCTTACTTGATCTCGATACTTCCCTCTAGCAAGTCTTTTTTGATAAAGTTGATGATATGTTTGAGACATCTTATTCAGTCCTTGATTACTATAAACCATCACAACTTCAGGACTTTGAAACGAATCTAAATGATCTAATAGATATTCAAAACAATGAGGATGAATTCCCATAGAGACACGTGAGACATGATAATTATCAACTTCTACTTGGGCTAAAAAATTACCACTATAAACCAAACTAAAACCTAAAACCTCACCACTTGTTTCTTTACAATCTTCTCTTTTTAAAGCAATAAAAGGATTAAATTGATGAGATGAACATCCTCTTAAAGAATAAATACTTTGAATACCTTCTGTAAGTTTTCTTGTTTTAATAGAACGTTCTCTTGCCCATGATCCTGTAAGTTCAATCATTTCATAATCTTGATCAGGTAAGTCTAAAGACATAGACATCATTTGATTAAGTCTTAATTTTTGTTTCCCCTCATTAACAATAAAAGCATTTCTTGTAATTACAGGAAAATCTTGATAAATAGTATAACTTAATTGAAGCTTTGTTTTAATGACTTCATCATATAAGGTAATGATAAGAGTTTGGGCTTCGTTTTCATTTTCTACATAGGTAGCAGGAAGATCTTTTAATTTTGGTTTTCCTTGTATAATTTCATGACTTACATATTCAAAGTTTAAAATATGACTCCCATTTTCTTGTAAAATATCGATAGCAGGATGACGTAAATCTCCTGAACCATAAACAGGATATTCTTGTTTAATATGTTCTAATGAAAAATTTAAATCCCCTTTATAGCTACAAGGTGACATAGGACGAGGAAAGAGTTCTAATAAATGATCAAAGTCTCTACGATCATGGATTCTTTTTCCATAGTAGAGTTGTCCTAATTGATTATTTTCTAAGATTTTAAACATATAACTAATTTCATTATTATACAAATGAAAAGTTTTACTTTCTTCATGAAATACAATCATAGATTTCTCCTTAATCACTAAATAGTATTTTTAAAATATCTTCTAAACCATCATCAACAACCGATTTACAAATAATATTTGCTTTAGCTTTTAATAAATCACAGGCATTTCCCATGGCAACCCCTACACGACAAAATTCAATCATTTCTAAATCATTTTCTCCATCACCAAAAGCGTATGTGTCATCTTGATTTAAATGATAATAATCTAAGATTTTTTGAATACCTGTAGCTTTTGAAATTGTTGGTGAATAGAATTCAAAAGCATTATCACTGCCATGTTCATCAAAATTAATAACATAACCAAAATCATTTTGGATATACTTTTCTATTTTTTCACGATCTTTATTTGTAACATTTGCTTCTATTTTAATCGCTCTTTTTAATACCTCATCCCGATCAAACTTTATTGTAAATAGATCTTCAAAATGTCCCTTTTGAACAAAGAAGTTATAAAGTTCTTTATAAGAAGGATCAATGTATAAATGATTCGCTGTCGCAATCATATAATCACAATGAAGTTCTTCTAACATATTTGCTGTCTTTAAACATAACTCATAATCCATTCTATTTTCATAAATAGATTTTCCATCAATTTCTACATAACCACCATTATTTAAAATATAACCGTCAAAAGTTCCATCGAGCCATTTTTCATCTAACATGGCTTTGGGTCTTCCACTACAAATAAAGAGTTTATGTCCTTGTTTCTTTAATCTATTTAATTGTTGTTTTACACCTAAAGGTATTTCATAAATTCCCATTTGTGAGCATACTAATGTCCCATCTATATCAAAAAATAATACTTTCTCTTTCATAAAAAATCTCCTTTAGCTAATTATATCACAAAGCCCCTTTCTATGATTTTCAATAAAAGAAAATATAAAAAGTACGTATGATAGTACGCAAGATAATACGTATGAAAAAAGGAATCTTTCGATTCCTTAACTAGTCATCTAAAATAGAAGATCCATTAGTCGCAATAACTTCTTTATACCAATCATAAGATTTCTTTTTAGAGCGTTTATAAGTTCCATTACCATAATCATCAACATCTACATAAATAAATCCATAACGTTTAGACATTTGATTTGTAGAGTTAGATAATAAATCAATTGGTGCCCAAGTTGTATAACCCATTAATTCAACACCGTCTTCTTCAATAGCTTTATACATTTGTCTAATATGTTCTCTTAAATAATCAATACGATAATCATCATTAATAGAACCATCAGCTTCCACAGTATCTTTAGCACCTAAACCATTTTCCACAATAAATAATGGTTTTCTATAACGATCATATAAATCTACACAAGAAATTCTTAAACCGATAGGATCAATTTGCCATCCCCAATCAGAACTTGGAATATATGGATTTTTAATAGCTGTTTCTGTATTACCTGCACTCATTTCTAAGCCTTTTGTATCAGCAGCAACACAACTTGATGAATAATAACTAAATGAAATAAAATCAACAGGATATTTTTTCATGATTTTTAGATCTTCATCAGTCATTTTAATATTGAATCCTTTATTTTTATACATTTGTAATAAATATTTAGGATATTCACCATGAACTTGTGTATCACTATAACAATAGATTTGTCTCATTCTTTGTTGTTGTTCTAAAAGATCTTCTGGTTTACAAGTATATGGATAGTAAGTTAATTTAGTAAGCATACATCCTACTTTAGCATCAGGAATGTTTTCATGTGTAATTTTTACAGCAAGTGCACTTGCTACAAATTGATGATGCATTGCTTGATATTCTACTTCTTCAAATTCTTCAGGTTTAAATCTTGATTCAATTAAACCACCTGTCATAAATGGATGTCTAATGATTGAATCAATCTCATTAAATGTAAGCCATAATTTAACTTTATCTTTATATCTTTTAGTAATAACATCCACATAACGTGTAAAGAATTCAATGGAACGACGATCATACCAACCATTATAATCCATACAAAAAGCAAGAGGTGGTTCATAATGAGACATTGTAACTAAAGGTTGCATTCCATATTTTAAACATTCATCAAAAACAGCATCATAGAATTTTAAACCTTCTTCATTAGGTTCTAATTCATCCCCTCTAGGGAAAATACGAGACCAAGCAATAGACATTCTATAAACCTTAAATCCCATTCCTGCAAGTAAAGCAATATCTTCTTTATAATGATGATAAAAATCAATCCCATGACGTTTTGGATAGTAAACTTCATCATCAGTACTTAAAGCTTTTTCAATCATTTCATCAGAAATATCACATAACCCATGAGTATTTAATAAATCTTTCATAGATTTAGGATCAGTAAATAATTGTACATCACTACAACTTACTCCTTTTCCTCCTTCTTTCCAACCACCTTCATATTGATTAGCGGCAGTAGCTCCACCCCATAAAAATCCTTCTGGAAATTGTTTCATATTATATTTCTCCTTATTTTTTATTATCAAATTCATTATATCGATATTATTGAATATTTGTTTGTTTTTTCATAATATAAAAACTAATTCTACTTATAAAAGGTGTTGTTTTCTATTTAAAATGATATGATTTGATTAAAGGAAGTGGTCATATGGATCTTATCAAAATAGGTAAATATATAGCTTTTAAAAGAAAAGAACAAGGCTTAACACAAAAACAGCTTGCTGAAAAGTTAAATATGTCAGATAAATCAGTCTCTAAATGGGAAAGAGGTATATGTTTACCGGATGTCTCTGTTTATCTAGAATTATGTAAAATACTAGATATAAGTATTAATGAGTTTCTGGCTGGCGAAGATATACCTAAAGAAACAATTGAACAAAAAGCAGAAGAAAATATTATTCAGATTACAAAAGATAATAAAAACAAACAAAAGTATCTAAAGAAAATTATAAGATTATTAATAGTTATGCTTGTTGTTTTCATATTTATTACAAGCATATTTATCTACAAAAAATTAATACAACCACAAAACTATATAGAACCTTATTTAGAAAAAAGCACAGAAATGCAAACAGCAAATATGCTTTCTAATCATCCAGGTGATATTTTGTTATTTCATTATAATTCAAAAAAAGATTTTGATTCATTAACTATGTATTTAACCCAATATCAAAAAGGTAAAAAGATATCTGATAAAGAAATCTGTACATTTTATAATAATCCTTCAAAAGGAACAAATACCGGAAATATTGCTTTAGTAGTAGATCGAGAAGCATCTACTTTGAAGATTATAGATGCTTTTAAAGATGGGTATTATATAGCTGAAGGTATTTCATTTTTAGAAAACATTAGTAACTATGATGTTTGGGATTATGATAAAATTGAAGAAAAAACAGCTATTAAATATAGTAAAAAACAAATGTTAGTGGCATTATCTTATGGAAAAAATCATGTCACATCTCTTCCTATAAAAGAGTTAGAAACAAACAAAAAGATAAAGAATGATTATACATGTATTCTTTCAATTAAGTTTAAGTAAAAACGTCATCACTTGGATGACGTTTTAATAATCAAATTTATTCTTTTTCTTCATAATGATAAAAATACTTACACAAATCATTGCTGATAAAATAGAACCTAGAGCGGGTGTAAGTCCCATTGGTAGTAATGTTTCAGGGAAAAGTTTAGAAGTAATATAAGCTCCTGGAACTCTTATAAGGACTATGGAAATTACATTATGAATAAAGGAAATAATGGAATAACCATAAGCAGTAAAGAATCCACTAAAACAAAAATGAATAGAAGCAAAGACACAATCTAAAACATATCCTTTTAAATACTGACTTCCATACATAATAACGATAGCTTCACTTGTAAATAACGAAAGAATTTCCTTGGAAATAAATTGACAAGTAAGCGCAAAGAAAATTCCAAATCCTAAAGCAATCATCATTCCATAACGTAATGTTTGGCGAGCACGTTGATGTTGTTTTGTTCCTACACATTGGGCACATATAGCAGAGATTGCTGAAAGCATACTTGATGGTACTAAGAATAAAAAGCTAATGATTTTTTCTACAACACCAACTGCTGCGGCAATATCAACACCACGCATGTTTGCGATAATCGTAATAATAATGAATGATACTTGAATAAGACCATCTTGCATAGAAATAGGAAAACCGATTTTAAAGATATCTTTAATAATTTTTTTATGTAATTTCAAATGGTATCTATGGATGACAATCAATTTTCTTTTAATAATTGCAAATAAAGCAACAATTACACTAATAAGTTGTGAAATCACTGTCCCAAATGCTGCTCCAACGGCATGCATATTGAAATAACCAATGAAAATAAAATCTAACACGATATTAAAAAAACAAGCAACTGCCACAAAATACATAGGACTTTTAGAATCCCCTAATCCTCTAAAAATAGAACTAATAATATTGTAAGCAGTAATAAAAGGAATTCCAATAAAACATATTTTTAAATAAAGTGTTGTTTCTTGAATTGCTTCTACAGGTGTAGACATAATAGAAACAATCGGATTAATAAAGAATAATAAAATCAAAGTAACAATCAGAGATAAAATCATAAAGATAATGATTGTATTTCCTACAGTCATCCTTTTTTCTTCTTCTTTTCTTTCACCAACATAACGACCAATCATGACCGTTGAACCCATTGCAATTCCTACAAGCATAACAGTAATCATATGCATGACCTGACTTCCAATAGAAACCCCTGATAAAGAAGCGGCTCCATTGTATTGACCGACAATAAATAAATCAGCCATGCCATAGAATGTTTGTAAGAAATTAGCAAGTAAAAATGGTAATGAGAAAGTAATAATATTTTTTAAGGCACTGCCTTTTGTTAAATCTTTTTGCATAACATCAACTCCTTGCTTTGTATTATATAGAATAAATGTTAAAAGATAAAACGAAAAAAAATGCTTAATCTAGCACTTTTTTTCATGAATATGTTGCAATAATAGATTTAAGTTCTCTGATTTATTTTGTTTTAAATAAACAAGATCTATTTTTTCAAGATCAGCAAAGTATTTACTAATATCCTCTAAATAGAACTGATCTCTGTTTTCTACTTCTTTTGTAGGAAGGATTGAAAAACCTCTAGATAGATTAAGTAAAAGAAGTTGTTTGGGAAATTCTTTAACGTATTCTACTTTATTAAAAGTTGTATGATAAATTTTATAAAGTTCATCTTTACATAATTGATGATAGTTTTGATCTGTTGCTTTTGTAATATAGGGAACAGATTGCATGACCTTTTCTATTGTATGATATTTATGGATCAGTTCTTTTGAACAAACAAGAGAAACGTTTTCTTTAGATAAGGTTGTTGTTTCAATTGGATTATTTTTGTAGAAAGAGAGCATACTTGGAGAAATTAACGCATCGAGTTGATGCGCTTTTAGGCCTTCCATCAATTCATTTTCTTCAAGATAAGAATAAGAAATAGAAAGATGTGGGTATTTCTTTTCAAAGCTTTCAAGAATTTCAAAGTCTGTAAAATCTGTTGTTTTCATGCCTATATGTAAAGTATTCGTTTGTTGAATATTTTGACATAAAGTTTGATAAGAAGCATAAATGTTTTTCATTCCTTCATAGAACTGTTTTCCTTGTTTAGTAAGAGTTAATGTTCTATGTTCTCTTATAAATAGCTGTGTTTGGAGTTCTTGCTCTAAGACAGCAATGTATTTAGACATGGTTGTTTGTCCAATATGACAAGCGTTAGCTGCTTGCGTAAAGTTTTTATATTCAACAGCTTTAAAGAAATAATGTATTCTATTTAGATCCATATTATCACCTCTTTCATTATAACAAAAAAAGGAGCAATGAAGCTCCTTTGCTCAATATTTATTTACGTTTGAATAATGATTTTAAACCACGAGAGATTACTTGAAAGAAACTAAGAGAACGAACCATATTATTTGGATCAACATAATTTCTAACAGCTCTTAATGTCTTTTTATTATCTCTTGTCGAAAAGATAAAGTTTCCGTTGTTTTTCGTAACAACTGCAAAACGAGGAATCCATTTTCCTTTAAACATGACACTTGCCATGATTTCTGTTACTTCAGACCAAGGAATTTGAATATAATCATTGACGTTTTTATCATTGTAATATTCAAAAGCTTCATCCCCGACTAACACTTTACCATAGTTTGCCATTCCTAAATAAGAAGTAGCATTAATTGTTAAATCGACTTTTTTATTTAATGATTGTACCATATATTCCCTCCATAAATATTGAACTTTTTAAATTACATAATTCCAGCTAAACGAGCTAAGATACCAACGATAAATAATGCAACGATAATAACGATTGGTGAAACTTTTTTCTTTAATAACCAGCAGCAAAGTAATGTAAGTAATAATGCTGCAAGTCCAGGAATTAATTGATCTAAGTTTTGTTGTAAAGTAGTAACTTTAATTTTATCTAATCCATTAGCTCCAAGGGAAGCATATTGAGATAAAGCTGATTTAATACCTTCAGCTCCACCTTTGATTTGACTCCAATCAATATAAGCACCTTCAGATTGAGTAACTCTAGAAACAACAGGAGTAAATGAAATACTTACCCAACGTTGAACTAAAGAACCGATAATGAACATACCTAAAATAGAAGCACCTTGAGTAATTTTACCTAATAAACCACCAGATAAATCTTGTGCGATAGAAGTACCAACTTTATATCCAAATTCTTGAGTATACCAAATAAATGCCATACGGATAATATTCCAAGCAAAGAAGAATAATAATGGACCAACAATACTTCCACCTAAAGCAAGAGAAGCACCTAAAGCACCTAAGATTGGTCTTAAAGTGAACCAGAATACTGGATCTCCAACCCCAGCAAGAGGTCCCATCATACCAACTTTAACCCCTTGAATAGCTTGATTATTGATTTCAGCACCATTAGCTCTTTCTTCTTCTAAGGCTAATGTAACACCCATAACTGGAGCTGAAACATAAGGATGTGTATTATAGAATTCTAGATGTCTTTTTAAAGCATCTGCTCTATCTTGTGGATCTTTGTATAATTTTTTGATAGCTGGGATAATTGAATAACACCAACCACCATTTTGCATACGTTCATAGTTCCATGATCCTTGAAGGAACTGATGACGCCAAGCAACTGATAAACGATCTTTTTTAGTTAATTGAATTTTTTCTGCCATATTTCTTTCCTCCTTCAAGATTAATAGTCATTTAAAATATCACCTAATGGATCACCAGAACCAGTAGAACCACCATTACCAGAACCACCGTTTTCTTTTAATCCTAAGTAAATTAAAGCAATAGCAACACCTAAAGCACCTAAAGCGATTAATGTTAATTCACTTAATGCAGCTAATACGAAACCGATAGCAAAGAATGGCCAAGTTTCTTTAGTTGACATCATATTAATAACCATTGCATAACCTACAGCGGCAACCATTCCACCACCAACAGTCATACCACCTGATAACCAAGCAGGCATTTGATTTAAAACACTAGTTACTGCTTCAGCAGGAACGATACATAGTGCAGCAGCAGGAACTGCGATTCTGACACCTTGTAATAAGATACCTAAAATTTGATAGATTTCAATTTTACGGAAATCTCCTTTTTCAGCAGCACCATCCATTAAGTGAACTAATGGGATAGCGATTGTACGACAAATCATAGTTAAGAATAAACCAGCTACTGATAAAGGAATTGCAACAGCAATTGAAGTAGAGATAGCTGTTTGTGTATTAACAGTACCGCCATTTAAACCTAAAACCATGATAATTGCAGAAGCAACAGAAGCTAAAGCAGCATCTGGAGCAACAGCAGCACCAACGTTTGCCCATCCTAAGGCAATCATTTGTAAAGAACCACCTAAGATAATACCTTCACTTAGATGTCCTGAAACTAAACCAATTAAAGTACACGCTACTAGTGGTTGATGGAATTGGAATTCATCTAAAATCCCTTCCATACCTGCTAATAATGCTACTAAAATAATTAACATAATAGTAATTGCAGACATTAAATTTTCCCCCTATTTCATATTTTGAAGTTCAGTCTTTGCTTTTTTAAGAAGACTGTCCATATTTTCTTTAGAATCAGCAGGTACTTTACGAACATCGAAAGTAACACCCATTTCTTTTAATTTTTCTAAAGTTTCAACATCTTTTTGATCCATAGCGATGGCTTTATTAACAACCACTTTACCAACAGAGTGAGCCATAGAACCAATATTTAATTCTTTAATATCAACTCCACCTTCAATAGCTCTTAAAGCATCTTGAGGAGTTTCAAATAACAATAAAGCTTTAGTAGCACCAAAACGAGGATCTTTAGCGACTTCAATCATCTTTTTGACTGGTACAACATTTGCTTTAACACCTGGTGGTGCAGCTTGTTCAATCATTTGTTTACGTAATGCATCTTGAGATACTGCATCAGATACAACAATGATACGTGTTGGTTGAGTTGATTTTGTCCAAGTAGTAGCTACTTGACCATGTAATAAACGTGTATCAACACGAGCTAAGACATATTTAATATGTCCATCTCCAAGAACAGTTCCTTCAGGAATAGCCCCAGCAGGTGCTGGTTTTTCAGCTTTTACTGCTTCTTCCTTTTTAGGTTCTAATTCTTCTGGACGAATGTTAACTCCGTCTCTAGCAACTTCACAGATATGAGTTGCGATTTCATGTGCGCTGTCAGTAGACATACGCATTGCATATGCTTCAATAAGCATTGGTAAATTTAACCCAGTAACGATTGCCCAATGATCTTCATGACCGTTAAGTAATAAGTTTGCTTGGTTGAAAGGAGTACCACTCCATAAATCAACTAAGAAAAGAACTTCGTCTTGATTTTCAAAAGTGGAAATAGCTTCTTCCATTTTTGCTCTTAAATCATCAGGACCTTCACTTGGTTGTAAAGTCACAGCTTTTACATCTTTTTGTTCACCGAAAATCATAGAACCAGATTGTAAAATTCCATTAGCGAATTCACCATGACTTGCAAGAATAATTCCTACCATATTTTTCCTCCCTCTCTCTAATTAACATTGAATAACAAAAAAAGTAGGCCAACTATTTAAAAGAAGATACAATGCACCCATTGCTTTCTTTTAAAATAGTTAATGCCTACTTAAAGTTACACACTATTGAATATTCAATTTAATTACAGTGATATACTAACATCAAAAAATGTAAGCGTCAATCATTTTTTTTACGTTTTTATGTTCTTTCATTATTTTTTGATAAAAAAAATAATGAAAAAGATAATATATAATATAAAACAATCACAATTTATCAATAAATAAAAAAAGGGGTGATCCCCTAATTTTGAAATGCACTTGATAAAATTCTTTCCAAATGTAAAGCAAGATAGCCAATTTCTGATTCTGGTAATTCTTTATGAAGTACCTTTGATAAATTATCACACATCCTTATTGCTTGTTCATAAGCAAAAGGAAATTTATTTTTGGTAAATTCACTAATATCCATTTGTAATTGTTCATTAGTATTTAAACGAATGATTAGGAATTTAATATGATTCATTAAACGGGCATAAGAAATTGATTCAACATCAATTTTCATATTTAAATCGGTTTGTAATTTAATAATACTTTCATGAACAACACGAGCAGCTTCCATAGATTCTCCTACTTTATTAGAAGAAATTGCCGAGTGAATATGTAAAGTAATGAAACTTACTTCATCATTGTTGATTTCTTTATTAATAAAAGATTTAATAATTTCTTTTGATTTTAAAGCAACTTCATATTCATCAGGGAAAAGAAGTCGTATATCATAGGTAAATGGATTACTAGGCAAGATATTTTCATCCATACGTTTGATCGTAAAATGAATATGATCAGCAAGTGGAATAAGAATATCATGATTTACTTCTTTAAATTTATTAGTTGCTTCTTTAATGATTTCAGCTGCAATTTCAAGATAAACAGGATTGATATAGTCAATGACTTTCTTTTGTTTATCTTTAGCTTGATAGTTCTTTTGCATCATGTATTTCTTGGCGTGAGGTGGAATTTCAAAATGTTCATCTATTTTTTTACCAAAACCAATTCCTTTAGCCATAACTATTATTTCATTATCATCTTCTTTAGCTAGAATGGTATTATTGTTTAATATTTTTAAGACTTGATACATTATGTTCACCTCTTTATTTTTAAAATTGTTTCTCCACTTTTTTTATGACCATAGTTCTTTTCTAAAGGTCCTTGACCTTTAGTGATAATCATTAAAAGACAATCATCGATGGCATTTTCTTTAATATAATTCAAATCTGCATTCCATAACAGATCTCCTTTTTTAACCTTCTGATTCATTTTAACAAGAAGTTCAAACCCTTGTCCATTTAATTTTACAGTATTAATACCAAAATGAATCAATATTTCCACACCATTTTCTAATTCAATCCCTAAAGCATGTTTTGTAGGATAAATCATAGAAATCGTTCCATCACAAGGAGCAACAACCAAACCATGTATTGGTCGAATCATGATACCATCTCCTAATAACTTATGAGCAAAGATATCATCACAACAATCTTCAATAGGTAAAACCTCACCATCAACGATATTTCCTATTTCTACATCTGTTGTATGATACACAATTGTTTTTTCTTCATCATAAGAAGCAGGAACATTATTTAAATAATCATCAATCTTTGTTTTTAAAGAAGAAGCTTTTGGCCCAAAGATGATTTGAATAGCATTGCCCTGTAATAAAACAGCAGCTGCCCCTGCTTGTTTTAAAGAACCTTCGCTTACAAGACTTGGATCTTGTAAAGAAGCACGTAATCGTGTAATACAACAATCAAGATCACTAAAGTTATATCTTCCACCTAGTCCTTTAATAATCATTTGTACTTGAGGATCAAGTAATGATTGGTCAAAAGAGTAATCCATTTTCTTTTTATTAAAAATCGTTAATTTATTATCATCTTCTCTTCCTGGTGTTTTTAAATCAAATTTCTTAATTAAAAAACGGAATGAAAAATAATATAAGAAGAAATACATAACTCCACCAACAATAATAAAAACCCAATGAGTTTTACTATTACCTTGTAATACACCAAAAACAAGAAAATCTATTAAACCACAAGAAAAAGTAAATCCAATCGTCACCTTTAAAACATGGGCTAAAACAAAAGCTGTTCCCGCTAAAAAAACATCAACGACAAATAACATAGGAGCCACAAAAATAAAAGCAAATTCAATGGGTTCTGTAATTCCTGTAAGCATACTCGTAAGGGCTGCTGATAAAAAAAGACTTCTTATAACTTTTTTTGATTCAGCTTTAGCACTGCGATACATCGCTAAAGCTGCTCCTGGTAAACCAAACATCATAATCATATATTCACCAGAGAAATACTTAGTTGCTTCAACACTAAAGTGCTTTAAATTTGGATCAGCAAGTTGAGCAAAGAAGATATTTTGGGCACCATCAATTAAAACCCCATTGACTTCCAAAGTACCACCAATAGCAGTTTGATAAAAAGGCATATAGAAAACATGATGTAAGCCAAAAGGAACAAGGGCTCTTTTAACAATTCCATAAACAAAAGTTCCCCCATAGCCACTACTAGCAATCCATTGTCCAAATTTAAAAATCCCGTCTTGGAAAGTAGGCCAAATATAAAACATCAAAAATCCTACCAAAATATAGACAATGGTAGAAATAATAGGAATAAATCTTTCTCCTTCAAAGAAAGATAAAAAATCAGGTAACTGAATTTGATAAAAGCGATTATGTAAACAACTCACACCTAAACCAACAATAATTCCTCCAAATACCCCCATTTGTAAGGATACTTGCCCACATACATTTGTAAGGGTTCCTTCAACAACTTTTTTAACAATCTCATTTCCTTTAATAACTCCATCAAAAATAAGCAAACTATGAATCGTTGAATGCATCACAAAAAAAGCAATTATAGAAGATAACACTGCTACTTCTTTTGATTTCTTTGCCATTCCTAAAGCAACAGATGCTGCAAAAATCAAAGGCAGATTATCAAAAATTGTTTGCCCTACAGACATTAATAAAATCAATATATGATTTAAAGTTGTTCCTGTACCTAAAATACTCTCTAAACCAAGAGAAGCAATCGTTGCTTCGTTAGTAAGAGAACTCCCAACACCTAAAAACATTCCCGCAATTGGTAGTACAGCAATAGGTAACATAAAACTACGTCCTATTCTTTGTAAAACCCCAAAAATTTTCTTTTTCATTTTCTTCCCTTTCATTTATAAAAAAGTATAGAATTTTATACTTTAAAAACACAATTTTTCGCATTTAGTGTATCATAAAATAATCTATATGTACATTTGTATAGATGAGTTAGATTATAGATATCTTTAATGGGTAAGATACTGTATAATATTTATATATAACTAAATTCAAGGGAGGAAAAGCATATGGAAGAGAAAAGATTGTTGAGTAAAGATGAAGTCTATTTTTTAGTATTTTTTTCTAATTTCTTTATTGGATCAATCATATTGTCTAATAGGTATCACTTTGATTCAATACGTTCATTTTTTATATTTGCTGGAGAGGATCCCTTTCCATTTACTTTGTTTTTCATAGTGTTCTTTTGTTGTCTTTATTATCTTTTTAAAATTTTGATAAAAAAATACCCACTAAGAAATTTTATTAAGAGTAATGATGTTTAATATCAAAAAGAAGAGATATTATGGAAGAAATTAAACAACTTGTCTATAACTATGCTAAAGCAATACACACACAAAATGAAAAAGATTTTAAAGCATTATGGTCATCTAAAGAAAATCCTTTGATTTCACTTACGAATCAATTTAATGAAATTGATGCTATTTATAATGATTTTTTAATAGGTGGTATTCAAAGACTTTATGAATCAATTGATTTAATTATAGAAGGAATAGAAATACATCAAATAGATGATAATAAAGCATTGCTTGATAACACAAGAGCACAAACAAGTAAAATTGTTCCTACAACATTAATAACAGCATAGATTGCAGTTGGTTTAGCTCCATAAAATGTTTCAACAAGTGTTTTACTTCCAAATTTACTCATAATTAAATAAGTTATTGCAAGCATAAAAACTAAAACACTGATACTAATAATGACAATTTGTAGAGCAGTTAATGATTGACTTGATGAAGTCATTTCTTGATTCATTTGGTCAGGTTGATTGTTGTTTTGTTGATTTTGTCCTGGGGAATCTTGTTGATTATTAGGTGCTTGTCCAGTAGAATTTTCATTTGTTTGATCATTTAAATCTTGGTTTTGTGAATTTGATTAATCATTGCTACTTTGGTTGTTTTGAGATGAATCTTGTTGATTAGACTCATTATTTTGACTATTTTCTCCTTTATTAGGCATTGAAGGAGGTGTTCCTCCTGCTTGTTGCATCATAGATGAAGTATTATGGTTTTTAGCATAATACAGAGTTCCTGAAATCGAACCTAAGGAAACGATAATACAAATTACACTGATTATAACGGATAATTTCTTTTTCATGTCTATCTCCTCTTGACACCTATATAGTACCCATTCTTTAACATATAAGAGTGTGAGTAGTGTGTAAAAATATGGTAAACTCATATACAATTTTGAGATATGAAAAAGATGGAGTTAAGCGCTTACATGTGTTACTATATATCTAGGAGGATTTTTTATGGGAAAATTGGATAATAAAGTGGCAATTATTACAGGAGGGAATGCCGGCGTTGGTAAAGAAATTGCGAAACTGTTTGCGAGTGAAGGAGCAAAAGTTGTTATTTCAGCAAGACGTCAACAAGTCTTGGAAGAAGCAGCAAAAGAAATTGAAGCAGCAGGAGGAACTGTTTTATGTGTTCCTACTGATATTTCTAAAGTGGATGATGTTAAAAACTTAGTAAGTAAAACAGTTGAAACTTTTGGTCAATTAGATATTTTAATTAATAATGCAGGTGTTTTAGATAAAGGATTAAATGCAATTGATCAAATTGATTATGATGATTTAAATAGAGTTATTGATATTAATCAAAAAGGAACAATGTATTGTATGTCAGAAGCTTTAAAAGTGATGAAAAGTGGAGCTTCTATCGTTAATATCTCAAGTGTTGCTGGTCAATATGGAGCAGGTGGTGCTGTTTATGTATCTACTAAAGCAGCAATTATTGGGGTAACAAAACATGCTGCTATGCGTTTTGCTAAAGAAAAAATTAGATGTAATGTTATCTGTCCAGGAAGTATTACAACAGATATGGCAGCAGGATTAACACCTGATACAATGGATATGAAAATGATGGGCGCTATGTCAGCTCATAGTGATTTAACACTTCAACCTTGTAGTCCTTTAGATGTTGCAAAAGTAGCACTTTTCTTAGCAAGTGATGATGCAGCACCACTTACAGGACAAGTTGTTGTAAGTGATTATGGAGTAGATTTATAATATAAAAAATAAAGAGATTTCATTTATTATTGAAGCAGTCAATATTATAAATCTCTTTTTCATTTTCAAAAAAATTTAATCATTATCTAATTTAACGGATACATACACAAATAAAAGATATGTTTATTATTATAAAGATAACCATAATTTAAAGGAAAGATATGAACACTGCCTTGATCTATAAAACCTAAACGGCAACATTGATTATTTTCAATGATTTCTTTTATTTAAATCTGTAATTTCTCGTTCTGTTCGTCGCATAACTATGCTCCAAAATGATGTTTTTTAAATTGTTTGTAATAAACAATAAATAAGAATGATGTCGTAAACCAAGTAATTGGATAAGATATAACAACTCCCTTTAATGTTGGATAGTGTGGTGAAATGAAAGTAACCCAAGCTACACGTAAAACACAAATTCCAAGACAGACTAAAAGCATTGGTTTTAATGATTCCCCACACCCTCTCATTGTCCCTGAAAAGATTTCTACACAACAGTATGAAAAATAGAAAGGCATTAAAAAGAGTATTAAACTTTGACATTGATTAACGATGGCTGGATCAGATGAAAAGAGTTTTGTAATATAACTTCCCCCAAAACATAAGATCACACTTAAAGAAACTGCTATTGTTAAGGCAATCGTTAAAGCGGTTCTTGCTCCTTTTTGGATACGATCATAAAGATGAGCACCATAGTTTTGTCCTACAAAAGTTGTAATGGCGGCTCCAATAGCAGACATGACCATCCAAAATAAAGCATCGATTTTCACATAGACTGACCATGAAGCAATCGTTTGTGTTCCAAAAGAATTAATGTGTGTTTGTAAGACGATATTAGCGATACTATACATTGTTGATTGAATTCCAGCAGGAGCACCAATTTTAACAATTTTCTTTAATACAGGTAAATGAAATTTAATTTTTGATAATGTAAGTTGATAAACATCTTTAGAAAATATCAATTGAAGTGTGACTAAAATAGCACATACTGTTTGGGCAATAAATGTTGCAATCGCTGCCCCAGCAATACCTTTATGTAAAATAACAACAAAAACAAAGTCAAAAACAACATTAACAATACTACAAATAATTAAATAATAAAGAGGTCTTTTACTATCTCCTACAGCTCTTAAAATTCCTGAACCAATATTATAAATAGCTCCAGGAATCATCCCTAAAAAGTAAAGTTTCATATAAAGACTGGCATCATTTAAAATATCATGAGGAACACCTATCGCATCTAAACATTGATAAGAAAAGAATAAACCAAAAAGCATCATGATAATTCCACTAACAATAGCAAGCATATATGAAGTATGAACCGCTTGATGAATCTTACCTTTATTATGAGCTCCATAATATTGAGCAATAACAACAGAAGCTCCAGTTGATAAACCAACATAGAAGTTAACAACTAAGTTTGTCAAATTCCCTGTTGAACCAACAGCAGCAAGAGCATTTGTCCCACAAGCTTGACCAACAATAATGGTATCAACGGTATTATATAGTTGTTGAAAAAAGCTCCCAATTAATATTGGAAAAAAGAAAAAAAGTAATTGTTTCCAAATAACTCCTTTCGTAAAATCTTGTGTTTTATTCATAGATTACCCTCCCTATAATAAAAAACACCCAAAGGTGCATTGTTTGAAATAATGGTATCACATAATTTTTGACAAAACAACCAAAGAAGAAACATCAAAAAGTTAAATCAAGTTCATATTTCTTCTTTATGATAATACACGAAAGGAGGAACAGGAACTTACTTAAACGAAACTTAATTATAAACTTCCCTTTTTAAAAAAATAATAATAGATAATAGTAAAAAGCAGATCTTTTCCCTTCCCTTTGATCTGTTTTTTTGTTGTTTCTATAAAATGAAAATGATAAGGTAGATAGAGAGAGGTGCAAAATCTATGTTATTTAAAGATAAATTAAAAGAACCTGTTATTTATAAAGGGAGTAATAAGGCAATAAATGAACTAAATCAAATACAAGAATATTTAAAAACACATACAAGTAAAGAATTAGAAAAGAAAGCAAGATTTATTCAGTATGGTATTGAAGGAGAAGAGAATGTTCTATTTGAATTAAAGAATAGTCATTTTCCAATGTATGTTTTACATGATATTTATATGGTAGATCATGATTTGAGTGCGCAAATTGATTATATAATTATTACGCCATCGATGGTTTATTTTATAGAATGTAAAAATCTTATAGGGACAATCACGATAGATTCTATGGGAAATTTTACAAGAGAGTATAATTATAATGGGAAAATAATTAAAGAAGGTATTTATTCACCCATAACACAAAATCAAATACATTTAGAGTTATATAAAATGTTACGTGAAAAGGATAAAGGATCAGTAATGAAATTTCTTTATAATAAGACCTTTTCAAGTGGTTTTAAATCACTTGTTGTCCTTGCTAATCCAAAGTCTATCTTAAAAAGTCGTTATGCTCCTAAAGAAATAAAAGAAAAAGTTATTAAAGCAGACCAACTGATAGATTATATAAAAAAGCATGAACAAAGTGCTTTTAGAAATCAAAAAGATATGATTGCTATGGCTGATGGACTTTTATCTTATCATCAAAAACAAGAAATACCACCAATTCAAGAAGAAAATACATTTGAAAGTATAGCAATTAATAATGATGATCATTTAATTGAATCATTAAAAAAATATCGTATGAATAAAGCGCAAGAAAAGAATTTACCACCTTATTATATATTTAATGATATTACTTTAAATGAAATCGTTGCTTATAAACCAACAACAATAGAAGAACTCCTTTCGATAAAAGGATTTGGACCAAAGAAATGTGATTGGTATGGAGAAGATATTTTAGACATAATAAGAAGTTTGTAAAAAACTTCTTATTAATCACATAATTTTCGACAAAACAACCAAAAAAGAAACATGAAAAAGTAAAATAAAGTTCATATTTCTTCTTTATGATAATAGACGAAAGGAGGAACAAGAACTTACTTAAACAAAACTTAATCATAAATTTCCCTTTTTAAAAAAAGATAATAATAGATTAAAAAACAGATTCTCCCCCTCCCTTTTGAATCTGTTTTTTGTGCAGAATATATAAACAACATTCATTGATTATGATACAATAATTAAAAGAACATTTTGAATATGAAAGTAAATTAAAATGAAAGAATTTTTGTATGTATAAAATATTAAAAAGATACAAAAATTGCAAATTCTAATGACTATAATAGGAAATGTTAATAAGAGAAAATGATGAAGTTAGAGTTTTAAACATGATATTATTTTCAAGATGGGAGAAAAAATTATGAGTAAAAAAACAGTTCAAAAAAGTAAAAAAACAACAACAAGAACGAATAAAAAAAGAACATCAGGTGTAAAGGCCAATACGGTTGTTGAACCAACACCAATCACAAGTGAAAAGACAACTGATGTTAAACCAGTAGAAGTGCCTAAAAAAACTGCTACTGTTCAACCAAAAGAAACAAGTGAAAAAGTTGTTGCTGCTGAATCAGCACCAGCTGTAAAAACAGCGCCTGCTAAGAAAGCAACTACTAAAAAGGCTACAGCTGCTAAATCAACAACAGCTACAAGTAAAAAGGCAGCTACTGCAAAATCAGAAACAACAACTGAAAAAGTTTCTGCCAAAACAACATCAACTAAAAAAACAGCTTCTACTAAGAAAGCAACTACTAAAAAGACAACAACTGCTAAATCAACAACAGCTACAAGTAAAAAAACAACTACTGCTAAACCAAAATCTGTAAAAAGTGAAACACCTGTTGAGGCTAAACCAACAGAAGTTATTCAAGAAGTTCCTGTTGAAAAACCTCAACCAATTGATTTAGGACCACGTAGAAGTGTTGCTTTTATTGGTTCAGAATGTTATCCATTTGTAAAAACGGGTGGATTAGGGGACGTTATGTCAGCTCTTCCCAAGAGTTTAGCTAAATTAAATATGGATGTTAAAGTTATTATTCCTAGATATAAATGTATTCCTCAAAAGTTCCAAGAAAAGATGGAATATAAAGGATCATTTTATATGGATTTATGCGCAGATGGAAAACAATATTATGTAGGTATTATGGAATATCAAGAAGATGGTGTTGTTTATGATTTTATCGATAATGATGAATTCTTCTCATGGGGTAATCCATATACTAATCTTATCGATGATATTCCTAAGTTCTGTTATTTTAGTAAAGCAGCTCTTGCGGCACTTAATTATTTAAATTGGACACCAGATATTGTACATTGTCATGATTGGCAAGCAGCTTTAGTTCCTCTTTATTTAAGAACAACCTTTAAAGATACAAACGTTGGACGTGCAGGTGCTATTCTTACAATTCATAACTTAAGATTCCAAGGTGTCTATGATCGAAAAACAATTCAATATTGGTCTGATCTTCCTGATTATGTCTTCAATAAAGATTGTATGACACAAAATTGGTTAGATGCGAATATGTTAAAAGGTGGTATTACTTATAGTAATGTAGTTACAACCGTAAGTAATACGTATGCTGGAGAAATTCAAACAGAAGAATATGGTGAAGGTCTTGAAGAACATTTAAGATATCATAGTAGTAAGATTTTAGGAATTGTTAATGGTATTGATACGGATATTTGGAACCCAGCAACAGATAAACTTTTAGCTGCTCAATATGATAGTCAATCTGTTATCAAGAATAAAAAAGTAAATAAAAAAGCACTTCAAGAATCATTAGGATTAGAAGTTGATGATCATAAAATTGTCATTGGACTTATTTCACGTCTTACAAATCAAAAAGGTCTTGATCTTGTTAATGATGTTATTCCAAGTATTATGGATGAACATACACAAGTTGTTGTTTTAGGTACAGGAGATACGATGTATGAAGATGCTTTCCGTTATTATGAAAATAAATATAAAGGAAACTTCTGTGCATATATTGCTTACAATGAAAACGTCGCTCACAATATTTATGCAGGATGTGATGCTTTACTAGTACCATCAAGATTTGAACCATGTGGACTTACACAACTTATTAGTATGAGATATGGTTCTATCCCAATTGTAAGAGAAACGGGTGGACTTAAAGATACTGTACAACCTTATAATCTATTTGATAATACAGGTAATGGTTTTACATTTGATCGCTATGAAAGTGGACTTCTTTATGATGCCATCAATCGTGCTAAAACACTTTATTTTGAAAATAGAAAATATTGGGATGAAATGGTTGTTCGTGATATGAATAAAGATGTCTCTTGGCAACAAAGTGCAAAACAATACAAAGATATGTATGTAGAATTAACACCAAAATATTAAAGCAATTTAAAAATGCAATGTTATTTAACGTTGCATTTTTTTATCCCATAATTTTTGACAAAACAAACAAGAAAGAAACATGAAAAAGTTAAATAAAATTCATAAAACTTATCTATGATAATACACGAAAGGAGGAACAAGAACTTACTTAAACTCAAAACTTAATTATCAATTTCCCTTTTTAAAAAATAATAATAGATAATAGTAAAAAGCAGATCTTTTCCCTTCCCTTGGATCTGTTTTTTTGTTGTAACAATAAAAATTGCATTGTAACAATCTAATTGTTACAATGCAAAAACTGATGTTACAATACTAAAATACCAATAAAATCAAATGATACACAACAAAAGAGGCAAGCCAAGCAATAAGGCATTGTCCAAAGACAACAATCAATGCCCATTTACCATTAAGTTCTCTTTTGATTGCAGCAATAGCAGCAATACAAGGTGTATAAAGTAAACAAAAAATAAGTAAAGATAAAGCAGCTGGTGTTGTAAGTGACATCAACAATGATTGGGTTGAACCATAAAGAATAGATAATGTCGAAACAACACTTTCCTTTGCCATAAATCCTGAAATAAGGGCTGTTGAAATGCGCCAGTCACCAAATCCTAATGGATTAAAGATTGGAGCAATATAACCAGCAAGAATAGCTAGAATACTATCTTTTGATTCAGTAACAATATTAAATCTTAAATCAAAAGTTTGTAAGAACCAAATAACAATGGTTGCAACAAAGATAACTGTAAAAGCTCTTTGTAAGAAATCTTTAGCTTTTTCCCATAATAATTGACAGACGTTTTTAGCGCCAGGCATACGATAGTTTGGAAGTTCCATGACAAAAGGAACAGGTTCACCTTTAAAAAGGGATCCTTTTAAAATCAAAGCAAAAATAATACCCGTCAAAATACCAAAAACATATAAGAAAATCATGACTAATGCGCCCTTACCTGGGAAAAAGACGGAGGTAAAGAAAGCATAGATTGGAAGTTTTGCTGAACATGACATAAATGGTGTTAGAATGATTGTCATTTGTCGATCTCTTCTTGAAGAAAGTGTACGACTTGCCATAACGCCAGGTACTGTACAACCAAAGCCAATCAACATAGGGACAATACTTCGTCCAGAAAGTCCTATTTTTCTAAGCAGTTTATCCATGATAAATGCCACACGTGCCATATATCCACTATCTTCTAGAATTGATAAAAAGAAAAATAAAGTAACGATAATTGGTAAGAAACTTAAAACAGTTCCTACCCCATTAAAAATCCCATCTATAATCAAAGAATGCAAAGCAACATTAATTTGAGCATTTGTGAGTAAAGTGTCAACATAATTTGTGACAACAGTCACCCCACTTTCTAAAACTCCTTGTAAAAAAGCTCCAATAACATTAAATGTTAGAAAGAAAACAATTCCCATGATTCCAATAAAAGCAGGAATTCCTGTATATTTTCCTGTTAAGAATTGATCAATTTTTTGACTTCTTAATCTTTCTTTACTTTCATGTGGTTTTTTTACAGTTTGTTTACAAATATCTGTAATATAATGAAATCTATTACTTGCTATAGCAGCAGAACAATCAAGATTACTTTCTTCTTCTAATTGAATACGAATATGTTCTAAAGTTTCTTTTTCATTTTGACTCAGATCAAGTTGTTCTAATAAAAGTTCATCTTTTTCAACAAGTTTACTTGCTGCAAAACGTAATGGAATCTTTGCGTTTGAGGCATGATCTTCAATTAAATGTTCAATTGCATTTAAACAACGATCAATCGCTTTATTTTGTTGATTATCTATATGTTGATAAAATTGAGGTCTTTCTTGATAATAAGCAACATGTAAAACATGGCTGACGAGTTCATCAATACCTTCCCCTTTAGCAGCTGAAATAGGAATAACTGGAACACCGAGATATTCTTCTAAATCATTGATTAATACAGTTCCTCCATTACCTAACATTTCATCCATCATATTTAAAGCGACAACCATTGGCATATTAAGTTCTAGAAGTTGCATTGTAAGATAAAGATTTCTTTCAATGTTTGTAGCATCTACAATATTAATAATAGCTTTAGGTCTTTCTCTTAATAAGAAGTTTCTTGTGACGATTTCTTCACTACTATAAGGTGACATAGAATAAATACCTGGTAAATCAGTAATCAGAGTATTTTGATACCCTTTAATTCTTCCATCTTTACGATCAACAGTAACTCCAGGAAAGTTACCAACATGTTGATTTGAACCTGTAAGTTGATTGAATAGTGTGGTTTTACCACAGTTTTGATTTCCTACTAAAGCAAATGTGAGTAAATCACTTTCATGATAGATTTGATGATCATTCATTTTATGATAACTTGATTCACCATAGCCAGGGTGATCTTTATATTGAAAAATGAATGAATCATTTTTATTTTCTGTTTTTTTAGTTATTTCTTTAATTTCAATTTTATGAGCATCTTCTTTCCTTAAAGTAAGCTCATAATCATGTATTTTAATTTCCATAGGATCACCCATCGGTGCATACTTTACCATGGTAACCTCTGTACCTTGAATTAATCCCATATCTAAAAAGTGTTGTCTTAAAGCTCCTTCTCCGCCAACAGAGAGAATAACAGCACTTTTTCCAATAGCCAATTCCTCTAATTTCATAATTTTCCTTCTTTCCTTTATAAGGATAACTTTTTAATAAAAGAGTTGCAATGATGAAACACTTTTTTTAACATAATTATTCCATTTTATTGTTAAAGTATCTCGGTATATTAAAGTCGGAGGTAGAAATGTATGATAAAAAATGCACTATTAAGTTTAAAGAAAAATATAGGAAAAACGATTTTATTATTTGTAATTATTGTTGTAATTACAAATCTCGTTATTGCTGATTTATCTATTCAATCAGCAACAAAAAAATCAATGGATCAAATTCGTAGTAGTTTAGGAAACGATGTAACTCTTTCTGTTGATTTTAGAAACATGATGAAAAACAGAAAACCTAGTGAAGCCGTAAGTAATGAGACATCATTAACAACAACCATGGCAGATAGTTTAAAAGATTTAAAGTATGTAAAAAATTATAATTATCAAATATCTACATCAGCTAACAGTAATTCTATTTCAGCGGTAGAAACTGCATCAGATAATAGTAATAATCAACAAGATACAAATAAGCCAAATGATCAACCAGAACAAGCTTCAAATCAAGGTGATTTTACAATCAGTGCCAACACCACAATGAAGTATTTAGATTCTTTTACCAATAACAATTATAAACTTACAAAAGGGCGTTTACTTACAACAAAAGATCAAAATACAAATAATTGTGTTATTGAAACCAATCTTGCAAGTGATAATGATTTAAGTGTTGGTGATACTTTTACTATTACAACAACGGTTAATGATGAAACAATTACTCAAGAACTTACAATTGTAGGTATTTATGAAATTCAATCAACAAATGAAATTGGTAGTGCTCATTTCAATAATCCAGTAAACACAATTTATACTGATTTATCAATTGGACAAACACTTACTGGAAGTAGTGAAAATATTACATCAGCAATTTATTATTTAGATGATCCAGAAAACGCAGAAGCTTTTGTAGAACTTGCGAAAAAGAAAAGTGATATTGATTTTGATACGTTCTCATTAGATGCCAATAATCGTCTTTATCAACAAAATGCTTCTTCTCTTGAAAGTATGCAATCATTTGCAAAGATGTTTGTATGGATCGTAGTGATTGCTGGTAGTACAATTCTTTGTTTAATCTTAGCTCTAACAATTAGAAATAGATATTATGAAATTGGTGTTCTTTTATCACTTGGACAAAGTAAAGTTAAAATTATTGCTCAACAACTTATTGAAGTAGGGTTAATTGCAGTAGTTGCTTTTGTGATTTCTTTAGGTACAGGACAATTAACATCTCATTATATGGGAAATATGTTAGAAAGTAGTTCTTCTTCAAATGTCATGCAAATGGATCAAAAAGGAGATCAACCAAATGACAATCAAAATCAATCAGATAGTAATCAACAAAAAAACAATACACAAACAAAAGAAAATTTCTTAGGAAATATGATGCAAGGACCATCAAATCAGGAATTAGATGTTTCGATTACAGGTGAAAATGTCATTCAACTTGCTGGTGTTACAGCAGCAATCTGTATTGTTTCTATTGCTGTACCTGCAGCCTATGTATTAAGACTTACACCTAGACAAATCTTATCTAGAAAGGAAGGTTAAGATGGAAAAGTTATTAGAATTAGAAAATGTAAGCTATAGTTATCAAGATGGCAAAGAAAAAAATCAAATTTTAGATCATGCTTCTTATTTGTTTGAAAAAGGTAAAATCTATGCAGTTGTTGGTGCGAGTGGAAGTGGGAAAACAACAACTCTTTCCCTTGCCTCTGGTTTAGATAAACCCGATGATGGAAAAGTTTTGTTCAAAGGAAAAGATATTCAAGAAATAGGTTTGAATAAATATCGTCGAGAAGATATTTCAATTGTCTTTCAATCTTATAATCTTATTTATTATATGAATGCTTTAGAAAATGTTATGTCTGCTTTAGAAATTGCGGGAATCAAAAGAAAAGATAAAAAAGAATATTGTTTATCTATTCTTGAACAACTTGGACTTTCCAAAGATGAATGTAAAAGAGATATTCGACAATTATCAGGAGGACAACAACAAAGAGTTGCAATTGCACGTGCTATTGCAAGAGAAGTCGATTTGATTCTTTGTGATGAACCCACGGGTAATCTTGATGAAAAGAATTCAATAGAGATCATGAATACTTTCCTAGATTTAGCATATATTCATCATAAATGTGTTATTTTGGTAACCCATTCACCTACTCTAGCAAAGATGTGTGATGTGTCTTTAAGAATTAAAGAAGGAAAAATAGAAGCAAAACGTTAGAGTTTTGCTTTTAAGTGGTTATAGAATTTAATTAATAAAAAAATCAGAATGGGGTTGGGCTTTTGTCCTAATGGACTACGTTGGGTATTAAATGAAATCTATGGACGTTACCATATTCCATTATTTATTGCAGAAAATGGTTTAGGTGCAATTGATAATGGAGTAGATTTGTTTGGTTATACTTGGTGGGGACCTATTGATTTAGTAAGTTCTTCAACAGGAGAAATGAAAAAACGTTACGGATTCATCTATGTAGATTTGGATAATACTGGAAATGGAACGTTAGAAAGAAAAAGAAAAGATTCATTTTATTATTATAAAAATTAATTGAATCAAATGGAGTGTGTGTTTTTGATGAATAAAAAAGCAATTTGTTTTAAGACGATTGAAACACATACTTTAGGAGAGCCTACACGTATCGTTGCTGAAGGCTTTCCTAAGTATGCAGCAAAAAGTATGATGGAATATAAAGAGTATTTAGAAAATAATTATGACCAATATCGTTCAGCACACATGTGTGAACCTAGAGGTCATAAAGATATGGTTGGAGCACTTCTTGTAGAACCAATTTCAAAAAAAAAGCGGATATAGGTATCATTTACATGGATGCTAATCGATGAATAAATATGTGTGGGCATGCAACTATCGATGTGTCTATGACATTGGTTAATGAAAATATAGTTAAAGTTGTAGAACAAGTAACAAAATGTCAATAGTTTTTCAATCCCTTTTTCAAAAATGGAAAAAAATAGAGCATATAGATTTCTCTATACACTCTATCTTTTCATTTAATATTAAATTTTTGAGTTCGAAAAACTGAAAATTATTTATCGTCTGTGTTTTCTTTATTGTTTTCCTTTTTCTTGTGAGTCGAACCTAAGCAAAGGAACGAGGAACCAAGGCATAACCACACTATAGTCATAGAATTTTCATTTCTACTCGTAAAGCTAATAGCGATGCTATGAAAAACAAGACTGATGCAACATAAAATAAGATTGATTTGTTTATTCCTTTTTTCATAAATAAGTGCCTTCTGCGAATAATAATTTATTTTAATAAATATTTTTCAAACGCTTTATGATTATCAAAGTGTACTTCTCTAAAAAACAGAATTAACCAAATAATATAGGCCGGTATAGCCATATATGGGGTTAAAAAGCAGGATAATAACGCTCCTGCCAACATTATAACAGTCCATATGAAACACTGATTTCTTATATCACGAGAGATCTGAACTTTATCATACAATGACTGTTCTTCTTTAGAAAATGAATTAAATCCTGAAACAAATTTTGCTGCTTTTTCCTTAAAAATTGCAAATAACACACCTATAATTACAAATAGTATAGCCAAAATTATACATGACCCAAATCCTATATTCATAATACATACCTCCTTCAAATCTCGATTGTGTAATCACATGATATTATATTTTTTCTTCAATTACATCCACCTAATTTTAATACATTGCCATTCGACTTACTTCTGTAACCAGCATCCGGTTGATTTCAGGATAGAACAAGTTGACAAAAATTATTCTTACATAATTTTTTTTAGATATCACAAATTTTTATAGCCTAGATACAGGTTCTTTTGAAGTACGTCAAAAACAAGACGACAAGCCAAAATATTTAGGGCAAAACATAACATAAATAGAATTATCTTTTGTACAATATCATCTTAACTTAATGACATTTGTTTTCTGTACAGCCTTTTTATTCATACATTGGAATAAGTTTTTCAGTATGCTTAACAATACGATGACATGAATCATTAACATAATATCAGGTGTTGTAAAGAATCTTACCTACTAAACGACTCTTTCTAAAACTTAATAGATTAAATTTTCATTCATTTTCAAATAACTCTTTTATTAAAAAAGATGATCTATAACTATAAACGTAATCCTTTAATATCTTTAATACGTGAAAGAATAATATTACAACTACAACTAATAACCCCTGGTAATGTATCAATAGTAGTATGTAAGAAATCCTCCATTTCACTATTAGAAGCTGCAACAGCATGTACATGTAATTTGTTTTTTCCTGTAACACGATAAATTTGAGTAACAATATTATTTTGGTTTAATATTTCTATAACATCAGTAAACGAATTTGATAATGTTTCAATTTCAAAATAACAAGATATAGCACCACTTATTTTTTGAGGATTGATAATTGTCGTATATTCTTCAATAACCCCTTTTTTTTCTAATGCTTGAATTCTAGCTTTTACAGCAACTCTAGAAATCCCTACCTCTTTTCCGATATCAGAGTAAGAAAAACGTGCATTTTTTATTAATAATTGAACAATTTTTTGATCTAATTCATCAAGCCCATTTAAATACATAATCATTCCCCCGTTAATCATTTATTTAATACTATCATGCTCCTTATTATAAGTAAATCTTTTAAAAATTAGAGATATTGACTGAAAATAAATATTTGATTATAATACTTACAAAACGTAAGATAAATATTACGAAAGGAATATAAAAGATGAATAGAGATTTAACAAAAGGTTCAGTTTTAAAGTCTATGCTTCTTTTTTCAATTCCAATGATTTTAGGTGATTTACTTCAACAATGTTATAACATTGTTGATACATTGATTGTTGGTCAATTTCTTGGTAAAAATGCTCTAGCAAGTGTTGGCTCATCGTTTACCTTAATGACATTTATAACATCTATAATCCTTGGTTTATGTATGGGAAGTGGAGCGTTGTTTTCAATTAGATATGGACAAAAAGATGAAAAAGGATTACAGGAAGATGTATGTGCATCATTTTTCTTTATTGCACTCATCACGTTTATACTAACAGTAATATCTTATATTTTTCTTAATCAGCTTTCTGTTTTTTTACATGTTCCACATGAAGTGTGGGGAGATATGAAAGGCTATCTTATTGTTATTTTTATAGGAATACCAGCTATTTTTTTATATAACTATTTTGCTTCTTGTTTAAGAGCTATTGGTAATTCAATGACTCCACTTATATTTTTAGCTGTTTCGGCAATACTTAATATTGCATTAGATTTATTTTTTGTCATTGTATTAAAATTAGGAGTTGAAGGCGCAGCTATTGCTACGGTGATTTCCCAATATCTTTCAGGTATTGGCATCAGTATTTACTCACTTATAAAAAATATACAGGTACGAGCAATTACAAAATTACAATATTTTCATTTAAAGAGGGTTCATAAAGTAATCTCATTTTCAGTTCTTACATGTATTCAACAATCAGTAATGAATTTAGGTATTTTAATGGTACAAGGGTTAGTAAATAGTTTTGGAACTGTGGTTATGGCAGCATTTGCTGCTGCTGTTAAAATTGATGCTTTTGCATATATGCCAGTACAAGATTTTGGAAATGCATTTTCTACTTTTATTGCTCAAAACTATGGTGCAAAAGAAAAAATGCGTATTCAATCAGGATTAAAATCAGCAGTTTGTCTTTCTATGGGATTTTGCATAATTATTTCAACTATTGTATGTATTTTTGCTAAAGATTTAATGACTATTTTTATAGATGCAAAAGAAACAGAAATTATTATGGAAGGTGTCAAGTATTTAAAAATTGAAGGTGCTTTTTATTGTGGAATTGGTTGTTTGTTTTTGTTGTATGGTTTGTATCGTGCTTTAGGTAAACCTGGTATGAGTGTCATTCTTACAATATTTTCTTTAGGTACACGTGTTGTGTTAGCTTATGTTTTATCCGCAATTCCAGCGATTGGTGTTACTGGTATTTGGTGGTCTGTTCCTATTGGATGGGCACTTGCAGATTTAATAGGATTAATTTATTATAGGCGTAAAAAAAAGGAATTGCTTTCTTTTAATATTGGGTAGGAGCTGGGCATATAGGAAAAATGTGATAAAAATTGCTCAGGCGTTAGATATGGATATTATGGTGTATACAAGAACGCCTAGAGAAGATCATGATGGAATTCATTATGTATCATTGGATACTTATTAAAGAATAGTGATTATATTTCTTTGCATTGTCCATTAACTAATTATATGTTTGTGGTTTGTCTTTTCTATATTTTCTGCTTTATAGGAAATGCTTTTGTAGGATCCTATCGAGGAATCGGTAAAGTAGATGTCACTTTTAAAGGAACAACGATGCATGTTACATTACGTGTTATTTTATCTTATTTACTTATTCATCAATTCTGTGGCTTTAGGTTGTGGTATCGGTTGGATATTTGTGAATATTTATCAAATATATGCATATAGAAAATTAAAGTTGTAAAAAAATAAGTAATAATTTAATAATCATAATAATAAAATCTATAATATAACTGCAATAATTTATAAAATAATATAGTTTTGCGGTTTAAAACCGCAAAATTATTGAACACTATGTATTTTTGCGATAAAATCTATATAAAATGAGGTGATAATATGATAGAAAGACCGCTTTATTTAAATAAAATAATGCCTTTTGTTGATACACCTTTTGTTAAGATATTAACAGGTGTAAGAAGATGTGGTAAATCAACAATATTAAAGATGATTCAAAAAAAATTAAAAGAAGAACACCATATTACTGATGAACAAATTTTGAGTTATCGTTTTGATTCAATGGAATATGAAGATATGACATCAAAAGAGCTTTATCAAGAATTAAAAACAAAGATTTTAAATACTAAAAAAACATATTTATTCTTAGATGAAATTCAAGAAATAAATGGTTGGGAAAAAGTAGTAAATACACTCGCTTCTGATTATGATGTTGATATTTATATAACAGGTTCAAATTCTAGAATGATGTCTTCAGAAATATCAACATATTTAACAGGAAGGTATGTTACATTTCATATTTATACATTATCTTTTGATGAATATTTAATGTTTAAAAAAAGCTATTCAACAATTTATGATATTAAACAAGAGTTTAATCAATATGTACGTTTAGGTGGTTTCCCTGCGACACATTTACAAGAATACTCACAAGATGAAGTCTATACGATTGTTAGAGATATTTATAATTCCACAATATTTTCAGATATCGTTCGTCGAAATCAAGTAAAGAAAATAGATCAGTTAGAAAGAGTGGTAAAATATACTTTTAATAACGTTGGTAATACTTTTTCTGCTAAGTCAATTTCAAATTATTTAAAGTCTGAGCAAAGAAAAATAGATAACGAAACAGTTTATAGATATTTAGAAAAACTGCAAAAAGCTTATATTCTTCATAGATGTTCACGTTATGATTTACAAGGGAAATCTATTTTAAAAACACAAGAGAAATTTTATTTAGCTGATATTTCTTTAAGATATGCTGTTTTAGGATATACAATAGATAGCGTAGCATCATCATTGGAAAATATTGTTTATTTAGAACTTAAAAGAAGAGGGTATGATGTTTGTATTGGGAAGTATAAAGATAAAGAAATTGATTTTGTTGCAACAAAACAAAATGAGAAAATTTATGTTCAAGTGACACAAGAAATTAAATCAGAAAAAACACAAAAAAGAGAATATGAGCAATTATTAGAAATTAAAGATAATTATCCTAAATATGTGGTTTTAACAGATGATTTTGCAGGTGGTAATTATCAAGGAATTAAAACAATGCATATAACAGATTTCTTATTAAGTAAGGAATATTAAAAACAGATGACTACACAAAGAGATTATCTGTTTTTTCTAATTATAATTAAAGCATTAAATTTGTTATTCCTACATTTTGCTTAACTTCTATAGATTACGATTGTTAACTTACTAGAATATTTTATTTAAAACTGCTAAAATTTCTAGAAATGTATATCTATGTTACAATAAAAGTAGTAAATCATTAACAATGCGATGAGGAGATGAGTTTATGATTAAGAAAGAAAACTTACCTGAATGTCCTGTAGCAACAACTGTTTCTTTGATAGGAAGTAAATGGAAATTGTTGATTTTAAGAGATTTATTAACGGGGACAAAACGTTTTGGACAGTTAAAGAAATCATTACCTGATATTTCTCAAAAGGTATTGACGGAGTCTTTAAAATCAATGGTTGATGATGGAATTGTAGAACGTGTGGCTTATCCTGAAGTACCACCACGTGTAGAATATAGTTTAACAGATTTAGGAGAATCAATGAGACCTGTGATTTCTGTAATGGAACAATGGGGAAAGGAATATAAGGAAAGTATTTAGGTATAAAAAAAGCACCTTTTTAATAAAGTTGTTCAAGCTAAATTAAAAGAAAAGGTGCAATACAATTATATATGATTAAAAATAATTTTTATTTTATTTTCCATTGATGTTTTTTTAAATCAACATGATGATCATCTTTAAAAGTAATTCCTTCTTTTTTTAATAATTCTTTTTGTTCAAACCAACCAGGAACAAGTCTTCCTTGAAAATTAACGACACGATGACAAGGATAATGTCCATAATATGAGGCATTTGCTAGTATTTTACCTACTAAACGACTATTTTTTTCTCTACCAATTAAACAAGCAATTTGTTTATATGTTGCCACACATCCTTTAGGTATTTCTCCTACTGTTTCTAATACTTGATAAATTAATTCTTCATTCATAATGATCATTCCTTTTCCTTTAATTTATTATAAAAAATGAATGCAAGATAATCAATTTATGTTAGTATTATTTAAGGAAAAGGAAGAAGTAAATGTGAAAATTGTTTTATTAAATGTAAGTCCACGTAGAGGTGGAAATACAGAAATTATGATTAATACATTTATGGAAAATGTTAAAGGTCATGATGTTGTTAAATTAAATATTGTATCAATGATGCTTAGGATGTAAGTATTGTTGGTCACATTAAGGAGAATGTGTTCAAAAAGATGATATGGAACAAGTATGGACACATTTAAAAGAAGCAGATATTATGATTTTTGCATCACCATCTATTGGTTTGATATGACAGCCCAATTAAAAACTGTCATTGATCGTATGTATGCAGGTGGAAGCACAGGGTTTCATTTCCACCAAACAGCTTTATTATTAGATGCTGGAGCTGATCATGTTTTTGATGCAGCGATAAGTCAATATAAAGCCATGACATCTTATTTAAAATGGGAAGATCTTGGTATTATTTGTGTTCCTAATATGGAAGATAAAGGAAGTATGAAAGAATCTTCAAAATTAGGTGAAGTTATTCAATTAGCTAAAAGTATTAAATAAGAGGATTTAAAGTAATGAAAAAAGTTGCATTTATATGTGTTCACAATTCTTGTAGAAGTCAAATTGCTGAAGCTTTAGGAAAACATCTTGCAAGTGATGTTTTTGAAAGCTATTCAGCAGGAAGTGAAATTAAAAATCAAATAAATCCAGATGCTGTTCGTTTAATGAAAAAATTGTATGGAATAGATATGGAAAAGACACAACATCCAAAGTTGATTAATGAAATCCCTCAAGTAGATTTGCTTATATCTATGGGATGTAATGTTGGTTGTCCATATGTTGGTAGAGAATTTGATGATAATTGGCAACTTGATGATTCAACTGGAAAAGATGATCAAGAATTTATAAAAGTGATTTATGAAATCGAAGAGAAAATATTAAAACTTAAAGAAGAACTTATGGAATAAATATTTCGTAAGTTTTTTTACTTTTTTAACAAAAAAAGAAGAAAAAAGTAAAAAAATAAACGATATATATAGTAGG